>Ga0137340_1000011_pt1 | contig 53571 bp, 76 predicted proteins | sample EasRivERMLT400_2_FD_102295 | JGI IMG/M metagenome (GOLD analysis project Ga0137340, IMG submission 102295) | Soil microbial communities from meander-bound floodplain in the East River, Colorado, USA - East River MetaG ERMLT400_2 | ecosystem: Environmental > Terrestrial > Soil > Floodplain ...
CTGGCCGTCATCTTCACCGGGATGGCGACGGCGTCCATCCTGGCGCTGCGGACCGACGCGAGCGACGCCAGCAAGTCGGTGGCCATCACGGCGTTCCTGCTCATAAGCAACACTGTGTTCCTCGTGATCGGGTTCTACTTCGGGCGGACCAACCACGAGCGCCAGGGCGGCGTGGTCAACGGTCAGGGGGGGTCGCGATGACGATGCTCACGCCGGCCTGGGCGCCACTCAGGTACCACCCGGACCAGGCCAGGCTGTGGAGGTCGACCGTGCGCTTCAAGGCCGTGGTCGCCGGCCGCGGCAGCGGCAAGACCGAGCTCAGTCGCCGCAAGGTGGTCCGGCACCTGCCGCTGGTCAAGCCGTGGGCGAGTCCGATGTACTTCTACGCGCTCCCGACGCGCGACCAGGCCAAGCGCGTGGCGTGGCCGGTGCTCAAAGCCCTGGTCCCGCCGTCGTGGCTGGCCCGCAACGGGATCAGCGAGAGCGAGCTCACCATCACGACCGTGTTCGGCAGCACGCTGCACCTCTTGGGCATGGACAAGCCGGCCCGCGCGGAGGGCGTCCAGTGGGACGGCGGGATAGTGGACGAGTGCTGCGACCAGCGCCCGGGCCTGTTCGACCTCACGCTGCGGCCGGCCCTGTCGCACAAGACAGGGTGGTGCGACCGCATCGGGGTGCCGAAGAGGGCCGGCCCCGGCGCGCAGGAGTTCAAGGCGTTCTTCGAGCGCGGGCTCAGCGGCTCCGACCCCGAGGTGGAATCGTACTCGTGGCCGTCGTCCGACATACTCACGGCGGCGGAGATAGAGTCGGCCAGGAGGCAGCTCGACGAGAAGGACTACAACGAGCAGTACTGCGCCTCGTGGGAGACTGTCGGCGGGGCCGTGTTCTACGCCTTCAGCGAGGTGCTCAACGTCGACTCGACGCTGGCCTACAGGAAGGACACCCCGCTGCTGGTCGGCTGCGACTTCAACGTGGACCCGATGGCGTGGGTGTTCTGCCAGGCGGCCGGTCGAGAGCTGCACGTCCTCGACGAGCTGTGGATGCGGAACACGAACACCGAGGCGGCGCTCGCGGAGGTCAAGCGCCGGTACGGCGACCACCCCGCCGGGCTGTTCTTCTTCGGGGACGCCACGGGGAAGGCGCGGAAGACGGCCGCGTCGACGAGCGACTACGTCCAGATCAGGAACTTCGTCGGGCTCGGGGCCGACAGGCGGGTGTTCTTCCCGGACGCCAACCCGGCGAGGCACGACCGGTTCGCCGCGTGCAACGCCATGTTCAAGAACGCGGCTGACGAGAGGAGGTGCCGGGTGCACCCGCGGTGCAGGAACCTCGTCAAGGACCTGCTCACCAGGGCCTACGAGCCTGGGACCAGCGAGCCGGACGACCACGGCGACGTGTCGCACGCCAGCGACGCTCTCGGGTACCTGGTCAACTGGCTGTACCCGCTGGCCGTCGCCGCGTCCGCGACCCCGCCGAACGTGCCGCTCCTGTGAGGGTACGATACTCTCGTGACCCTACCCGACAAGGACAGCCCCGCGTGGCCGATAGTCAGGGTGCTCGTCGTCGCGACGACGCTCCTGGCCATGCTGTCGCTCACCTACCACTCGGCCCTCGAGCTGAAGGACATGCGGACGCTGATCGCCGTCGGCGGGAGCCAGGTGTTGATAGAGTTGCTGAAGAGGATGCTAGTCTAACGAGGGGAGACCGACATGAAGTTCGTATCTTGGAACCGGGACAAGCTGACGCTGTGCGACGGCGACGACAGCAACGACCCGGAGCAGTGCACCGCGTACAAGGTCGACGTCAACCACGAGGTGCTTCGCGACGGCCTGCCGGCGCTATCGACAGACCTGCGGACGACCGACGACGTGACCGTGACGATGCGCGACCAGGGGGGCCACGAGGGCCTCGTCGCAAGGGTCGAGGCCACGTCCAACCCGGCGTAGGGCCGGACGGCGCAGATCAGATTACCCGGAGGGACAGCATGCGCGGCACCGCCCTGCTACTGACGCTGCTCGCGGCCGCGCAGTCGCCCGCCGTCGACGTGACCGTGACCCCGGCCAGCGTCGCGAGGGTCTCCGGGGCGGGGACCGGCGTCGACACGGTGATAACCAACGGCTTCGCCGGCGCGGCCATAGTCGCCGGGCAGTCAGTGTACCGCGACGCCAACGGCGTCTGGCTGCTCACCGACGCCAACCTCAGCGCCGCGGCTGGGGTGGCCAGGGGTATCGCGCTCAACTCCGCGCCGGCGGCCGGGCAGCCGGTGGCCGTCGCGACCGGGGGGACGATGAACCCCGGCTTCACCGCCACGGTGGGCAAGATATACGTCGCCAGCGCTACGGCCGGTGGCATAGCGCCGGTCGAGGACCTCGCATCCGGCTGGCGCACCGGCGTGCTGTGCGTCGGGCTCACCTCGACCAGCGTCGGGCTCGTCCTCTACTCCAGCGGAGTCGCTGTTCCCTAGCGATACGACCATGACCAAGCTCCCCGCGTTGCTGCCATCGCTGACCCCGGGCGGGAGGCCGCTCGCGCTCGCGTTCGACGAGTCCAAGCACCCACGCGGGGAGAGGGGGACGAAGAAGGGCGGCAAGTTCGTGAGCAAGGAGGGTGGCGACGAGGTCGAGTCAACGAGCTTAGGTACGGCCCGTGGACTCGGCGCTAACGCTGGGAATGCGAGACCCGGTACAGCTGCGTTCCATGCCAAGCACGCCAAAGCTGCCGCGTATTACGAGAGGTTGGCGGCAGACGTCCGCTCCGGCAAGACGAAGCCTAGCCTCAGTACCTTCCACAGGGTTGGCCCGGACGGCAAGACACAGATAGTGAAGCAGACGGTCGAGGACGTCGCGAAGGAGCACGACGGTGACGCGGGCTACCACAGGTCGATCGGTCACCCGAAACGCGCCGAGTATGAGAGCGCGTCGGCTGCGGCCAACCATGCGTCCGTGAGCGCGAAGACCAAGAAGGAGCATGACGCCGCGGCAGAGGCCCATTGGCGAGCGTCGAAGGCCGCCAAGGAGATAGGCGACGTGAGGGAGGTGGAGCGCCACCTCGAGCGGGGCGACGCCAGTTACCGCGCCGCCAGTGGCGAGAAGTCCAACGCCCTCCTCAGAGACGCCGACGAGCGGGCGGAGAAGCAGACGACTGTGAACCAGACCAAGGTCACGACTCGCGCACAGAACAAGGAGGCACTGCAGGCTCGCGCCTACGATAAGATGAACGAGCGACGCGCGAAGGAGAACTTGCCGGCGATCGAGAAGCCCAACGCCCTCCACCGCGACGCCGACGAGCGGGCGGACGGCAAGTTCGGCTACACGTCGGTCGAGGAGGGCAGGAAGCACCTCGACTCGCAGCACGACAATGGTGACATAGATACGAAGACCTATATGAAGCGGCTCGCCTATCTCGAGAAGCAGCGCAAGCTGAACAAGTGACCGCCACCTCCGTCATCACCGTCGACCAGGAGGGGCTGCAGGTCGGGTACGTCCGGCAGCTGGCCCCCCGGGACTCGCGCTCGGCCATGCCGGCCGGCGAGGATGGCTCGCGCACGCAGCCGCAGGTGCACCAGTCCCCGTCCCCGGCCGACGGCGACTTGCCGAAGCCGGCGCAGCTCGGCGACGCGTTCTACCACAAGGCCCGCGAGATACGCCGCGACCCGACCGTCCGCCTGGTGCGCGAGCTGTCGATGGCCCCGATCCTCACGGCTGAGTGGGAGTTCGAGACGCGGCCCGACGCCCCGCGGGGCGCGCAGGAGCTGGTCCAGGAGCTCATGACAGAGATGCGGCTTCCGCTCCTGCGGTCGTCCCTCTGCGGCCAGTGCGACTACGGCTGGCAGCCGTACGAGGTGGTGGCCGACCAGCGGTCGGACGGCGTGTCCGCCCCCAGGCTCAAGCCGCTCCTGCAGGACCTGACGGCCGTCCTGGTCAACGCCGCCGACGGGTCGTTCTTCGGCCTGCGCCAGGACCCCAGCGTCGGGTTCGGCGCGACGTGGGTCTACCTGCTGTCGCGTGACGATGAGTGCTTCGTCGTGAGCCAGGACGTCGAGGGGACCTGCTGGTACGGCGAGCCTACGCTCAAGTCGCTCGAGAGGACGTACGACGAGGCGGAGATAATCAACAAGTCCGCGCGCAAGTATGACTCCAAGATCGCCGGCACGCACTGGGTCATCTACTACCCGCTCGGCGTGTCGACAATGGGCGGCGAGTCGCTCGACAACGGCGAGGTCGCCCGGCGGCTCCTCCAGCGGGCCGAGGCGGTCGGCGGGATGGTGGTCCCGCGGTCGGTGGTCAACTCGCTCGACACGCTCAATGCGGCCATGGCCTCCAGCGAGGCGTCGCAGTGGAAGATCGAGCTGCTGACCGACAGCGGCAAGGGGCAGGCCCCGTTCACCGAGCGCTTGAAGTACCTGGACGTGCTCAAGGTCCGGGCCTTCGGGTTCCCGGAGCGGGCGATCCTCGAGGGCCAGTTCGGGACCAAGGCGGAGGCCGAGTCGCACGGCGACATAGCGGTGGCCAACCAGGAGGTCAAGCACGCGCTGCTCTGCGGCGCGTACAACCGCAAGGTGGTAGACCCGATCCTCCGGTGGAACTACGGGCCCGGGACCGAGGGCAGCGTCCGCATCAAGCCGGCCCCGCTGACCGACAAGAAGCGAGGGTTCTTCGAGCAGCTATACCTCGCGCTGATCGCCAACCCGCAGTCGTTCATGACGGAGATGAGCGCGCTGGACACCGCCCAGATGCGCGACCGCCTCGGCCTGCCGGAGCTCGAGTACGACCCGATGGCCGTCGACCCGATGCAGGGGATGGTCGACCCGGTGACCGGGATGCTGACGGGACCGCAGGAGCCGTCGCCGGCCGAGCCGCTCGGGTGGGGGATGGCGTTCGACGAGAGCCAGCATCCCCGCGACCCAGGTGGTGAGGGTGGTGGGCAGTTTGTCGAGAAAGGCGCGAGTTACAGCGGTGAGTGGGTGATGATAAAGGGGCTGCAAGTACCGACTTCTGGGTATGAGATAGGCGAGGGTGGCTTTCACAGGACGGAGTACGTTCACCCAAGCGCCGGATATAAGGTAGTAGTTAGGAAGGAAACGACATACAAGAAGAGCGGCGGACGGTTACGTGATCCAAGTGGCACCAGGAATACAGCACACGTCGAGATTCAGGGTCCTGATGTATCCAAGCAACGTGAGCATGCGGTCTCGTATGTGGTGCGTGGCGAGAGTTGGGAAGACAAGAAGAAGATGGAAGACAAGCTGGCAAAGTACCTTAAGAAGAACTTCGGCATAGACGAAAACACTCCGAGAAAAGCGTCAGCTCAACTATCTCTCCGCGGCGACCTCGACCGCGCGGCCGACGGCACTGACGTCGACCCGACCGACAAGCAGCGAGAGGCCGGGAACTACCGCAAGGGCAAGGTGCGCGTGCACGGGGTGACGGTCGCGATCGAGACACCCAAGGGCGAGCGGCGCAAGCCTGAGTGGCCAAGGCTGCCAGCCCACTACGGGTACATCCGCCGGACCGAGGGCAGCGACGGCGACCACGTCGACGTGTTCGTCGGCGGACGGCCGGGGTCCGGCCGCGTGTTCGTCGTGGACCAGGCGGACAAGTCCGGGGAGTTCGACGAGCACAAGGTGATGCTCGGCTTCAAGAGCGAGAAGCGGGCCGTCAGAGCCTACAGCGACGCGTACGGCGGTCGCGAGCCCGGGGCGGTGACCGAGCTGACGGTCAAGGAGTTCCGGCGGTGGCTCGAGCGCGGGGACACGACCAAGCCGCTGGCGATGGGGAGGGCGTGATGCCGTACAGCGCTAAGACCGACGTCGAGCTCGCCTTCGGGGCCACCAACGTCCGCAAGTGGGCGGACCTCGAGAACACCGGCCTGGAGGCCAACGTGCTCGCGCGCATCGAGTGGGCCATAGCGAACGCCGACGCAGAGCTCGACGCCAGGCTTGCCGGCTCGCGCTACCAGTTCCCGCTCGCCGACCCGCCGGCGGAGGGGTCGTATCCCGCCATCCTCGTGCGCATGTCCGCCTACAAGGCCGGGGTGCTGCTGTACGAGTCGCGCGGCGTGACAGACCGCGGCGAGCGCGGCGAGGCGCAGCACGCGTTGACCTGGCACCGCAAGCAGTTCGAGGAGTTCGTCCGGGACGTGTGGGCAAAGAGGGTCGACCTGCTCGGCGTGACGCTGAAGGACGGCGCGGTGGTTGACATAGACGAGGGGCCGACCAACGTGACGTTCGACGACCCGGCCGACGTGGCCTCGCCCGTCTGGGCCGAGTCGACGGCATTCACGACGGAGGGTCCTTCGTCATGACTGGAGGATAAAACTATGTTCCAAGACAGTGATCGCGAACTGCTGCAGCACGTCCACGAGTTGCTGCACCAGCCGAAGCAACCCAGCTCTGAGCCAGCCGTGCTAGCGTTAGCGCTGCGGCTAGGAGCGCTAGAAGGAAAGGTGAACGCTATGCACGAAGAGTTCAAGGCGGGGTTCGAGCGCCTCGAGAAGGCCACCACGGCCGTCGGCGAGCGGCTCGACGAACTGGCCAAGGAGCTGGAGGGCGGCGTCACGGCGGAGGAGGCCGTGCCGCTCATGGCCCAGCTCACCAGTCTCGGCGACAAGCTCGAGGCTATGGGGAAGAAGCCGGCTGACCCGGACCCAGTGCCCCTGCCGCCGCCGGTCTAGGCATACTGTCGTCCCTAATCTCGTGGGGGCGGCGGTTTCGGCCGCCGCCCCCTTTTTGCGTATATCATGTTGCTGCTGCCGCGACTGCTGCCGTCACACACGTCAGGCGGGCGACCGCTCGCGCTCGCGTTCGACCCGTCCGAGCCTGCGTACGTGCACGAGGAGAGCGGCGAGGTGACCAAGCGCGTCTACGCCAAGGCGCTCGAGGCCAAGAACCACGTGGTGCTGGACGGCACGGGCGACAACAGTCTGGAGTCGCTCAAGAAGAAGCTGGACCAGGCGAGGGCGACCGGCCCTGGGACACGACGGACGGCGGGCTGCCGGTTCACGTCATGTCGGCGACGGGCAAGGAGATGCGGGTGCACGACGGCGAGCGGTGGAGGAAGTTCCTGAAGAAGGGGGAGCCGTGACGCACGAGGACAGGACCAGGATACAGGTCGAGGTCATGACCGGGCAAGCCGCCGGAGAAGGGCGAGCCAGCCGAGGTGCGCGCCTACCGCCTGGAGATGATGGCAGAGCTGCGCGAGGCGAAGGAACGCGGCGACACCTTGGACATGCCAGACACGGAGTGGGATTGACATGATCGGCGAAGTCATCCACCAGGCCGTCTTGGCCGACGAGGACCTCGAGCGGGTGACCGTCGCCGGTCTGGGCGCGTCCCAGGCGTGCCTCGCCCGCGTCCGGTCGGGGTTCGCGCGCGTGCTCGCGTCCCGCGGGGCGTTCAGGTTCTCGGCGAGCGGCGAGTTGCTGAACCACCTGCTGCCGGTCATGACCCGGACGATGGCCGTCGCCCACCTCATGGGCGAGCGGCGCAGCGGGATCATGGAGGGCGTCGGCCTCGACCGCTTCAGCGAGGTCATGCGCGACGTCCGCGCGGCCGGCCTCGGCGAGGAGCTGACCAGGCTCCAGCGGGGGTACGCGCACCGGCTGTACGACTCGATGCGGCACCTCGGGGCGAGCGTAGACGCCACGACCCGCGCTACGATCGCGTCGCTGATAGCCCAGGGCGAGCCGCCCGGCCGCGGGGTGAAGATACTCATGGCCACGCTCGACAAGCTCGGCGTCGGTGGGCAGTCGCAGAGCAAGCTCGAGACGATATACCGGACGGAGACGAGCGTCGCGTACCACGCCGGCAGGTGGCAGGCCGACCAGCGCGACCCGACCGTCTGGGGCTACCGGTACGTGACGATGCGGGACGACCGCGTCCGGCCGGAGCACGCGGCCCTCGACGGGACGACACTTCCTCGCAACGCTTTGTTCTGGAAGAAATACTGGCCTCCGTGTGCGTGGAACTGCCGCTGTCAGGTCGTGACGCTACGCAAGAAGGCCAAGGAGCGGCTACCAGCGAAAATTGACGGGAAGGTGCCGCTTCCTGACCCAGGCTTCAGGAAGAACTTCGGCGAGACGGTCGGGCCTGTGGTCGAGTTCGCGTTCAACCCCGCCCAGCCGAGAGTCCAGAAGGGCACAGTTGGTGGTGGACGGTGGGTCAAGGAGGAATCGCTCGCGTCGTCCGTATTTGAGAAAGACAGGGAGTCTAAGAAGTGGTTCGTGAGGGTCAGCCAGGCGGAGCGCGACGCCTTGCGTGAGTGGTTCAGCGGGAACTGGAAGCGACTCCGCGAGACGGATACGGCCGGGAAGAAGAGCAAAACGCTGATCAATCTCGTCTCGGCCTGTGCCTCTGCGCCACAGTACTCAGGCCTCGCCTACCGCGGGCTAAGGCTGACTGGACCCGAGGTAGAGAAACTTATCGCCGCTAAGTCCCTGGAGATAGCGGGTGTCTCGTCGTTTACCACGAGCGAGAAGGCCGGCGCGAAGTTCGCCAAGTTCATGCCTAGGAAGGGTGAGGTGCCAGTACTGCTCAAAGCTATGGTGAAGGACGGTCGCGACATTTCCGCAGCCACATATCGCAATGAGAGCGAGATAATAGTGCGCAGGGAGAAGTTCAAAGTCAAGGCGATCAAGGAAGTTATGTTCGGAAAGTTGAAGGGATATGAGATCGACCTTAGCTAGACGACTGACGCAGCGCGGACTGTCCGGCATAGCCATTGACCCGGCCGTGGTCAGCGGCGACGATAAATGGGCCATCGCCCTCGAGTTCAACCCCACCCAGTCGCGCGTCGACGCCGGCCGCGCCGGCGGCGGGCAGTGGACCAAGGACACGTCCAGCCTCGAGTTCGTCGAGGAGCTCGGCGGCACGACGGGCGCCAAGCTGTACCGCGACCCGAAGACCGGCGAGAAGTACGTCCTGAAGACGGGCAAGAGCGAGGAGCACGCCATGAGCGAGCTCCAGGCCAACAAGCTGTACGAGGCGCTCGGCGTGCCGGTGCCGAAGAGTCGGATGGTCCTGCACGGCGGCAAGAAGGCCCTGCTCAACCGCTGGATCGACGGGAAGCCGTGGGCCAAGTTGACGCAGGCCGAGCAGGAGGCCATGAGGGGCCAGGTACGAGCTAACTTCGCGGCCGACGCGCTGCTCGGGAACTGGGACGTCACAGGACAGGACATGGACAACCTCCTGTTCAAGGACGGCGTGGCTTACCGGATAGACAACGGCGGTGCGCTGGCGTTCCGGGCGCAGGGAGGGCCGAAGGGCGCGAAGTGGGACTCGGCCGTCAACGAGCTGTCCAGCATGAGAAAGCTTCAGCCAGCAGCGCAGGCGTTCGGAGACCTCACAGACGTGAAAGTCAAGATGCAGGTCCTCGGGCTCAACAACAAGTTGGCTGGCCTCTCTTCGTTGCCGCTCGGGACTGACAAAGTGCTGCACGCCAGGATCAACGCGCTGAAGGACTTCGAGAATGGTGAGAAGGCGTGGCCGTGGGATAAACCGTTCACTACGACAGCTGCAGCTGTAGTCACGGTTTCGGAGCCATCGAAGCAAGTCAGCAGCGGTGGCTTGACGCACGCGTCCTTCAAGTCGCAGGTCGCCGAGCTAAAGTCCAAACTCGGCCCGGGTTGGACTGAGACCAACCTGCACCAGGCCGCCATCCTCAACCAGCCGGGTGAGTCGAAGGTTCACGTGTCGTGGTACTGGAGCGACGAGCACAAGGAGCAGGTGAAGGCGCTCTACCCCGGGAAGCCGGTCAAGGTGGTAGAGCCGAGCAAGGTCATCAAGGCCAAGTACGGAATGACGACGAAGGAGGTGGCGCAGAAGCTGAAGGACCCGTCGTTCGGGCTGGTCAAGCCGGGGGACGGGCCGAAGGTGCCCAAGCCGGCCTTCGGGCACCAGACGCCGCCAAAGAAGACGTACGACCCGCCGACCGGCAAGGTCGACGCCCACGGCTTCCACGTGGTCGCTGACGGCGGGACGATACCGCACGAGTCGGAGGAGGGCAACTGGGCGAAGATAAGCGACGACGCGCAGATGCTGCACAGCAAGCTGACGCCGTCCGAGCTGGACTCGGTTCACGCGTGGAAAGGCTCGCCGTCAGACATACGCGCCTCGCAGCTGCACGGGCAGGTAGACCTCGCGGACGAGGGGCACGGCGGGCTGAAGATGAAGTACGGGTACATCCTGAAAGACCCTGCGCTCAAGGCTCACCACGCTGATAAGATGATGGCGTTCGAGTCCGCTTGCGCCAAGGCGCCGAGGTACGACGGCGTGCTGTTCCGCGGCGTGGCGCACGTGCAGCCCGGGTCAGCCTACCACGCGGCGCTCACGACGCCCGGGACCGAGGTAGAGCTGCTCGCGTCGGCCGGCGGGTCGAGGTCACCGGCCATCTCGCAGTCCGGGTTCTCCGGCGGGCATACGATGCTCCGGGTGCGGACGTCTGACGCCAGGGCCATCGAGAAGGTCGGCTCGCACACGGTCGAGCGGGAGGCCATCCTGGTCAAGGGGTCGACGTTCCGCGTGCTCCGCTGGGCCAAGGACGTGCTTGTAGCAGGCCACGGCAAGATAAAGTCACTGATCGACCTCGAGGAGATAGCGTCGACGCCGACCGCCAAGAAGATGGTGCTCAGCCAGCAGTGGGAGAGCTGGCGCGGGCTAGAACTGTCGCGAGATGATCGCGACGGTCGCTTCGTCGAGGACGACCCGGGCCGCTTCATGGCGGTGAGGCTGCCGCTCGACTCGCTATTCGGGCTCGACGGCGGGACGGAGTAAGTCACCAGAACACACTTCGTGTACCGGGGTACGATAGTCGCGTGCGGGGAGGCGCGGGGAGATGGCGAAGAAGAAGTTGAAGAAGTTACCGGCGATGATACTCTCGCTCTCTGCGGGCGACAGCGACTCGGCCCCGACCTTCGACCCGCTCACGTTCTGGAAGGAGGCGGCCCACGCCGGGACCTTCCACAAGGGCTACCAGCGCATAGAGATAACGCCGCGACACCTCTCCCACTGGGAGCGGTCGTATCGCGAGATGCGGCAGCTAGGGCTCAGCGTCCCGGTGCCGGTCGAGCACACGCGGGACCCGGAGCGCCGTCGCGGCGAGGTGGTAGACATGGCCCTGAGGACGAACAGCCGCGGGCTGCCGGCGCTGTACGCGAAGGTCAAGTTCCGCGACGCGGAGGCCGCCAAGCTCAGCGGGTCGGGCGTCAGCGTCTACGTCCCGCGCGAGGTGCAGACCGGTGCTGGCCGCACGTTCAAGTCTCCGGTCGAGCATCTCGCCATCACCGACTACCCGGTCATCCCGGACCTCGAGCCGTTCAGCCAGGCCCTCAGTCTGAGCTTCGCGGACGAGGACGTCTCGCTGGAGTTCCCACCGTCCAAGGACGAGGGGAGCGGCAAGCCGCCGACCACCGGCCAGCCGCCCCAGCAGGGCGGCCAGCCCGAGGTGACGCTCCAGTCCATCGCCCAGGCCCTGGGGATACCTCCCGGGACGACCGACGAGAAGCAGCTACTCGCCGCGATCATGCAGGCCGTCACGGCAATGCGCGCCCAGCAGAGACCGATGACGCCGCAACAGCCGCAGATGATGCCGCAGCGACCGCCGATGCCGCCGGCCTACGGCGCGCGGCCACCGATGGCGATGGCGCTGGCGCAGATACCACAGGAGGCCCTCATGGCCATGTCGAAGAAGCAGTTCAAGAAGCTGTCCAAGGAGTTGTCCCGGGTGCCAACCAGGGACGACAGCGGGCGCGACCTGACCGACGACACTGACCTCGACGACGCCGGTCTCGGCGGTCTCGGCGACCGCCCGGTCGCGCTCAGCGGCACGGTGCTCGGCGCGGTCAAGACCGGGCGGAAGACCGTCGTCGACGGGCTCTTCGCGCGCGGGCTGGTGACGGCGCACGCCCGCAAGCAGCTCGAGGCGGACTACGTCGACGGGCAGGGGGTCGCGTTCAGCCACCAGTACGACGACGGCTTCGACCGAGTGGTCAAGCTGCTCGAGGGCAACGGTCGCGTGCTGAACGCCGGCAAGACCGGCCCGCAGGGCGGGGTAGCCCTCAGCAAGGGCGGGCCAGAGGAGTCGAACCCGCTGCTGGCGGACGCCGAGAGGCGCGCGGCCGGCGAGAGCAACCTGTAACTGACACCATCAACACATAACAACACCACATAACGAAGAGGGCCCGAGATGGCACGCTCCACGACCAAGACCTCCGGGAAAGTCCTCGGCGACCTGATCCGCGCCGCGTACCACCAGGGCTACTGCTACGTCAGCGGCAAGCTGGTGAACCCGTCCGCGACGGCCCTGGCCGGCGTCAGCGTGCTCGGCCAGCCGGTCAAGGCGAGCGGCGCGAACTACGTGCTCGTGCTGGCGACGGACGAGGCCAACGCCATCGGCATCGTCGCGCACGACAAGCCGATCAACCTCGCGCTGTCCGGCACGAGCGACGACCTGTACCTGATCCTCCGGCGCGGCCCCGCGCTGATCGACTACGACGCGCTGCCGCTCAAGGACACCGCGGCCGGCGGCGGCGACGCCGGCACGGCCTTCACGATCGCGACCCTGGTCACCGCCCTGGCGGCGCTCAGCCCGCCGATCATCGCGCTGCGCGAGCTGACCCCGACGAAGACCCAGACGTCCTAGGCCCCTCCGGCCGGGCTCACAACCAACTGAAGGAAAATCCGAGATGCTCGACGTCTTCAAGACCGACGCCTACGGGCTGGTCTCCCTGACCAAGGCCCTGGACAAGCTGCCGTACGCCCCGAGCCTGCTCGGCGAGATGGGGCTCTTCACCGAGAAGGGCATCACCACCACGACGGTGGTCATCGAGGAGCGGCACGGCAAGCTGTCCCTCGTCCAGTCCGCGGCGAGGGGCTCCATGCCGCGCGTGCAGTCGACCAGGCCTAGGAAGACCAGGGCGTTCCCGGTGAACTACCTGCCGGAGAACGATACGGTCATGGCCGACGAGGTCCAGGGCGTGCGGAAGTTCGGCAGCGAGGACGAGACCGAGGGCGTCGCCACGGTCGTCAACGACAAGCTCACCCGCCTCAAGCAGAACATGGACGCCACGCACGAGTGGCACCGCGTCGGCGCGGTCATGGGCGTCACCTACGACGCGGACGGCACCACGCAGCTCTTCGACTGGTACGACGAGTTCGGCCTGACGCAGGTCAACGTCGACTTCGACTTCTCGGCCGGCACCCTCAACGTGCTCAACATGGCCTCGAGCGTCCAGCGCATAATCGAGGACGCGCTCGGGGCCGGGACGTACAAGGGGATCGTGGCCATCTGCGGCAACGCGTTCTTCGAGAGCCTCATCGCCCACGCGTCGGTCAAGGAGGCGTTCAAGGTCTGGCAGACCGGCAACGGCAACAAGTCGGAGGTGTTCTCTATGATGGACACCGCCACGAAGCGCAAGGGCTTCGAGTTCGGAGGCGTCACCTGGGTGAACTACCGCGGCTACATCGGCACGACGCCGTTCATCCCGACCGACGAGTGCCGCTTCGTCCCGGTTGGCGTGCCGGACCTGTTCATGACCAACTACGCCCCGGCGCCGTTCATCGAGACGGTCAACACCGTCGGCAAGAAGTGGTACGCCAAGCAGCGGGTGATGGACTTCGACGTCGGAGTCGAGATGCACGTCTGCTCCTGCCCGCTGAGCCTGTGCACGCGGCCGGGCGTCATCGTCAAGGGCACCAAGACCGGCGCGGTGGCCGGCCTGTACGTCATGCCGGCCGGCCCGCTGGCCTAGGCCAGACCGGAGCCACAGTTGCCGAAGTTCCTGACGACCACCGTCAACGTCAACCTCAGCGGGTTGCGCAAGTTTCGCGACACGCTGGAGGGGGACCTCCGGCTGTCGTCCAACGGGCCCATCAGGAAGGCCCTCCAGGACTGGGGCGTAATCTACGGCAGGTTCCTCATCCGGCGGTACTTCGTCTTCTCCATGGGCGGCGGGAACTGGCCGAAGCTCAAGCCGGCCACCCTGGAGCGCAAGAAGAAGGCTGGCCTCCTGCCGTGGATACTGCGGGCCACCGACCAGATGTTCCAGTCGTTCGCGCCCGAGTTCGCCGCCAAGCCCGGCGGGCTCACGACCCAGGTGCCGTTCGGGGTCCGCGTCGGCTTCGGCGGCGGGATGCGCTGGCCGCACTCCACGGCCGACATGCCGATCGCAGAGCTCGCCGCGATCCACCAGAAGAGGCGCAAGATCATCGTCCCGCCGGACACGGCCACGCGCAAGCTGATGCGCGACCGGATGGACCTCGCCGTCAGGGAGGCCCTAAAGGGATGAACCCGTTCACGATGGTCTTCAGCGAGCTGTGGCAGATGCTCCTCGAGCACCCGCAGTTCGTCCGCGACGTCAGGGAGGGCAACCGCATCCGGTTCGACAAGACCGGCAACCGCGACCCGCTGAAGGACCACGTCCAGGCGGCCGACGTCCCGGAGGTATGCCTCGTCGCGAGCACCGGCTCGGCCAACCTGATGGGCACCAGCTCGTCGTCGTCGTGCGTCCGGCAGTACTCGTTCCTGGTCTCGACCGGCGACTACCGGTACACCGAGTACCTCGGGGTCGTCGAGTGGTACATCTTCTGCGCGCTGACCGGCTGGAAGGGCAGGCTGGCGGCGCTGAAGTGGAAGGACCAGAACTTCGTCAAGCGGCTGAACGTCGTGAGCACGATGGCAGGCATGAGCGACCCCGAGCGCAACCGGAACATAGCCGGCTGGAGCGCGGTGTGGACGATCGAGGTCGAGATGCACTTCAACACCAGCGGGCTGCAGGGCGAGCTTCGCTGCGCTGGCGACACGGAGAACTAGCATGACCATTCACGGTGGGAAATTCGCCCGGATAGACGACATCAGCACGGCCCGCCTCTGGTCCGTGATGGAGCAGGCGGCCCAGCCGAAGGCGGTGGCGAGCAACACCGCGCTCGGTACTGCGCGGAAGCGCGGCGTGCACTCGTGGAGCGGGTCCTACCAGGCTTATGGCGCGACCCCGGCCAAGATGCCCGGGTCTGTCTTCAACTTCGAGGGGTACGGCTCGCCGGTCAACGACGTGTCTGGTGCCGGCCTGCGCTACCTCGGCAGCGCCATGGTGAGTCAGGTCGTGATCAACTGGGACTGGCGCACCGGCGCTATCATCGGCCACACGGTGACGTTCGCCGGCCACCTCGAGCTCACCAAGGTGAGCGGCGCGGACCCTGGCGACGCGACGGACCCCGACTTGCCGGAGACTACCGGTACCAAGATACAGTGGGCTGACAGCAGTCTCGTGACGCCGGTGTACGCCGACCTGCCGAACGTCACCAACGCGTCGCTGACGATCAAGGCGGCTGTCGAGGCCTACGTCAACAGCAGCACGTACGTGAACGGCAGGGCGTGGACCGGCCAGATAAGCGGGCCGGTCGACTGGTCGGTGGCCATCGGCCAGCAGGACGAGGAGCGGTTGACAGGCGTCTTCGACATCGACAGCATCATCGAGCTCAAGCTGTTCACGACGTCCGCGTTGTTCTGGCAGCTCAAGTACGGCATAGTCAGGGACTTCACCGGCATCACGGCCAACAGGGAGACCGGCGCGATAATGGGCCGCACGATCAACGTAGACATGAACTGCTTCTACGACGGGGAGCTCGGCGCGGTCACGAGACCTGACACGACTAACTGGTGGCCATTCGCATGACGACCGAGTTCGACCTAGGGGGCAAGCGGTTCAAGATGCGCGAGCTCACCGATGAGGAGCTAGAGCGCCTCGACGAGTGGGTCGCCTCTCGCTTCGTCCGTGTAGCACGAGAGAGCTTGTCTGACGATCAAGTTGGCACTGAGGCATGGGACAAGACGATCGTCGCAGCGACGCACGAGGCGATGCGCCTCACGTGGAGTCGTGGCACAGGGTTCGTGATGCTGTTCGGCCGCAAGCGCGGGTTGGCGAGGGTCGTCAGCGCTGGCTGCGACGGCTCCACGATCGACGACGTGTACGCCCACTTGAAGACGCCGCGAGATGTCGAGACGGCCCGCTCGGAGTTCATGCTGATCAACGGCGTAGAGTATAAGGCCCCGGCCAAGCAGGGGGTCGCTGAGAGCTACGGAAACCCTACGAGCGTCGCCGTGCCGTGAGGATGGAGGTCCTCCGACGATGGCCCGGGTATACGCTAGAGTCAGTGAAGCGGATGACTCCGCGGGACCAGGTCATGCTATTGAGCTACGAGCCGAAGTACGAGCAGTTTGCCGACATGGCGAGCTACGAGAGGTGGGCCAGTGAGCGGCGATAACACGGTCGACATCCACGGGGAGTTTGACGCAGGCGAGATAACCGGCGGCGTCGACGACGTCCTGGGCTCTGTCGCCTCGCTAGCCGAGGGTTTCGTGATGTTCGGTGGTCCGGCAGCTATCGCTGTCAGCGCCGTCAGCGCTGCGGTAGGCGCGCTTGGCGCGGGGCTCTACGAATGCATCCAGACGGCGATCGAACTCGACGAGAAGTGGAGTAACTTCGATCGCGAGGACCGGATGAGCACCCTCACCAAAGACCTCAAGACTTCCTGGGACGAGCTCAAGGGGACGGTGGGAGAGGAGTTCGTCCCGGCGCTCAAGGACGGACTCAAAGTCCTGATAATGATGACGGATGCTACTGGGAACATGGCCGCTGGTCTCAAGATGGCCGTGATGATGTCTGGGCTGCTGCCTGGCGCGGATTACATGCGCGGGCTGAGCACAGCTATAGACGTCGCGTCAAACCTCAGTCCCGACGCGGCTAGACGCCGTGAGAGGCGCGCCGAGGATGACTGGGTAGTTGGTGAGCAGGCGGCGGTCAAGGAGGCGGCCAAGGGAGCTGCTGATCGCGCGCGTGAAGAACGCAAGCAAGACGAGGAGGAGAAGAAGCTCGGCGCCCAGAACCGCCGCGACCTGGAGAAACAGGAGAAGGAGGAGCTGCGCGAGATGGAGCGGGCACTGTCGCAGAAGGAGAAGTTTGATAGCAACAAGCGCAGTGGCAAGGGACTCGGCGAGCAGAAGGACGATTTCAAGGCCGAGTTTGCGTCCAGCGCCGAGGACGTGTACCGCAAGATAGCGGCCGGGGCGGCGCAGGGGCCCAAGGACGCGACTGCGGCAGCCGTCGAGAAGATGGAAGCGGCTGTCGTCGCGCAGCAAGAGCAGACCAACAAGCTTATGAGCGATAACTTAGATAACGGCAAAAAGACTATCGAGGCCATCCAGGAGAGCGGAGGCCTCGCGTGAGCAACGTCTGGACGGACGCGCTGCCGGCCGCCACCGAGATGGCGTACACGCGCAAGGAGACCATCAACTTCCGCGGCGAGAACGAGGCCAGCGTGACGCTCCGTTGCGCATGGGCCGACCGCTACACGCTCGCGGTGGACCTCATCAACCGGCTGTACCCAGGTGGCGGCGGGCGTCTCGGCGCGTCGGTGTCGATCGCGCCGGTGGCCAACGGCGCGTACACGGTCACGAACGGCGAGATGATATACGAGCAGGCCGACGTCACCGTCAGCTACGACGTCGCGGACGCGGGGTCGCTGGAGGAGGGGACTCACCCGGGAACTGGCGGCACGGTGCTCTACCGCGAGTCGCTCGAGTGGACGCTGGAGTTCACCAAGCTGGACCACAACGACTTCACGTGGACAGACGCCAACGGGCGGGTGCTGACCGCGGCGGAGGCGCCGTACCGCTCGGACATGGGCCTGGCGCTGAAGCGCACGGTGTACGGCCTCGCGGCGCTGAGCGCCGATCTGCTGACCATCCCCGGCAAGGTCAACAACGCGGCGTACGCCAGCGTGTCGCTCGGGCTCACGTTCCCGACCGGCACGCTGCTGTTCGGCAAGCCGGTGGCCGAGCGCACCGTGAACACGAACGGCGACAAGCGCTGGAACCTGACGACGAGCATGGCGTACAAGGAGAAGACCTGGAACAAGTTCTGGCGGACGGACAAAGCCGGTGACGACAAGTACGACGAGATATACGGCAAGACCGCCGCTACTGTGTACAAGAACTTCCCGAGCGCTAGCTTCGCTAACTTCCTGTTCTGATGCCTACAGGCCACGTAGACACGATAGCAGAGTACGTCAGGGGCGACCGTCTGAAAGCGGACGACGTCAACGCGATGGTCGCGCGCCTCCAGGAGCCCGACGCCGACCGGGAGCAGTGGAAGCACGAGCAGGAGCCGTATCTCGCGCCGTTCAAGAACACGGACGCCGGCGTGGCCCCGGCCGGGGCCGTGATGCTCCCGTCGGCGGTCGCGTCGATCGTGGGCAACCGCGGCCACGAGGTGACGAAGCCCGGGGCGGACGGCGTGCCGATGATGCTCGTCGCCAACCTCATCTCACCGACGCCGGCGGCTAGCCGAGGGTGGGCGCGGTGGGCGTGGCAGGGCGCGTGGTGCCAGTATGACAACGCGAATACCCCGGCGTTCGGCGAGAGGTGGGGCACGTCCAGTGGGTCGTGGCTGCTCAAGAAGGGGGAGTCCGGTAACTTCGAAGCGACCGGCGAGAAGTTCGACATGGGCAGCCTGCACCTCGGTCGGTTCGTCCAGCGACCGTTGGCACGGTTCCGTGGGATCACCGTCGACCCGCTGACCAAGGGTGGCGCGGCCGGGACCGTCACGAGGTACAAGCCTGGCACGACGACCGACTCGGGCGTAGCGGACGAGGTGCTCAACGAGCTGGTGACCGTGGCGGCCGGCAAGGTGGCGTACTACTTCCTGGAGAACGGAAAGTTCTACCTCGACGCCGTGGAGTGCCCGTTCGCATGAGCTGGCTAGACCTACTGATGATGCTGTTGCCGCTGGTGGCGATGGTGGTATGCTGCTGCTCTTCCGACACCTGCACCATCTTCACCGACGACTTCTCCACGGATCAGCTGGCGACAGAGTACACGACCAGCGCGGGAACGTGGGCGGTAAGCGGCGGCAAAGTCACCTGCACGACAGCTTCGGCGCTCATTACTTGCGATACGACAGTAACTGGTGGTCTGACGGCGGTTTTTGCATCCGTCACATTTACCCCAGCAACGACCAGCGACATCGGACGGCTGGTCATTGGCTACTCAGACGGCAACAATTATTGGTTCGCGGAAGTTCAAGCCGGCGCGTTTCACGGCACGCTGAAATTTTTCCAACGCAGCGCTGGGACGGATACCCAAAAGGGGGCGACTCAGACGATCACAGGATTCCAGGCCACGGAGACCGCGACGATCCAAATGTGCTATTCGACCGGCAACGTATTTGCCTATGTCCAAGCCGGGGCGAGCGCAGCAGGGGTCCAGGCCGGCGGGACGATAACCATAGCCGGAACGAAATGCGGCTTGGGCACTGGGTCCGGAAGCTCGTCGTGCGCGTTCGACGACTTCAGCTTCTCGAAGCACTACACGGACGACCCGACTTGTAATTTTTGCAACTTGCTGTGCAACCCTTGCCCAGACAAACTACCTGATACGATCGAAGTCACCTTGCCATCGACGGTTTACAACGGGGCTCAAGACGCTGGCGGTACAGGCGTAAACGACACTTGCTGCAACGCGCAGAATTCGCGGACATTCGTTCTCGACTTGCGCGGAGTGGATCAGCAGCACGCCGTTCAACTATGCGCAGGGATGCCGACTCCAAGTATCTGCTATTACGAATACCTGGAAATTATTTGCAGCGAGGGCGGTCCCTTTGGCGATGAACGGCTCCAAGTAACCGCATGGTTCGACGTTTCAGCCGGAGCGGGAACGCTCTATGTGGTCTTGCTGGACGGGCCAGTAGGCGGGTTCGATGTCACTAGCCCGAACACAGAAATGGTTTACAGGTTGACTGGGATCGACATTACCGACTTGTGCGAAGGCGCTACGTTGAGCGTTCCGTTTCTGGCGAAATACACGACTGGCTGTAGTACTTCCGGCTTCCTCGGTTGTAAGCCGGCAACGACCCTCGGTAATCTGTCCGTGGATACATGATCTGCAACATGCAAAAGCAGCCAGACGGGCATTGGGTCTGCCCGACGTGTGGCTATCGAACCAAGCGGCCATACGACTCACTGCCGAGCAAGCAGTGCGGCGAGAATAGAGGTCCGACAGTCATGGGCCGCCCCGGCGACCACCTTCACAAGCTCCTTGAATCGCTTGGCGCTAAGCCGACGAACTCATGCGGCTGTGCGGCGAAGATTGCGGAAATGAACAGCGGTGGCGTGGGGTGGTGCAAGGAGCATCGGGCCGAGATAATCGACCACCTCAATAAGGCGTATCACGGCCTAACGTGGTCCGAAGTTGCCGGGGCTGCGGCTGCGGCTGTTGCGTCTGGGCTGGCGCTCAAGCTAAACTCGCTGGACGTTTGCGGCTCGCTGGTCGACTTGGCGATTGAGCGGGCGGAAGTCTCTAGTCGGCGCGCACCTCGCTCATGATTGGGCACACCTCGCGCATCTCCGGGGCCCAGTCGGGCCCCTCCGGCAGGTCGGCCTCGAGGCCGGCGAAGACGCAGCCGCCTAGCCCCCGCTCGTCCCGCCACATCGGTAGCCCGCTGGCCGTCGACACCTCCTGTAGCAGGTGGGCGTACCTGAGCGGATGCTCGCGCTGGCCGGCCATGAGCATCGGGAGCATGCACTCGAGCAGCTCCGCGGCCCCGCCCGGGTCGAGGACCACGCGCTCCGCCATGTCGCGGAAGACGGACGCCGCGGCGAGCACCGAGCGGCCGTGCCTCTGCCGCAGGCCGACCACCATGGCCTTCAGGGTCTCCTCTGGTTTGGGGACGACCTGCGATAGCTCTTCGGCAGTTTTTCGTTGATTTTTTGACATTTCCTGGACTTTCGTTAGGGTAGGTAGGGAAAAATCGGGATTTTTTACTTTACTTTCCTTCGAAGCGATACGGGGTCCCAGGATCGAGAAACTGGTCCCTTGAGCTTTTGGCCAGGTGGGCAAGTTAGGGTGACGGTCTATCAACTACAGGTGGCACAATTCCCATGTTTTGGAGCTCTTGAAACACGCACTGGTATTCGAGTAGCTGCTTTTCGACTTTCCTGGCTTCCGCCTCAGCGTCTAGGCGTTTCTTAGTGACGGGCTCAACCTCTGATTCGTCTTCGACGCGACTCGCTGTGGTGATTTGCCCGGTAGTCTCGTCCTTGACTAGCTCTCCGGCCTCAAGTTTTGCGCGCTCTTGGTCAGCCAGCCATGCCTCGTGTTTCGCGTGTTTATGCGCCTTCCTCGTCACGCGCTTGACCTCACGAGCCCTACGTATTTCTGCATAGAAATCATGCTCAGACGCTATGTGCTCCCGTATGCGTGGATCGTCCGAGAACCACTCACCACGTCGACGCAGGGACCTGAAGCGTCTATGTAGTCTCTTCTCGTCTGCCATTGTGCCGTCATGCACTGCTAACAAAGTGAGTCGGTCGACTTGCCAAACACGACCATATGCTATCCGTTTGGTCACTCCGGACATACTGCTACTGTACCCGATCTTGATCGCACTCTGGGCTTCGTTCAACACGAAATATATCATCCGTCTCTACCCTCCATCCAATGTGGTCGTTCCGGTGCGCTAGACTCCTCCGCCAGCCGCCTCTCGCGGAACCGGGCCGTCTTCGCGTAGGCCTCGAGGACCTTGGTGAACTTATCGCGCGACTGGTCGAGCCACCAGGCCACGTACTCGGTCGGGACCTCGTCCGGTGACTCGCCTTGGTGCTGGCCCCGCGGGAAAGTCGCTCGCCTGGCCTTCGCGACGACGCGCGCCTCTATCTCCCCGTCCACTCCCGCCTCCGGCAGCAGGTGCCGGCCGGCCGCGACCCGCAGGCACTCGTAGAAGCGCGGCCGCCTGTCGGCGTAGAACGCGACCAGCTCCTCCGCGTCCTCGCGGTCCTGCTTGTTCTGCTCCACCTCTTCGTCCGTCATCTCTCAGCCCTCCAGTACGGTCACGTCGCTCCAGTACACCCACACGCCGAGTCGCTCCCCTGGTCGCGGGTCGGCCAGCCTCAGCCTGAGCACCAGCCTGCGCCCGACGGACGACAGCCCGACGAAGGTGCACTCTGAGGTCCGTCGGCAGTACTCCACCAAGTACGTCTCGCCCTCGGCCAAGTCGTCCGGGTGCGTCACCTCTCTGACTCGCATGCCTGCCTCCTCTCCGCCGCGTCCGCCCTGGCCGGTGGCAGTGACCGCGTCTCGCCGTCCCTGGCGCGCACCACCGTCAGGTGGGCCGAAGACCGGTCGATTATGCGGAACCACTTGGTCTTGCCCATGCTGCCCATGAGCTTGAACTCGCCGGGTCGTCTTGGTGCCCTCATCTTAAGTGACATAGCGGGTCCCCCTTGTTGATCTCGCTCGCGTCGTACCTGAGCGGCGCGCTCGCGCCGCCCTTCCTGACGTCGGTGCTCGCCTCGGCCCAGTGCTGCTCCGAGTAGCCGACCGCGCAGCGGAGCGGGACGCGGAGCGGCGTGTCGACGGTCTCGAGCAGCCAGCACAGCGCCGCCTTGGTCCGCGGGTCGCGCATGCACTCGGCCGGCCCCTCGAACACCACCTCGTCGTGCACGTTGCCGACCACCTCCACCGGCGTGCCGAGGCAGGCGCGGGCGGCCGCGACGGTCCGCTCCTTCTGTATGTCGGCGGCCTCGCCCTGGCACAGGGTGTTGAACGCGTGGTGCGCCTTGTCGGCGGGCAACCTGCGGTACCGGCCGTGCACGTTCCGGACGTAGCCCCGGTCCGCGCACACCGCGGCGGCCCGCCGGCTGGTAGGCTTGAGCTCCGGCAGGGCCGCGTGGTAGCCGTCGTACACGGCCTCGCCGCGCTCGCGGCCGAGGCGCTCCAACGCGGACGCGCGTTGCGATGGGTCGAGTCGGCCCGCCGCGACCGCCTCGTCCACGGCCCGGGCGACGTCGCCCACCACGTCGGTGTTGACCGACATGGCTTTGACCGCCTTCTTCTTGCCGCCGCCGTAGCCCATCATGAAGTTGAGCGTCTTGGCCGGGTCTCGGCCGATGCCGGCCGTCCTGGCCATCAGGTCGTGGAAGTCGGTGTCCGGGTCGGCGCGGTAGGCGTCGATGCACCGTTGGTTCTGGATGTAGTGCACGATCACGCGGAACTCGATCTGGCTCTGGTCCAGCGACAGGAACGCGTTCCCTCGCCGCGGGTGGATCAGCCGCTTGGCCAGCTTCGAGAGCTGCTGCATGTTCGGCGCGCGGCACGACATGCGGCCGGTCCGCACCATCTGGTTGAACGACGGGTGCAGTAGGTACGACCCGCCGGTCAGCAGGGCGAGTTCCTGGTACGGCCGTACGAACAGGCCGAGCAGCTGCGTGAGCTTGCGCGCCTCGCGGACCAGGGCGACGACGTCGCGCGGCGCGTCCGGGTGGAGCGCGTACAGCGCCAAGGCGTGCTTGTCGAAGGACGGGTTGCCGGCCGGGTTGCCGTCGTCGTCCTCCTCGGTCCAGCCGAGCACCGGCAGGCCGTACTGGTTGATGAGCAGGTCGAAGAGCTGGTCGGGGCTGGACGGGTTGACCGACCGGCCGGTGAGCCGGTGCAGCTCGGCGTCGATGTCGAGCAGCCGCTGCGAGTGCTGGACCTCCGCCACCATCAGCTCGACCGGGTCGACCGACATGCCGCTGCGCTCCATCCGCAGGAGCACCGACGTCAGGTCCACCTCCATCGCGGCGACGCGGCGGCACTCCTCGGGCGTGCGCGCGTCTAGGTAGCCGGCGAGCCTGCGCACCGTCATGACGTCCTGGCAGGCGTACGGGGCCATGACTGACGGCGGGACCGATCCGTAGTCCTTGGACTCGCCTAGCCACCGCCTGAGCTCGGCCTCGTGGTGCGATATGTCCTCGCCGAGCCAGTCGCGGCTGAGCGCCCCGAGGTCGTACCCGCCGCGGCCGAACCCCCGGTCGGAGTCGAGCACCTTGGCCGCGGTGAGCGTGCACCTCAGCGTGGTGCCGCACGGCCAGTCCGGCAGCCAGCCCATGTCGCAGGCGGAGACGTGGGCGTCGTACTTGACGTTGTGGTTGGTCCACCTGCTGGCCCCGCCGCAGACGTCCGCCCACCACGCCCGGACCGCGTCGACCGGCAGGTTCGGCCCCCCGCGGTGGCGGACCGGCACGTACCACGCCCCGGGCGCGTCGTCGGCAGTGACCGCCACGCCGGCCGCCCAGCAGTTGTGCCACGGGTCGAGCGCGTCCAGCCGGTCGTCGAAGGACGTCGTCTCGAAGTCGGCGTACAGGTCGGCCACGCAGTCGAGGTCGGGGAGCTCGTCCACCGTCTCGACCAGGCAGCCGCCGCCGGGGAACTCTATCATCGCGGCACCTCCATGGTCACGACCTCGACCTGCGCTGGGTCACCCTTCACGAACTCCAGGCGCCAGCCGGTCGGCAGGGCGATCCGCGAGCCGAGCCTCAGTCGCGTTATCACCTGCTTGGCGATGGCTGAGTTGTCGATCGACCCGCCGCTGAGCATGCTGCACCCAGGTGGGTAGTACAGCACGAGTATGCCGTCTACCTCGCCGCGGCCGTCCTTCTTGAAGATGTAGTCTACCATGCTAGCCATGTTTGGCCTCCTTCTTGTCTCTCGCCGCGGTCGCCTCGGCGTGCGTCGGTCCCGGCCTGCTGCCTGCCTTCCGCAGGTGCTCGGCTATCCGCCGTTCGCTAGCGCAGATGGCCTCTCGCAACCCACGACGGTCGCTAGTCCGGGACAAGTACACCTCCGCCTCGCTCTCGCCCTCCCTCAGCCGCTCTCGGCACACGTGGCACCAGTTGAGCGGTAGGTAGTTGACCCTGAGCCGCGACTTGAGCCTCGGCTCGTACTGCGACCCGCAGCAAGAGCAGCAGAACTGGTCGCTCCCGTCGAGCGGCCGCAGGTACAGGCCGGTCGGCGTGACCGCCTGCCGGTGCGGGGCCGGCTTGCCGACCTCCACCTGGACGACGTAGCCCAGTCCCCGCGCGAAGCGCAGGAGCGACTCGAGCCTCCGGCGGACGGCGAGCCCGGCCCGGCCGTCGCCGTCGTAGGTGCGCTTCTTGGTCTTGCTTCGCTTGGTCATCGTCCCCTCTTCTCGTAGTGCTCGTCAAGTAACGCGAGGGCCTTGCGCAGCACGACGCGCAAGTCCTGCTTGCCCCAGAAGGTCACTGCTGCCGAGTCGTCGTCCCCGGGACGATGGATGAACGGGCCCTTGAAGTTCGTCGGCTGCATGTGACGAGCCATGGCCGGGCCGACCCCAGCGGCCATGGCTATCTGCTCCCTCGACACTGTGGTCGGCAGCTCCAGGTAGAAGCGGAGGGCCGTGAACTCGTGGCCCTCCACCGTCTTGGTGAATATCTCGACCCCTGTCGGTCATCTCCTCGGCGTGCACGTTCACTCTCATTCTAGCCTCCAGTGTATGAGTCCGGCCCGGTCAAGTAACGCCAGCCCCGCCGCGCCGGCTGTGGAGGGGTCGGCCCACACCACGCGGGCGACCGCGCGGCTGTTGAGTATGAGTCCCGCGCAGTGCTCGCACGGGGCGCGGGTCACCACCAGCGTCAGCCCGGTAGCCGAGTGCCTTCGCGCCTTCACGAGGCAGTTCTCCTCGGCGTGGTAGCACCCGCACCCCTCGGTGCCGGGGCACGAGTCGTTCGGCAGCCCGGCGGGCGGGCCGTTGTAGCCTATCGCGAGTATCTCCGAGAAGTCAGGCGGCAGGAGCAACGCCCCGCACGGCTTGCGCCGGCAGGTCGTCAGCTGGCCGAGCGACCTCGCGCACGCCATGAACGCGCGCAACTTCTCGCGGTCTCGCTGGTCTTTGAACTTCTCTATCACGTTCGGTGTCATCGACTATCTCCCATCTGCCGCCCTGGCAGCTCTGTTTCCTCAACCGTATCAGCCGCCTTCGCACTAGCTCTGGCCCGAGGCGCCCTTGCCCCGGGACCAACGCCATAACCTCAGCCCGCGTGAACCTCCCGACGTCCGTGACGAGTATGGCCCCTACCACGACTTGGCCCCTGGATACGGGAAGTCCCGGAGCAGCCGCAGCGTATAGGCCCTTAGCCCGGCGTCACGGACCTCCGGGTAGTCGGCGCCCGAGTAGTGCTGGTCCACCCGCATGTCGATCCCGCGCCACGAGCCGCACCGACCCACCTCGGCGTAGTGCGCGTTCACCTCGACCGCTTGGTCCGCGGTGTACAGCTCCTCCTTCTGGCCGTGAGTCGCGCGGATACGCCCCTCGGTGGTGCTCACCACCAGCACGTGGCCGCAGTACGCGAGCAGGTCCCGGTCGAGTCGCTCGTAGTCCCGCTTGCCGAGCATGCTCGGCGTGCCGTCCACGGCCCGGTAGAGCGGCTCCGACATGTGGAACCGGTCCATCACCACGTACGGCGACATGAGCAGCCGATGGCAGCGGACCGGGTCCTGGCGCCACGACTTGGGCAGTCGCCCGAGGTGCCGGTAGACGTGCGGAAAACCGAGTCGGTTGAGCTCGGTGACTATCTTGCGCGCGAGCGTGGTTTTTCCCGTACAATCCGCACCTTCGATTATAATCATACCGCCACCTCCGCCTCTATCTTGGGGTGTGGGTCGTAGCCGTCCAGCCTGTACGTGAACTCCCTCAGATCGTCCGACACTGACCCGACGGTCAGCCTCGGCAGCTGCCGCGGCTCGCGCGACAGCGCGGTAGCCACCTGCTCCCGGTGCGAGTCGTAGACGTGCAGGTCGCCGAACGAGACGACCAGCCACCTCGCCTCCCGGCCGGTCCGCTTGGCCAGCAGCTCGAGCAGCAGCCCGTAGCTCGCCACGTCGAACGGCAAGCCGAGGAACGCGTCTATCGACCGGGCGTACATCGAGAGCGACAGGCCCTCGCGGCCGTCGGCCGACAGGACCGACTGGTGCACCTTGAGCTGGAACAGGACGTGGCACGGTGGGAGCGTTACCGCCTTGGAGTAAAGAGGATGCCAGGAGTTGACTATGAGCCGGCGGCTCTCCGGCGAGCGCTCGAGGTCGCGGAGCAGCGTGTCTACCTGGTCGACCGAGACGACACCATCGCATGGATAATCTCGCCACATAGGCCCGTACACAGGTCCGAGGTCACCCGCCTCCCGGCCGTAGACCGCGCACTTCTCGGCCGTGGCCCACTCGTCCCAGATGTCGACGCCGCGCTCCCTGAGCCAGCCGGCGTCGCTCCGCCCCCTGAGGAACCACTCGAGCTCGACGGCCACCCACCTCATCGGGACGCGCTTGACCGTGAGCAGGGGGAACCCGGACCGCATGTCGTGCCGCCACTGCTCGCCGAACAGGGACGTCGTGCCGACGCCGGTGCGGTCGGCGTGCGGCTCGCCCAGCTCCAGGACGCGGGTCAGCAGCTGCTGGTAGCTCCTCATCGTTGCCTCCCTTCCATCGTTTGGCCTGGAAACTTCCAGCGGTCGTCGTCTATCGACATCTGCTTCTGAGTCTCCCTGTACTCGAGCAGCACCCTCGCCAGGTCCGGCGGCACGTAGTCCGGACCCTTCACCAGTATACGCTTCGATCGGTCGGCCTGCTCCGCCTTGGTCATGTTGCTGCGGTGCACCTCGAGGAACGCCTCCGCGACAGGCAGGTCGAAGGTCGACGCCGTCCCGAGCAGCACGTACAGCAGGTCGGCCAGCGCGTCCAGCAGCTCCGCCTCGTCGCCGCTCTCCAGGGCCGCGAGACACTCGCCGACCTCCTCGACCAGCAGCTGCGCCCGTAGGCCGCGCGGCTGGTCGGCCCACATGAGCAGCCACCTGGCCGTCTCCAGCAGCTGGCCGGACGCCTCCCGCAGCGCAGTCGCCAGCGCGTCGTGGCCGGTGTGGCGCTCGCCCCACCCGAGCGGGACGCCGACGTCTATGCCGTGCCTCCGTTGGAACTCCTCGACCATCGACTGTGCCTCTCGTATCGTCGTCATCGTCATCCTCTTCTAGAACTCTGCCTCGGGTATGAAGTCAGGCCGCTCCGGCATGGAGCGGCTCGCCGCGACCGACCGCAGCATGTCTATGAACGGCCCAGATTTCCTGTACCCGCCGCCGTCCCGGCGCAGGGCGTGCTTGCGCACGAGCAGCGACAGCGACTGGCTCGCCATGACGCGGTCCCAGCCGCACCAGTCCATCAGGTCCTGCTGCTCCACCTTGTCGCTCCGGAGCATGGACTCGACGAACTCGTACGGGAACGGCATTGCCGCGAGCATCGAGCGTATCGCCGACTGGTCGAGCAGCTGCGTCCCGGCCCGCTGCGCGGCCGTGAACTCCGCGTACCCGCAGGCCCTGGACGAGTAGTGTCGCCGGAGGAACGCCGCCGCGGCCTCCACGTGACAGGGCCGGACGTCGAGCGACCGCATGTCCTGGGACGTGCTGAACGTCCGGCAGGCGAGCGCGGCGGCCAGCCTCGCGAGCTTGTACCGCATCGACCCGCCGTCCACGATCGGCACCGCGTCGCTGTACTCGGCCGACATCTCGGTGGCGGTCGCGTTGCACAGCGACTCGACGTCGGCCGCGAACAGGCACTGCTCCGGCGTCCTCGTCCACGCCCACAGCACCAGCCGCCTGCACAGGTCGGCCGGATGCCGCTGGCGGCCGTTCTCCGGCCACGGGGCGTTGATCACCGACGGGTCGACGTCGGCGTCCGCGACGACGTACACCCAGTCGAACCGCCGCAGGTCCTCGAGCCCGCCCATGAGCTCCTTGGCCGCGTCCACGCCGTACGAGTAGCTCGCGACTTTGCGGCCGTCCGAGCGCGGGTTGCTGACGCCGAGCAGCCGGGTCCTGGCGTGCGTCTGGCGCTTCTCTATCTTGGTTATCTGGGCGACGCCGCTCGACCGCATGTCGGTGAGGCTGCCGAGCACCTCGACCCGCGTGCCCTTCATCTCCTCGAGCGTGACGTGCCGCTTGTCGTGCGTCGGGATGACGCCCCACTGGATGATCCACCGCGTCCCCATCTGGGCGCACCCGCCGAGCAAGCCGGCCACGGACGCGTTCTTGCACTCGAACTTCTCTCCCAGCCCGTAGTGCCTCCTCAGGCCGGCCGCCACCTCGGACTTGCCGTTCGACGAGTCGCCGACGACCAGCGCCTCCGCCCAGCCCTTGACCACCCGGCCGGCGTACGTCAGCAGCAGCGGGCTGTGCCACGTCAGGTCCATGGCGAGGTGCATGTCGCGGCGCATCCGGATGCGGGTGACGTGCCGCTCGAGGTCGGCGTACAGCCCGTCCAGCCGCTCCTCCACGCCCGCCGCGTCCCATCGCTCCGGCCTGAACGCGGCCAGCGGCTCGAGCTCCTCGTCGGTCGGGGAGTAGGTCGATAGCGCGTCCTGGCACTGCCTGTACGACGAGACCAGCAGCGTGGACTGCTGCGTCTTGGGGTGGGGCAGCATGCGGCCGGTGAACTCGTACGGCTCGTTGAGCTCGAGGCCCTCGCCGATCGCCACCGCCGGCTGCACCCGGTGGTCGCTCGCCCTGCTGGTGAGCTCGAGCGACGGCGCGACGCGAGCGTCCTCGGCGTTGTAGTGGCTGACCGCCTCGAAGTCGAACTGCCGGCACTGCCTCGGCACGCCGACCGCCCCCATGACGGCGTCGCGCAGCCGCGCCCGGTCGGACGTGACCGCCTCGAGCACGGCCGGCGACTCGGCCGGCACGGTGAACCGCCCGTCGGTCGAGGGCCACACCGGGCAGAGCGAGCAGAACTTCTCCGACTTGTCGCACTTGGCGTCGACGTCCCGCGGCACGTAGTAAGGGGCCGTGTCCATCGCCGTGACCACGCCGCGGACGGTCACCCTCCGGCCGGCGTGCCTCGCGTTGACCGCCTCGGAGAGGTGCATCACCACCGGGTCGACCAGCCCGGACAGGCCGGCCGCCGGCATCACCCACGGCTCGCACGCGCCCATCAACGCCCACAGGTCGCCGCCGCCCGCCACGAAGTCGTTGACGTCCCCCTTGGGGTGGGCCGCGAGGTCGAGCGGCAGCACCAGCTCGAACAGCTCGGCGGCGAGCGGGCGCAGGGCGACCAGGTTCTTCAGGGCCGCCTTGCGCCCGTGGTCGTCGACGTCGCCGCAGACGTACACGCCCTTGCCGCCGAGCTGGCGCAGCATCTCGACCGGTATCAGTTTCTCGCCGATGGTCGGCGTCACGCACCCGACGCCGTGCGGGTTGAGCTCCCTCGCGCCGACGATGGCCTTCATCTCGCCGCCGACCAAGACGACCGTGCCGTACCTGAGCTGCTCGGCCGGGTACCACCTGGCCTGGCCGCGGCCGCGCATGTTCCGCATCTTGTCCGCGCCGGCCGCGCCGGGCAGGTACCTGCGGACGTTGACCCAGTCGCCGCGCTCGTTCGGTACCGGTATCGTCACGCGGCCCTGGTCCTCGCCGAGCCGGTAGTACGCTATGTCGGCGTCGGTGAGGGCGCGGTCGCGGAGGGCCTTCAGCAGCGGGCCGGCCTCCCATATCTTGCCGTGCCACCGCTCGACCACCGACGGCTCGACTATCCGCACGTCGTCGAGGTCGTACCGCTGCGAGAGCTCCTCTAGTATCACGGACCGCGGCTGCCTCGCCGCGCCGGACAGCAGCTCTACCAGGTCGCCGGACCGCATGCAGCCGGCGGCGTGGCAGTTGAAGACGCGCTTGCTGAGGCTGACCGAGCAGGACGGGCTCTGGTCGTCGTGGAACGGGCAGCGGACCTTGACCTCGTCGTCGCCCGCCCAGACGTGCTTGAGCTGGTAGCGCTCGAGCTCGGCGAGCACGCTTATCTCGGTGGGCCTCGTCGCCATGTGGGCTCGCGGTCGGTCCATGTGGTCGCTGCGTTGACTTCGTGCCGTGTGACTGACTGATAGAGCAGGACGGAGGAGTCGAACCTCACCTCCCAGGATATTGCAAACTGGGGCTCTGCCGTTTAGCTACGTCCCGCGCGGGTCGGCCGCAGAGCTCGTGTGGGGTAGTCCTGACGGTCCCTCTCACGAGGGGGTGCCGTCAGGCCTTGGCGAGGTGCGGCCGGAGCCCAAAGTCTAGAACCTCTCCTCCGTCTTGGGTGATGCGGCGGCGCCCTCGACCGTGTCCTCGTCGTCGTACTGCGTCTGGATCAGCTTGTCGGCCAGGTAGCCGCGGTACTCGGCGTGGATGCGGCCGAGCGCCTCGAACCGCTCCTGGTCCATGACGTACGGCGTGACGCCGCTGTCCTCGGCCGGGTTGTCGACGTCGATCCCGTACCACGTGCCGAGCTTGTTCTCGCGCTGGCTGACTCGGGCGGCGAACTGGCACCCGTAGAGGGCCTTGGTCCGCCGCGACTGCACGAGGGTGTTGAAGCTCGTCCCCGCCCGGTGCTCGCCGCTGGCGAACGTCAGGACCATCGGCAGCTCCTCCATCTGGTTCGGCGGGAGGATCATTATCAGGTAGTTGAGGTGCTCGAGGTGGCTGACGAACAGCGGCTTGCCGTCCTTGTCGGTCGGCCGCTCGAGACACTTCTCCTTGCGTCGCTCCGGGTCGCGCGACTTCACCGCTATCTCCCCGCGCGGGTCGAACGACCGGGCCCTGACGGCCTGGAGGTCGGTGCCGTACGGGTTCCAGCTGACCCACTCGGGGTAGAACATGACCGGGACGAAGTGGAAGGCGACGTTCGGCTCGCCTGGCCGGAACTGCCCGCCCTCCCAGACGCCGCGCACCATCGGGACGGCGCAGAGGTCGCCCGGCCGGAAGAGCTCGTTGAAGGGCTTCTTAGCCTGCCCCTGCACGATCTTGATCCGCGGCGGCACGACGTACTGCTTGAGCAGGTCGGTCGACCCCTGACCGTCGTGGTCCCTGAGGTGGGCCGGCATCTGCTCGGCCACGTTGCGGACGGCCAGCTCCCTGCCGTCCGCGGTCTTCGGTGTCGTCTTGGCCATGGTACTTTCCTCGCTTCGGGTTACTAGCGGCTTGGTATGACCCGCATTCGGCGGCCGCTTGACGTCGGCGCGGGTGTGTTTTTTAGTTGTCGAACCAGAAGACGACCCTCACGTCATCGGTTGAGCGTAGTGCAGCCAGCGGCCATCTGTGTGCTTGACCTCGACGTGCAAGTGTATGTCGCATCCCATTATTCTGTGACACCTTTCTTTTTTCGTATGGTCAACGAGTACTCGGCGGTCGTGCGGCCTGGGTCGACGCCGGGCGGGAGCGGCTTGCCCTCGGCCATCCGCCGGTGCATCAGCTCCATCATCCCCGGCCAGTGCATCTCCACCGCCGCGTGCTGCCGGTCCTCGCCCCCGCCCTGGAGCTCGGCCGGCACGCCGAGGAACGTCATCAGCTCACGGTACTGCTCCGGGTCCTTGCGCCACGTGGGCAGCCGCACCAGCGACCGCTGCATCGGCACCGCCGTGCAGTACTCGGTCCGGATGCACTCCCCCTCGAGCGTGGTGGCTGCCACGAGGCAGGCCATCTTGTCGGCGAGCGACTTGAGCTCCTTCAGCTTCTTCCTCGCGTCGTCGAGCAGGCCCTCGGCCTCGCGAAGGGCGTACGCCGCGTCTGCGAGCTCGACCGCGTCGGCGCACCCCATGATGAGCGGCCGGAGCTGGCCGTCGGCGGTCGTCGCCGTCTCGTGCGCCCTGCGGGCGTCCTTGAACATGTCCTGGAACTGCTTCATCACGTGTCATGTCTCCGCTCGGGCATCTCGTCGTCACGCTCGAGCTGGCCGATGCCGTGCCACTCCTCGAGCGTCGCGGGTCGTACCCGCAGTGTCTTGTCCGCGAGAGCCATCTTCGCCTCGAACTTCTCGCCCATCTCCCGCAGCGCACGCTCGACTCGCGTTTCTGGCAACGGCAGCCAGCAGCAACGGCAGTTGAGCATATAACTATCCCCTCGCCACGAACCCCTGCCGTTGGGCGTCGAAGAACAGCAAGCGCGGCGGCCGGCCGTACTCGTGGGTCACCGCGCACGCGACGGTGACGACCGGGACGACGCTGCCGGCCACCACCAGCGAGTCGAGCGACGGGTCGTACCCGTGCCCGCGCAGCCGGCGCAGGGCCTCGCGCACGAAGTCGTCCGACCAGATGCTCGGCCGCCGCTCCCCGTCGGGGAACACGGTCACGAGTGCGCCGTGCTCGGCCGCTCGCCGGCAGTCCTTGTCCGGCCGCAGCAGCAAGAAGCAGCGCGGCTCCACGCGCACGTCGAGGCCTTGGACGGTCGGTGAGATCCGGACTCGCGTCACAGTCCCATCGAAGTCCAGCGACTTACCATTGTTGAAAGTAGTCTCATCAGTCATCAATCCCTCTCCCTCTTCTTGACTAGTAGTCCGGCCAGGATGGTCCCGAGTATCTCGCGCACGTCGGAGACCTCCATGGCGAGCAACTTCTTCTCGCCGACCCTCACGCGTATGTCCTCGTCGATCGACTCGGGGACGACCAGGTCGGTCTCCCGCACCTGGACCCGCGTGCCGCGGCGATGGTTGCGCGAGCCGCTCTGGTCGCGCTTGATGAACGACCAGTCGACCGCGTAGTATATGTGGTGGTTGCAGTCGGTCGTCACGCCGTCACCCTCGTGCGGCGGGTAGCCGAGCAGGTTCAGCCCGGTTCCGCCCGCCCCCTGGTTCCCGAGGAACACGCGGCACTCCGGCTCGCAGTTGAACTGTCGCTCAGCCTCCTCGCGGGCCTCCTCGGTCGTCTCGCCCCAGTAGGTGACGTGCCGTATTCCCTCCGCGGTCAGCCGCTCGCTCACCTGCCGGATGGTCGGCACGAAGCAGGACCACACGATGGTCTTCTCGTCCGGCCCCTTCTCCCTGAGGCACTCGACGAGCGTCTCGAGTTTCGGGCACTCCGGGAAGTACTCCAGCCGCGCCTCGCGCAGGACCTCGCCGGTGGCCTCGTCGATCACGGCGTCCCACTTGATGAAGCCGCAGGTTATCTGCGCCAGCCGCAGGAGCTGCGTCAGCACGTTCTGTATGGTTATCGCCTTGTTGCCGCTCCTGTCGAGCTGGTCCTCGACCGAGTAGGCCAGCTCCCTGGCGAGCGAGTCGTACGCGTCCTGCTGGGCCGTCGACATCTCGGCCTCCATCACGTCGAACACCTTGTCCGGGAGCCACGGGAGGGCCTCCTTCTTGGTGACTATGAACGCCGTCCGCGTCAGCCGCTCCTTCATGAACGGCAAGTTCTGTATCCCGACTAGCTTGGCGTAGCCGTCGCCGGTCTGGTCGAACACGCCGTAGAAGTCCTTGAACGCTTTCCACGACTGGAAGCCGCTGCCGCCCTCGGACAGGAACTCGAAAAGCGCGTACAGGTCGAGCGGCGTGTTGCTGATCGGCGTGCCGGTGAGGCACATTCGCCGCCGGCACTTGTCGCGCAGCTTGCGCGTGTACTGCGACCGGCTGGTCATGGGCCGCTTCGCGTAGTGGGCCTCGTCGAGCACCCCGAGGTCCCAGTCGACGTGCTCGAGGAAGTCCCACGTCCCCTTGAGCCCCTCGTAGGACATGACGCAGACGGTGTACTCGCAGCCCGGCTCGTCGACCAGCGCCTCGATGAGCTGGCCGGCCCGGGCGACCGCCCCGCCGCGGATGGCGCAGACCTTGCCCGGCCTCGTGCAGAACCGCTGGAACTCGCGGCACCAGTTGAGACGGACGGCTTTAGGGCACACGACGATCGTCCGGTGAGCTCGGCCGAACTCGGCCCACACCCGCTGGCACTCGTTCATGACTCTGGCGACCACGACCGGCGTCTTGCCGGTCCCCTGCTCCATGAACAGGTTGTAGCCCTCGGACCGCATCGACATCCAGAGCGCGGCCTGCTGGTACGGCTCGAGCGGTAGCTCCGGGTGCTGCTCGAGCTCCGCCGCGCCTGGCGGGAGCAGGCCGACCGACTTGAAGAGCGCGTAGGCCTCCGCCACCTGGTCCTGCGCGGTGGTGCCGAGCAGGAGGAGGTCCATCATGGACTTGGCCGCGGGGTCGAGCTCCAGCTGGTCGCGGGGCCAGACGGCGTCGACGACCACGGCCGTGTAGTCGGTAGCCGCGAGGAGCCACTCCTCGTCATAGGTCGACTTGAGCTGACGTCGCTCGGGGACTCGCTCGAGCCACGTAGACCGGGCGGCAGCCGAGGGCCACTCGCGGTGGCCGTTGACCCGCGCGGCGGAGACCTTCGCCCGGAAGTGCCGGCCGTCCGGCTCGAGGGAGAGGCTGAGCCGGTCGTGGGGCTTGAGCTTCACCGGCTCGAGCAAGCCGGCGGTCGCGTCGGAGAGGGCTCTCATGTCTGGTCGTCCTGTGCCATGTGACTGTCGAGAAGTATCGAAGAGTTGGCATTATACACCGCAGGACCTCCGGCGTAAACGGGGCTAGCGACTCAGGCGCAGATTTTCGCGACCGGCCGACGCGCAGTATATATAGTAGAAGTCGCATCGGAGGTCGTCTATGCGATCGGGCTAGAATTATTCTCGAAATAATCTCCCAAAAGGCCGATAATGCCGTTCCCGCGGCGAATATACTAGTGTAGAATGGACACATCGCACCGAGGATCACTCGGACGCGACTGACGGAAACATGGCACAAAGGAAGAACAGATGATCGTATGCGGAAACAGCGTGAACGCGAAGAGCTTCTTCGACGCCGCGGCGGGCTCCCTCGCGCAGCTCTACGGGCGGTGGCTCGACGAGAAGGATTACGAGGACATCGAGGACTATATGTCCGCCCTCCACGAGAAGGCGATGGCGGCGGGCGTCGCGTTGCAGAACATGACGAAGCGACCGTTCGGCGTCGTGTTCACTTGCGACGGTCGGACGTACCACATGACGATCAAGAAGAACACGGCTCAATACAAGCGAATAGCGTGAGGTCGAAACGCGCGTTGACTCGCGCGTCCACGGTTATTTCGGCCGTGCTGACGAGACCACATGGCGACATGGCACGAAGGAAAGAAAAGATGATGAAATACTTATTAGTCCGAGACCACGCGACCGAGGACTTCGAGCAACACGACTCGTTGCCCCGAGAGGGAGACGCGGTCTACGCGCTCATCGACGGGACGTGGTGGTACGCCACCGACGACGTCGGGAGCGAGCGGTTCCTCGTCATCGACTCGCGCGGTGGCTGTCGCACGACGGACCGTCAGGACGATTGCGACTATAACGAAGAGCTCTGCTTCATGTGGGACGAGCCAAACTACTGCCGTTGCTATGCGCTCGATGAGCCGAGCGTCGTATCGACCGTGGCGGGGCGGTGAGGTCGAAACGCGGAGCGATCCGCGTCTGACGGTAATTCAACCGTCACTGAAGAGACCAACATTTTGGAGAGACGGACATGGCGCAGTCACACATCGAGGTGCGGGTCGGAGGGGCGGTTTTCGGGTGCGAGACGGTCGCGGAGTTGCGACGGGCCCTCGACCTCGCCGAGCAGCTAGGAAAACGGGTCGTGGTCGCGAAGGCCGCGAAGCGCAGCAAGCGGCTGACCGCCGAGGCGGCGGACGGGCTGACCGAGGCTCAGCGGCTCGCGCGGAACGAGGCCAGCCGCAAGGCGAAGGCCGCCGCGCGGAAGGCGAGCAAGCGGAAGGGGTGCAAGTAACTCATGGGCAGCTACCGAGACGACGAGGACCTCTACATGGACCGGAAGAAGGAGACGTTGACGATCGAGGTCGAGGTCGACGAGAGCGTCGAAGGGCAAGCGGCCCTCGACGACATCTCAGCGGCCGTCCACGACTTCGTGAACGACGAGCTCAACGAGGATTTCGGCGAGTCGGCCGCGATCACGATCATCGAGAGCGAGTAGGCCGAAACGCGGGAGCACACCGTGAGGTGGAGACCCGCGTCCGCGACTAGACGGTCGCGCTGACGAGGCCAGCGAGCACTCACCACACGTAGAGAGAGAACCGAGACCATGAAGACCATCCCCAACGCGACCGCGCCCGTGAAGGCCCCGCCGGCGAAGGCGGCCGGAGCCGGAGCCGCGAAGAAGGTCAAGAGCGGCGAGCGCGGACCGACCGTGTTCCACCCCGCGCTCGAGGCCAAGGCCGTCGACGGCGTCCTGAAGCCGACCAAGAAATTGCAGGCGTGGCCGGCAGACTACAAGACCACGCAGCACAAGCCGCTGTCGTCGGCGCACTTCGAGGACCCGGCCGTGTACTACAACGGCAAGGCCGACCGCCTCCAGCGAGTGGTCGACAAGCTGCGGCAGGACGCGCTCCAGGCCAAGACGCTCGGCGGCGTCAAGGAGAAGGGCACCGCGAAGAAGATGCTCCAGCTCCAGAAGCGGCTCGACGACCTCAAGACGGAGCTGTCCGGCAAGGGCGTCGACGTCGAGGCCATGCTCAAGCTGCTCGCGGCCAAGCAGGTCGAGGCGGCCGCACCGGCGGCGAGCGCGCTGCCAGCCGCGTCGCAGGCGTAGACCCTCTGACGAGACGAGGTCGAAACCGCGGCGGGAGACCGCCGCGAGAGCATGCCGAACGCCTAGGTCGAAACCGGGGACGGCCCCGGTCTGGCGGTAGGTCCGCCACTGACGAGACCACATGGCACGAGGAGAACGACGATGAAGATCAAGAGGACGCGGGTGCGCATCACGCTGGAGACGAGGCGGCAGGCGGCCGACCTGGAGGTCGCGCTGACAGAGGCGGGCTTCGAGACGAACGACGACTGCGACGCGAGCGAGGTGATGATGGACCTCGACCCCACCGAGGGCAAGACGCCGGGCGACCAGCTCGCGGAATTGGCGCGCGCCCTCGACGAGGCCCGGGTGTCCTGATACCGGGGAGAGAGGCACGACCGTCCCAGCCCGTCTGACGCGAAAATCCGCGCACGGGCCGATCGCCTGGCTCGCGTATGGGGCGAGCCGCGGTATAATGCACACGCGTGAACGATTGACACATGGCACATAGGGAGACGACGAATGTATCTACAAGCAGATTGGACAAAGCGGTATCAATCCGCGAGAGCTGCGGAGAAAGACCTCAAAGGCCTCAAGTTGCCGTACCCACAATTCGAGGGCTGGATCGAGACTGACACAGACACGCTGCTAGTCAGTCCTCATCAGACGGCGTACATCATCCAATGCTGGAACACCCCTGAGGCGCGGAAGACGATCGCCGCTTACCTTGGCTTGCCAGTCTATCGCCAGGAAGGCGGTGCCGTATGACAGTGGGAGACAGGGCCGCGAAGCGCAGGGAGCTGCTCGCGGCGATCGAGGACTCGGTCCAACGGAAGCGCGCGATCGCCAGCGACGGCGAGAACCCGGAGCGGACGGCCGAGCGCGTCGCGCAGTACCGCGAGCAAGCGGCCCGGATGACGCGGCAGGCCGACGCCATGGAGGCCAACGCGGCCGACTGGCAGTCGCGCTACCGTCGCGAGGACGAGGAGACCACGCGGCTGCGCGCCGAGCTGGCCGCCCTCCAGAAGCAAGCGACGTTCGACGGGCTGTCCGCAGCTCTGGCCGCGTTCGCGCAGGCCTCGCCGGAGGAGCTGGACGCGCTCGTCGAGTCGCGGCCGGACCTCGCGCCGCTGGTCGCGGCCATGACTGCCAAGCAGGACGAGGGGAGGGCGGGATGACCGGTCGATACTCGCACCTCGTGCCGACTCACGCCAGGGAGGCGGTCGAGACCTACAAGCTGGCTTGCGTCGCGATGGGCGAGTGGCCACATGACTACCCGCCAGAGCTCGGCGACAGCTTGCTCGCCCTGCACCAAAACGTGCTGATGGTCTGGCTGTTCGACAGCGACCGTGATCTCGATCACATGCGGTCGTTGATCGCCCCGGACGGCACAGTCCGCTGGCCGGAGAGGGGGGCGTAGCCATGAGCACACAGCACAGCGTGGCCCACCCGAGGACCGACGCGAGGCGGCGGAGGGCGTACGTCCTGCGGTCAGTGACCAGCGCGCCGACGCTCGGCCACCGGTACCTCAGCGAGAGGGCCGGGACCGTCTTCGGCTGCGTCGGCTCGCCGCACGACGCCCTGAACTGGCCGAGCCGGCTGGCAGCGAGGACGTGGGCCGAGACGGAGCTCGGCAAGGCCGGGCTGGCGGAGTGGGCCGTGATAGCCGTCGAGCTAGCCCCCGAGGCCGAGCGCGTCCCGACGTGGGACGAGGTGATGGCGGGCGCGCGAGTGCCGGACGCCCGAGAGGCATGCCGACTGGTGGCCGCGTCGCACGCGCATTACTGCGAGCTGGTGGAGGCCTGGCTCAAGCGAGCTGGCGTCTGCGCGGAAGTCATAAGCCCGCCGCGCTGCGCCGTGACGGCCAGCCCGAAGGGGTGGTGCGGGCTGTACTGCCCGTCGACGCACACCTGCACGTATAGTCTCGTCCACGCCTGCCGGTATCTCGGCTCGGGCGGGGCGCGCGGCACCGACCGCGAGGACTTCAGGCTGACCTGCGCGCACGAAGCGTGCCACGGGTACCAGCGGGCGCTGGCCGGGCCGGAGGCTCCGGGAGGCGCGCTCGGCCACGGCGGGGACTTCTACGCGCTGATGCGGTGGGGGGCGCTCGAGCCGGTGTCGAGGCACGCTTCGCTCTACCAGCCGGTGACTTGGGCTGAGCGGTCCGCCGCGCAACGCGAGGTCGAGCGGATGGCCACGGCGGGCGAGCTGGCCGGCCTGCCGTGCGGGGTGACTAGCGACGAGATAGCGGGCGGCGACCGAGAGGGGAGCGTCGAGTGACCATCAGGATATGGCCGGAGCCGTGGTCGCCGTCGGTCGCGCACCTCATTAGGGCGCGCGCGGTGGCGGGCGTTGGCGGCCAAGTCGGGGGAGAAGACGGTCAAGTTCTCGCACGGGCCGCACAGGGTGACGGTGACGCGATGACCACCAGCATACAGCAAGCGCTAGAAGCAAGAGCCGACCCATTGTTCGCGGCTTTCGCCGAATGGGGTGACGACAGCGGGATAGACGTCGACGGTCACTACAATGACTGGTATCCACATTGGGTGGGAGTGCTTCTCCGCCGGAGCCGAAGCATATAAGGAATGGGCCAAGCGACAGTGTGACGAGGTGACCGATGACTAGGGCTAGCATGGTGCGCGCCCTGCACAGGGCAGGGGTGCCGGTCGGCGGGACCGGCGTGGAGTACTGGCAGGACCATGAGGTGGCGGAGCTCTACTCCCGCGGCCTGACCGACGCGCAGAGGCGCGCGGCCGAGTTGGAGGAGGGGGAGCGCGAGCTGATGAGGACCGCGCTGGAGCTGGGACTACTCGACGGGAGAGAGCCATGACCGAGACTCTGGTGGTCAAGACGCTCGGCGAGACGCGGCTCAAGCTGCTGTCGCGGGCGATCAAGCGCGCGAGGGTGAGCGGCCAACAGGTGGAGTGCGCGCCCGGGCTGTGGACGCTCGCCACGAACATGGCCGGGACGACCGGCAGGCTCGCGTCGGTCGAGGTGACCGACGCAGCGTTCGACGAGACGGTGGAACGGCTCGAGAGGGCCGGCTGGAGGCTGTCGTGACGCTGGAGCGCGACTGGACCAAGGTGGTGCGAGACGAGCTGACGGCCCGCGGGGCGCTCGTGGCCGTGATGGCGGCGAACCGGTACACCGTGCCGGGCTGGCCGGACAGGTGGGTCGGCCACCGCCTCTGGACGGGGTGGCTCGAACTCAAAACAGAGGACGGCGTGGTGTCGGCCCTCCAGGCGCAGAGGGTGCGGGATATACGCGCGCGACGGCCGGGGACGGCGTGGGTGCTGCGACTGCGCGGCGACCACTGGGTGTTGCAGGGGGCCGACGGCCTCGACCGCTGCGAGGTGCGTCCCTGCGGGGCGTGCCTGCTGCTGGCGCTCGCGGAGATGGAGCGGCTGGAGACTGGGGAGTCGCGCGACGACCGGGCCCGCGCGGCGATGAGGGCGCTGGCCGAGAGCGTGGCGGGGAGCGCGTGGAACTACCGGGTGGTGGGGTGAGCCATGGGAGAGAACAAGACGAAATGCGCCCGCCGACCCGATGACAGGTGGCACGATATTCGTGAAAATACGCCTTCTAAAACTCGTGGATGACCTTTGACAACAACTATTCGACGAATGTCCCACGATGAATAAATGTCAAAAGAAAACGCTATACAGCTTAACCCGGGATTCTGGGCAACTCTTGAAGAGTTTCGCCAAGTGACGGCCCAAAATGACTGCTTTTTGGCATGCTTGACAAAGTCAATGATTATGCTATTAAATTAAGTGTACAAAAGTGTGTATATGTATGTATCGTATGCCATCAAACCGTGCACCTGGTATTTTTTTTTGACATTTAATCACGGCGTGACATTAGGCGAATAGTTGTTGTGGAGGCTAGAACATGAGGGCGCAGGAGACAATCGTCGGGAGTATCGAGTCCGGCTACGGGGAGTTGGAGGCCCAGCTGGGGGCCTTGGAAGCAGTCGCCGCGGAGTCAGGAGTCGGCGTGGAGAGGCGCTCGCACAGGGAGCGCGGGCCGTACGTCCGCGGGCCGTACTCGCGGAGGGACGCGCTCCTGCACGACGGCCGCGGCAGATGGTCGCGGTGGAAAACGAGAGAGCAGCGGGACCGCGAGCGTGACGCCGAGCTCGTCCGGAGGGCGGAGCGTGACGAGCGGTTGATGGAGCGTGACGGGGTCGTGTGCGCTGGTCGCAGCGGTCGGGCCAAGCCTGGCACAGCCCTGCCGCAGCGCGCGCAGCGGGCCGCGGCGAGGCTGGCGAGGCTGCCCCCGTCGAGGGTGTGCCCGCGCTGCGGCGTGGTCGTGGTCGCGTCGAGGAGGTGGGTCGTCCCGCCCGGGGGAGGGGTCGCGACGTGCCTGAGTTGTCACCGTAAACGAGGAGGATGAAGGATGCCTGACTACAGACCGTTGCCGCCGCGACTCGAGGGCGACTTGCCTGGGCGCGTTCGAGTGGCCGGGACCGACCGCGCTGGGAAGGTGGACCTGATATACTACGACCGGCTCCACACCGGTGACAGCTACGACGAGCTGCAGGTGTCGATGGACGACGGCATGTGCGTCCGCGGCCGACTGGACTTGTTCGAGGAGGAGGTGCCGGATGCCTGACGTGCTGCTGGTGGCCGAGAGGTCGAGGCCCGCGCCGGCGCAGTCGCCGGCGTGGCTGGACGACGCTCGCGACGACCCGTTCCGCTGGCTCGTGCAGAGTCGCGCGATGGGCGCGTTCCGTGGATCGCGAGCCGGCGTGCACCGCGGTAAGCTGGCGTCGGTCGGGCTGTGCCGCGACGTGGCGACGACCGTGACCGAGCCACAATATATCGGCGTCGACGGACTCAACCTCCTGCCGCCGGCCGACGGGCCGGGCGAGTGGGACGTTGAGCTAGCTGAGCGAGTTGCTGACGAGTTGACGGTCAGGCTGTGGTGCGCGCACCAGTCGCACGAGGTCGAGTGCGCGCAGGACAAGCTAGACTGGGGCCGGGCCACGTGGCAGCGCGGGACGTGGAGGTACCGCGCGGTCGTGCTGTGCGGGAGGCGGGTCGCCGCGGCGATGGGGCTGGCCGACCTGCCCTTCTGGGGATCGGACGGCGGGACGCTGCTCGTGCCTCACCCGTCGGGTCTGTCGCGCGAGTGGAACCACCTGGACGTGGCGTGGGCGAGGGGGAAGGTGTCGAGGTTCTTGAACGAGAGGGGGACACGATGTGGGTGACCGAGGCCATGTCCTGGCGGGACGTCGGGTGGTCGATGCTGTTGCTGGCCGCGCTGTGGCTCCACGCGTGCGGCCGCGCGTGGAGGCGGCGGTGCCTCGACACGGAGTGGCAACACGATCACGCCAGGCGCGAGCTCGACGCGGCGATGGTCGAGCTAGCGATCAACGGCGAGCGAGACCGCAGGCAGAGGTGGCTGATCGGCAGGGCCGTCCGCTTCGTCTGCCGGCGAGAGGTCTGGCGAGAGCCGGGTCTGAACGCCGCCGGACTCGCCGAATTATTGGGGTGCGAGCCAGAAGAGGCCGAGGAGTTTCTGAGGTTGTCCAGGGAGGATCACGAGTGATCGTCGGTCGCATGGCGCGCGAAACCGCAGGACTTCCCCGGGGGTATCGCGCGCGACGCGCGCGCCCGCACGATAGGTGATACAGTATGGCCAGGATAGGCGCCGACCCGACGGACCCGGAGCTCCTCGCCCTCGCTAACGAGTTCCTCTGCCAGGAGTGGTCGACCCTCCGGAAGATGTGCGAGATAAGCGCGCGCAAGTCACGCGGCCGGGACACGTGGGAGGAGGCCATGTCCGAGGTGGCCGTCCGCCTGCCGGGGTGGATGTGCGGCTGGGACCCGTCGCTCGGCCGCACGTTGAAGTCGTACACCATCAGCATGGCCCGGTGGTGGCTCTACAAGCAGTTCGTCTGGAAGCGGCGGGAGCGCGAGGCCGGCGTCCGGGAGGGGTCGACGAGCGGGGACGAGTCGATGGCCGACGCCGCCTCGAGGCGGTCGCACGCCTGGGCGTCGAGGGCCGCGGACGGCAGGCAGCGCGAGAGCGTGAGTGACGACAGCGCGGGACGGGAGGACGCCGACGAGGTACGATACGTACTGGGAGCGGTGAGCCAGGCGGACGCCGCGGTCCTCGAGTTGTACTTCCTCGGCGGCCTGACGTACACAGAAGTCGGTGAGGCACTCGGATGCACGCGCTCGATGGCGTTCAGACTGGTACACGACGCTCTCGAGGCCGCCCGGGAGTGCACGCGGACCCGCGGGTGAGGATGGAGGTGCACCTCAACGTCGGGAAGTACCACGCCAAGCCGGCGAAGGACGACCCGCGCAGGTGCGAGTGCAGGAAGAGGAGGCCGGGGCCGGACGGCGACAAGCGGTGTCAGAACTGGAAGAAGACCGGCCGCAAGTTCTGCGAGCACCACGACACGATGTACCACGGCCAGAGGGGCCAGACGGCCCTTGGGCCGGTCGACAAGACGAATCGATCGCGGCAGAGGATGGTCGGGAGGTTGCCCAAGGTGTACAGCGAGCATCTGAGCAAGTCGCTGGCCGAGCGGGTCGACGGGGCCCGCTCCGTCGGGCTCGACCTCGGCGAGGAGCTCGCGCTCGTCCGCGTCTGCGCGCTCGACGCCGTGATGATGTACGACGCGGTCGAGATGGCCAGCAAGGTCGACGCCCGCGACGGGTCGCCGCTGCCGCTCGAGACGCAGCTCCAGTGCAGGGTGGCGGCCGGACAGATCGTGCGCGACGCCGCGGCGGAGGTCGCCTCCATGGCCGAGAAGGCCGCGAAGGTGGCCGAGTCCAGGCAGAACATGCTGAGCGGGACCGCGCTCGCCGCCGTGCTCGCCGACGTCATACACGCCGCGCACCGCACCTTCGGCGACGACCAGCCGGACAAGGTGCGCGAGTTCGCGCGGGCCATCCGGGACATACGCCCGCTCGGCGGGCACACGGGCACGACGATCACGCCGGACCAGGACGCGCTCGCCATGGACGCGACGGTGCCGGCCGGACCACCACAACCAACGGAGACCCAGTCATGAAGTTCAAGACGCTAGTCGCCCTCGCCGTCACGCTGTTCACCATCGCCGCCGTGCAGGCGGCGATGACGGTGACGCTCTACCAGCCAGACGCGTCGCTCGAGCGCATCAGCGCCGCGTTCGTGTCGGCGGCCGACGGCACGGTGTCGCAGGCGATAACGATCCGCGGCACGATCGTCCGCGTGGTCACCGACCCGGGCGCGACCGCGCCCACGACGCTATGGGACATCACGTGTCCGGACGCGAACGGCGTCGACCTGTTCGCGGCCCAGGGCGCGGACCGCTCGGCGACGGTCACCGAGCACTTCGTGCCTGGAGTGCCGTTCAAGGACGGCACCACGGCGGGTCTCGCACCGGTGGTCTACATGGGCACGGCGACGCTGACCATCACGAACGCCGGCAACGCCAAGAACGGCACGGTCATCGTCTACGTGCAGAAATCGACGAACTAAATCTGCGGCCGTCGAAGAGCTAGCTGAGCGTTGTTACGAGGCCCTCGGCTAGGCGTAGAAGGCGCATGACACAATAAAAGAGAAGTGCTATATTTTCTCCAACGACGCGACCAAGCTCCACAGCAACCCCAAAGCCACGACCGCGCTCTTCCTCGACTTCGACGGTCACATCGGCCCGGCGTATGGCGTCGGCCCGGTCGTGACGACGCCAGCGTTTGAAGTGCCCGCCGCTATCCCTGAGATCCATGCCGGAGTAGCCGCTTACTTCGCGCCGTTCAACCTGGACGTGACGACCGAGGAGCCGGCCGGCGGGCGCGTCGCGATCGTTCGTGTCGGCGGCAAGTGGTCCGATTGGTTTCCACAACGGAACGGCGGCACAAGCCTGCCAGGTGGCCTCGACGCCGGTCGAAACGTCGCCTACGTCTTCGCGGTTGACAGCCTGGGAAACAACACGCGGCACGTCCTGCGCTCGATCGTTCACGAGGCGGGGCATGTTTTTGGCTTGCTGCATCAAGAGCAATTCGGTGACGCGGCCTTCGCCCCGATCATGGGCGGTGGAAACCTGGAGGCGGCGAGAGTCGGCTGGGTGGTCGGAAATAACGAGTTGGGCGCGCCGCAGGACGACGTGGCGATCCTGACGGACACGCTGGGAGGACTCGCTCAGGCTGTGCCGCCCTCTCCACCTGTCCCACCGCCAGCAGCACCGGCCGTCTTTGGCGTCACGCTCGCGATCGTCGGTGATCCAACGAACGGACGGCCGTACAACATCGTCGCCACGGTCCCGCCCGGCACAGAATCGCTCGGCTGGAAGTTCAACGGCAACTACGCGGGAGTCACCAGGGGCGGCATCTGGGACTACGGCCACGGTTACGACGGCCGCCAGAAGCCGCTGATAACGTTCGGACTTGGGAAGCACACGATGGAATGTGGGGCGTCTGACAAGGATGGTAAGCCGCTCGCCACTGGTTCGATCACGTGGGTTGAGAGTGCGCCGCCGCCGGTTGTTGTACCGCCTACGTCGCAGGACAGCGCGGAAGTCGTGCTGGGCGGGGTTATCTACACGATCACGCGGAAGGGGAAGTGATGGCTGCATTCACGTCCAAAGCGAACGGAAATTGGTCGGCTGGCGGCCAAACGACCTGGAACGAATCTGGCGTTCCCGGCGACGGCGACACCGTAACCATCACGCATAACGTCACGGTAGATGTTGATACGACGATTGGAAGCGACAGCGGTGACGCGATCTTAGGCGGAGCAACCACCCCGACCCTCAAAGCGATCACGATTGCAGCTGGCAAGATATTGACGGTTAAGGGTGACATTCATTTCCCGACGAACTCGTATTTCGAGGTTGTCGTTAGTGCTGGTGCAACGCTGAGGATGTACCCGGCGAGCGGCGTGACGCTGGAACTAGACTTCGCCTATTTCGACAATCTCGTTTGCAACGGATCAATTGGGTCCAGGGCCACCGTCACCACGGACAAGGGCCGGGGCGGCAATAACTCCCTGATGACGAACGTGGTGGGCGACGGACTACACACAGCGACCTATACCGACTTCTCTCACTTCGGCACAACGACCGCATTCGGTCTGCGGTATATCGGGTTGACGTTCGCGCTGACGATTACCAACTGCACTTTCGACGGCTGTAACTTCGCGTTCGCGACTCACAGCAACGCTTACGATCAAAACATCACGATCCAAAATAACACGTTCGTCAACTCCCCGGCGGTCACGAACACCGGATTCTCGGCCTCGACGTGCGCGCAGTTTGCCTTTCATTCGGGGATTACCATGCCGGGTTCATCCACCTGGCTAATCGACACCAACGGCTTTGACGCAGACGTTGAAATTCTGCTGTTCTATTCCAAGTTGGCCTTCACGAATAACGTCTTGCGATACCCGTTCATGGGTGCCAGCTCGGCGTGGTCGTCGGATACGAAGTACAGCGGGAACATCATCTATTTCAACACTGACGAAGGCCCGACGTTCTACGGGCCGACGAAAGACTGCTTCATTTTCGCCACCGATACTAGCAACCAGCACTTCATGTCGGTCGTCAGCGGCGGCAATGTCACCGGCTGGGTGTATGACTGCGACGGTCCCTCCGCTGATGGCGATTGCATTTTCATTGCTGCTGGTAGCACCGTGAGCGTCACGGGATGCTTGGTGACAGGCGACGGAACCTCGGCCTCCGGCAAGCTGGTAAATGCTCTTGGCGGTGCGGGTGCGGGTGCGATCACCTGCAACCATAACACGATCTCTGGCACGCCAGAGGGCGGCATCATCCACACCGATGAGGCAGCGAGTAGCCACGCCGGACATATCGCAAGTTGCCAATCCAACTTGCTTTGGGCTCCCGGCGCTCACGCTTCCAACAACATCATCTACGCGGGCGGGTCTGGGACGCCTGCCGTCGATGCAGTGACGCTTGCCGACTACAACGCCATCGGCAACCCGAACATTGGCGACTGCTACTACAACACCAGCACGCTGCAAACAACCGTCGTCGGCTACGAAGGAATCAAGATCAGCCTGAACGACGATTACCCCAACGCTCAGGTTGGCGCGAACGACCTCACGATCACTGGCAATCCATTCGTCGATTCAACCCGCAACTGGATTGCCTGGGGAGTGGCAATCGGCGGCACTGCGGCTACGCATGAGGCTGCGTTCGCGTACATGGCGGCGAATCCGTCAGTTGCAACCGATGCGACCAACGGTGTAGTTCAGTGGGTGAAAAACGGGTTCAAGGTCACGGGCTCGCAGGGGTTGCTGATCAAGGACAACGGGCACGACTCGGTGACGCGCGGGGCGATGGCGTATGATGTGGCGGCAGCGGTCCCGCCCGGTGGCGTATCTCTGGCTGGCGGAATGCACGTTCTATCGGGAGGAATTGCCTAATGGAAGTCTTAGCCGGTTCAACCGACATCACGACCTATTTCAACTTGCGCTTAGCGGTAGACGGCACTTCCGCGACGGGGCTAACGATCAGTGAGTTGGATTTGCAATACGTGCGGTCTGGCGTTGTGCCTGTCGCGAAGGTTGACGCCGTGGCGCTTGCCGCGACAGACACCGCGCATACCGACAATCGGGCCATCGAAATTGACGCGATCGATCAGCCAGGACTGTATCGCGTTGACTGGCCAGATGCGGCTTTCGCTGCTGGCGTGCGTGAGGTGATCGTGACTGTTAAGCACACGACCTGCTTCATCGAACACTTGCGGGTGAATCTGACGCCGGTGCCGGCGAATGTCGAAACAATCAAATCAAATCCAGTAGTCAACGGCGGCACGATCACTTTCCCCAGCGGAGCAACTCTTGCCAGCACGACGAACATCACGGCGGGAACGATCGCTACGGTGACGAATCTCACGAACCTACCGACGATTCCCGCCAACTGGCTAACAGCGGCAGGGACAGCGGCCGATTTCACGACGGAGATTCAGGCAGGACTGGCAACCGCGGCATCCCTCGCGACTGCGCAAACCAGTATCGACGACCTGCCGACGAATGCGGAGTTAGCCACGGCGCTTGGAACCGCCGATGACGCCATTCTGGTTCAGGTGGCCTTGGTCAAGGCTAAGACGGACAACCTACCCAGTGACCCGGCCGACCAATCGCTGATAGTCGCCGCCACGGATGCCCTAGCAACGCTCATTGGTGGCGTGCCTACCAACGCTGAACTAGCAACGGCCCTGGGAACTGCTGATGACGCCGTGTTGGCCCAAGTCGCACTGGTCAAGGCCAAGACGGACTTGATCCCCGCCTCGCCGGCCAGCACGACCAACATCACGGCCGCCAGCGGCGTGGTGCTAGCGCCCACCGGCGTCGACCTGATCTTGGTCGAGAGCGGCATCACCGCCGGCGCTGGCCTCACCAACGACACCGGGGCGCAGCTCACCGGGATCAACCTGCGCCAGGCGTTGTCGCTCAAGGCGGCTGGTCTCACCGGCGTCCTCGCCGGGGCCGGGACGACCAACGTCACCATCAAGCCGACCGGCAAGCCAGCCGGCAACACGCGCATCAACGCGACGGTGACTCTGACTGGGAACCGGACCGCGCTCACACTCAAGGTGCCAGACTGATGTTCTACCATGGGTTCTTCTCGGTCAACTACTTCCCCGACAACTACTTTCCCGGCGGCAGCGGCGGCTCGTCAGGCGACGTCGATTCCGCGTGCTTCACCGTCGCCCTGGAGCACGCGACGTTCACTTTGAAACTCCTGGACTGCTGCTAGGTACGATAAGTCAATATGTCAGCCCCGGGTTATTTCGTTATAGGCGACTCGCTGCCGTTCAGGGCGGAGGAGGCCGTCTCGGCCCGCACGGGCGACCCGCTACTCGCAGCGACGGCGACGTACTCCATGCTCGACGCGCAGTCGAGGGCCGAGGTCGCTGCCGGCGACATGGTCCTATACGACCAGATACTGATGAGCTTCGAGGCGGAGATACTGCCCGAGGACTTGGAGTTGTACGACGCGACGACTAACCCCAATGGCGTGGTGCCCAACAGAGAGTACCTGCTGAAAGCCACCGTCGACGACGGCGGGATCAAGACCAGTCGCGCGTTGCGACTGGTCGCCTTGCTCGACCCACCAGCCAACAGATGAGGGACACACAGATGTGGCTACTAGCACAGACGCCGGCACCAGCACCGGGCTTCGACCTCAGCTCGCTGTTGAGCAACCCGACTCTGCTCATCATCCTCGCGGTCGGATTCTTCCTGTTCAAGGACAAGATATTCCCGCCCAAGGTGCCACCGGTCTACCAGCCGCCGTTGCCGCTGCCGGTCCCATTGCCGACTGACCCTGCCACGCCTGCTCCGCCACAGCCGCGCCCGATCATCGACCTGGTCAACACCATCCTGCCGACGCTCCTGCCGATGCTCACCCCGCTCATCCAACAGCTCATCGAGAGTCTGGTCAAACGGCAGATGCAGGCCGAGCGCGACACCATGATGCGTGAGCTCGGTGCGACGGTAGCTATGATGCGGCAGGGAGACTCCGCCACGTCGTTGCCTCACGCGACCGGCCTGCCGCCACGCGCCGTATAGGTCTCGATCACGAACGAGTGTAAGGGACCACGCGTGCAGAACCTCACCATCACCCAGCGGCTGTTCATCCTGGCCGCTCTGTACTTCCTGCTCAGCGGCGGGTCGATCCCCGGCATCCCTGGGGGCGGCACGGTCAAGGCGGTCACATACGTCCATGACCGCGAGACGCCGGTGCCGAGTGGCGTTCGCGCGTTCCTCAATGAACTCAACCATCGCACGCCGCCGATCATGGCGACTGTTTACGAGGTGGAGACGACGACGCCCGCCCAGTACGTCGTCGCCCATGAAGCGGCCAAGTCCGTCGGCCTACCCGCGATCGTTTCGACCGACGGCAAGAAAGCGTTGAAGACAGTCAAAGCCCCGCAGACCAAAGAGGAAGCACAGCGATGCTTACCATAAATACGCTCTCTTGGCAGAACGTCGACGCCCCCGGCAAGGTGCTCCTCGTCCAGGTCAACGGCCGGCTGTACGCGCTGACCGACCGGCTCAACCAGCCCAACACGTCGCGGGTCGACGTGGTCGTCTACCAGGCGCGGGAGTTCATGGGCCTGCCGTGTGCGCCTCCGGGCGTGATCGACCAGGCGACGGGCCAGCGCGACAAGATCGCGATCGGCGAGGGCGACGGTCGCCGCGCGTCGGTCAGGGCCGCCATAGAGAAGTACCTGACTGACAACGGCGCGAAGCCGGTGTGCCAGTCGCACCTCGACCCACTCACGGACGCGGCCTTCGCCGCGATGCAGGCATGATCGACTCGCATGCACACGTGGACAAGCGGCTCGTCGACGCGCCGCTGCCGGCCCAGGTCGACGGCCACTCCGGCTACCCGGCCGACAAGGCGCGCGAGGACACGCCGGAGGCGCTGCGATTCGCGGCCGGCAACACCGTGCGCGAGTTTCCCAAGGCGTACTGGATCGAGCCCAAGGACTGGGCCGCCAAGGCCAAGGAGAACGACGAGAACCACACGTGGCCGATCAACTACATCGACCGCTTCACCAACCAGTCGCCGACGCACGAGTGCACGTGCCACTCCCTGCGCGCGAACATGGAGGCGGCCCGCAACCGGCAGCGCGGCATCTTCTACCCTGAGGGGCCGAAGAAAGCGTATCGCTACCCCGACTCGGCTCGCGGCTCGGTGTGGCTGTCGCCCATGTCCGTGTACGCGGAGGCCAACCCAGGCCAGTGGGGTGGTGCCGGCATCGTCCAGGTCCTCGAGATCGCGGTGCGCCGCGGGATGCTGCCCGAGAAAACGCAGCCGCGCGAGTACGGGTTCAAGCACGCGCTGGCCGGCACGACCGGCGAGGGCGGACTCAACCAGTCCACCGGCAAGTGGACGAAGGTGTCCGACTTCCCGGCCGGGTGGGAGGAGACGGGCGGCCTGTTCAAGCCGGAGGAGGTCGTGTTCGCCGAGACGCTGGAGCAGGCCGTGTGCCTCATCCTCCACGGTGTCGTGTACAGCGTGGGCCGCTCCGGCCACGCCGTCCCGTGGGCGCAGTTCAACGTGACGGACAGGGTCTTCCCCTACGTGGACTCCTACGACGTGGTGCGGTACGACTCGTGGAACACCGCGCGCTCCGCCTACCAGGGCGGATTCGGCGTGATGACGCTCAGGGCGCCGTCGGGGAACGCCACCTGGGAGAATCCGGCCGGGACAGCGATATGACCACGGTGAGATGGGCCTACCTCGCGGCGTGCCTCGCGTACTTCCTGTACGCCAACCGGCCCGTGCCCGCGCCGCAGCCCGGCCCGCCGCCGTCCGACGAGATACACCAGATACCTGACCCGCCGACTACAGCGGCCGAGCCTCTCACGCCAGAGCTCCAGGCTAGGGTCAAGTCAGTGGAGAAGACCGGCGGCCGCTACGACTACTGGACGAACGGCCGCGACACCTACAGGAAGTGGGTGCCGGACAGATGAGCCGCAAGACGATCAACGTGGCGGTCGAGCACGCGCTCGGGGCGGCGGAGGCGCTGAGGCGCCTCGGCAGCGGCGACGCGTCCCCGCACTTCACGCTGCGCAGGGTCGAGGCGAAGTTCGTCGTCGGCACGCCGGTCGGCGAGGTGAGCGGGCAGCTGACGGTGACCGACGTCGCCGTCAGGGTAGACACGAACGAGAACCCGCGCCTGGTCCAGCTGTTCGACTCCACGGTGGAGTCGCGGGTCCGGGACGCGATAGCGGAGAAACTCTCCAAGGAGTGAAGTCATGCGTAAGTTCATAGTTGGTTTGCTCGCAATCGCCTGCCTCTCGCTGGCCGTGCCACCAGTCGAGGCGCGCTGTGGCCTGCTGCGCGGGATCGCTAGTGGGGCTTGCAAGCTAGTCGGTCGAGAGCGCCGCCAGGCTCGTCGCGCCGAGGGCCGCGGTCTCGGTCGGTTCGCGGGCGGTGGCTACGGTGGCTGCGCCGACGGGTCGTGCGCGGCGCAGCAGTCGCCCCCGCCCGGCTATGAGCTCGTCCCCAAGTAATTCGACCCGCCCCTTGGGCGCGATCTCGCGGCGCCGCGATCGCAGAGAAGCTCGCGGCCCTCGCGCGCCACTGGCGTCAGTCCCCGGCCGAAGGGAATCGGCCGGGGTTTTCAGGAGAGAAGCCATCAAAAAGTTTCGAGGCCCTCTGCGTACTTCACGATCGAGCATACGAGGGACCATCGTTTCAACGACCTCGCGACGACGTGTCCTGTCATGCTTGGGACGAAGTTAAATGGAATGAGCTTGTCGAACTTGTCCACTATCGCGGCGGACGGATTTCATACGAGACGGAAAGTTCCTGCTGAGTCAAGCACATAGGTGAGGTGCCAAACCAATGACCCCAACCCAACCATTACTGCTCTGCACCGGCCGAGTCAGCAAGCCTGACGACAGTGGCGACGGCGGCGTCAGGGTCGTATCGCCACTCTGGAACGGTGAGATCGCATACACCGCTGGCGCGAACACGGCCCGCAGCGTGATCGACAGGGCCGAGGACGGACAGGAGATCGAGCTGTTCTATCGGTTCAAGCAAAAGCCGAGCACACAGAAGCGGGCCGGTAAGAAGCAGACGCACAAATGACGCTCCAAGAACAACTCGACTCCGCGTTCGCGGCTGTAGATGAAAGGATCGGCAGGGCCGAGGACGTTTACCGCAGCCGACGCGTTGATGCCGCGATGGATGTTCTCTCCAAACGCATCTCGGCGGTCGTGAATGCCTCCGAGTGCGTGAAGCCGGGCCACCTGGGTAGGCTGCTAGCGGAGTTGAACGGGGCCTCCGAACAAGTCGCGAGGGATAAGCGATGACGCTCGACGAACATGAAGACCTGGAGCTGGAAATCACCAGGTTGAAGTGGCAGGCGATTACGACGCTAGTCGCCAGCTTGACTCGTGGTGGGCTGCTACGCGGCGTCGGTCGCGTCATAGGCGTCGGCAGGCGCCAGGCTCGCCGCGCAGAGGGACGCGGGCTCGGCCGACTGGGCTGCTGCGCCGACGGCCAATGCGCGGCGCCACCCGCGGGTTATGAACTCGTCCCCAAGTAGGGATGGCCATCGCGGTTCATGGACAGGAGCGAATAGCCATGAGCGTTGAGCCAGAGGCCGCTACCGAGGCGACCGACGCCACAGCCGCCGCGAAAGCGGCGAAAGCTGCGGCGAATGTCTCGCTCCCAGCCGACACCACGGGGGAGCAAGATCGCAACACCGCCGGCCGCCGCGGCATAAACCTCATGTGGGAGTCGACGCAGGCGGTCATCGCGCTGGCCGTCATCTTCACCGGGATGGCGACGGCGTCCATCCTGGCGCTGCGGACCGACGCGAGCGACGCCAGCAAGTCGGTGGCCATCACGGCGTTCCTGCTCATAAGCAACACTGTGTTCCTC
>Ga0137340_1000013_pt1 | contig 49190 bp, 71 predicted proteins | sample EasRivERMLT400_2_FD_102295 | JGI IMG/M metagenome (GOLD analysis project Ga0137340, IMG submission 102295) | Soil microbial communities from meander-bound floodplain in the East River, Colorado, USA - East River MetaG ERMLT400_2 | ecosystem: Environmental > Terrestrial > Soil > Floodplain ...
GAGAAAGAAACAAAGAAACAGAAGGATGAACTAGTCAAACAGATTAGTGAGATCCTTGGTAAGTTTGACCATCGAGAGTCAAACATTCCTGCTAATCACGAATACTGGGCTTTGGTTGCCAAATTCAGAGCACTCTAATGATAGCAAAGCTAATAGGTCAGCCGGGTACCTATAGAGGTATCAATACTGACCACGCAGTTAGTGTCGTTGGTAGAGATGTAACTATTGCTCAACCTCCAGAAGAATCGGGAGATAGGATTTGGGTATTGGATGCAATTCAATACTCATTTGCTATGGAGGAAGGTGCAGTAGCAACAGCCGCGCCGGTTAGAAGTAGACTTACTGTTCGGCTGGATGATAAGATTAAATGGGATGCAGACATTCCAGACTTTACTGGAGTTCTGAATCTCTATATTCCTAGTCAAACAGATAAGACTATGAGTGTTACTTTACAGGCAGCCGGTTCCAATTACGTTGGTAAGTTAAACGTCCAGTGGCATTTAGAACCAGCTCAGTGATTACTAGTCTATCCGCTCTTGATCTTCGGGCACTGGCGGCTCGGGCACTTGGGTGCTCAAACGGGCCGAGAGGCAGCGAACAAGCTTCACGTTCACCAGCCGCTTTTGATCTTGGTTAAGTATGGCTAAGCGTAAGCAGGGTCCAACTTATACAAAGAAGCAAGAGGATTTAAAAGGTCTGTCTACAAAGAAAGATATTAACTTACCACTAGAAACAATTGTTCCTAAAACTCATCCTTCTGATGTAGAAGAAGGAATGATAGAAAGAGTAATTAAGAAATCTGCTCGGGCACGAGGAGCATATCTAGATGAAGATGAGCCATACTTAGAACAATATCTTCATCCAGATAAAGACATATTAGAAGTACAGCCAGACAGACCTACTATTGGTAAGCCGGATGATTTACCACATAGAAAGTTACATATCATTCCATCTTCAAGATATGATGATGAACTATATAATGTAGAAGGATTAGGACATTTTAAGTATGATAAGAGTAATCCTAAATATGATAGTGTTTATGATAAGTGGGATTTCGATACTGATAGTAGTATGATTGATCAGAGGAAACCAGAGATACTTCCTAGTCTTGCTAACATTGAAAGCTGGATTGCTAAAGAAGCTATGAAGCGAGCCGGTAAACCATATACAGTTTACGAGAGAGTTCCTAAGGGTACTGACCAACGTAAATGGAAGACTGGTAAGTAATGCCACAAGGTAAAAGAAAAAGAAGCACTCAATCTTCTCCTTACAAAGAGAAGCAGAGCTATGAAGATGTTAATAAGATATTTAAGGGAGAGTCACCTGAGATTGAAAAGGATGATGCTTACAAATTAAGAACACTTAGAGGGATGCTAGAGCCGCCTCCAAAGACAGTAGAACTTCAGGGAGTAGAGACAACATTACCACCTTCTCCCTATCCTTTTAATCAGCCACCAGCAATGACTAGAGAACTGGATGACTCTTTAAAAAGGATAAGACAAATTTCACCTGGGGCTGGTTCGGCACAGACTAGTGTATTAACAAATGTTCCTCCAACAGGATATATTGCAAGAAGATCTGGTGGTAGACAAGATTCAATTCTAAAGGGAGAACAAGACCCAACGGAACTTTCATTATTAGGATTGGCTCAGGTAGGAGATGCTAGACCTTACGGACCAGAAAAGAATCCTAATGTATATATTAATCCTAAAATTAAGAGTAAAGAGTTATTAGATCAGACAGTAGCGCATGAACTATCTCATAGAAATATTCCTTCAACTGAACATGGTTTGGGAACTTATAGTGGATTCAAAGGATTCAAACCGGGAACTGATTACTTAGAACATCTCATGGGATTGTTATCTGGAAGAAAACAGGAACCTAAAGAAGAACCAGAAGACGTTCATACAATAGCAGAGAAACTGAGAGATGCATTAATCAAAGCCGGAATAGATCCTAAGACAATTAAGATTCAATAATGTTCTCCCAGCATATTGAAGTTCAATCGGTAGTTGAACGGGAGTTTACTCCCACAAAGAAGCAAAATGACTTTATCGCAATTCCTTGGTCTGTTAAGGAAGCATTGTACGGTGGTGCTGCTGGAGCCGGAAAGACAGAACTCATTATATGGCTGCCTCTTATCTATCAGTTCCATGAACATCCTTTGTACAAGGGAATCATATTACGTCGTAATCTCAAACAATTAGAGACAGAGTTAATATCTCGTTCCAAAGAAATATATCCTAGTCTTGGTGGGGTTTTTAATGATACCAAAAAGAAGTGGACGTTCCCCTCAGGAGCGGTTCAATATTTTGGCGGAGCGGATAAAGAAGATGATATTAGAAAGTTCGACTCCGACCAGTATAACCTCATTTCATATGATGAAGCAACACATTTTACAGAATTCCAGTATTCATATCTCGTTATGTCCCGGCTCCGTTCTAGATGTGCGGATCTTCCTGCCATTGCAAGGAGCGGAACCAATCCTGGAAATGTTGGTCATGCATACTTTAAGAAGAGATTCGTTAAGCCTTGGAAAGAAGGCTACAGACTCTTAATAGATTCCATTACCGGATTGAAAAGGATATTCATTCCGGCCAGGATTCAGGATAATCCTACACTATTAGCAAACAATCCAGAGTACATCCAACAGTTGATGTCTCTGAGTGAAGCAGAAAAGAAGGCTAAACTTTATGGTGATTGGGATACATATGAGGGACAAGTCTTTAACGAATTCAGACTCGAACCATTATCTGATGAACCAGATAATGCAAGGCATGTTATTGAACCTTTTTCAATCCCAAGCTGGTGGCCCCGTTTTATTGCAATTGATTGGGGTTACGCAGCCTATACAGTTATATATTGGGCAGCCTTATCCCCTAATGGTAGGGTCTTTATCTACAGAGAATACGCTTTCAAAGGAAAAAAAGTAGTAGACTACTTAACAGACTTGATTAACTTAACCCAGCCGGAGGAACGAGAGATACTTGCTAAGGTTAAGATTTGCCATTCAGCCGACCAGAACAAAGGTGAACCGTCTACTATTTATGACCAGTTACAAAAGTCTTTACGTAAAGCGGAATTCAAATGTGGCATTGAACTTGGAGAAAGAAATAGAATTAATGGTAAGCTGGCTTTACATGAATACCTCCGGTGGACGCCTAAGGATTCAGTGGCTAAAATATATGGAGGAGATTTCGACAAAGAATATGCAGACAAAGTATATAGACTCTACGGTCAAACAGCTTATGTAGAATATGTAAAGCTATTTGAGCAAGAGAAGGATGAAAAGAATTTACCTAAGCTTCAAATATTTGATACCTGTCCCATGTTAGTAGAAACGATTCCGGCTTGCGTATACGCTGACTCTCCAGAAGAAGGAAAGAAAGCTGAGGACGTAAAGGAGTTTGACGGTGACGACCCTTACGACTGTATACGAATCCTCCTCACCGGAATCAGAGAGTACCAAGTTGCCAATGCCAAGCAATTTGAGCATGATGCAAAGACTCAAGAGGCTATTAACCAGCTTTCTCAAGGCGATCAAACAGCTTTTTACCGTAAGATGGAGTTCCTCGAATCAAAGAAAGAAGCAAGAAGCGGAACAACTTTCCGTCGTCGTGGCTTTAGAAGGTACCATTAGAGCAAAGGATGAGTTCATTGTTTACTTGCAAGATGAGGTAGCTGAACTTAAAGCTCTAATGCGTGACGAAAAGTTTGAAAGAGTAAAGAACGAAGTAGAGTTCAAAGGTGCCAGAGGTTACAGGTCAGTCTACTCAAAGATAAGAGAACAAGCATTAGCTAACAAGGTTAAACATACTGCATTAGAAATTGAAACAGAATGATACCTGACGGCACTGAACAACAAGCACCACCAGTAGACGAGACGGCAGAGAAACCTAAACAGGCTACTGCTGTCCCTGAAGAGTGGAAGTCTCTCTTAACTACTCTTCTGTCTAGGTGTGTCCTTGAAGACGAAGCCGTCCACTACGCATGGGTTAGAAAAGCAAAGCGTCTGGAATTATACTTCAATAATATTGTTACTCTCTTTTGGGACAACCTCCAGAATGATTGGAGTATTCCAAACTGGGACGAAAAAGAGAGTGAGGGAATTCCTCCTCGCATAATTAATATCTATCGTCCTCATGGAGAAAGCATCATAGCCGCACTCTCCGTAGGAGTACCTTCCGTTTTATTCTTCCCTGATGATGCTGATAATCCTGATGACATCGAGAAGGCCGAAGCTTATTCGTCTTTGGCTAAGATTATTCAAAAGCACAATAAAGCAAAGCTTCTCTACATCAAAATCCTCTCCATTCTCTTTAATCAAGGAACTCCTTTTGTCTACTCTTACAGTAAGAAAGACAGAAAATTTGGTTTTTATCAGGTAGAAGAAGTTAGTCTTCAAGACCAAACCAGCCATACCCATGATTGTCCAATTTGTGGTAATCCTTTTGGTGAAGGTGGTCAAGAACCTGTAAACATTCAATGTCCTTCCTGCGGACAGCAGATTACTACCGAAGTAACTCCACAAACTATTCAGGTTCCTGTCCCTATTCAGGTAAACAAAGAGAAATCCAGGGTTATCATTGACCCATTTGGAGTTCTTAATGTTAAAGTTCCTTATCATGCTAGGGCACAAGAGCATTGTGGCTATCTTGTACTTAAATTTGATCAGTCAGTTGCTTCTCTTCGGTCTATTTTTTGTGTAAATGGCCCAAATGGTGAAGAACCGCTCATTGATAATATCGAGCCTTCTACTGCTGACATTTCTGTGGATAGTACTATTAGGTATCCTTCTGTTTTCCTGAATAACCAACCGCAAAATACTGCAATAGTTCAGTGTGTTTGGTACCGGCCGTGGCAATTAGAGCTAGTAACCGGCAAAGGTGACTCAGTTAATAGAGATATTGTAGACGAAATCAACAAGAAACATCCAGAAGGTACCTACGTAATCTATGTAAACGGTGAGCCGGTAGAAATCAATGGCGAAGACATGGACGCGCATTGGACTATTGGTCTTGATCCTAGAAGTTCTTCGCTTCATGCTGAACCTTTAGGAACAAACCTTGCAATGATTCAGGATATTAATGCAGAAATCGACGAACTTGAGCTTCAGACGATGGAACATGGAATCGCTGAGCTATTCATTGCGTCGGACGCTATTGATTTCCAAAAGTATGGTAATCAGCAAGCTAAACCGGGTAACATTACCCAAGCTTTCAAAGAACCGGGACGAAACATTGCAGAAAACTTCTTTGAAACTCGTACTGCTCAGCTTTCCCCTGAAATTGTTGGGCTTACTGCTAAATATCGTAATCTTGCTGAGTTTGTTACTGGCGACTTTCCTACTGTTTACGGCGGCTCCGTTCCTGGAACTAGCACAGCGACGGAGTATACAAAAAGCCAGAATCAAGCGTTACAAAGATTGGGTACAGTCTCAGCAATAGCCTCTTTCCTATGGGCAGACGTGATTCATAAGGCTGTTTTAGAGTATGCCAACGTATTAGAGTACGATGAGAAGCTAGTTGACAAGACCGCTGCTGGATTTGAGACAACTAAAGTAGATCACATGGCTCTTCAGCGTGGTGAAGTTGGTAATTGTGAACCAGAATTCTCTGAGTTGTTGCCAATCTCTCCTATGCAGATCAAAGATACCATTATGGGTCTAATGACTACCAAAGATCCTATGGTAATGGCAATGCTCACCCATCCTCAGAATAATGAACTGGTAAAGAAAGCACTCTCCATTCCCGAACTCTACATTCCTGGAATTAATGCAAGGACTAAGCAGTATCGGGAAATCTCTCTACTTATTCAGCAACAGCCGGTTCCTTCTCCTAATTCTCCATTGGGAATGGAATCATCTATTGTTCCTGAAGAACATGAAGACCATGCAGTAGAGATGGAAGTCTGCGTAGTTTGGTTAACTGGTTCTAAAGGTCAGAAAGCTAAGGCAGAAAACCCGCCCGGCTACCATAATGTGATGCTTCATTGGAAAGCTCATCAAATGATGCAGATGATGAGGACAGAAACTCCAAATGAAAAACCGCCAGGTGAAGGACCGAATTCAGCGTCAACAACAATTCCTTAAAGGTGATTGATAATGTTTATTCCTAAAGTTTTCTTATTTCCTGATAGTGTTGGTGGACCGGCTTCAGCCCAGTCAACAAACATTGGTCAGACCGATAGAACTGATAAGCAGATTTTGAATCAGGAGACTGATGATGCCGTTTCCGATGAAGAAGTTTCCGATGGAGATGGAGAAGACGAAGAAGAACCCGTTTCAGAAGATGAAGAAGAAAAAGAAGATGAAGAAGAAGGGGAATCCGATGATGATGAAGAAACTGATGGGACTGGGGGAGAAGATTTAGATGAAGATGATGATGAAGAGGAAGAGGATGTAGAAGAACTTGCTCTTTCTGATTTATCTAAAGCGGTAAAGAAAGTTGCTCCTGATCTCTTTAAGAAAGTTCCCGGCTTACGCGAAGCCCTAGAAAGGGACAAGCAATTTGCTGAAGTCTTCTCTACTCCAGAAGAGGCTAAAGTTGCTGCTAGGAATTCTGGCTTTCTAGCATCAATGTATAATGACATTGCTTCTGGTGATGTAGAAAGAACTGGGAACTTTCTTAAGGCGATTCAGAACACTAGTAAGGAATCGTTTGAAGACTTCTCTCATACTATATTAGATTCTATTGGACACATTAATCCCCAGCTTTACGGGGAAGTAATGTTAAAGCCCATGAAGAAAGCTCTCATGGGAATGTATCACGATGCTCTTAAGACTGGTAATAAGAATTTAGCAGCAGTAGCTATTCATGCACACAACTATTGGTTTGATACCCAGGATATTAAAGCTCCTCTTGAAGAGAGAAAGAAAAATACTAAGACAAAAGAGCAAGAGGATTGGGAGAAAGAGAAAGAAGAATTTGAAACGGTTAAGTCCTACGAATTCAAAGGGGCTATTACCGAAGTCGTCAATCATAGTATGAAGCTTTCTATTACGAAAGAACTTGATGGGATTAAGCTAGATGATTACCAAAAACGAAATATTATTCGGGACATTTTCTCAGGAGTTGACGAGATTCTTGGTTCCGACAAACGATACCTTAATGGGATTCAAAGTCTTTTTGATCAGGCCCGAGGTTCCAAGTATTCACCAGATTGGAAGTCTAGAATTGTTAAGGCTTATTTACAAAGAGCCAGACAAGCCTTACCAGGTGTTCGTAATAAAGTGCTCAGAGAAGCTGGAATAAAGTTTAAAGATAATCAAAAGTCTGAGTCACGCCGACTTGTTCCTGCTGGGTTGGGTGGCAACAAAAGTGAAGATAAGATTGATTTCAGCAGAGTTGATCGTTCCAGAACAACCGACATGGACATCCTTAATGGGCGTCCCAAATACCTCAAGAAATAGGAGCACATCATGGCTGTAGGCGGAACGCAGCTCCTCTCTGTTGAAATGGAGAAGGTTCGTAAGAAGCTCTCCATGCTCTACGAGTTGGAGTCTGCCAAGTTCTTTTCGACCGTAGAGAAGAAGGATACCGAAGTTATCTCGGAAAGAGATATGCGGATTCCTCTCGCTATTGGTCCTGGCGGATACTTCGGGTATTACAATCCCGATGGTGGAGATTTAGGGATTGGTGACGGCCAGACTTACGACAAGGCCGTAATCAATACCGTAAACTTCAAGCACGCAATTCAGTGGAACACAAAGGCTCAGTGGGGAACGGACGACTCACGGAAGTCTGTCATTAACTTGTTTAAAGAGTTGATGGCAAAGGCTATGCCTGAGTTCCGTCGTCAGACTGAATCTCAGTGTATGACTGCTGGTAACGGAGTTCTTGGAACCGTTACTTCTCTGTCAACTACAACGGTTGCTAACGATACCTTAACCATGACAACTGATGGTTATGGTGTTAAGTTGTTGAGGAAAGGTCAGAGGATTCTGATTTATGACTCAGCATTAGCAGCAGCAAAGACTCCGGCTCCAGTAAAGATTATCGGGTATGATTTGGTTAACAAGCGAATCATTCTCGAATCAACTGTTGCTGCTATTGCTCCGACTGACGTGGTATTACCAGAAGGATTAGCCGGTGCCAATCCGGTTGGTCTCTTTGGTGTTCCTTATCACGTTCAGAACTCCACTGTTGGTAATTGGTTAGGACTTCCGCGTGCAACAACGCCAGAAGTTCAGGCCAATCGAGTTAATGCTGCCGCTGCTGCGTTAGCTCCTGCGTTTGCCCGTCGTGCTATTAATGCGATTGGCGATCGTTTGGGAATGGATAACAAGACTCCTCTTACTGCATGGATGCACCCCTGTCAGGTGCAGGCTTATGAAGCATTAGGCCAGCTTGTTTCCATCATTAACAAGGAAGCTTCTGAACAGGGGCTTAACTTGTTCTTCTCTGAGAACATGAGGTTGGCTGGAGCACCAATCAAGCCCAACTTTGTGTGGAACAAAACTCGAATTGATTTCTTAACCAACGATCATTGGGGTCGAGCGGAATTGCATCCGATTGACTACTACACGGTCGAAGGTCGAAAGATTTTCGAGATGCGCGGAGCTAGCGGTGGAGTTGCTACAAGCCAGATCTTTTACATTGTAGCATCGTGGAATCTCTTCTGCGATTGTCCACCGGCACAGGCTTACATTGACAACTTGGCAGTTCCCACTGGCTACTGATCACGGTTGCATGTAAGGGAGAGTGGGGGACGGGTGGCCATCCTTGTTCCCCACTTCTTTTAAATGATTGGTAGAATCATACATAGAATTCAGCATTGGCTCAGAATTGAACCGTGCATGAATTATACAGAATGGCGTGGTGATGAACTTTGGCACTATGTTATCTGTACCATTTGTGGCAAAAGAGTTATAGAGTTCAAAAGTGACAGACTCAGAATTCATTAACGAACGTCTCTTTCAATTGTATGGAAGGGACCAAGCAACTCAACAGCAGAAATATCGAGTAGTCCGTTCAGAAGAGCAGACGGAGAAACGATACGGTTCCTACGATTTACTTTCAAAGGAATCAGGAATCTGGCTGGGAGTTAAAGAAGGATTAGTTGAGATTCAAAAGTATTGGTATCTTAAACCATGCTGGCTCCTCGAAAGAGTAGAAGCCAATCTCAACCGGCAGGATACATTATATGATAAGTGGACATACGAGCCGATACTTACTTTCCTTGACAAAGAGGACAATCCGTTACCTCTCAACTGGAGAGCTATTGAGTTTGCAATCAACCATATCGAAAAGGCTGAAAAGAGAATCCGAACAGAGAGTGAAGATCTTCAGGAAGAAGAAAAGCGTCTTGAAAAAGAAAGTGAAGTAGTTTACGGAGTTCTAGACAAACCGGACCCAACTAAAGAACTACCCACGTTTACTAACTCAACGTTAATACCAAAAGGATAACAAAGTATGGATAGAATGATTCAGTTCTTTCAGTACTCACACTTACCGGAAAACTTGCAGGCAGCAAGTAAGCCATTTTGTGAACTGGCAAATAAGATTGTAGAAGAGTATCCACAAAATGCTGAACGTACTGTTGCACTTCGTAAGTTGTTAGAAGCTAAAGACGCTGCTGTGCGTACTTTACTATATAAAGAGGAGAAGTAAAGTGCCTACTTCCACTGTATTAAGTATTTGCCCATTTGAAACCATTGAAATCAAACCCATTGCAAAAGGATATTTTAAAATCCCTGCCGCCCCAAAAGACGATTTCGTTTTGGTACTCATTGAAGAATCGTCTTACATACAGAGGCTTCCGGCAACGGATCATAACATTGTTGTCCCTGTTGCTAGTCACCATATTGCTAAGTCTATTGTTGACGACTTTATTAATACTGTTATTGAGGCTAGCGATGAAGCTGGCCCTGGAATGATGTGGTTCGACCACAAACTAACTAGAGAGCAGGTTCTTAAAGATCATCAAGAAGAACTTAAAGCTCTCTTTGAGAAACAGATTCAATGGTTCAAGAATCTCTGCCGGTTGGCAGATGATGACTGGAGCCAGTATAAAAAGATTGGATTGATTTCCGGCCACCAACGCTACGCGGCTCAGTATTTAGGTTACAAACCGGCTTGGCTGCCAGAGTACAATCCCAATTCTGGGCTGATTGATTGCCCGGCTTGCTTCTCTAAGATTGATGCCAGAGCAGTTATTTGTATTAGCTGCAAGGCTGTGCTTGACAAGAAGAAGGCTTTGGAGTTTGGCATTATTGTCGAACAGCCAAAACCTTTAGCAAAGGTATAACATGGCTCTCTTAGCATCAGAAGTAATGGATCGTTCGAGAGCAATTCTTAATGATGTGGTAGGAGATCTCTACACAAATGTAGTTCTCATTCCATATCTTAAGATTGCTAACGATGATCTTTCTGATGAACTAGTAGACAACGGCTCAACCGTTTCCAAAGAAATATCCCAAGCCATTCCTCTTTCCGCTGGAGGAACTCAACCGGCTTTGCCTAACGATATTATTGTTCCTATTGAAATCTATGAAAAAGATTCTGGTCAAGATGATTCATATTATAGATACATGGAGCAGAGGCCATTCCTTCCCAACATTCTACCCGGTAGGGAATTAGCTGTCTGGTCATGGCGAGAACAGGCTATTAATGTTCTTGGCTCTAACCAGAACAAAGTACTCCGAATCCGTTACTATCGTCTCATTACTCAGGTATCTGGTGAGAATAGTAACATTGAGTTAACTCATGCTCTAAACTATCTGGCTTACCACACAGCCGCTTTAGTTTCTGAGCACGTTGGACAGAACCGAGCCAAGGCGATTGACTTGGAAAGTGTAGCGTCAGTAAAGTTATCAAAGTTACTGAAGAAAGAAGTGAAGCAGACTCACTCTAAGGCAACTCGCCGTAAACCTTTCCGACTCAACAGATACATTACTTTCACCCGTTAGGGATTTCAAGGGGTAGGACAATGGCAGAAGCAAAGGTAACTTTCACGACTGGTGACGTTTGGGATGATGGTAAAAGGATTCATGCTGTTGGTAGGTTAACAGTAGCTCCGGCTGCCGATACCTATGTAACTGGCGGTAATGCTTTCAATGTCCTTAGCGGAACAGTTGATGGAGCCGGTTTGGGTATGCCTCTTCCAGTAGTAGCACAACAGCCAATCTGGATGAATGCTGTTGGTAATGCTTATTTTGGAACCTATTTCCCTGCCACACAGAAGATGAAGTTTACTGTAATTGCTGGTGGTGCAGAAGTAGGAGCAGGAGCTGTTCCGGCTGGCCTAAGTGGCGATACAATCACAGCATACTTCATCTTCAAGAAGTTCTAACAGTAGTTGGTGGAACTGCGTATGCCTCCCACTAAAAGAACAGGTCTTCGGGATCACGAACAGATTCCGATTAACCAATGGAAGGGTCTGTACTTCAATGGTATAGATGACGCAGTTCCACCCGGCTACTTCATTGATTCTCTTAATACTTCGTTTGAACAGATAGAGGTTCGGACGCGGGATGGATTTACAAAGATTTTCGACCTGCCTAACATCAGGAGATTCTTTGTTTATAAGAGACTCAATGAGACTTCTCGTTACTTGATACTCGATACCAATGGTAGTTTGTGGGATTCTCTCTATGGTTCTCCACTAATTACCAATGTAAACTTCAAAGACTTCAGTGCGCTTAACTACCTTAATCGCGCTTATATTACTTTTCATGACAGGGTATCTGGTATTGCAGGTGCGAACGTACAAGTATACGAAGGAGAAGGACCGGGAACTTTACGAGCAGCTGGTGGAACTACTCCTACTGGTTTTGCTCTTAGCTGTACTACTTCTGTTAACGCTGGTGACCCGGGGTTAGGAACATATTTAGTTGCAGTTTGTTATGAAACATCAACTGGATTTATTACAGCACCAGGACCTGAAACTTTTGGTTTGTGGGATTCTCCTGGTGGTTTTAAGCTTAATGTAGATGGGATTGGAATTGGCCCAACTGGGACTGTTGCAAGAAGATTACTCATTACTAAATCAATCCCACCGGGAATGTATACCGGGAATCAGCTTGGTTATGAATTCTTCTTCATGCCAAACGGAAGGATTTTTGACAACACCACTACCTTTCTACACGATATTAACTTCTTTGACGAAGACCTTATCGATTCAGCAGACTATCTATTTGATTCAAGAAGTACTATTCCGTGTGGATTAGGGCTAACAGTCTATAACAATAGAATGGCCCTTTGGGGTGTTCCAGCTTTTGAGCACTATGTCTTCTTCTCAGCGGCCATCTTTGTTGAGAATTTTGACCAGACTGGTGGCTTACTATATCTTGATCCGTCTGACGCAATTAGTTCTATTAAGAATGTCGTAGACCATGAAACCTCATTACTCATTCAAACGCAAGACAGAACTTATATTACTGTTGATAATGGTAACGATCCTGATAGCTGGCGCTGTGACCCTCTCGACAAAGCTATCGGTGCAGAGTGCTTCTCTGTTTCAAAGATTCTAGACTCACGAGGAACCAGTGTCAAAAGATTTTTCCAAGGAGACAAATCAGGAATATATTGTTATGAAGGTGGGGGATTTCAAGACCCTCCTTTTTCAGATAATATCGCAGGAGTCTGGGCCAGAATTAATAAGAAAGAGTTTAGTAAAGTCCAGCTTGTTGATGACCCGGAAGCAAAACTCCTTTACGCCTCGGTCCCATTAGATATTGCTACTGAATGTTCTCATATTCTTGTTGGTGATTACAACAATGCTTTCAATCGTTACGGCCAGTTAGTAGGAACATTAGTTAGATGGAATTTCTGGGCATTTCCTTGGTCTGTTACTTCTATTGTGGCAGATAGTAACTTAAACGCAGAAACCGTTTTCAAGCAATCCGGCTTCTCAGGACATATTTACGAACAGACAGAAGGATTAGTATTAGACGACAATACTAGAATTACTTCATACATCCAAACTCATCTTCTTAAGACTAAGGGATATTTTGTTAACCACTTTGGGTTTTTAGAGGCAAGAGTAGAGGGAGTTGGTTACTTTAATATCTATCTCTATGGTGTAAATAATCAGAAGATTATGAATCCACCAAGATGGACACTAAGTGAGACTCCTAATCTTTACTACCAGAAACCCATTAACTTTGTCGATACTAAAATGTCTGTAAAGCTAATGTCTAATCTAAACGCAGGAGAACGATTTACTTTGTTTGAAATGTCAGTGGATGCCAAATCTCTCTGGGCAGAAACGCCTAGAATCGTTGAGTAATGGCTAACGAGAACGCGGTTCGCAATCTGATAAGGGTTGACGATAAGACTAATCCTACTCTGTTCCGTGCTCTCCAGTTGATGATTGACGATTTATATACTATTAACAATAAGGTATTTCCACCTAAGGTAATTGGAGGGGTTGACCAAGGCGGAGTCATTAAACCGCTAGGGCCAGTTCAAAACTTTAATGGGGTGGCCTACCCCGATAATCTTAGACTTGATTGGGATGACCTTCCTGGAGCTTTTCGTTACCATATTAAGATGGGTGACGATTGGATTACTGCCAAGCATATTGTACTTACTGCTACTGATGTTGCTAATGTCGATCCTGTTTGGTTAAACTTAGTATATGGTACTTATCAGTTTTTAATTAGGGCAATGAACCTAGAGGGAGAGTTGGGAGATTCTTCAGCAGCAACATTAATTATCCCAACAATCCCTCCTCCTGAACTTTCTGTAGAAGTAGTTGTTTCTACTGTGTTGTTGAGATGGACGGTTCCAGCTTCAGCTTGGAGGATTGACCATTACGTAGTTTATAAAGATAATATTCCTATTGGTATTATTAACGGAACCTTTAAGCTAATTCAGGAGCAGGTAGGCGGTTCATATGGCTATTCTGTTGAAGCAGTTGACATTGTTGGTAATGTTTCTCTTAGGTCGGCCACTAAAGTTGTAGACTTACATGATCCATCTGAGTTTGAGTTTGTTGATGAACTACAGGCAGATTATACTGGAATCTATAATCATACTGAACAGGTTATTATTGATGGGTTAGTAGGTGTTCTTGGCCCTGTTTGGAATGATAAGACGTGGGAACAACATTATGTAGATTTTGGATTTATTTCTCCACAAGACCAAGTTGACAAAGGTTATCCAATCTATTGGCAACCGGCTTACAATGGAGTAGGTTCTTATGAGGAAGTATTCGACTTCGGACAGATTTACGAAGAGCTAAGTATTGTCATAGATTATAATAAACAGCAACTCTATGGCTCTACTAATGTTACTACTGAGTTTTCTTATTCTGATGACGGAATAATATACACTACTCCAGTAGTTGGAAATGGTGCTCTTGCTCCATCTTTTAGATATGTAAAGATTAAATGGATCTTTACTAATGTTGATGATCTTTCAGCCGCTTTTATTACTAATCTAAAAGTCGTTCTCAATGTTACTCTTACTCTGGATTCCGGTTCTATTGATTGTTTGGCGTCTGATGTGGGAGGAACGCTCGTAACCTATAACAAAGTGTTTACAGGGATTAGTTCGGTAACGGCAACGGCAGCTACTTCTCTTCAACCTTTATATGCTGTTTGCGATGCTGTAAATAAAGATGATTTTAGGATTCTAGTATTTGATTCTTCTGGTAATAGAATAAATTCTACGATTGATTGGAAAGCTAGAGGAGTAATCTAGATGTTCATCCGTTGGAATGATACGTTAAACATATATGAATTCGATACGTCTGCCGAACAGACTGGTGCAGGTCCGTGGGTGCAATTACCTAATATTCCTTATAAGGATCAAGCTAATACATTCACTGGTAATAAACAGAATTTCTCTAATAGTTTTCCTTACTTTCTTTTTACTTGTGAGGCTGAGTCAGCTGGTAGAAAGAAATCACGAATGGAAGGATTTGGTGATTTCTATATTTCTCATACTAGCGATGCTGATGATGCTTATGTTTCAAGGTTTAAATTTGAGAGAAGTGGAAATTTAGTAATTCCAGGTAAGTACTATGAACATGGTAGAACAATTCCAAACGGAGAATGGCAAAATTATACTCCAGTCTGGTCTGTTTATGGAGGTGGTGTTGCTCCTTCTATTGGTAATGGATCTATAATTGGTAGTTACACGGTAATTGGTAAAATAGTATTTTGGAATATTAAATTTAATTCTGGAACTACTACTAATTATGGAACTAGTTATTTTGCTTTTAGTATGCCTCCAGCTCCCTATGAAATTACTAATCATGATTTTTCTAATGGAAGTGCTTTCATTTTTAGTGCTGGAACTGGTACTTATTATCAAGCAGCAATAACATCAGGTCCAACTTTTCTTGGTATTCCTAACTCAATAGCTCTTATAGCACATTCTGGTGCATCCCCATCAGCTACTTTTTGTCATATTTCTCATCCATTTAATTGGGTAAGTGGTGATCGATTCTGGGCACAGGGTTTCTACGCAATTGGTTAGTTGAGTTAAAAAATGGCTGACTGGAATCTACCAACAGTTACATCCGGCTACATTAACTTTGTAGCCGAGATGAATAATAAATTTGTTGATGCTGCAACTTTGCAGAATGGCTCTCCTATTAATCTGCCTGAGAATACTATTCGCTATAATCGTTCTATTAATCTTTTTCAGGAATGGATTGCTGGTAATTGGGTAAATAAAGTTCTAAGTGTAGCCGGTGGAGGGACTGGATCAACTACTCCTGGAGGTGTTGTTACCAATTTAGGTCTTGGTAGCATGGCTCTTCAGAATTCTAATGCAGTTAATATTACTGGTGGTTCTATTACTGGAATTTCATTTGACATTAGTTCTGTTACTACTGGAGTTCTTCCTCTTGCTAGAGGCGGAACAGGAGCTTCTTTAGCATTAGCTGGTTATGGTGAAGTATTAATGTCAAGTGGTGCATCAGTAGTATTTGCAACTGGAGTAAATATAACTTCTCTTAATGCTTCTGCATTAACAATTGGAACTGTTCCTGCTGCTAGATTAACAGGAGTTGGATTACTTGCTAGTACTCAGACATGGACAGGAGGTAATACATTTTATAACACTGAAAGTGGCGCATTAACTAGTAGACATACTTATGCTGTTATTAATTGGTTTGCTGAAGGTTCACCGGTTGATCAAAAATGGATGAGAGTAATTTATAATCAAGGTAATTTTGGTTTTCAAGTTTCTCATGATGCTGGAGGAATTTATTCAGAGGTATTTAATGTAGGCTATAATAGTGTTGTAACTTGCTATGGTGGTGCAATACATAATCTTAATGGCTCTAATATTACTTTAGGAACAGTTCCAACTGCCAGATTAGGTTCTGGCGTTGCTAATGCTGGTACTTTTCTAAGAGGTGATAGCACTTGGCAAGCCATTGATGTTGGTTCTGGTGGTGGAGGAGAGCCTATCCCATCTGGATTAATAGCAATGTTCGATACTAATTGTCCGGCTGGTTGGACTAGATATTCCCAATTAGATAATAGGTTTCCATTAGGTAGTTCAGGAGCCGGAGGAGTTGGAGGTTCTAATACCCACTCTCATCAATTTGATGTAACTTCTGGTGGTGGCGGAAGTCATGACCATTCATTTGGTGGTTCGTTTAATGGTTCCGGTTCTGGTAGTGGTAACTTTGGTGGAAATACTGGCGGCCCATCTCAAACTTCAGGTGTTGACGCTGGTAGTAGTTTTGGTGCAGCGCAAGATGCACATACCCACGGATTTGCTGTTGCTGTTAATCTTAATGTAAACGTAACTACTAACATTGATGGAAGAACTGGTGCTGGTGGAGATCATACTCATAGAATAGCAGGCGGAACAAATGGAGCGGATCATACTCCTCCATACTTCACAATGGTATTCTGTCGTAAGAATTAGAGGTGGCCAATGAGAGTACTGAAGTTTGTTAATGATGATGAGAGTAAGAAGCGATTTGAAGTATTGTTCCACGGTTTAATTGTAACCGGCAATACTAATACTTCTAAAGGTTTGACAGTTCTTAATCGTGAGATTAATCTTCTGGATAAATTTGAAGGTATTTCTTTACCCTGCGAGTGTGGTAAAAAATTGCCAGGTTTAGATGAGCCGGACAGAGAATTGGATTTTACTGGTAATACAGAAATTACTATTGATGATCCAGAGTTTGACTTACTCTATGATTACGTAGGAAAGGTTCCGTGGTCAATCGGCCAACCGGCCAGACTAGCATTAAAGACTTTAGCATGGTTAAAGAATCCAGGTTCCAATGGAAGTTCGTCCAGCTAAACAAGGAGATTGGCCTGCTCTTATAGAGATACACAAAGGTCATTCCTTTCCGTTTCCTGACTTTAAGAATATGTTAGACGTTCTTGTAGTTGAGCATAATGGAAAGGTAATAGCCTGGGGATATACTAAGAAATATGTAGAGATAGTATTTGTACCAAAGAAAGATTCCCTCAAAGTCACCAAAGTTAAAGCTCTCAAGTTGCTATCCGATAAGTCAACTGAACTTACTAGAGCGCGTGGAATTGACATGGTTCATTCCTACGTTAAGGATGAAGATTTTGTCAAGCTCTTAGTAGAGCGTTTTAACTATGGTGTTTGTACTGGGACACCATTATTCTTGGACCTAGACAATGGCTAAAGACGATAAGAAAAATATTTATAATACTACGATGGGGCAAGTGTCCCAGTCTGAACAGAAGTATAATGCCTTGTCTGATACAATTGGTGGTAGAGGTGATACCACTTGGGATAGGGCTACAGAGAACTATAATCCTGCCTTCCAAGGATACTCTAACTATGCTGCCGGTGGAGGTTTAACTCCTGAAGATATTGATAGAATGAGAGGAGCTTGGAAAGCTACTGGTGAAGCTGGTGGAGGTGGTGGTGGAGGTGGATGGGGAGGCATTAGTGCTAACCTTCCTGGTTCATCTGCCTATGCTAATCTTCATTCAGCTTATGCAAATGCTTACCGGCCTGACTATGGAGAAGCTGATACTGGCTTTAGAAAGTTAGCTTCTAAAACGGGTGGATTTGATGAAGACCAGTTAAATAAGATATATGGTAACGTAGATACATTAACTGGCATTGGTCAAACAGGAGGCATTACTGACGAAGATAAACAGAATATCATGCGTCAATCTATGCTTGACCAAGAAAAGACTGGCGGTTACTCTGAACAAGATAAGGCTTTAGTTAGAGCTAAGTCAGCCGCTTCCTCTCCAGCTTACTTTGGTGCTCTTAAGGATAACTTACAGAGACAAAGAAGTCAAACAGGTAATCTTGCTAATGCTGGTGCAGTAGACTTTAAGTTAGCTAGACAAGGTGCCCAACAACAGGGTCAAGATAGATTGACTCAGGAGATGGGATTACAAGAGTCTATTCGTGGTGGTAAAGAAAGAGCAGGACAATTCCTTTCTGACCAGCAAATGCAATTAACTGGATTAAGAACGGCTAATCAGCTAGCTGGTGCTCAAGCTGGTGGTGGTTTAGGTCTTTCTACTCAACAAGGTATTACTGCTAATCAGGCTAGAGGATTGGCTGGATTGCAGGAATCTCAAACTGGTTTAGGTCAGTGGGGATTAGGCCAAGCCGGAGGATTAGACCAGTTCGGATTAGCTCAGGCTGGTGGCTTAGACCAATTCGGATTGTCCAAAGCTCAATTAGATATGCAAGCTCAGATTGCTAATGCTCAGGGTGCTGCTGCCGGTGGTGCAGGTAGAGCTGCTCAACAATATCAATCTGCTAGAGACCAAGCTGAGTTTGAACAGTGGGTTACTCAGTATGGTAATCAACAGAAACAGTATGGTATTGGTGGTTTAGAGAGTCTATATGGTACTAACTTAGGTGCAAGTCAGAACTACTCTGGAATGTCATTGGATGCTCTTAACTCCAAGTATGGAACACAAGGCCAGTTGCTTGGATTAGCTAATCAGACTCGTGGTAGAACAGCAATGGAGAATATGTCTACTATTGGTGGCCTTGTTGGTAGCGTTGCCGGAGTTGATTGGTCTAAGTTTGGTGGTGGCGGACAAGATCCTTATACTGGTAGTACTGGTTGGGATAACTCCGGTGTTAATACTGGTGTTTCATTTGGTGGAGGTAGTGGAGATAATTTTGGTGGTTATGGCGGTAGTGGCGTTACTTTCCGTCGTGATCCCAATAACTCTACTTATCAACCAGGTTATACTTTTGGTGGTGGTAATCCTGGTCCGGGTAACTATCCTTGGGAGAATAGGTAATGAGATACCAAAGAAAAAACTATACTCCTTTTCAGTATACTCCGCAGAGCTATCAGCCGTCTCAGGCTTTGCCTTATGGTCAGAATCAATTTGATCCGCCTGACTATGAGCAAATGTTTAGACCTGAACCGCCTCCACCTACTGCTCCTCAGCCACAACAGGAACAGCCTTCATTTAATTTTCCACAAGAATATGAAAAGATTCTTGGTCAGAATCCAAAGAGATTAGCTTATCAGCAAGCTCTTGAAAGCGGACCAGAATATATTAATCGTGGTAAGTGGGCTAAGTTAGGTGCAGGATTAGCGGCTGCCGGAACTTACTTAGGTTCAGGTGATCCTGTAGCTGGAGCTAAATTAGGAACGTCTGTCTATCAGGCTCCTAATGAAAGAAGAAGAGATCAGTGGAAAGATAAGGTTGCTGGTCTTGGTCAGTCTGCACAGTTTGAACAGGCAGATATGGCTAATAAGATTAAGGCATTAGAAGCTCATCGTGCTGATTACTATGACCAGCAAAGAGCTGAAAGAGAAAGAGAACAGTTACAGATTCAGAGAGATGCAGAAGCTAGAGCTAAACTTGAATCTACTGAAAGAATTGAAGGAAGTAAACAAGAAAGAGAGAAAGCTCAGTGGATGCGTGTTGATGATCCAACTGATGGTATGGCTAAGCTGGTTAATTGGAGAAATCCAAGTGAAGTAAAGATTCTTGGTAGAACTTCAGAGACACCTAAGGAAGAATCAGATAGAGAGATTGCAGACCTTAAAGAAAAAGAGAAAGTTCTTGAGGTTGGTAGAAAAGCAGGTGATAATAGGCGTGCTGCTTCTGCTAGAGAGGTTGCTAATATTGGTGCAGAATCTAGAGAGAATGTTGCTTCTACTAATAAGGATGCTAAGATTCAAGCTATTAGAGCTAAGAATGATCAAGTTGCTAAGGCATTGAAACCTGGTGAAGTATCTCAGCAGGTATGGGTTGATTTAGAACGTGAGTTCTCTTCTGATCCTGTTCTTAGAGAGATTGACTTAGAAGACTATGTTGATATTTCTGTTGGACCAGATGGTAATCACGTTATTAAACCTAAGGCTGGTGGTTCATTTGGTGGATTAGTTAAGGATAGTCTAGCAACTCAGGCTATTAAGCAAAAGATTGCCAACATCATTGCTCAATCGATTGCTAAGAGTCAAGGTGGTGGGGCTGGTGGTAAGAAAGATTCATTAGGATTAAGAGACAAGTAATGGCCTTTCAAAATAGGTTCGTTAATCCTATTACTCCTGCTCCTAAACAAGCTCAGGCTCCTACTGGACCTGCGCCTATTAACGGTCCACGTTTAGCCATCAGGATTAGACAAAAGTTTCCTGGTGAATACGATGACATGACCGATGAAGAATTAGAAAGGAAGGTACTTGCTAAATATCCTGAATATAAGGATTTAGTTCCTGATGCAAACGCTCAGAATGTAGAGGCAGCTAAACAAGGTGGCTGGTCTCATATTCCGGGTGGTGACGCTGCTTGGAATTTTGGTAAGAGGATTCTTTACGATTTACCAAAGAGCATTAAAGAAGGTGCTCCCGGTCTTGCTGCTAATAAGTTCTATAATGAGTATGATAAAGATCCTGCTGCTACTGCACAAGCTGATCTTGAATTACAGAATCAAATTGGTGCAGCTAGTAAGAGTCCGTATGCTATAGCTAAAGCTGGACTTACTGGACTTGATGCAACCGGAGGTGTCTCTGGTGCATTAGGTTTGGGTGAGTCTTCCATTCATGATATTCAACAAGGGAATTGGGGAGGATTAGCGGGTAACGCTGCCATTGCCGCAGTAGGTGGAACATTAGGCTATAAGAATTTAAGGGGTACTATTAATCAATCTTTATTACCCAAGCCCGGAGTAGTTCCTAATGTATCCTATCCTATTCCTCCACGTAAAGTAACACCTTGGGATTTCGATTCTCCCGGTACTGCTCCACCAGTAGCAGAACCTTATAACTTACCACGTTCACAAGGTATTCAAAGAATCTCTCCCGGTGCTCCCGGTGAAAGACCTATTCCTCCAACTGTTGGACCATTACCCGGTTCCATTCCTAGGACTGGTTCTTTAGGTTCAGATTTAGGTGTACCCGGAGCTAGACCGGCTGGAGAAATACTTAGTACTAGGCCAGATAGAATGGCTCCTACTAAGATTATTCATGTTGCTGAGTTTGATGCTAAAGGTAATCCTCTCATTGTAGAAAAACGGGTACCGGCTGCTATTGGTGATGAAGCTGCTGGTGCCATGCGTCATAAGAAGATTAGTGGTGAGGTAGCAGAAGGCGATTGGCTATCTACTGATCCTCTTTACTCTACTGTTCCTAAACGATTAAGACCAGAGGCTCCTAACGTTACCTTATTACGTAGTCTTTCTGAAGGCGGAGGAAAAACGGGTGCTCCGGCTAGAACTAACAAACTCAACTTCATTGATGAGGCTGAATACTTAAGACAAAAAGCTGCTGCTGAAGCTGCTGCTCCTAAACCTGTTGCTCCTGTTACTGCGCCCGGTAAACCTTCCGTTATTAGACCTGAAGGTGGACTGAGTAAGTTAGCAGGCAAAGAACCTCCTGTTACAATGGGAATGGACTTTGGTTTAGGTGGTGCTGCCGAAGCTATTGCCAAGAGAATTAAAGATTTAATGGCACGTAGACCGCCTATGGGTTTAGAAGGATCTATTACTAGACAGAGATACCTTGCATGGGAAGGTGCCCTTAAAGCTGAACAAGAGAAACTTAATCCGCCTGTTGCTCAAGCTTTACCTAAAGTAGAAACAAATGTAGTTCAGGAACCTGTTAGACAGTTGCCTCCTGTTGAACCTATTGCACAAGAGCCTATTCCTGCACCTAGACCAGAACCTGTTGCTGCACCTAAAGTAGAGCCAGTTAAATTACCCGAGCCGGTTAGGGAACAACCATTACCTAAAGTAGAACCTCCTACTCCCGGTAACAAGTGGGCTAATGAAGCAGAAGCTAAGAGTATTCTTGACAATGCTACACCACAAGAACTCTATACTCATTATGGTGAGATAGCTAAGTTAACTGATGAGGGTAGTAAGAGATCTCTACTTGATTATGTTCAGAATTTGTGGAGTAAGCAGTCTAAGACTACTGCTAAACCGAAGGCCGTTTCTAAACCTATCACTCCTAAACCTGTTTCTAAGCTGGCTGAGTCTGTTGCAGAAACTATTACTGAAGCGGTTCCTGAACCTGTTGCTGCACCAGTCAAAACCTACAAACTCACTGACAAAGCAGGCAATGTTACCGAAGTTACAGGTGATCAATTAGGTAGACTTAATCCAGGATTACGTAACGTCGTAGAGACATTCAATAAGAATGAATTGAACCATGCTGCTACTGCTAAGGAACTAGGTATCACTGGTGAGAGACTAACAGCCAGTCTTGATACTGCTCGTTCATTAGCAAAGATGCCACCTAAGGTTGCTGCACCTGCACCTGTAGCAAAGAAACCAGTAAGCTATACTAAGAAGCCAGAGTTACGACCCGGTTCACCTGAACAATTAAAGTATCTGATTGATAGATATGGCAGGTTAAGAACAGACAAAGAGGCCCATCTTTCACAGCTTAGAAAAGCGGGTGATGTTGAGGCTATTAAGGTAGCAGAAGGTGAGCTTGCTACTATTAAGAAGGCAGAAGAACGTGCTAAAGCTGACCTTAAACTGGATGAACAATCATGGATGGGTTCTGATTTTGGAGTAACAGCGGCAGGTGAGAAGATGTACAAGATGGCTAAAGGCTATGGTGGTGCCTTTAGACGTAAGTATCTGAAGAACAATCCTGAACTTAAAGCTATTACCGATAAGATGATTAACATTCGAAACTCTAGTGAGTTAATCGGTAAGATGATTAGGGATAAGTTCTCTGATATTAAAGACTACACTACTGATCAAGTAGTAGAGTTTCAAGAGGCTATGGGTAGGGGCGAACACCCTAAAGTTTCTGAGTTCTTTGATGAAATTTATAATGACTTAGAGTCTAGAGGAATTGAACTCAATAGGAAAGATAACTACCTGCCGCAAATCTTTAAAGAGAAAGTACCAGAGATTACTAACGCTCTAGGTAATAAGAAGATGAGTGAGAATGCTCCATTCCAGTTACGTTCTGTTGTTAAAGACTATGCAGAAGGTAAGGCTAAAGGTCTAACACCAGAGATGACTCCCATTCAGTTAATGGAATGGTATGGAAAACGGGCTAACAAACTCATTGCTGATAATATTGCATTGAAACAGTTAAGAGAAGGTGGCTTCTTAGTAGGTAAGAAGAAAGCTACTCCCGACATGGTAGAAATGGACCCTACTTTGGGTACCTTTAAAGGTTGGTATGCTAAACCGGAAGTAAAAGGAATCTTAGAGAACTACCTTAAGAGTTCTGAACAGGCTACTGGTGGCTGGTTAGAGAAGCCATTGAAGTATACTGAGAAGGCAAAGAACCTGGCTCTGTCTTCTGGTTTGTTTCCTAACATTCCTCTACTTACTGCTCACGGTTTAAACATTGCTAGACCGTTTGGTGGTAGGGCATGGAGAGAGGGTGGATTAAGAGGGAATCTAACTGCTATTAAGCATGGCCTATTTCCTGAACGGGCAGCTAAAGAGTTATCTTCTAAGTCTGATTTGATTCTTGAAGCTACCCAGAAGTATAACTACAATCCTACTGTAGAGAATCCTAGTTCTTCTGGTAAATTCTTTGAGACTGAGACTGGTAAGTATGGAACTGGCAAAGCTAAGAAGGCTGTTAACTGGCTGACTGAGAAGCAGCATAAATATTGGGAAGATCCACTATTTAACAAGATGCTTCCAGCTATTAAGTGGTCAGTTTGGGAGAGAAACTTCAAGAACTTTGTAAAGAAAGGTGCTAGTGAGGCGGAAGCGGGTAAGGCTGCTACTCAGATTAGTGATCACTTTATGTCTGGTAAGAATGTTGATTTGCTCTACAACAGTAGGCACTTTAACAATGCAGCTAGACTCTTTACCTTAGCGCCTAGCTGGCTACGTTCATCTATTGATTTGGGTATCAACATTCCTAAGTCTTTCATTCCTTTCTTAAAGGATAGTAAGACTCCTATTGGTAAGGCTGTTAGGGCAAAGTATCGTGCAGCCGGTTACAGAACATTAGCTACCTATTTCGCTGCTAACTTCATGCAGAAAGCTTTTACTGGTAAGATGATGGTAGAGAATGATCCGGGTGACATTTTCAATATGGACTTAGGTGAAGATGTTTCTGGTGAAAAGACTAGAGGATTAGATTGGTTTGGAACATCAGCAGATGATTTCACTATTCCAGTTAAGATGATGTTTGCTCTTATGTCTAAGGATGAAAAGGCTAAAGGACTTGCGGAAGTAGCAGCTAGTTCAGCAGAGTACAAAGGTTCTCCGCTTTCTCAAGCTATCTTCAATGTAGTTAAGAGAGGTAACTTTAAGGGTGAACCTAACATTACTGCAACCCATGATAGGTATGGTAACTATATTCCGTTTTGGGAACGTGCAGAGAATACACTATCTCAGGCAATCAACTTTGGTCCGCCTCAAATATCTTCTCTTTGGAATGTAGGAACAGGTAGAATGACAGTGGAAGAAGCTATTGCTAGGGTGGGCGAATTGCCATTGAAGTATAAGAAAAAGAAGGATATGTTTGGTGGCTTTAAGGAAGAGAAGAAGAAAGAATTTACAGGCTTTAAGTATTAGAAGGCATTGATAAACTCTACCTTCTCTGCCCTTAAACCTTTCGGTCCTTGACATGGGGTGAATTGAACTACTGGTCCCTTGATAGTAACAGGTGGACTCATAGCTTTCAATTCATCCCAGTCTCCTTTGTAATGCTGAGCATGGAAGAAATACTCTTGACCTTGTTCATCAAGAATAAACCCATAGAGAGAAGGCTTAATGGTCTTAACTCGGCCTAGCATCTGTTTGCTCCAGACTCTTGAGATAATTAATAGCTCTGACCATCACCCTAATAAAGACCTCATTACCTTTGGAAATATGGGAGTGCTGTAGCTCCTCTACCATAGCTTCCACTTCTTCCTTACTCATTAGAAATACATCACTAATTGGTGTCTTAAGATATTGCATCCCTCACCTCATCTTCTTATCCCAAAGGGCAATACAGGTTTTGGTTAGCTGATACTTAATGTCTTTCCCGCCTTGCTTCTGCACCACAAAACCCGTTTGACTTAGAGTTTCTATTACCCGGTCCAACTCAAACGAGTCGTAATCACCAAACCCCTTCTGCAATACCTGTTGCCTAGTAAGCTCATTGTTTGGTGCGTTAAACATAACCATTAAGAATGCCTTGATATGCTTAGACACTTCACTTTGTCCTTGCATCCCGGCTACCTTCTTAGCCGTATTACTTAGACTAGAGCAGGCAGCAATAGCATCTACAATATCATCATACTCTAGTACCATATCTTTCTTTCTGGCTAGAGATATGCAGGTAGCAATCTTAATTACATGGTCATTCATCCGGTCATGTGTGCCTGTCTTGTCATCATATTCTGCTTCTCTATATCTGTAGAACCACTCATCGTATACGTCAGCGGCTGAGTCTGACCATGCCATTGTTCCAGCTAGCTTAGATAGTTCTGTTAAGTAACAAGCTAGCTTCACATAATCAACTTCAGGAACCTGCCTAATCATACTGTTAGAATGGTCCCGTTTACTAGCACTAATCAGTAGAGTTCGTCCAATAAATCCACCACCTAGGTGGGACTTATCTACTGTCATGTCAAACATTTCCTGATTAGCTCCGCTTAGTAATGTTAGACATGGAAATCTGAGCCTCTCCACTGGGGAATTCTTAAGAGTGTTAACCCACTCTGGATTGTAATGAGCATCATACAAATCAGTAAGTATCGTGAGCGCGTGCTTAGCTTCATAAAGAGAAGAGGCAAACTCACCGGAGCAGAGGAAACCTCTAGCGTCTTTAAATGGTATGCTACCGTTCTCCTTAGCTTTAACAATAGCCAACTCCTTAATGATGCCCTCAATTGAACCTCGTCCGCTTATCACTCTAGTATTGTCTACCATCTTAACTAGTTTAGTAGCTACACTAGGACCGAATCCTTTTCCTAATCCGCTTCGTCCCATTAATAGGATGTATAGGTTAGGCTTTAGCTTATAAGCTCCCTTGTTAATCACGATATTCGGTGAAACTATGGCAGATATAGTTGCTAGGCCACTCCAATAGATCCATTGCTTGGGAGTTTCCACGAAGTCTGTCTCTTCTAAAAGTAGGTTCAGCCATGACATTGTTTACCCTTTGTGTACTGATTAGATGCTCTCCTCTTAAAGCCCTTGTTAAAGAAGTCATCTTGATTGTCTTGTGGTGTACCTACAAATAGGTGGTCAGGATTGAAACATCGACGTTGGTCACATTTGTGCAATACAAAGAGTTTAGATTTAATATCAAAATCTAGAAATACATAGGCTGATAATCTATGCACGCTATACAAAGTTCCTTTAATATATAACTTACCATATCCTGCTGAGGTTATTGCTCTCATCCAAAACCAACAGTCTTCAACAAGCATCTTATGTTTCAATAACAAAGACTTAAGTTCTTCCTTCTCCATATTCATAACTTAATCTTCTCCAAGTCTTTGTAATTTTCACCTACTTCTCCATCGCAAGGAATAACTAAGCTACCTCGCTTGAGAGAGCAACTAGAGAAATCTATTGCCTGTTCCATAATAGGTTTGATTTCTTTATATATGTCGACATACTCATTACGTGGCATGAAATAAGTAAGCGAGTCGTGCGCTTCATTAACAAGTTTAATTGGATAGCTCTTACACTTTATATCTAATGCACTTTGGGTTAGTCTGTCTTTAACGGTTGACTGGGGAAGGAAAGCAAATGCCTCCTTATAGAGTTGATTTCCTGGCCGGTCGAAGAATCTTCTAAGTCTACCAAAAGGATTGATGAGGGCTCTTGAGGTATCAATTGCATCCTTAACATCCTTATGGAAGACTTCCACAAGATTTGGGGTTGCTTCGTGGAATCGGCTGAGGATTTGCTTTGCCGAGAATGGACTAGCTGTAAAGTTAATTCTGAATCGTCGGCAATCGGATATAATGTTTTTAAGAAATTCTCTATCTTGCATATTATAATTACCTGCATGTCTCACCTTCTTTCCAATGAATCGTTCTGCTCCGTCTTTGGGTAGGTTATCTGCTCGTTCATCAAATGAAGGAGAAAGATTAAACTCTCCACCAAACAGAACAAGAGCAGCAGTACGACGATGAATGTCAATGGTATCGAACGCGTTTAAGAGTCTTTCATCTCTACTGAGCAATGCAACAATTCGCGCTTCAGCTTGACTAAGGTCGATGTTAACAATAACATATCCTGAGTCAGCAATAAGCATCCGTCTAATGTCTTGTCCAGCGTCTCGCTCATCTCCTTGCTTAGTAAGTGTCTTAAAAGCGAATCCAACTTTGTAAGGTCTAGCGGGAGGGTCCAATGTACTGTCTGAACTTCTTCCCGTTTCAGTCCCAACGATTCTAATTTGTGTTCGCATTCTTCCATCAATATCTGGGAGTGCGTATAGATACGTTGAAAGAGTCTTATTGACTCTTCGTATTTCGAGTATGTTCTGTAGTACTGCACGGTAGGATTCATCTTTCACCCTATCCTTTAACATCTTTGAAATTGTGTCTTCGTTGGTGGATAATTCTTTATCAACCGGACGAAGCTTCATCTGTTCGTATAGTAATTCCTTAACTTGCTTAGGACTGTTGTAGTTAATCTCTCTACCTACTGCCGAGTCTAAGTATATCTTTAGCATCTCTGCCCATGCCTGATACTTAGCAATCAGGTATCCTTTAACTCCTTCATCTACCTTGAATCCAACTTTCTCCATTCCGAAGTAGAGGTCGTGAAGCTTGGTGATGTAGTTGTAATAGAACCCTTTGAGATCTGTTTTGTAAAGGTCAGACAATACATCCAATTCAATCTCTTGGGCTTCGTCAACCTCACAATCCACCGCGGAATCCTTAGCATTATATAGAAACCATCTATCAATACTATGTTTTCCGAAAACAAACTCCTTGCCTTCATCCTTATAATATGGCTCCCTTGTCCAGATGCTTCCGAGGAATGCCAAACCAACGTAAGGTATTTCTGGATTAATGGTATGTGCTTTAAGGGATGTATCACTCTTTAATCCTTTGAACTTGAAGCCAAGCATCTCCATCTTCTGCTGGTCAAACTTAAAGTTCTGACCGGCCACCATCTTATTCCTAAACAGCTTATCAAGTATCTGCCAGATATATGCTAAGTCTCCAGTCGGAATTGAACAGAGCTCATACTTCCCTACTCTTTGGAAGAGCGGGATGGAGATGGCTTCCCATCGATTAAAAGCAATGCTAATACATCCTGGTATTGTTGACTCAATTGTTTCAATGTCTGCAAAAACTCTGTCCGCTTGTTTATGGGAGCGCTCAATAAATCGTGATACATCAACGCTATTTCTTGCAATAGTGAGTGACCTTTCAGGTAATGAGAAGCCCACGCTCTTCGACTCATCGATTGCCCTTTTGATGTCAAGTGCTACCACCCATTTCCATACGTAAGAGAACATTCCTTTACTTGCATCATGGTCTTCTGATTCATCACTCGACCTTACTAGATGGCCCGGATGAATCGTACCTACTACTTTACAATCTCCGACCTGAGACGGGAGAATAGATCCCCTATAGTTGAGATACTTACTAACTCCAGTAACCGTCTCAAGTGCGACAGGCCCAACAGCAAGTATGCAGTTAGGATTAACAGACAGTATCTCCTTGTAGAGACGTTCCTTTTCCTCTTCAATATCGCATACCGTCTTGACCTGTTTAGCATCGTTGAAGGGAGGTTTGTAACGGTATACATATGTCAACCAGAACTCTGTTCTCCAACTAGGATAACCTAGGTCAGTAAAGATTCTATCAAGTAACTCTCCGCCTGCACCATTGAAAGGTTTCTGTAACCGGTCGTCTGATTGATTTGGAAAGTCACCTAATACTACCAGCTTACTATATGGATTCCCTTGCCCGCTTACCATGTTAGGCATCTTTGTCTTTATCTCTTAGTTTGTCTAATTCTTTTAATGCAGCATCAAGAGCGTCTGCATCCTCTCGTGTGATGTTTACCCAATCACGACCTCTGGAAAGCTGGTCACGTAAACCTTGTAATCCATTTAATAAATCGTCTAGTATTTCGTACCAGTTATTCATTGTGCTTCTTCTCCTATCCACTTATCTTGTTCTTTCTTTAATGCCTCTTGTAATAACTTATTCTCTTTAGTCAACCGGTCGATTTCCGCTTTCGCGGCATTTAGTTCAGCCAGCGGCACACACTCGGTATTCGCGCACGCCTGCACCAGCGCCGTTGCCCTTCCATATGTGTAATACCACCACGTCTTTTTCCAAGCCGCCTCAATCTTTGTCAGCCGGTCAATCTCCTTGATGGCGGCGTCGATAGCCTCAATCGGTGCGCCGTCTTCGCTGGTCATAAACAGCATGGCGCGTAGCCGCTTCAGCGTCTCGCGGTGCGTCTCGGGGAACTCATTACTCATAATACTTACTCCTTAACTGTCTCTCTCACTGTAGCTTTCTCTAATACTAAGACTCTAACTCTCTCAAGAAGATAGTCTCTCTCCTTTCTTAGTTCCTCATGTGAATCACAAAGGTGTTCAATGTGACTGTTCTTAGCAGTAGCCTGTCTAAATGATTTGACTTGCTCTGACGAGTAGATCATTGTTGTTTGTCTCCCAGTATTTAACCATTCTGCATACTCTTGTAGCTTTAGTTCTGCTAGTTCTTTTGTTTCATATGGACCGTAGCATTGTGATTCTGTTTCATCCCAAAAGTACCAGCCGGGTCCATCAAATCCTTGTGCATCGGCATCATGCCAATCCTTACCATGTGCATAATAGTAAACCACTCAATCCTCCAGACCCCAACAGTATCCATTGGGACTAATAACAAATACTTCCTTCTCATTCTGAATGGCATAGCGAATAGTCTTCCATGCCGGTGAGTCTTCATACTCATTGAATATCTGAGGGATACCAACAGTAATACCAGACTCATCAATCATCCTCTTGTTACGTTCCCTCAATGGAAGAGAAGGATTGATCTTCTTAGCTCCATTGAACTTTTCTACTTCTCCATTGTTACCTGCATGTGGGTATACTTCAACCTCGAACCCTTGTCCCATTAGAGTAAGGAACAAGTCATAGTCTGCATCGTCTCCACCTACAATGAATGAGTGGGTATCCTTATGGAAGGTTGGAAGCAATTGCCTGAAAGCTTCTAACTGTTTGCGAGTAATGTCAAATCGGCTGGTTACTACTGAGATTTTCATGATTCTAAAAACCTTTTCATTTTGTTCTTCCTAAGTAGGTAGTTGTAAGCTTCATTCCGGTTGCTGAACCGGCTTATTTCTGGATAGGTCTTAAGCCCTTTTGATATGATGGTACTAACACCTATCCAGCTTTTACTTTTGTTGGTAATCTTAGCCATCGATCTTACTGTCGTTGATTTACCTGCACTATGTAGCTTGTCCATCAACTCAGTAAGCAGATTGATTTCAGAAACCCAGTCTTTGGGTTCTCGTAGGGTTCTGATTAATTCTTCTAGTCTAACGTAAGTTGATGGGTCCATAACTATGCAGGCCAGGGAATCATTGAAGCAGTAAGAAACGCTAGTCCTGCTGCAACTAAACGTTGTTGGTAAGGTGCTCCTAATGGTAGTGCTGCAATCGTAAAGCATACAAATGCAAACACTAGCAGTAGCAATTGAATCATCTTCATTGCCTTTTCTCCTTGGTAATGGGATCGATGGGAGTCGAACCCATATGGTTTGCACCGTTGGATTTTAAGTCCAATGCGTATACCTGTTCCGCCACGATCCCAATTAACTAGTCAGCTCTCTCTGCGTAGATTCTCTCTAATATTTCTAATTGTTTTTCACTAAGAGAACCACGCTTAGTAAACTGTTCTTTAACAGACTCTACGAAATCTTCTTCCCACTTTGATAGGTTTACACCAGTCTCTTCAATAGATTTAAACCACTCTTCTACTAATTTCTTTTGACTCTCTTCCATTAGACAAGTCCATTAAGAACGATGGAAGCATTAGCAGTCATTACTGCTTCTCTAATCTTACGGATTGCTGTTGTCCTATCGGCTGAAGCTGGACATTCATTAAGGATACAAAGAACTAGAATTTTTGCAGTATCCCTAATAGCTTTGAGGCTTTCAATTTGTTCTTCACTTGGTGCATGATACTTAAACACTTCATCAACTTGTGCTTTTTCCATTTTCATTCCTCTTTTCATGATGTAGTCCCACTGTTTTGAAGTGAAACTACTTACTTCATCGTAGTAAATTATCTTCATATCCTTTAAAGAGGGAACAATCAGTTGGGGCTGTCCCGGCCCAGTTAATAGCCACGGTCATTAACTATTAACTTCCTATTGTTCCCTCATTAAAAGATACTCGATGGAGTTTAGGCGCCTCAGCCTAATCTTTTATTCAAGCGGTTGGCGATTCCGAGTGTATTGCCAACCATCCATTTGCTTACTCACCTATTCGCTAGGAATCGGAGCGTAGTCATCAATCTGATTGACTGGCTTGTTGTTGTACGTTCCCCGAACCCAGTGGGCAAGGAACTTCTTACCAATCATTGTCCCTTTGGAAAGCTTAACGCTAAAGCTTCCATTGGGATTCTGCTGGAACCCACAAGCCTTCATCAGAGGAGTAGACATTACTGTCACCTTCTCACTGAAATAGATGAAGGGATTCTCCAAGCCTTTGAACTCACCTGCAAACACACGCAGAGTAAGATGAAGGTTCTTGGAATCGCCAGACTTTGAATCGATAATCTCAAAGTCTACGATTTCAGTGGGTAACCAAGACGGAGCATCAACAAGACGGTTCTTGCTAATGTCATCTTCGGAAATGTTCCAGACAATGCTATCGTCAGCCATGTTATTCACCTTTACTTTGTGCCTCTTTGTAATGGGCACCTTGCTTTACCCTTGCCCCCGGAATTGGGTGACTAAAGGTAATCCTTTACTTGCCTGTTATCTTTACTACAGATCTATTTCCTTTTTTCCAGGTAACACGAATATTACTTTTTGGAAATAAAATCTTTTCTTCATTGATACACTCAGGACACACAAGTATTGCCCTGATTACAGAATCATCTGGTAGTTCTGAGCTTACTGATTTCCTACAGAACCAACAAGGGTATCTCACAGGTAATCCTTTACTAGGTCATACAGATTCTTGTCAGTGTAATCCATTTCCCTAGGAACTTTGAGTGCGGTCTTTGCTTCCATGTAGTCTTCACTCGGACCAGTGTAGCAAGTCCTTTTGATATGCTCAATTCCCTTATCGTCACTCTCTACTTTGTAACCGAAGTACCATACTTCATCGAAGTAGGTAGGGATAATTGATTCAATCTTAGGACCAAAGGTAACGATTGAAGTATATCTGGAACCTTTCTTGTTCTTATCAATTGCAGTTCGTTGAACCGGATGGGCAGTAACAAACAGATTGCACTGTAGACTCTTGAGTGTTTCAAGAAGAGTGCTAATAATCATAGCCTCTCCATTGAACTCATCCCAAGTAGGAACCATGATTCCACCGGCAGTAACCTTATTACCGGGAGAATCCTTACCAGTCCAGTTAGAGAATGAACCTTTCGCTAGCATCTGCATTACCACAGTGGTAGTGGTTAAGCTGGTAATCCCATCCAGAATAATGTTCTGGTAAGGATTGTATTGAACTAGACTATTGACTAGAGGTTTGAACTTAGTCCAGAAATTCTCCGGTCCAATAATCTCTGCAACAAAATCTCCAGCCTTTACCCTTTCACTATACCAATCAATGACAGGTCTATGCCTACCATCGAAGTCAATGATTAGAGTCTTACCCGGCCAGCTACTAGCTGCAATAGTCTTTCCTCTTCCGGTTGGACCAACGAAAAGAGCACGAAAGAATCTATCGTATGTTTCACTGTTCAGATTTGGCATCTTCTTCCTTCTCCCAATATAGTACTACTTGATGACCATGCCTCAATACTATCTGTCCTTCCTCTGTCTTTAAGAACTCTACTACACAGTCTCTATGCAAGTAGCAGTCCCACTCATCACAGAACATTAAGTCTTTCTTTTCTATCTCTTTACCACAAAGAAAGCAATCATCATTAGCACTACTACCGTGCATGTTATCGAAATCAGAACCAGAAACTACTGGATAAATACCACCACACGGCATATCAACCTCTCGGAAGTATCGACTCCATTAACATGTCGATAGCGTTACTAATCTTCTCTTTCTTTTTCTTTAGATGCTCAGGTGTCTTAGTGCAATCATCACAATGAGGCCGGACTACTATCCTATCTCCATGCTTAAGCTTAGCCAACTTCATAATGAATGGCTCATTACATCTATTACACTCTGCTTTCTTACCCTCTACTAACTCTACTCTAATGTGATGAGTACAAGTTTGATGAGTGCAAATGTAAACCATGTAGGGAGGTTTACCTGGATCACGAGTTAAGTTCTTCAAGCGGTATTTGTGAACGCACTTAGCCATTAACTACACTCTCTTCTTTGTGAGCACTCCATCTTTCTCCAATGTGGAACTCGTTTTGAATCTTCATTACCATTGTCTCATCGTTCTCACTGTTACAAATCTTGTTGAAGATACACTTGACACACTGGCTAATGCCTAAAGGTGCAGTCTTTAAGTGTGACTGAGGCCATACATTATTCTGCATAGCATGGTCAAGTATCTTTGCCCACATGATGGTATTCTTTAACCATCTTTCCTTTACTCCGTCACCTATAGGTATAGCAACGCGACGGAATTTTTTTTCAGGTTCGTAAGACTTCTGTAAACCTACCTCATTAATGTAAACCAGATTACTAGACACAGCAATAGCATAACCAATAAGCTGGTTGTCCAATCCAATATACTCTGCTTTAACTTGCCGCCATTTGTGGTCAATGATTGTTACTCCTAATATGGGAAACTCAGCATGTAAATCTATCTTGCCTTCATAGACAATAATAAGTTCGTCATCTTCATAGATAACGAATGAGAACGAATCCTCTACACCAAGTATCTTAATGCCATCGAACTTGTAATACTCAGTGTATTGGTGAAAGGTCTTAACAATCCATTCACTAGTCTGTAGGTCCAGACTTAAGGACTGATAGTGTTCTCTGCCTACCTCTGTTGCTTTCTCTACCGCTTCATTCCATTCATAGCCTTTCTGAATAAGCTTATAGTAAACCTCTAGCATCCTATGTCCTAAGTCACCACGTTGCATTGGTGCTATTACTTCGTTGGGTCTGTAATTCTTAACGAAGTTTAAGTAGGTATAGAAAGGACACTTCTGAATTGCATCAAGTAATTGGGAATCCAATGCAAGGATTCTTTTTTCATCAGCCATAGTAAGCAACCATTGTAGCACGGAATTCAAACTTTGTCAAGTGTGCTCCTTCTTTAGTTTAAAGAATGTATTAGCTTTATATGTTTACCGGGAATCAAGGGTTCGGGATTCCACCGGAAAAAAAGTTAGGCTAGGATGCCCCTGCTAGGCTATACGCTTGGCTAGGGGAAGACTTCGCTAGGCTAGAGCCACTCTACTATAGCCAGCCTGCCGATCGCCTCTCTAATAGGCTTTAAATCGTCCCAATGTAGGGACTAAACCGGGTAACTAAACTTTGTAAAGATAAATAGAAAAAGGTTGAGGGACTATTAATCCCCCAACCTTATGTGTTGTGAACGACTTACTGCTTATGCAGTCTGAGCCATTGCCGACTGATTAGCAGCCTGAGCGGCCTGCTTCTTGAGAAGCATACCCTTGATGAGTTCCGCTGCATCAAGAATAGAAACTCCAGTGCCACGGTTGAGCTGTCGAGCAGTCCGCTTGAACACTGTCTTCTGCTCTTCACTCATTGACATGTCACGAAGGAAGTCGTCAAGCTCATCCTTGTTCGCTTCCAGATTGTAAGCACGCTCATTGAATCCCTCGGCAAAACAATCCAAGAGAATCTGCTCATCACCATTGACAAGCATCAGAGCATCAGCCATTCCATCACCGTTAGCATCAAGAACGCCTTCGGTAACAAACTCAGGAACTTCTTCCTGAACAGTGATGAGTTTGCCTTCGGCATCCTTACCAAGGTTCTTACGAACCTCTTTGCCATCAGCATCGTAAGTCTTCTCGCCCTTGTCATTCAGAACAGGAACAGACTCACGCTCCACTGTCTTAGTAATCCACTTACCAATAGCCAGATACTTAATCTGACGGCTGTTCACTCCGCGGGTGTTCTTCACGAGTTCAATCAATTCAATCGCCATCTGTGTTTACCTTTTCCATTCCACTAAAGATGTTTGAGCCAACCCCAAACACCGTGTAGTTCTTACACTATCCCGCCGACCCTACTCAGGATTGAGTATCCGCCGGCCTGCACCTATTGTAACATACCTCGATTTAAATGTCAACTGTCCTGTTTTGTGGACCCTCCTTACTTAGTCGTCAATTTCTTCTAGCACATCAGCAAAATCATCGAGTGTTGTTTGAGTATGCAAGTCTTCGACCCACTCAATCTCACTCTCATAAGGACAAAGCTTACAGTATTCCTTATCCATTACACTGTAATCTTCTGTCTTGATTACCTTTGCATCTTGTGTGCGGTAATCATAACTCTCTTCTTCACCTTTGTAAAGAGTAAGACCAAGATACTTATTGTGATTACAAGGAAAGAGAACAGCAACGGCATGACCTAACCGTCTATTCCTTTTGCTTCTGTGAACATGAATCTCGATGATTCTAATCTGTGGTTTCTTCATACTTCTCCATTCAGTGTATGATTTCAAAGTCTCCAAACTCCTCTTTACATTTCCTTACTAGAATATCAATTCGCATGAACATCTCTTTAGTAAAGTCAAGTTCTTTTTCTGCTAACTTAATCATTGCTATTGGATTGTTTTTGTTCTCCAATATGTCAACGATTGCTTTGCTTTGAGAGTTAACAATTTGTTGGTGTAAACCAATTATCTCAATCAACAAACTGTTTAGATTTGTAATCACTTCCAGTTCGTCTCTCAACTATTTCCTCCAGTAACTTAATACGGATTTCAAATTGTTGTTTCATCTTAACGTTCATACGGATGGCAGTCATTAGTTCTTTCAATGATGAGTCACCCCACAATCTCTTAACTCTTTGAGTGAAGATGTTAACTTCCGCTTCTGTCATTGGAACAATCATATAGTGTTTGTTCATTACCAACCCCTAACTAATCTGTTCCTACCCTTACTCTTAATAGCATCGTAAAGGTCAGCCAATAGACTAGTCTCATCCCATTCATTAGCAACGCCATCCATTGTTTCTTTCATTGACCTTCTCTTCACTTCTACGATATCCGTGAAGTACTCATCAATGGTTCCAGAAGCAATTGGATATGTTGCATTAACGAAGTATTTCTTCTGACCAATACGAACCAAGCGACTTTCAGCCTGCTCTTCGTTAGCAGGATTCCACTGTCTTTCTGCTACGATACAATCATTGCAGTTCTCTTGCAGTCTATCTGTTCCAGTGCCCATTGCCAGTGTCGAACCAACAATGAACTTAATACCTGGAGTATCAGTAAACTTGGCTACAGTTTCAAACCTTTCTGTTGCACCAAGTCCGCTGTGAAACCTAAGTGGTGCTTCATACCCTGCATCAGCACAAGTCTTACTCAACAACAAATGAATAGCCTGTTGCACATCATCATGTTGAGTAAAGATGACTAGCTTACCGCCGGGATTCTCTAACAGATACTCTTCTGCTAGGTCTACTGTGGGTTGAATCTTATTCAGTCCAACCAAGTGTCTCATTACTGCCATCCTAGCAATGAGAATTACTGAGTCTTTCTTTCTTGTCTCTTGCTCCATCTCCCTAATGAATTCAGCTTCAGCTTTTAAGTAAGCCTCTTTCAATTTGGGATTGTCGAAGTCAACGTGGTAGAAGATTCGATTGGCTTTGGTTACTCTCAATCCAATCTCTTCCTTTACCTGTTCCCTGCTCCGCCGGATGATGATGTCTTTGGTATACTCCGCGAAGCGTTCTGGATTCCACAATCCAGTATGCTTCTCATAACCATTAACAAGTTCTGTTCTAACCCACCTTCTCAAATATCCTTCTCTTGTTGGGAATTTGTCAGGCGCCAAGAGGTGAAGGATAGTGTAATACTCTGCTGCACTATTCTTAATAGGCGTGCCGCTTAAGGCTATGATGTTCTTGCCCTTAGCAATACGCTTAACCTCTTCCGTTCTCTTGCTATCTCCTTTGATAGCTTGGACTTCATCCATGATGATAGTCTTAAACGGGAAGTCATAGAATGGATTATCTTTCTTAGTGGTTTCAATCTCATGGCCGTACTTGGAAACCAGTACGACTTTCTCGGACTTAGAAAATCTCCTAAGTATATCGTAAGATGCAATGTAGATATTGAATCCTTCAATAGGTGGAATCTTTCCATCCTCAATAATCTGAGGAATGAAATCTGTTCCACCCCAATTCATGAAGTTAACAAGCCACTGAACCTTAACGTTAGAAGGACTAAGAACTAGTGCAGGAAACACCGCTTCATAGCAATGCTTCATTGCATATCTCAACGTGCAAATTGCTTGAAGAGTTTTACCTAGTCCTTGTTCATCAGCAATCAATACCTTAAAGGCATTCCTTACCGCGAACTTAATACCCTCTATCTGAAATGGATAGGGAGTATCTCCTGTCTTTAGATTACTGAAAGCAAATGCATCCTCGATAGGCTGCATTATTTCAGGAGTCTGAACAATAATCTCTATTGTTTCTTGGGCAGTAGGTAATGTTACTGTCTCTTGGCCTGAAGGCGGCTTACCAGCCATATGCTTACAAGCCAATCGAACTAGCTTCTTACCAACTTCTCCAACTACTTCTTGCTCTGTCTTACAGAAGGGACAAATCATCCCTTACTCTCCTTCCTTCTCTTCTCCGCTTTGAGCCACTCTCTTCTCTTTAGCTAGTCGCATCTTCTCTTTGATAGCTGCCGCTTTATTAGCCATGTCTTCAGCACTTGGCTTTGCTTCTGCTGGTTTTGGTGGAGCAGACATAGCCTGAGCCATCTCATCTAAAGCTTCATCAAATGATTGCTTCTTAGGTTTGTCTGGTGCAACGAAACCATTACCAACCTTAGCTCTTGCCTGCTGCTTAAGGTCATTAATGTCTAGGTTAAGTAGAGAGCCAAGTAAATCCTGCTTAGGTTTCTTCTCTCTTTTCCTAGGTTCACCTTCCCAATTAACCTTAATGTTTGGGTCGGTAATGAACTTATCTCTTTCTTCCTTAAGCCACGGTGGAATACCATGCCTACCTCTTAGCTTATCCCATTGCTGGCTAAGCATAGCTCCTTCCCTCTTACAATAGAATTCAATGTAGTAGATTTCCTTAATCCGATTCTCTACATCTTCCTTAGTCATCTCTACTATTGCTTTGGTTTTCTCTTCAAACCATTTAAGGTATAGTTCTTTATCAATATCGTATTCACCCATCTGTTCTCCTTCTAGACTAAGGTAAAAGTCTCGACACTTACTGTCACAGAAGACGTAATACTTATCTTCTTGTTTCTTGTTGCAGAAGTTACAGTATCCGTTTTGTTTAATCACATAGTGACATGTTGATGTAGGTTATTGAGAAGATTCCCAGAGCCATGTAGTATACTCCTTTCTGTTGTCTTTCCAAGCCTACTATCACTCCTTGAATCCAGTTTATGTAGACTCTGATGTATCTCTTTTTCTTTTCCATAAGTAATAACCTCTAGTCTGCCCACAAAGTTTCCCTTGTGAGCAGGAACAAGCTATTAGTTATTCATCTTTGCTTTCTTAGCGCGTTGCATCTTTTTGATTATCTTAGCCAGTCTCTCTTTGTTCTCTGGTCTCTTTGTCCAATGAAGCTTGGTATACTTACGCTTCATCCTGCCCTCTTCCTGTTTCTTATTGACTGGTTTGTTAGACCAGCGATAAGGAACAGGTTTCTTCATGGCTGCATTGTTAAAGCCATCAGCAAACAATTCCAATATCTCATCATTGGAACGTTTCATAGGAGTCCCACTCATATGCACTGTTTCTTGGGCTTGGGAAGCCGGGCCAACGAACTGCTCTAATACTTCGGCAGTATACCTCAGTTGCTTAATCAAATCTCTAATCATACTAATTACTCCTCAAATGGAAGATTCATATTGGGCACTGGCTTCATTAGTTCTTTGATGTCCATTCCATGAACATCAAATATGTCATACTCATAGTCACTACCTCTGTCTCTGATAATGAACTTGCCATTCTCAAAGATGAACCGGCTAACGTTATGGAAGTCTACTGTGCTTCCGGTTCGGAACCTAACTTCTATTCGTTTGATTAGAAGTTTGTTGGTCATTGTTACCTTTTACTCCTTCTCCATAACTCTCTACATCCTAGTGCTAGAAAGCAATAGACTTGAGCACCTGACTGGATACCTTTAGCTTGAATGATTGCATTCAATTGAATCTCATCATTAAGCCAAGCGGTTACTAGTTCCAGTTCTTCCTTACTCATCTTGTTGTTCGGTCGTTTCTTTGACTTGTATGCCAAAGCTTTCTCTAACAGTGTTGCCATATTAGTTACTCCATTACCTCACACTTCATTACGTTATGAAGATTAGTCTCTATGATTCCATCTTCATTCGGACCAAACATGAGAATCAAATGTCCATTCTCAAGTTTATCAATCTGGATTACGTTTCTCCAATTGAATACTTTGTCTGGCATATCTTCATAGACTACATACACAGTCATGCCTTTTGCCTTTCTGCAAGTCTTACACTCGCAATCACAATGCTGTGGTTCTAGACAGGCATTGCAATCCCATAGATGGTTTCGTTTCAAAGCTTTCGCCCTTTCATCTCCATCTCTATCAGGTCCAATGCCAGTTCCAATTCTAGATTGCTATTGTTGTAGGTGTTACTCCAGCTAATGAGAAACTGTTTGGCAATCTCTAGTTCTTCATCAGTTACATTGGCATTGAATGTAACCATGTAATGATTAGCCTTTGCAATTTTCTGAAAGGCATAAGCAATATCCAATGCTCTTTTTCTGGTTGCTTCTTGATTCTCTATCATATGTCCTTCTTTATGGACCGAGGCGGAGTTAGTGAACTGTCTCTTTATTCAGTGCATCTATATAATCTAATGCACATTTCTCTGAACAGAATATTTCACTCTCACAGATTGCTTTAACAACAATCTCTTTCTTGCACCAATCACAGAGTCTTACTAGTTCAACCCAGTTCTCTCTTGTAATCTTTTCTTTCTTCATTACCAACCCATCTTCCTTTCCCATGCCATTTCCATTTGATAGGCATAGTGGTCATCGATGATTTGTGTTACGTGGTCTTTCTCTTCTTGAGTAAGGGAATCCCAGTTAACTTCAGGAACTACTTTGTTTCCTTTGCATTCATTACAGGAAACGTCAAAGCCACCAGAGAAATACATCTCTTCAAAGTCTCTATCTTCTGCAAAGTCTTCAGCACTTAATCCATTACTATCAATGGATGGATTAACATGAGAACCTTTGCCATTACAAGTGCCACAGACTTCATACTTGGCTGGCACTTCGTTTACTTCTCCCTCTTCTGGTTCTTCTTTAAGAATGATTACCATTCTCTTCTCATCGAAGGAGTAATACCACTTCTGATTTGTTTCTCGTCTATCCATTTCTCTTACTCCAGCAGAATGCACAACACTTTGCATCTGCATTCTGTTTTGCGCCAAAGAACCTACGCTTACAGTATTGACAAATGATGCTGTATTTACTCATTTCATCTCTCCCAATTGAGCCTCATTCTCTCAATCGTTTCGTCTGGCACTTTATGAACGCTCTTCCTTACTGGACCACTCATAGTAACTTCTGTTACTGTGTAGTAATTAGCTTCTGCCAGTTTCAGGTAGTCTTCCATTTCCCAACGCTTAACGAAGGTGTTAGCTACTGCGATTGGGTTAAAGCCATTCAACATTGCTTCTTTAACCCTTTCCTTACACCAAGCGTGAGCCTCTGCTAATCTCTCTCTGTCATACTGATAGTCTCCATCTTTCTCGAAGAACATGTCAGCTTCATAGACAATTCTTGCAATTTTCTTAGCAAAGGTTGTCTTACCTGAACCGGGCAATCCACGTATCAAGTAGATTTGCCTCATTCATTACCTCCTCTCCTTCTATTCTCCTTAGAGAACACAAGGAGGGGAGCAATTAGATTTACCAAGCTATCCATCTTATTGCAGAAGGTTTGTTGCGCTTGGACCTTTTATTAATCCCCTCTTCTTTTTTATCGCATTCCATACCCCTTTCATGAAGTTAACCAAATATATGGTTATTTCACTCCATGATGCACCTTCCTTTTAGTAATCCAGAGACTCTCTTACGAAGTAAGCACAAATGATAAGAACAGGGAGCCAAGCGATTAAGTCTATCAATGGATTCTCTCTTGGCTCGAAGACTCCTGCACTTTGTGTATAGTCAAGCTAAACAGCATGATTGCACACATTCTAGGAGAGATTGAGAAGTGGAACCCATGATGTATTACGGGTCCAAACGATTGTGCTACTGATTCTGGTTCGTAGTAGAGAACCATTTCAGGAACACCAAGGTATTGCATGTACTCGTAAACCTTATCTAAGTAGGAGTTGTAATCCATCACCTTTCCCAAGGTAGCTTTAATCTTGTTTCTTTACCAAAAGAACCAAAATCTCTGTAATAGAATTTCTTCATGAGATGTTTGGTGTTTACAATCTCATGTGTTGAATCACTAATAAATACAATTTTATCTTTTGATACCTTGTATTTATCTATGAGGTAGTTTGCAGCGTCTATACATTCAGTAAAGTAACCAGTAAAGACTGATTTTAGTGTCTTATCAGTATTCACTATTACTACTATGTATCTGGTTCTCTCTTTGTTTGGCATTTTAGCTCTTTTGCCATTACACTCATATGCTGTATTGCTAGCTATTTGTGGCTATTCTATGGTGCGCTATGTGGCAAATTTCTGGCAGTTTTCAGCCCCTACCCTAGCCTTAACCCCTTGCCTAGCAGGCACTTAGAGGTTTTCTGCCGCCTACTAGGGGAGTATACCATACCCTTTTTGGGTAGTCAAGGTGTCCTCCTTTGGTGACAGTGGTTTGGGGTGTTTTGTATTGCTTTAGTTGTTTGTGTTTCTTTATATATATTTTTTTTATTATATATAAAGAAGAACCACCCACCACCCACTGACCTAAAAAGGAGACACTACCCTACCCTAAAAAAGTAGGGGAGGGAGGGGGATGGTAGACCAGAAATTGAAGATTTCCTAGGGATTTCGTAGAAAACCTGCATTTTGACCTACCACAAGATGACCACAGGATAGCCACAGGATAGCCACAAGCCCACCACAAAATGAGCATAGGCATACATGGCATTTTGCCAAACTTATAGATTTTATTCAATGCTGGAGAATGAGAAGTCCTAACTAAGTTACTTAACTTCTTCTGGATTGCCTTGTGCTGATAGACAGATGAAACAATCATCTCCATCACGGTCTTTTGACGGTTGTGTGAAAAGGAATCTGCAATTGTTACGCTCGTCAGTAACCTTTCTGATTGCATCTTCAGGATTAAGAGCAAGAACTTCTACATAACCTGAAGTAATATAGAAGTGGTAATACTTCTTTTCCATACTAGATAACCTTTCTGTCCAGCACTGAATGAAACCTATAAGTTCTTGCTTGTGTGCTTAACTGGTAGCCTGAAAGACTAGTTAGAACTTTGGGTCGTCGTAGCTATCGGAGTAGTCAGAGATTGACTTGGACTGATAACTCTTATCCAAGGAATCCTGAATGTTGGAACGAAAGAGCATAAGACGATTTTCAGTCTCACGCAATTCCTCTTGCAGAGTCTTGATTTTGGCATTCAGACCATCCACCACGAAAGTCTGTGGCTGAATAGCCATGATTGCTTCAACCAATTCCTTTGCCTCACGCAATCCCAAATCGATTGAGACAGTGTGAAACATTGGTGAAGTCTCTTGTGTGTGAATCTTGATTGGCAATTCGCGTAGTGCCTTGATTGCAGCAATCTTGTTAGTGACCTTACTCAAGTCAATCATTGGATACCTTTCTACTTCCAAGGCTACCAATAAAGCACACAAACAAAATAGTCTTTTCTGAAGAGCCAGTTTACAGTTCGTTTAACCCTCACTCTGTAAATAACCTTTTGGGCTGAGTATTTGTTCTTGTTTAAGGAACGGCACTCTTCAGAGGTAATTCTCTTGTGAAGTTCTTAAGTAGCCTGCGACAGTTAACTAACGGAGATGAATCACTCGACCTGTGTTGTCGTAGAGAATGACAGGCTCCATTAGTATTTCAATGCTTCCTGAGCAATCTCTTCCTGAGTGATTTCCTTTGAGAGAATGTTTTCGTTCTCCAAAAGGATTTCATTGACTGTCTTGTCTCCTGATGCCTGATAGACAGACCGGAGAATGGCACGTTCATGCGTCTTACGCATCTTTACGTGAAGCTTGTGCATGATGTGTCTGTGACCAATCATTGCCAGCTTTGTGTTAACTTCTTTGCTGAGTTCGTAGAACATAGTAACCTGCTTCCTAATGGTTAGGCCGCAGGCTACCAAAGAACCCCACAAAAGATTACCGACTATAGGATTGTAGACTCTATGAAATCTACTGAGCAGGTTAATATTACTTGCTCTCTGACGCCGCAGGAGTCTCAGGAATGTCTTCGACAGGATTCTCTGGCGTAGTGTCTCCAACGAGACAAGACTTCCAGATTCCCAAAGCTTTCTGAGAATCCACATACTTCTGACGTTCCTTTGCGAAGTCTTCCTTGCAATAGACAAGGATTCCGCACTTCTTTTGAAACGCCTGAGTCTGATTCCACACAGCAGCCAAGTCTTCAGCTTTCTGCATGTCTTCAGCCAAGTCCTGAGCGAGAATCCATTCGGCCATTTCATTGACCATTACGGCATTCTGCAAGGACTGACGGGAGTTCATCAAATCAGCACCACGAACAATCGCTTCCAGCATCATACGATTGTTGAGTTTGTTTGTCTGTTCGATGCCATCCAGAAGGGTAGTCAAGGTATGACCTGCTACCACATCTGAATAGTCAAAGGAACGGGCAATGCCATTGTCGTCAAGCTTGGGAATACCAAACATTTCGACCGTGACAAACCCCTGCTGTCCTTTGCCCTTTTTGGCAATCTTACAGGTGTGAAGTTTGAGCATTGTTACACTCTCTCTTTCTACTAGGTTAGGTGCCCAGTAGACTTTAGAGAGTCTACAATCCTTAGGTTCGCAAGCTTCTTAAGTGCCCTGAAAAGAAATGGTTTACTTGTTAGCCCCGCAGGGCTACTCAGGTTCAGGGAGAAAGTCTGATTGAATGTCTTCTGAGCTATCGTAGCAGTCCAGAGTGACAATCAATCCGTTTTCTTTACAATGTTCGCAATCATGCGCTTCCTGCAAAGCATGACGAATGTAGCGAGAGTATCTGTTAACCTCTGCGAGCATGATAAACAGCATTTGTGCTGTCGGTAGCTCTCTATCGGAGCAGGCAGTAGCATACTGAAGCTTTCCAATAGCTTGTTCCTGCTTCTCTAGCTGGTCATCCAGATACTCAACCATCTTGTGATTGAGAGTCATTAGCGAATGACAGTCCGCTTGGCATCAGGAACACCCATATCAAGGATAAGGATGTTCAGGTAGTAAATAGCTCGCTCACGACTACGGAAGTCTAGAGTTTGCTTTTCACCATTGCCATCAGTCCACGTTAGTCTGTGGATTGGGTGATTGGTAGGTTTCATGTTGTGACCTTTCTAGGGCACTAAAGAAACCTGCGAACCTAACCTAATGGACTGATTCAGAGGCTAGAAAAGAAACGAGTTAACGAGTTCTCACGTTCTTACAGACAGCCGTCATAAACTCACGGGCCTGCTTTTCTGAGTCACAACGAGTAACGTTGAATGAATTACCGAAGTGAGATACCAGCAATCTGCCGAATTGGCAGTAATGCGAGGTAGTCACGCGAGGTAAACCAACTACTCTACTGAGTGAGTCTGAACCAACCAAAATGTGATTATTCATGGGGACAACCTTTCGATAGCCCCTGAATCAATCCATTAGGCTTTTGGCGTATTGTAATTCTACCGGGAGAGACACCCGGCAAACGACGGCACAATTGACTAGGCGTAGTAACTCTACCTAGCTCTATTTATATCGCCCCGCGCCTGCTAGGGGCTCCCGCTCATTCCGCAGTTTAGTAACTCTACTGCGAGCCACGGATAGATAGGAGTAAGCATTACGGTCTCCGGTTGCGCCGAGTAGCTTACAACTACTGTAGCTTAATGGACACGATGCCCAAGTGCTACCTTGCACGATGCGACGAACGACTAACGACTAACGACTAACGAACGACTAACAACGAAACGAACAACGACTTACAGTTAGTTAGACGGGTTCCGGGTTCAGATGTTCCATAGACTAGGATAGGGCAAATGCCCTAAGCGGTAGGTTGTCTTATTGGTATGACAATAGGTTGTTATGTTGTTTGGTTGTTATGTTGTTATAACAAGCTGTTGCTAGTATCTATCATCAATACCGACCCATCCCCCTATACCCGAAAGACCATTAGGTTCCATAGCTCTCCAGAACGGAAAGCTTGCTTCTCAGAGTCTCTGTCATAAAAACAATAGGAGGTAACATATAAAAAGGATTGTTAAGTAAACAGATAAAAAACAAAAAATCAAAAAATATGGACGTCCTTAATTATGGACAAAACCTGGACACTGGAAATAGCCAAAATCCTTAGCAAAATGGGCCTTGCGCCTAAGTACATAATGTGGTAAGGTGGTCCCTGCACAGGAATATAATCATGTATATTACACCTGAAGAATTACAAAAGAGATTAAACAAAACAGAATTACGTGTTCAGGAACGTACTAGAAAACCACGTCAAAGAGAAGAACGATTAACAGATGATGAAAGAACTCTAATTGGAATACTAGACTCAGTAGATACCCAAAAGAATATAGCTGAATTAATGGGAGTTAGTCAGACTACAGTCTCTAATAACTCTAGAGGTTTAGTTGGTGTTGCAACTGGAGTTGATAAAGAATTAAGAGAACGAGTTAATTCTGGAAAAGAGACAATTGCAGAAGAGAAGCTCGAACACGAAAAGAAGATTCAGGAACAACTAATAACTAACTTAGCTGCCGCTCTTGGTCATGTTGCTAATAATATGAGCAGTACCAGTTCGAGCGAAGCTAGTAGAATTGCCGTCGATATGTCTAAGATTCTTGATCGAGTTTCCTCCCCTGGAAAAGAATCAAAAGGCAATCGAACGGCAATTATTATTAATGTGCCAAGTATGAAGGAAGAGAAGCACTATCAGACGATTGATGTTTAAATCATGCCCCAACAACTTCTCTCTCCATACGAACCAACCACTCTTACTCAGAATATTTCCTACACTTTACCAGCCGTACTGTGTAGTGTAACTGCAACAGCAGCATGTGAAACATCTACTAATGGAAGTACTTGGATTCCATTTTCTAATGGTACTGAGACTAGTGCTGCTTTCATTAGAAGTGCAGGTGTTGGAACTGTTGTTACGTGTAAGCCTGTGATGAGTGGCGTTGGTGGAGAGAGTGGCGGTGGAGGATTACCAACAGCGGTAGTAGGACAAGTACTGATTAGTCAGGGTGCTGGTGTTCAACCTATATTTAGTGATATAGCAACAATAAATACAAGATTGTGGGTTGGTGGAGCTTTTTATGAGCTTAATAGAATTGGACTTGGTGGAACAGAAAGTATATCAAGAGATGTAAATAATGGTGCAATAGTATTATCACAAGCTAATAGTATGATGGCAATACCAGCTAGACCTCTTTCACAAATACTTGCACCTACAATTATAGGAACAGTAGCTGCTATTTCTGACTCTACTGTCGCAACATGGGGAGCTACAGTAGTAGGTGGAGGCTCTAATCAAGTTTTAGCTCGTTGGAATGGAACAATCTGGAAAGTTTTTGCTGCCTAGTTAAAAAGGAGAAACTAAATGCCTTTAGCAATGATTACGTTTTTGGATGGTCGTGGTAATCCAGTTGATCCAGGTTATGGTCAAGAAGTACCTGTAGGTGGATGGGGTGGAAGGCCAGATAACTCTTTACCGGGTTATGGAAGGCCAGACAATTCATTACCTAGACCACTTCCGCCCGGTTCGATTGGAACTCTTCCCGTTTTTCCATTCGATCCGACTATTGACAACTCTCTTCCAACTCCCGGCAATCCAGTAGTAACTCCTCCAATTCAACTTCATCCTGGCCTCAAGCTAGTAGTGAAGTGGGTTGCTTGTTTAGGATTCGTTGCTGTTCCTGATAACGAACTTCCAGAGCACGCACAACCAAAGTAGGGCAAAATGCCTATTGATAAACCGTATGCGTACCACAAGCCAAGTCAAGTTGGACTGGAAAAAATTACATTATTACGCCAGAAATTTAGTGAAGTAGAAGAACTAATGAGAGAGGTTTGTCCTCCATCTCGTCATCTCTCTCATGCAATTACTTGTAATGAGACTACTGCAATGTGGGCAATTAAAGCAGTTGTGTTTAATGATCCAAATAGTGAGACAGAGGTATAACATGCCAAGTGGATACAATCCAGAAGAAACAGCAAGAGATTGGGAAGCATTACAGAAAGACACCAACTCTTGTACTGAACGTTTACGTATTAAAGGTGGCTGGCTCTACCGTACCACTGTTGGTACTGCTGTTGCTCTAGTCTTTGTGTCTGTTCATGATGAGAGCATCGATGGCTAAAAGTCTAAAGGTGGCCAATGAGAGTATGTCTAGCACTATGTCTCATTCTATTTGCAGCAGGATGTGATAGAGAAATAACTATCAATCTACCAACAGAGCCTACTCAAAAAGAAGAACCGAAAGTAATCAATAGCAAGATAGAGTTTAGGGTTGTTGGTAATGCTTCCTCTGTTAGGATTAGGTACAGTACGCCGGCTGATGGATTGATACAAACAGTAACCTCTCTACCATTCTTTGCAGCATTTAACACGACTGAGAGTTTACTGTTCCTATCATTAGACGTAACACCTTTAGCATTTCCATTGTCCGTAACGTTACCATTCCTATCAGCGCAAGTATTTGTTAACGGTAATCTGTTCCGAGAAGCAACTAGTAGTGATTTCTTCTTTACTACTTTGTCGGTAAACGGCACATGGCGACGATAGGCGATTGGGAAGTTTTAATTCAGGAAGATAAACAACTTCCTAAAGTACCGGGTGATCCTTCAGCCGGAACAATTAGAATACTAACGTATAACTTTACTTACGTTCCTAGAAACTTTACATTACCAAACCAAGTGATTTGGTTCTCTGAGTTTCAGGATGACGATAGGATTAGAGAGTACTTAGTAGACCGGCTGGCTGTGCTAAAAACGGCAATCGTTGACAGACTTCCCAATTAGGAGATTGACAATGGCTAACGAAAAAACTTACGATGCTCCCAAACCGGCTCCACTTCCTTCTACGCCCGTTCCATTAACGGACAAGGAAAGAGCAGAGAAAGAAGCACGGCAAACTAAACCAGTTCCAACTCCAACATTACCAAAGACTCCACGAGAAGCATTAGAATGGGAACGTACTCATTCAAAGCATCCTCCTGTCTTTGTTGAAGCCAGCCTGCCGGGTGACTTTGATGAACCTTTCAAGGTTGCAGAACCCAGAGAACTTACTGATGCTGAGAAAGAAACAAAGAAACAGAAGGATGAACTAGTCAAACAGATTAGTGAGATCCTTGGTAAGTTTGACCATCGAGAGTCAAACATTCCTGCTAATCACGAATACTGGGCTTTGGTTGCCAAA
>Ga0137340_1000014_pt1 | contig 48726 bp, 65 predicted proteins | sample EasRivERMLT400_2_FD_102295 | JGI IMG/M metagenome (GOLD analysis project Ga0137340, IMG submission 102295) | Soil microbial communities from meander-bound floodplain in the East River, Colorado, USA - East River MetaG ERMLT400_2 | ecosystem: Environmental > Terrestrial > Soil > Floodplain ...
CCCCCCCCCCCCTCCCGCCTTCTGGCTTGGCTCGCGGCCTGCATCGCTGCACCTTCCACCGCATTGCCCCATCTGCCATGCATAGAGCATCGCCTTGGCTGCCAACGAATTGCCCGCTCCCTGCCACCCTGCGACCGAACGTCGCACCAAGGGCCAAGCGCCACCTTCCCCGGCCCTTCCCTGCTACCTGGTCGCGTTAACCCTTCCTTAACCTTTGAGGCGCATCGTTTGAACGCGGCACCAATCCCGGCGCCGCTCTGAGATGGGGCAACACCATGACGCTAGACGACGCAATGGACTGTGACGAGATCACGGTGCAAGAGGCACTGCATGAGATACGAAGCCACGGCTTCGAGGCCTGCCGGTTCGAGGGCTACATCATGGGCGCCGATGCCGGAACGGATGACTGGGACCAAGTCGCCAAGATCGACGCTCACGGCCTCGTGAATGGCGGCGATGTCCTGTCCTGGCTTGGCTACTGAGCGGAGGAACGTGCAATGTGCAACGCTTGTCCCACGCTTCCCGCCATCCGCACCGGCACGGCCCTTGTGCCCTATCGCGGCCCTTGGCTGCCGGTGCCCTACGTGGCGCCGCGCCTTCCCGCCCCGGTGCCCGGTATCGAGACGCACGAACAGTACATCGCGGCCGTGGTCGCGGCCGTGCTCTTGCTGCCATCCCTCTTGCCCGAGGATCGCCGCGCCATCGCCAGCGTGCGCCTTGCCTATGGTGCCGGTGAGCAAGGGACCATGGGTGTTACAATGTTCAACCGATGGAAATCGCGCGACGGTAGCACGCGCCACTTCGTCGCCGTATGCGCAACTTGTCAGCCGGAAGGCGCGCTGCTCCTGGCCGAAACCGTGGTGCATGAGTTGGCCCATGCCTGCGCGGGCTGGCAGGCTGGCCATGGGCCCGTGTGGGTCGCGGCATGCGCGCGGCTAGGCCTCATCGACGCCAAGGCCACCTATACCCACAATGCCAAGCCCACTTGGTCCCCTGGCCTTCTGACTGCCCTCTTGCGCCTTCCCGAGCCGTCCGAGGGCCGCCCCGTCTACATCCCCGGTGAGCGCGCCAAGCCCAGGCCGTGCCCGGCCGGCATCGGCACCAAGGGAGGCAAGAGCCGTGGCCCAGGCTCGGGCTCACGCAACAAGCTGTGGCAGTGCGCGTGCGGCACCAAGATCAGGCACGCGGGCAAGCTCCTGCGGGCGAAGTGTCTCGACTGCGGCGGGATGTTCCGGGCCCAGGAATAGGGCCCAGGCGAGCCCAGGCGCCTCGCACAGCGCGAAACAGAAAGGGCCCCATCGCTGGGGCCCTTTCGCTTTGTGGCCTCTCCCAGGCCCTGTGCGGGCCCGCGCGGCCCACTGCGTTTGAACGCGCTAGCGTCGGTCTGAATAGTCGAGGATCGCTCCCATAAGCATCAGGAAGGCGACGACCGGGCCCAGCACGACGCCAAGCCACATGAGGCCTAGCAGTATCTCCCTGCCTGTGTCCCCCGGCCCTAGGCTGTTCCCATACTTCACAGTCTCGGCAATGGCGAGGAACGTCCATAAGGCATACCAGCCTACCGCCTTCATAGGTCTTGCTCCTTTGCGTTTGAACGATGCGGCCCTAGGCGAGCCGCACGAGCGCTAGCAGCGTCAGCCCGAGGCCAACGCCACCCATGCCGGCATAGAGCGCAAGTGCGCTCCTGCCGATCCCCTGGCTTAGCGCCCAGGCGGCATGCATGCCACCAAGGCTGAAGGCAAGGCACATGACTGCAAGCGTCGCGGTCACGGTAGCACTCCCTGTGATCTGAGCGCCCACACAGCGCCCGTGGTTACGATGTAGCCACCGGCTAGGGCCGCGAGGCCCCATGCGGCCACGGTCGCCAAGCCGGCCACGGCCATGATAGCTAGACGGATGGCGGTCATTGCGGCGCCACTCCCATGCACACAGCGAGCCCCTCAGCGATCAACTTGTTTGACCGCCAGAGAATGAAGGCCTCGCTTGTGATGTAGGCGCCAAGGCATGCCGCGACGGCGCCCCAAATGATGCCGGTGCGCAGTCCGCGAGCCCAGAGCGCGTGGTTCGCCACTTCGCCCAACTCGCGCAATCGCTTGAGTGATAGTTGCATAGGGTCCTCCACATGCCGAAGGCCGCCCCGCGTTTGAACGCGGTAGCGGCCCTAGGGCACTCCATGGTTGTTGGTGCTACTCGGTGTCGGTGTCGAACTCGTCACCCGTCACGGGCGCCAGCTTGGCCTTGTTGGCCGCAACTTTGGCCTTGAGCGCCTCAAGGTCCTTAAGCGCCTTGGCCAACTTGGCCGCGTCCTTATCGTGTGCCGGGTTGGGCACGCCGACGGCCACGTTGATGCGAAGCCCGTCAAGGAGCGAGTCGGCCTTGCGCCACTTCATTGGCGCGCCGGCCACCATGCAGAGAGCGCCCGACTTGGTCGGCTGAGCGCGGCTGATTGCGAGTTGAGAGACGCTGCAGGTAATGGTCAAGGTGTCGCCCTGGATACGGGCCTCGATGCCGTCACCCAGCAGAACGGGCGACTTGGGCGCGGGGATTGTGTGCACGGTAGACATGTGAATTGCTCCTTTGCGTTGAGTTAGCGGCGGCGCCGCGATGGTGGCGAGGCTATCACCTCATCGAACTTGAGAAAGAGCCACGCGCACGCTTTCAGGACCATAACGCAGCACCAGATGGTGACTATGATGTCGAGGAAGCTCATGGGTGTGTCTCCGTTTGGGTTCGACGCGGTGATAGTACCTCGCAAAGGTTAAGTTTCCGTTAACGGCTTCGGACTCCGCTCACACCGAGAGCTAGGGCCCGAGCCGAACACTGCGCCTAAGAGGTTAAGAAAGCGTTAACGCCGAGAGCTGTCACTGCGACAAGCTGACGCAGCCCATTGTGTGCGTTCAAACGCAGAGCTGCGACAGGCTGCCACTGCGACAGGCTGCCACATCGGCCGGCCAGCCGAAGCGTGCGACCCTGTGCCACCCGAATTGCGTCCTTATGCGATGGAGCGTTGTCCTATGCAGTATCAAACCCAGAAAGCGCGTGGCGTATCGATGCTTGCAAGCTTGCGCAACCATGGTGTGTTGCCGGGCTTCCTTCAGACGGTGGACTTCTGTGTCCTCCCATACAACCTGCAACCGCTGCACCAACTGACCGGGCTATTCGCAAGGCCGTGCCCCGAGAGGCCGCGCCATGGTTTCGTGGAAAGCCGCAAGGTCAACAACCTGCAGGAGTTGCTGGACACCTACGTCCAAGCAAAGGCCGCAGACCCGAAGGCCGAAGTGTTGGTGATGCCGGCATTGACGGGCCTCGCCTCAGCCGTGGTCGCCGACCATGCCGTCACCTGGGGCAAAGGTAACGACGGCGTTACCGGTGGCAAGGGCGTGCAATTCGTAGTGCCCATCCAAGCGGGCAAGCTTGGCCCTCGCCTCAAGGATCGCATCAAGTCGTGCTTCGGACATGACGCGGGCATCACCGACTCACCCTTCCTGGAGCTGGTCGAGCACAAGGGCGATGTCACCATTGTGCAGATGCGCGATGGCCCCTCGATGGGCGTGGTGCGCTACAACTTCGTGCCAAAGAACGGCTATAGGGTGCAGTCTATCGTCCACCCAACGGTGGAGGAGCTGGATAACCTTCTGGCATGGGAGGCGCGCGTCCACGAGCTTGAGCATGGCACTGCCATCGTGTGTGCCGGCATGTCTCTCGCCTCACACGTCGCGGTGCACGGTATCGCCAAGGGATTGGCCGTGGTGACCGAGCCTGCTCTATGCAAGAACATCAAGGTGGAGGACATCCTCTACCCTGAGGCAGAGCAGCCCCCTAAGCTCACCAAGCGCCACTACAACATGATGCGCGGCTACTTCAGGCGCCATGTGACGCTGCACCGCAAGAGCGCCACTCAGGCATCGGTGGCGATCCTGCATACGATTCCCTATTGGGGTCCCGAGCCCCATCTCCTGAAGCTGCGCGTGGCCGGCGTCGTGATGCTGGCACGCCTGCTTACGGCCGCATGCCTTGGTGAGGCTCGTCACTTCTACAGGAGCGGCCCAGGCTCGTTCCTTCATGGGATAATGCCCTGTGTGGAGTGGGAAGCCCTCACCGGTGTGCCGCTGTCCAAGGCCAAGGGCGACCTGCAGCGCGAGAGCGTCTTCATGGAGGCGCTGGCCATCAACTCGCTGCCCCTCTTGCTGCGCTACATCACCCAATGCGTGGAGGACTTCAGAGGCCCGTGGCGTGGTGCCAGTGACGCCACGGACGCCAAGGGCGACTACACCGGCTCATGCAGCTTCGGTGGTCCCAAGTGGCGCGATGCCGCGCGCCTCACCAGAGAGATGATCTCGGCATGCATCGCCTTCTGCGACGCGCCCGGCCAAGGAGAGTGGGACGAGGTACTGGACACCTACAATAGGGCTGTCAATGCGGTGCACAATGGGGGATCGCTCCTCTCGAAGTTCTGCTCGCCAACCGAGATAGACAACATGGTGGCCACGCCCGCCTTCGGCCTCTGCACGCCTCAGGTGATGGATATCCTGTGTGGGCCCATCCACAAGAACCTGGGGGAGCAACAGCGCGCCAAGGCTCGCAAGATCGAGAAGCGCGTCGCGGAGGGCTTCAACATCGAAGCGGTGCTCGCTGCCGAGAAGGAGAAGGTCGTTATCGGCCTCAAGGCAGCTGCGGCCAAGAACGGCTTCTACCCATGCCCGAAGTGCACTGACGCCTTGGGGTCGAGCATACCCATGTTCCACAAGGCCAACACGGTGTGCGGCACTAGCGGCAAGGCCATAAGCGAGATGACCATCAATGCGCTGCATGGCTACGAGTGGGTCGGTGTGTTCCCGCCAAGCGGCCCCACGGCCTACTACAAGTGCGCCATCTGCCCCAAGATGGATGGCTACTCGATGTGGCACCCCGTGGAGAAGGCCTGCGCCGATCACGACCACAGCATCAAGCAAAACTCCATGCTGGCAGCAGAGCTGACAGAGAAGTTCGGCACTGGTGGCTGGACGGCGCCCCTTGGGCCAACCCATCTGGCAACGAAGGCCGGCAAGGTGCCCTGCAAGGAGGACACCTTCAAGAGTGGCCCGCCGCCTGCGCCGGTGATGCCGTCATCCCACAACGTGAGCTGGTGCGATACCTGCAGCTGCTATCACTCGCTTGACGGGGCCTCATACCCGACGATGACCGATGCCTTGGCCGCCGCTGGCAGCTACGGGGCGCATACCCACAACATCACGGACCCCAACGTGCCCATGATGTCGGTGCTGAGTGCTGACGGTAAGAGCATGGTGTCGGTCCCAAAGCATCCCTTCCACTCAAGCCAGATACCGGACCTATTACCGCCGACCTACTCGGTCCATGGCAAGGTGAAGAAGCTGAAGCTGGACTACTCGCAGGGCGCCTTTATCGAGTCCAACCCCGAGCCGTCCTTGGAGGACTTCTACGCCGAGATGGTGAAGCAGAAGGGGGGAGAGGATGACTCTCTATAGGATTTGTCCCAAGGAACCCGCCGCGCGGTGTCCTGACCCCAAGTGCGCTCTGATCTGCCAACGTATGTTTGAAGAGGACAAGGCTGTGGTTATCCCCTCCAAGGTGTGGTGCTCGCACCACAGTACGACCTGCGGTATGTGGTCGTGCCGCAAGGAACTCCAGTGCGCTATTGCCGGCAACGACGTGAAGGAGGTCCACGGGGACTATAGGGCTCCTGGGATTACCAGTACCACAACTGGTACAGGTACGGCCCTGTCTGTAGTGGCCAAGCAAGAGCCGGCCTTCTTCAGGTCAGAGTGCCACAAGGGCCTGCATGAGATCGGCACCATCGGCTCGTGCACCATCTGGGCTGGCAAGGAGTCCCATGTCACCTACAAGGTGCCGGATACGGATCGGTACTTCAGCCTGTTCGTGTGCCTCATCAAGGGCGACTGGTCCAAGGGCTTCCGCGAGTCTGATGAGGTCGCGGGCAACGCCGAGGCTAAGGCCATCCTGGGGGAGGAGCTGTTCGAGCCGCCCCCAGCCTTCCCGTATCTGCACCTGAACTGGCCTGACTATAGCGTCCCCGATATCACCAAGGAGTGGTGGGAGAGCTTCGTGGCACGTCTCTCCAAGATAGAGGGCGACGTGGTGTTCTACTGCATGGGCGGTCACGGCAGGACGGGGACGGCGGTGTCCATCGTGGCATCGCTGGGCGGCATCATCCCGCCAGCGGCCGATCCCGTGGAGTGGCTGCGCCTCATGTACTGCCAGGAGGTGGTGGAGAGCGAGACCCAGCTGCGCTACATCGAGAAGATCACGGACCGTGTGGTGAAGGCGCCCTTGGCCAAGAAGATTTGGGAGGGCTACAGCGCCTACAAGTCCAAGGGCAAGGAGCCTGAGAAGCCTAAGGCCAAGAAGGAGGGCCCCACCGGCTGGTGGGAGCGCCTCAAGGACGGTACCTGGGTGAAGCACTACTTCACGCATGAGGGGAAGCGGCGCTTCAGCGGGGACGGGCGCCCCGAAGGCGCGCCGGACCTCAAGCCGGGCGAGCAAGAGGAGCTGTCCGACCCCCAGGCGGGTGGCGGGCCCAAGTTCGTCGTCGATGACGGGGACCCTGCGACAACGCCGACCCTCACCAAGAACGCCTACAAGAAGTATGCTAAGCGCCTTGGCCTCTATGGGCAGCCCGAGTACCCGTACCACGGGCTCCTTACGAACATGGAGCAGGTCGAGGTCGAGGGCTATGTCTTCTACTGGAGCGCTGCAGACAAGACGTTCCAGTTCGATGACATGGCGGTGAACGTCTACGACACAGGGGCGGAGACCCCGAAGGAGACAGGATGAGCAGTCAGCAAGTTGTTGGCCGGTACCGGGGGACCCTGGCGTCCCCCTACATGGTGATGCACCCAGACCAGTTGGAGCACTGGCTCCAGACGGCGCGCCTTGGTGAGGTGTGCTGCTACTGGAACGGGTATCTCGCCTGGGACCGCGCCTACCAGGCGCACGCGGAGAAGGTGGCCGCGCTCGCCTACCGGGGCTTCGAGGCCGGTGTGTGCACCTTGGTACAGAGGAAGCTAGAGACAGCACGCTGGCTCTACTTTGCGGTCCGTATATGAGCCGTATGAGGCGAAGGCTGAAGTGGCTTCCAGAGTCCGCCAAGCACAAGGCGGTGTGCAAGGAGCTGGCTGTCCTGGAGATGGTAGCCACGGATGCGATCAGGGCGCTCGACTGCTTCCATACGTGGCAGTGGAAGAACCCCTACAAGTCCAAGAGCCCCTTCCAGGTGAAGAACACTCTGCCCCTGTCGTTGGGACCCAACATCTACTGCAGCTGCGACCACCACCACTATAGCGGAGACGTGACATGCAAGACGGTACAGAGCGCCCTGATGGACCTGCGGCGCTACCTGCAGCTGTAGGGGACCCCCTGCAGCCCATCGTAGAGCGGCCCGAGCACCTATCGCTCGATGCGGCCCTCATGAAGGCGCCCCATGACGTGACGGACGAAGAGATCGACCAGCTCATTGCCCACCTCCGCGAGGATCGGGCGAAGTTCATCATGGCGGACGGCCCCAAGAGCCGGGAGCGCCGTCCCCGAGTGCAGAAGGAAGGCGACGAGTCATGAAGCCGGTGTTCGCAGTTGATGTGGGTGGCGTCCTTGCCAGCCTCAAGCATGATGGGGTCCCCCAGGTGGGGTCCATCGGAGCCCTGAAGTACCTGCTTCCCCGCTACGAGGTGTGGGTTGTCTCGCAGTGCGGCTTCAAGCGGGCTAGGGATACTGCGGTGTGGCTGGAGGAGCGTGGCTTCGACATCCCCAAGGCCCGCCAGATATACGTGCCCTTCGAGGAGCACAAGTGGCCCCACCTCAAGCGCCTTGGGGCGGTGTACTTCGTGGATGACCGCATCAAGCACGTCGATCCGGCAGTCCACTATGTGCCGTCGCTGGAGCGGGCCTTCCTCTTCGGGAAGCCGCCTGACCTGAAGTTCGCAACCCCGAAGATACTGGCCGTGCCCAATTGGGCCAATCTACTGGAGCGCATCCCATGAAGTATGTCATCAGGCAGACCGACGATGGCTGGGCCATCTGTCGCGCCAAGCGCTTTGGGCGCTACGAGCTGATCCGTGAGGTGCCGCTCTTGGCCGATGTGGTCGAGAAGCTGGTGCCGCTGCTCGACGACGAAGCCGAGGAGGAGGCCTTCAAGCCCAAGGACGGCAAGCCCAAGGGCGTCACGGGGCACCCCAACGGGGAGGCCTGGGAGATGGGGCTCGGCATGATCAAGGAGCTGGAGAAGCGCACCAAGGAGCGCGATGACCTGCTGACCCTCTTGGAGGGCACTATCGTGAGCCTCACCAAGAAGTTCACCGATGTGGCCCGTAAGGCGCCCGGCATCACCACCGTCAAGGTGGCGGTGGGCGAGGTCGTCAAGGTGCAGGCCGAGCCAGAGAAGGCGCCGACCAGCACGGCGCTGGTGGCGAGCCACAAGACCAGCTCCCCGACGGGGTCGTCCTCGTCCAGCTACATGAGCAAGGAGCAGCGGGAGCGCTTGGAGAAGAAGCGCGCCGAGCTGAAGGCCAAGATCGCCAAGGCCAAGGAGACAGAGCAGTGAGCTGCCCTTGGTGCATCATGCGACGGGGCAAGCATGAAGACGATTGCCCCTATGACCCGGAGAACCACAGTGGACCTACCCCCTTTGTTTCATCCAGCGATCCCGCACATGCAGGTGACCTGGGACGCTACCAGCTTGAAGAGGCTGATGGAGTGCCCCCACTCCTACTACCTCCACAACGTACTTGGGTATACGACCACGGAAGAGAAGATCGACCTGGAATTCGGAAGCGTCGTCGGTGACGGCTTGGAGTGCCTGTACCGCGCCATCATGGAGGAAGGCCTCGACGTTGAGAAGGCCCTCCGCCGTACCGTGCGCTACCTGCTGGAGCGCACCTGGGACGAGAACGGCCCGCGCATGGGCCGGTACGAGAACGCTTGGCGCTGCCAAGGGACGGTCCCCTTCAAGAACGAGAAGGGCAACAAGGCCCTCTGCCCCTGGTCCCATAAGGGCAAGTATTTCCCGCTGCCGGCACCGGGCACATGCTCGTGCGGCTCCCCCACCGAGGAGCGCGTCGTGTGGATGGGCGCGACCGACGCCAAGGACCGCATCCAGGCGGTGCGCGCTGTGGTGTGGTACGCGGCCCAGATGCTGGAGGGCACCCTAAGGCCCTTGAGCCTTGAGCAGCCGGACGGGACCCATAAGGCCGCTGTGGAGGTGCAGTTCGCGTTCCCCTTTGCGGACATCGGCGGCGTGAACTACTGGGTCAGTGGGTGGTTCGACTCGGTCAAGGTGGCAGGGGAGCCGCCCTTGGAGGAGGTGTTCATCACCGACTACAAGACGACCAAGAGCCCCCTCAACGACACCTATTGGGGCCAGTATAGCCCCAACGTGCAGGTGGACCTCTACAACCTGGTGGCCGGCAAGGCGATACCGGGCATGCCCTTCTCGGGTGTGGCCATCGAGGCCCTGCAGGTCTCGGGCACTGGCGTGCGGTTTGGATGGCGCCAGTACCATGCGAGCGAGGCGCGCAATGCCGAGTTCTACCAGGAGCTGGTGCTGTGGATGACCATGGCGCAGCAGTTCGCTCAACAGGGCTTCTGGCCCCGCAATAGGACGGCGTGCCGCTTCTGTGCCTTCCGGGAGGTCTGTAGCTCGGAGCCTGACATCCGGGAGCGTCTCTTGGAGGCGAAGTTCGAGCGTGCTAGATGGAACCCCCTAACCCGCAAGGTGGAGGCAGTGACATGAGCGCCGTTGCAACCATGAAGGTCATAGCCGAGGCCCTTGGGCGTAAGTGGTGCGAGGAGCGCAGTCTCAAGCCTGAAGGGTGGTGCGTCTACCGTCCGGCAGAGAACGGGCGGCCCGCTGAGTGCATCGAGACCTACCTGCAGTGGCAGGTGGCAGTGAACATGGACAACGCCCGCGCCGTGTTCGACGCCTTGGAGAAGGCGGGCCTCTTGAAGGAGCAACCATGAGCTTTATCGACGAGCCTATCCTTCGTGCTCTGGGCAAGCGCGGCATCAAGATCAGGAAGCAGGCGTATCGGTTCACGGTGGGCGTATTGTGCGCCTGTCTGTCGATTGGTATGACCCTAAGTGCCTTAACGACCCTGAACCCCTGGGTCATGCTGGGGGCACTGGTCTTCCTGTTCGTGGCGCTGGCCAAGTTCAACAACTATATGGGGAGCAGCGACGATGACGCCGCGACCTATTAAGTTCGTGGTGCAGCGTGGCGAGCGGCTCCAGCGGGTGTGGTACTGTAGCGGGCGGACGTTCTTCACGTCGAGGAACCCGAACCTGGCCAGGGAGTTCGAGAGTGCGTCAGCGGCCCAGGCTATGGCGGACAAGCTGAACCGGGACGGGCGGAAGACGCCCTGGCGCGCTGTGGTGCGGGCGCCGAGCCGCGAAATCGGCCGGGGCGAAATGTCGCAGTGACACGCGGCACTGATTTGGGTTAGTCTCCGCGAGTTCCGAAAACGACCGTTTACATAGGAGAGATGACAATGATCGTTGCCATGCTACTGACCTGCCAGCTTGCCTTTGACCTTCCCCGGGAGTGCTATAGGGGCAAGCGGCGCGGAGAGGGGACCACCATGACGGCTTCCTTCTTCAGGCATACGGACCGTTGGAAGGACTAGCACCCCCGCTAGTCCCCCGGTACCGTCGAGGGGGCCCCCAGCCCTCCCCTGTTGCGGGCCCCCTCCCCCCTCCTTCGCCAGTTCTCCCAGAGCAATGCAGGCATCGTTCAAGCTGCTCAAGCAGGCAATCCAGCTGGCACGCCAAGGATGCGGCTGGGAGGACATCTACAGCCGACTTAAGGGCAAGCTGTCACGGCAGGCTTGCTGGAAGGTAGCGATGGGTATAGAGCGCATACCTCCAGCGACAGTGGCCCACATGCTTACAGAGCATCGGTCAGGGGCCTGGAACCGCTGCAAAGGTCGTATGTGCACGGTCCCGAGAACAACACGGACCCAGCGCAATGGCGAGGATCGATACTACTGCTCGGAGTGCCCCCGTGTCGCCCGTTACAGCCGCTAGATGCTGGGGATGCATGCTGGACCGCGATTGGCGCGGCCCGGATGGACGCTACTACTGCCACCTATGCCCTAACCTGGAGAGCCCCTATGGCCAATGCAGCCAAGCTGATAAGCGCAAGCCCCGCACGAGTCCTGGTAACCGGATATCCAGGGAGCGCGAAGACCGGCTCCCTCGCAAGTCTGGCAAACGCAGGTTTCAAGCTCCGCGTTCTTGACTTCGATGGTAACCCGGAGAGCCTTCTGTTGTTCACCAACCCCGAGTGCCTCAAGAACATCGACATCGTGTCGCTGGAGGACCCCATCACCGAGCAAGGCCGCCACCTGGGGACCAAGATGCCCACGGCCTTCCTGCAGGGCCTACGCCTCATGGACCGGTGGAAGTACGAGGACCCCGATGGCGTGCTGGACGAGAAGACCGGCCGCCTCTGGGTGGACCTTGGTAGCTCCAAGGAGTGGGGCCTCGATACCATCGTGGTGCTGGACGGGATCACGGGCAACTCTGCGGCGGCCATGGCCAGAGCGCGGAGCCTCACCAACCAGACGCCTGAGAACACCACCCAGCAGACGTGGGGCATGGCGGCGCAGGACCAGCTGAGCTTCATCAAGCGGCTGACGGCCTCAACCAACCGGCACCATGTGGTGGCGCTGAGCCACCTCAAGATGGTGGGCCCCAAGGACACCACCAAGGGCGAGAGCGAGGTCTCAAGGGAGATCAAGGAGCGCATGGTGGATATGATCCCGACGCGCTTGTTGCCTACGGCGGTGGGCTGGTCGCTGCCACAGCAGATCGCGGGAGAGTTCCCCGTGGCGGTGAACATGGAGGTGCGGTTCAAGGGCAATACCGCGATCCGCTCCATGCAGGTGCTGCCAAGGAAGGATATGGACCTCAAGGTGCCCGCGAGGGACCTGGAGAAGCTTGAAGGACTTGGCCCGGAGACGGGCCTGATCGAATTGTTCAAGGCGCTAGGCCACAAGCCGCCCCTTGAGCAATAGCCCGGGCGCTCTGCCCCTAACCTGAAAGGCCTACCATGAGTGACGACACGGACTATGAGAGCATCAGCAAGCTCACCTGGGACTCCATCCCCGAGGTGAAGTTGCTGCCCACGGGGACTTGGCTCCTGAAGTGCAGGGGCACCAAGTACCAGCCGCCGAAGGATGCCGACAAGAGCGCCCAGGTGGTCTTCATCTACGAGCCTATCGAGCCTCAGGATGACGTGGACGATGCCGCTATCACGATGCTTGGCCCGAAGTACAACTACTCGGAGAACCGCATCTTCCACAGGATGTGGGCCAAGTCGGCATCGGACTGGGACAAGATCGGCAAGCATCTTGCCCTGCACGGCATCACGGACATCCGCGCCAACTACGCGGACCCCTACGATGCGGTGAAGGCGGCCAAGAACTGCGACGTGCTTGGCTACGTCATCGAGGAGACCTTCAACTCCAAGAAGACGGGCAAGTCCGAGCCTCAGAACTCCATCCAGTTCTTCCAGGCTCCCTGATTGTGACTGGGAGGGAGCTTCGGCTCCTTCCCCCTTCCACCTAGTGAGGACACTACCATGAAAGGCATAGACAAGCTTAAGGCGATCCTGCACCAAGCTGGGCAGGGTGGCGGTGGCGGCGGACCCAAGGGGCCGACGCTGGCGGACGAAATCTTCACGGTGCTCATGAAGCGCACCAAGCTGGAGACGGGGCACGATGGGATCAACGCGCTGCGGTCCCTGGATGTGTTGGGGCGCTGCATCGGGGACATCCTGGCCACGGTGCCCAAGGGCTCCGAGATGCGCGAGGAGATGACCGGCGTAGCCATTACGGCCATGCTGCTCAAGATCGCGTATTGGGAGCAAGCGGGCACCCACCGCTTCACGGGGGTGAAGGCCTTCGATCCAACCGGCGAGCAGGAGGTCCCGATGTCGGACTTCCTGAAGGCCCTCAAGAAGGAGAAGCCCGATGGCCCGCTCGAAATTTAGCGGCAAGACCGGTATCAGGCGGTCGCCCCAGTCTACCAAGGCGCGCACCGTCAAGGCCAAGGCGCTCTCCATCCTGAGGGGCAAGGAGAAGGGCCGGGCGTACCAGTCCGACGCCTTCTCCAAGGCGGTCAACATAGGTCTAACGGGCGGCGGGGCCGTTGGTTCCATCGTGCCCAAGAAGCGCAAGAGGAAGCCCAATGCTGACGCTGAATGAGGCTATCGAGCGGGTCAGGACGGCGGCCCCTCCGGGTGTCACCAACCCCGTGATGATCGACCTGTACCGGTCGATGGGGCTCCTGATGTTGCTCCATGTGGACATTGAAGCGCTGGAGACCATCTTCCTGGCCCGGCGATGCGCTGGTGACGGGGCCCAGGCTGTCCTGGACCTTGAAGTCGTAGAGTAACAAGCTTGGTGGGGTTCCTTGGGTTACTCCACCCTCGGGAGGAGCCCTGCCAGAGGGAGATGGGTCATGAACGGGGTTTACGCTAGAGTAGTTCCGGCTATATGGCCCGTCTCCCTTCCTTGCCGCATCGCCCTGGTGGCTCAGGCGCCCCAGGAGCATGAGTGCGAGCAGAACCGGCCCTTCCAGGGCATGTCGGGTCTCATACTTGATGGCGCTCTGAAGTCGGCCAACATCGACCGCGCCGCTTGCCTCCAGACCTTCGTCTATGACACCAAGCTGGAAGAGAACCTTGTCGCGCGCGAGCGCTCGAAGAGGGGCTCCAGCTGGGACGCCTTCCATGAGGGCAACCTCGACAGGCTGGCCGCCGAGCTGCAGAAGGCGGGCCCCAACGTGGTTGTGCCGATGGGCACCACGGCGCTCAACGCGCTCAAGGGCAGCACGTCGATCCAGAAGCTGCGGGGCCAGCCCACCATGGGCGAGGGGCGCTTCGCCAACTTCAAGCTGGTCCCGACCTTCGACCCGAACTTCATCGTCAAGCAGTACCACATGAGCCATGTGCTCATCGGGGACCTCAACAGGGCGGCTGCGGAGGCCGAGATAGGGCCCCACATCGAGTACCCCAGGCGGCTCCTGAACGTGGCGCCCTCCATCGGGGAGGTCGAGGCCTACGTGGAGACGGCCGCTGGGGCGCCGCTGCTCAGCTGCGACATCGAGACATGGTTCAACCCCGACAACGATCTGGTACCCAAGTTCATCCGGGGTGTCTCGTTCGCCCACAGCGAGGAAGAAGCCATATACGTGCCCTTCATCAGCATGAACACCCTCACCCGCTGCTACTGGCCGGACGTGGCGACAGAGCGGCGCGCGTGGGACGCGGTCCGGGCGATCCTCCATAATCCGGTGCCCAAGCTGGGCCAGAACTTCGGAAGCTTCGATGCCCCTTGGCTCTTGAGCCGGATGGGGATAAGGGTAAGGAACTACTGCCATGATCTGAGACTGCTCCACAAGACGCTCTACCCCGAGTTGCCCGCCAGCCTGCAGTTCATGGGCAACTCCTACAGCCGACAGGGAAGCTGGAAGCACTGGTCCAAAGAGTCCGGTGTCCGAGAGAAGGCCAGAGGAGCCAAGCGCGATGAGTGAGGTGAAGGTTGGACCGTACTGTTTCATCTGCGAGAAGAGGGGCCACAGGGCCTCGCAGTGCCCCCAAAGGCCGGGGCAGCGCATCCTTGCCGCTTTGGTGGCGCTCGGGCTCATGGCCCTTCCAGCTCTGGGGCACGGTTGGTACGACACCGACTGTTGCCACGACAACGACTGCGCTCCGATCACCAAGGAAGCCTGGCCCCAAGGGCGCGACGGGGACAGCATCATCACCACCAAGCAAGGCGAAGGGCGCACCGGGCCGGGGACGCGGATCAGGCCGTCCAAGGACGAGAAGGACCACGCCTGCATCATGCACGGCCGAGTGATGTGCGTGTACCGCGCGGCAGGTGCATGATGTTGGACGAGCTGGTTGACCTCTATGTCATGCTGCGGGCTACGACGGGCGGGGAAGGCGCTTCGAGCATCTCCATCGTCATGCGTACCCCTGGCGAGCGCGATAGCCTCAGGCAGGCGTTGCTTGCGGAGATCGACGAGCGAGGCGGCTTCCCGGCTGATCCCCCGAACCCGCTGAACCTCCTGACGATCAACGACTGCCATATCTACCTCAAGGTGCGGGGAGTAGTGGATTGAAAGTAGCGCTCGACGCGGCCCAAGGGCTTGAGGGGGAGCTGCGCTTCGCCGCTTACGCGGCTCTGGACACCACCGGTACCTTGGAGGTGTTCAACAAGCTGCGACCCCGCCTGACGGCGACTCAAGAGAAGTTCTACTGCTGGGCCCTCGCCCAACAGAGCCCGGCGTTCACTATGGGGTGGCGCGGGGTGAAGGTGGACCTGAAGGATCGGGACGCGGCCCGTGAGGTCGCGGAGAAAGAGCTTAGGGAGACGGCGGAGGCGATCCGCCGAGACCCAAGCGTGATGGAGCGCTGGGATGGGACGGAGCTTGAGACCGGCTTCTGCGCCAGGGGGGAGAAGACCCCCAGCGGCAACCTCCAGCGCCATAAGTGGCCCCGGACGAAGGTCGGTGATCCAGTTATAGACCACGCGGATATGCGGTGCCTCCGCTGCGGGGCGGCGCGGCTTCGAGCCGTTCCCTACGAGCCTTCCAGCGGGGCGCAGACTATCCACCTCCTGTATGGGCGGCTCGGCTTGCCCAAACAGTACGGGAAGACTGACGGCGTCACCGTGGACGACGATGCCCTGGAGAGCCTGTCCCGCCAGTATCCCCGCTATCGGGAGTTGCTGGACAAGCTCAGGCACTTCCGCGATCTGGCCAAGCAGGTGCAGTTCCTGGGGGCCAAGCTGTCTGCGAGGGGTCGGTTCCATTCAACCTTCAACCCCGTTGCCCCGTGGACGGCTCGGTGGAGCAGCTCCAAGAACCCCTTCGGGGAAGGTGGCAACCTGCAGAATATCGCAGAGAAGCATCGTCGCGTGTTTACGCCGGACCGAGGCCGCAAGCTTGGGTACGCCGACCTCAAAACGGCTGAGAGCATGCTCGTCGCCTACATCGCAGGGGATGAGGGCTACATCGAGGCACATACCAGGGATGTCCATACGTTCGTCTGCCGGGCCATCTGGCCTGAGGGACTTGAGGCAGCGGTTTCGGGCAAGGGCAAGAAGGTCGCGACCGAGTTGCGTCCTTGGACGGGGGACCTCAAGAAGGACAAGGAGATCGCTAAGGGCTCGCTCCCGGCTTGGGACTTTGAGGAGGGCCACGACTTTCGCTTTCAGAGCAAGCGGACCCAGCATGGGTCGAACTACGGCCTTACGCCGCGTGGCATGGCCATTCTTAACAAGATTAGCGTGAAGGCCGCCGAGACGGCACAACAGCGGTTCTTCGCGGCCTTCCCCGGCATCCCTGAGTATCACGGATACATCAAGGACCGGGTCCGCCAGCGCCGGTCGCTCTACAACCCACTTGGGCGGAGCATCAACCTGATGCACCGGCCGTGGGACGCTTCGACTTGGAGGCAAGGGCTCTGCTATGGACCGCAGAGCGGGGTCGGAGACATCCTCAACATAGGGCTCTGGCGCCTCTGGCGCCGCGATCCTGAGTTGGTCGAGCTGCTGGCACAAGTCCATGACGCGATCCTCTTCCAATACCGCCCCGAGCGGGAAGCGGAGGTGATCGACGCCATCTCAACCGAGATGCGAGTAGAGGTCCCCATTACCGATATTCGCGGTGACACACGCACATGCGTGATCCCGGTCGAGCTGGCAGTCGGATGGAACTGGAGCAAGGCGTCCCCAACGAACCCCCAAGGCCTGGAGGAGGTACCATGCTAGTAGTCCGAGTCGAACTGTGGAGCGCAGTCACCGGCGAGAAGACCGAGATTGCGCGCCTCGACATCTCCAACATGGGCCCAACGCCCTGGCAGAGCAATTCACAAGTTTGTGATTACCGGGTCCGCACGTACAGGGGCCGCGACAAAGAGACGCTGGACGACGCGCACAAGCGCCAAGTAGTGACACGCGGCGGGTACGTCCGTAAGTACCACCGTATGAAGGACCATGTGTGGAACCTAGTGAGCCTCAGCCTACAGTCGGCGGGCTACGGGGTCAGGAGCCAGCCAGATGCCGCAGAGCCCGAAGAAGCGCAAAGTCAAGTCGCGCCGCCCAAGAAGGTCGCCCGGAAGCGCAAGGCGAAGTAGTCTCACCGGACGGGGCCCCACCCTCAAGAGGCTCAGACCGATGACCGACGAAGAGTTCCTGCATGCATACAAGTCCATGGGCCCTGCGAGGCTCGCCGCCCAGATCGGGGTGGGTGAACGTCGTATACACGAGCGGCGCGCTCGCATCGAAGCCCGCATGGGGGTCTCGGTCGCAGCGCAGGCCAACCAGCACCGCAAGCCCGAGATCACCCCGGAGAGCCCGATCTTCAAGGCCAAGCTGGACAGCGGGATCATCTTGATCGGGGGCGACGCGCACTACTGGCCCGGGGTACACAGCACGGCGCACCGGGCGTTCGTCCGCTGGTGCAAGGAGTTCAAGCCGAAGATCGTCGTCATGAACGGCGACGCGCTGGACGCGCCCACCATCAGTCGCCACCCACCTATCGGATGGGAACACTTCCCCACACTTCACGATGAGCTGGCGGAGTGCCAGGAGCGCCTTGGCGAGATCGCTCAAGCCGCAAGGAAGGCGCAGAAGGTGTGGACCCTGGGCAATCACGATGCGCGGTTCAACACCAGACTCGCGAGCGTGACGCCAGAGTTCCGGGGCGTGTCGGGCACGCGCCTGTCGCATCACTTCCCCGACTGGGAGCCATGCTGGTCGATGGAGGTGAACGGCCGGGACGGGGTCGTCGTCAAGCACAGGTGGAAGGGTGGGGTCCATGCGACCCACAATAACACGGTCGGCTCGGGCCGTTCCATAGTGACGGGCCACCTGCACAGCCAGAAGATCACCCCCTACACGGACTACAACGGGACTCGCTGGGGCGTCGATGCGGGCTGCATGGCGCCGGCCTGGGGGCCGCAGTTCAACTACCAGGAGGCCAACCCCCGGAACCACCGGAGTGGCTTCTGCATGCTCACCTTCAAGGGTGGGAAGCTCCTGCCACCGGAGCTGATCTCGGTGTTCGACGAAGAGGCGGGCGTCGTCGTGTTCAGAGGAGAAGAGCACAGTGTCTGACGGCAAGACAGTCTACTGGGTCGGGGGCGCAGGCCCCGAGTGGGTCACCCCCGAGGAGGCGGCGCGCCGCACCAAGGAGGAGGTGGTCCGCGAGATCATCATGCGGGTGCTGGGGCTCCCGCCCGAGTATCGCCACGAGGCCCTACAACGGCTGCACGAAGCCGTTGAGGCCGCCAGCCAAGGACTATGAGCCATGAGCGAGGACTTCGAGAAGAAGCGGAAGGCGCTCAATGACCGCCTCACCGACCTGACCGCCATGATCAATAGCTACGAGCAAGCCCTCAAGGAGGTGCGGGCTCTGTTCAACACGGTCCAGGACGAGCTGTACGAGTTCCAGCGGATCAAAGGTCGCATCGACGACCTGACCGACGAGGAGTAGAGATGCAGACCAAGCTGATGAGCTGGGTCGAGGCGGCCACCAATATCGCGGTGGGCTTCGGCATCAACCTGACGGCCAACCTCACGGTGCTGCCCTGGTTCGGTTTCGCAGTGACACTGGGGGACGCACTTGGTATAGGGCTGATCTTCACGGTGATCGCGCTGGTGCGGTCCTACCTGCTGAGGCGGGTCTTCAACCATATACGGTGATACACATGGCGATGAATAACGGCCCCCCTGAGTACAGGCGTATACAGCGGCACATCTACGACCGGGACCAGTGGGTCGCCATCTGGCTCCTGGCGGGGTCCCAGCTCGTTGGGCTGGGGCTCCTCATACTGGCGGTCTACCTGGCGTGGGTGTCCCTATGAGCGACGACATGAAGATCAGGCTGCGTGAGTGGTGGGCTCGCCTCGGTGGGCCCCTGCGACATAAGCGCTCGTGGCTCTTCTTCGGGCTGGGGATGCTTGCCATCGTCGTGACGGCTGTGGCATATCGCGTCACCAGACAGCCGGCCCCAGCGCCGGTCGTGAAGAAGCAGGTCACGAAGCAGGTTTCGCGACCAAAGCCCGCCCCCAAGGCGGTTCCCCAGCCACAGCAACCCAGGGGCCCTCGATGGGGCGACTAGACGACTGGTACTTTCATGGCGGCGCGAGTAGCGGGGAGGCCCGGTCCCCGGAGCCTGCAACCTCCACCGGCAGTGTCCCGAAGGGTGCAACTCCCTTACCCGCCAACTTCTACACCAAGGAGCACAAAGTGAAGCGACCCAAGAGCAACTACACCCATGTACCCCAGGGGAGCATAGCCGACACCCTGGCCGAGCGGGGCACCCGCTACGGGGAGTTCAAGGATCAGGCGAAGATCGCCATGGGCATCCGGCGCCTCATGGAGGACACCGCCAAGTGGGACTCCATGGCCGACGACCAGAAGCACGCCTTGAGCTACATCGCGGACAAGATCGCCCGCATCCTGAATGGCGATCCAGACTACGACGACAACTGGCGCGACATCAGCGGGTACGCCACGCTGGTGCTCAACCGGCTCTTGGAGGGCGACGGCAAGGAGAACCCTGGTGATCCGAGCGACGGGCCCATTGAGGTGCCCCGGTTCCCGCAGGCGGGCAGCTTCGGGCAGTGACCCCAGAGTGCGACCATAAGCGCGTCCAGGCGCTGATGACCGACTACGGGCGCGGGCCTGAGATTGGGAAGCGGTGCCTGGACTGTGGCGCGGTGAGCTTCGACGAGGGCACCCACTGGGGCCGCCTCGATCCGGTGACGGGCATGTTCGTCGCAGAGGACGAGGAGCAGCGGGTGGGACGGCCCTACCGCTGAGGTGCGACAGCATGTCGCGTTGTGCAGCGGGCTGAAGATCGGCAGGCTGTGGGGGTCTGAAATCTAACCCAAGATGGGGTCCCCCAATGCCTAAGACCGTTCGCATCGTCGTTGAGCTGCACAACTGCACTACCCGCATCCCCACTACTGACATCATCCACTGGGCCACCAAGGCCCTACACGAGACGACCAAGTCCTACATGAGGCCGTACTGGGAAGGGGTCGTCGCCAAGGGCGAGGGTATCTTGATCGATACCCGCAACCAGGACCTGCCTGAGGAGCCGCCGTCCGTGACGGTGGAGCCCCCGAAGGTCGAGGAGCCCGTGGTGGAGCCGCCTGCGCCTACCCCGCTGGAGGAGCCGGCACCGGCCCAGACGACCCATCACACCACCAAGGTGCCATCGGTGGCGGTGGTGTTCCCCACCAAGCTGCAGGTGAAGGGCGCCATGCTTGAGCGGCACCTCAACTTCACGCATGTGGCGGCGTTGGCTCGGGCGTTCCTGGACGAGCATGGGCTCACCGACATCTCGATGGAGGGCCGGCATGCTTCGATCCTGGCCAACGGGAAGCCGAACGGCCTGAAGCTGGAGCAGAGCTGGGCGCTGTACTCAGTCCTTGGGCTTACGGCACCGATCAGCCCACGACTGAACGGTACGGGTCTCCCAAATGCGGAGGCCCGTCCACACAATGGTGAACAGCGTGGCCACGGCAGGGAGAATGGAACCCAGCCACGCCAACAGGGTTAGGATCGACAGAACGTCCATACCAGCCTTCACCGCTTCGATGTGGTGCTCAGTCATCGGGGCCTTCCCCTCTTCGGGGCGGGCCCCTCTTCTTTTTCGGAGCCGTCAGTGGCGCCGAACTCGTTCTTCTGCTCCTGGCCATACTTGGCGATAGCGGCCTCGACCGCGTCCTGGCGGCCCAGCTGGATCAGCTCGTTGGCCACCTCGTTGGCGTAGTCGTGCGCCCGCACGCGCAAGGATATCGGGGCCCCTGGGTCCTGGAAGGTTCGTTGGATCATGAGCATAGCGCGCTCCATCTCCTGGGCATAGGCCTCGGCCAGGCCGGGATCGGCCTGCTGGGGCTGGGCGCCAACCGCTTGCTGCAGGTCGGGGCTCTCGACGCCCTGGAGGGCCTGATCGATGGGTCGGGCGAATTGGCCCGTGCGGCCCGCAGGAAGGCCGTCAGGGCGCCTCGGCGCGGCAGGCTGTGGTGGGGCCTTCAATTGCGGCGCGGCCCCTCCTGGGGCTCCCTGGGCAGCCGCAGGGGCAGCCGGGGCCGTATAGGCCTTCCAGTTGGGCGTCATGGGCTCCTTGCCGATAGCGCGACCGGCCATCGGGCCCATGCGGGGCTCGGGCGAGAAGAGGGCGTCAAAGGGCGTTCCCATCACTGTGCTCCTCTCGGTGGGCGGATCGTGATCTCAAGCGGCCCGTTGGGGTCCTTCTTGAACTCGCGCGCCTCATAGGCGTTGAGGATGCGGTCCGAGGCGGAGTTGGACGCCGCGCCCAGCCACTTCAGGCGGCGGACCGACTGGTGTATCTCGGACAGGTTGGTGGGCGTGCGCATGTTGAGCGCCCGCTCCGCGTGGGGGTCCACGATGGCCGACCGCAGAAGCTCGATGGGGTTGCCGTTGGAGAACGCCTTCTCGACCGCGACCTTGGCCCACTTGGCGCCCTTGGCCGGGTACGACAGCTTGCCGTAGGAGGTGGTCGCGACCCCGTCCGCGAACTTGTTGCCGCCCCAGATACCGATGATGTGCGCCATCGGCGTCAGGAGCGCGCCTGCAAGCTTCTTAGCGGAGAGGCCCCGGTTCTGCTCAATGGCGAGGGCGGTCTTCGCGACCTTCTGCAGGCGCTCGAACGCCTCGTCGCCAAGGGCCTCCCGCATGAAGCGGGCATGCTTGGGGCTGTCCAGCTGGCGGTTGAAGGCGGCGGCCGACTGCTTCTGGTTGGAGACCAGGAACTCCTCGGCCACCGCAGAGCGGAGCCCCGCAAGGGCGTCCGGGTCGCCCCGGAACTGCTTCTTGAGGGCGCGGACAGCCGCGACGGGGTCGGGCGCGTTGTAGAGGGCGCGCACCGCGTTGACCGTGTCCTTGCCGGCATACTGGGCAAGGGCCGAGTTCTCCCAGTCGCGCCGGGTCTGGTTGTAGGTGTAGAGGCGCTTCGTCGCCTGGTTCATCTCATGGACCGCATCCGCGTAGGACTCGGCGACCTTCTCGACGCTCTTCATGTGCGCCTGGCTGGCCGAGGCGGCAGCCCCAAGCTGCTTGCCAGGGTCGCCGGTGATCTTGGCCGCATCGTAGTCGCCATGGACCTTGGCCATGTAGTCCTGCTTGAGGGCCTGCTTGGCCGAGTCGTCGATGGTTCCCTTGGCCGCCGTCGAGACGGCGTTCTGGGTCCGGGTCAGGTCCCGGATCGCGGGCGACACCGCGTTGGGGTCAGCGAGGGGCTCGGTTCCCTCCTGGACAGCCTGGAGCCCCTTGCGGCTCTTCATCAGGTTGGAGCCGGTCTTCTCGGGGTCGACGCGCAGCTGGCCCTGGTAGTCCTTCGCGCGCAGCTCGCCCAGGGGGCCCCGCTCAAAGAGGTCGTTGGCACGCTTCGAGATGGCTTGGGCCTGGCCCAGTAGGGCGGGGTCACCGCCCGCGCGCAGGACGCCCTCATCAAGGCGCTGCAGGATCATGTCCTGAAGGTTGCCAAGGCGGAACTGGACGCCACCCTGGGCGGCCCGGCCTTGGGCCGTAGAGGCGCCGGCCTCGGTCGCGGCCTCGCGGATCGCGGTGCGCCACTCCTGAAGCTTCTTGAGGGACATCTCGCGGTAGCCGATGAAGGAGCCATCCACGGCGTAGTCGGCCACCTCCTTGATGAACTTGTTGTAGACATCGGTCGGCACGGTGCGGCCAGTGTTGGCGCTCTGGATCATGTCCTCGCGCATGTGGGCGATGATGTCGCTGACATCGACCGTCGCATTGCGGAGGTTCGCCCCTGTCTTCGGATGCGAGTAGACACGGTCCCACACCGCGTCCTCAAAGGGCTTAACGGACTTCTCGTAGTAGGTCTTGATGTTGAAGTTGAGCCGCGCCCACGCCGTCTGCGGGTCATCCTTCGGGCTCATGCCGCGCTGGAACCGCTCGAAGATTTGCTCGACGCGCCTGTCGATGGTCTTCATCGCGCGGTCCACCTGGGCAGCCGCGAAGGTGCGCGGTGCCTCGGGGTCGGCGGCCAAGTCGCGGATCGGCGTCTTGTATTCGGGCTCCGACAGCTCCATGCCGGGGCGCTTGCTCTCGAAGCCGCGCTTGAAGCCCAGAACGGGCGACGAGGACGCCACGCCACCGATCATCTCGCCGCCGAAGCGGCCGACCTGCGCGCCGATCTTGCGGCCGGTCTCGCCGCCTATCGTCTCACCGATACCGCCGCCCCACCGCTCGCCGTACTCGCCGCCGACAGCAACGCCAGGGGCTGACGCGACGGTCGCCGCCAGGGTGGTCCCCGGCTTGGCCATCACGTCCTGGGCCGTCTTGACCGCCAGGGTCTGGGGCGCGTTGGTGGGCGTAATCGCAGCCACCTTGGGCGCCACGCCCCGGATGGCGAAGTAGCCCACGAGCTGGCGCACGCCCTCCTCGCCAATGGTGTGTGCCCAGGTCTCGGCGCGGCCGGTGTAGTTGGTGAGGCCGATCTTCTTGAAGCCCTGCAGGAGGGCCTCGGTCGCGCGCCCCGGCTCGGGAAGACCCTTGACGCCAACAAGCTGGGCAGCGTCGAGGATCGCATCGACAGGCAGGCCCAGGATGCGGGCGCTCTGGGTGTAGACGCCCGAGAGGAGGTCCTGTCCGACCTTGGGCATGCTGGACCCGGCAGGGGTCGTGCCGGCCCCGTCGAGGCCGGGGGGAGCCTCGACAGGCGCAGCCGGGCCGTCCGACAGCCCAGGCGCCATAGGGGCAGCTGGGGCCGCCTTGGTGCCCATGATCTCCTGGTCGAGCGCGTCCAGCCCAGAGCCCATGATCTCTGCGTCGAGTTCGTCGAGGCCGGCCATTACTTGCCTCCAAGCATCTTACGGCGCCGGGTGTACTCGGCCTTGAACTGCTCGATGGCCGCCTGGTCGCCCGAAGCCTTGATGCGCTCCCACTCGGCCGTGACCTGGGCCTCGGCCTTCTTGAGGTCGTCAGGCCACTTGAACTCGGTGGGCTTGAGGGCCGGGGCCTCGGCGGCCGGTTGGGCAGGCGTCTGGGCCGGCGCGGGGGGCGCGCCACGCGGCTGGGGCGCGGCCTTGGGCGGGGGCCCGGCCTTGGCGGCGCCGCTGATCTCCTTGCCGATGTCCTTGGCGGCCTCGCCCACGGAGGGGGCGCCACCGACGAGGTTCTGCGGGGAGGGCACGGAGGGGTGGTTGGACTTCCAGAGGTCCAGCTCCTCCTTGATCTGCTTCTCGGTGGGCAGGGCACGCAGGAAGTCCAGCTGGAGCTGGGCCTCCTTCATCGCCTCGTTGAACTGGGTGCGGCTCCCGGCGCCGCCCTTGGAGAGGCGGTTCACCTCGGCCTGAGCAATTTCCAGGGCGTCCGCGGCCTTGGCGCGCATGAACGAGAGGCGGTGCGCGTTGATGGCGGGCGAGCCGGTCCAGGCGTTCACGTCCGCAGTCATGGACTTGAACTCCTCCCACTGCGACTTGAAGCGCGCGGAGCCGCCCTGGCCACGGGCGATGACCTGGTTGAGGGTCTTCAGGGCGGAGGCGCGGACCTCCTCCTGGGTGCCCACCTCGCTGAAGCGGGGGAAGATGCCCAGGACGTTGCCGATGCCCCGGACGATGGTGTCCTGGGGCGTGGCGCCGTAGATCATCATGCCGGGGCGCTCCAGCTGGCCGATGCGCTTGGTGGGCGCCTCGTTGGGGTCCCAGGGCTCCTGGTCGGGCTTGCGCGGGTCCGACTGCCGGCGCGGCTCATTCGGGGGCGGCGGCGTCGGCTGGCCTGGCTGTTGGCCCGGCAGAGGCGTCCCGGAGATGCCGGGGTTCTCGCGCAGCATCTCGGAGAAGTTCGGCGGCTCCATGGAGGGGTCGAGGCGGCGGATGACCTGCTTGGTGACGCGGTCGATGATGTTGTGCCCGCCGTTGACGGTATCGGCCTGGATCATGCTCCGGTCCATCAGGAAGTCGATGTACTCGGGGCGCGTGATCATGCCGCTCTCAAGGGCCATGAGCCCGGCGCGCTCCTTGAGGGTGCCAGCGCCCTGCTTGACGCCCTTTTGGGGGCGGCCCGTGAGGACAATGTCGCGCTCATGCTGCGGGCGCTTGGCCCATACATCGTCCTCTTGGACCTTGGTGGGCGGGTTGGCCATGCCGGCGCCCTGGATGGGCTGCTTGGTGACGGGGTCGTAGAAGGGCTGCACCTGGCCCGGCGAGAGGACGGCGCCCTTCTCGGGCGCGGGGCGGGAGATGAACTCCAGGGTGTCCTTCATGATCTTCATGATCTTGTCCGGCCCGCCAGAGGCCAGGATGTTCTTCTGGAAGGAGGGGTCCTTCAGCATCATGCCCCGGATGACGTGGGGCTCTGCGTCGGGCATCTGCTCCTTCAGCTCGCGGACGCGGTTAACGATATCCAGGGTGGCCTTCTGCTCGGCAGCGCGCTGCTTGGCGCCGGCGGCGGCCTGGGCGTCAGCGCGACCCCAGGCGTCCTCCTGGCGCTTGCGGACATCGGACTTGCCATAGAGGGCGTCGTAGATGTTCCACGAATTATGCCCCTGGCCTCGGCCTGCGGCGACCTGGTAGCTGGGATCGGCGGGCTCGCCGGTGGGCCCCAGGGGGTCGGACGGGTTGGCGGGCGGGGCGCTCGGGACGCGGCCGGCAGTCTCCTCCAGCTCGCCAGCGGCGTCGGGCGGGCTGAAGTAGTCGAGGATGTCCTGGAAGGGGTTGGCCATGGTGGGTTACCGGGGGGCGGCTCCCTTGTTGAAGGCGCCAAGGACGTTGGCGAAGGCGTTGACGATGCCGCCAGCGGTCTCGGAGTTGCTGTAGCCCTCAGAGGTGCCCTGGGACTCGGAGTGGCTGGTGGACTGGGAGTCGGTCCCCTGCTGGGCGATGGGCGAGCCAGCGGCGATCTGCAGAGCCTGGATCAGGGAGGCGTAGCGGGTGGAGAACTCCTCGAAGGCCTTGTCGAACCCGAGCTGCTCAATGAGGCGCGGAAGGCCTTGGGTCTTCACGTTCTCGGAGAGGGTCGCGACTTCCTGCTGGGACACGGGGACCATCTGCTGTTGGCGCTGGCGCTCGGCCTCGTAGCCCGCCATGGACATGTTGGTCGCTATGCCCGCCATCGCATCTGCGGCTCCGCGGATAGCGACGCCCTGGGCTCGGTCGAAGGCACTGGAGCCGTTCTTGCCGAGCTGTTGACCTGCGAGGTTGAACTTACCCGGGATTGACCGTGCCAGAGTCTCTTCCAGGTTAGTCATTGTGGCACGCTGCGCCTCCTTGATGGCGGCCTGCATGAAGGGGTTCTCGCCGGCCTGGCCCGGGAGGTAGGTGCCCTGGAGGGTGCTGGAGATGAGGTTCCCACGGTTGGGGTCGTAGGCGGCGCCAGCGGTGGCGTCGAGCGCGGTGGTCTCAGCGCCCGTTATGGGGGCGGCGAGCTGGCCGGTGTACGCGGGACGGCCGCCGCTTCCCTGGAACATCGACGCGAGCGCCTGGACGAACGGGGTCCGCAGAGCCTGTAGCTCGACGGGCGTCGTGTCCTTGGTGATGCTTGTGGCCTGGCTGTCGGACGACGCGGTCTGCTGCGAGCTTTGCTTTTGCTCGGTCTCGCTTCCGCCGAACCAGTCTTTTAGGCTGCCCATGGGGCCCAGTCTCCGGTGTGAACCTGAACACGGTCGCTACCCCCTTGGGCCTTCCGGCATCAGCAAAGGCCCTTGCCCACACTGTGTCGGGGGCCCCAGAGGTGTTGACCGCCGTGAATGCAGTATAGCCATTTTCAGCTATGCAAGCGACCACGGCCAGGACCAGACGGCGCCGCACTTTGGCGCCTCCGTCGCAGTGGAAGTGCTCTACGAGGGGCAGGGGGTGGAAGATGTCATCCGGGTCCGGCCACACGATGATACAGATGGCCTGGAGCGTGGCGGGATCGCTGGAGCCGGCCAGCACCGTGGCGCGGCCATTGACGACGCGCTGGACCAGGATGAGCCAAGCATCGGGGTCCTTGACCCACCGGGCAAGGTGCTTGGAGACCTCCGGGAGCATGAAGGCTTCCCAGTTCTCTATGGCAGCGATGTGCACCCCGTCCTCCTTGCTACCAGCCGCTAAAGGGCCATCCTAGGCTTGGCTCGTTTACACGAGGCGGGGGCCTCTTGGAAGTGGCTTTACGCAGGTCCCGGTAACAGGCGTTGATGATCTGCTGCTTGTCATGGAGCTGTTGGCGATGGAGCGCCTGGACGCCCTGCCAGACCATGAACAGGAGGGCCGCCCCGGTGAGGAGGGTGACCCAGTCGTCGAAGAGGTCCTTGAGGAGCCTCCAAAGGAGGGGCCACAGGGCGTTCTGCCACACCCAAACGATCCCTTGGCTGAACGCTCCCAGGATGGGAGCGAGGACCGACGCCACCAGGGCGGCGATGGCCCCCAGGATGGGCATCATGCCAAAGAACCAGGCGGCGGCCAGTAGGGCGCCTACCCCCAAGCCGCCGAGGCCCAGCCAGGTCAGCCATGCGTCAATCGTGCTCGTCATGCGGCGGCTCCTCCATACCATCTTCTGTATACTTCGAATTATCTGCCTCTGGTATATCTTCGGCAGACTCCTCACCACTGGGGACCCAGCGGTCGTCGCGCAGGTCCTCCAGGGAGCGGGTCTCGATGTAGCGCAGGGTCACCCACAGGACGATGCCGGCCCCTGCGATGGTCAGCAGGACGGAGGGGTTCACCAGCTCCTTGGAGGCCTCGATCCACTCCTTGGCGACACCCAGGTAGTCGAGGGTGAAGTAGGAGGTGATGGTGGTCCAGACCCCCTCGATGGCCTTCTTAAGGCGCTGGATGAGGCGCAGCTTGGAGGAGCGGCGCTCGGCGGAGCCCTCCTTCATGAGTTCGCGGATGCGCCAGATGACGGGGACGACCCCGAGTTGCTGGTCTACGGCGCTGGCCGAGAGGACCCCGTCAGCGATGTACTTGCCCCTGATGTAGAGGGTGGTGCCGCTCCAGAGGTAGGGCGAAACCATGCCGCGCCAGGCGTAGCCCCAGCCGTTGTAGCGCTCGGCCTCGTAGAGCTGGCGCTCCGGGCTCCAGTCCTTGATGTTCTGGAGGCCCTTCATGCGGAAGGCGTCCAGGGCGGACTCGACGAAGGTGAAGGGCGGGCGCCCGGTCCGGGGGCGGCCGGCCGGGACCTGCCAGGTGCGGGCCTGCAGGGAGTCGCCGTTGTGCATGTGGCGGTCGAAGCGGCAGCCCGACTCGCGCATGTGGATCGCGCCGATCCACTCCCAGGGGATGCCCAGGGAGGCCTCAAGGGCCTTGTAGTCGGCGCGGCGCGCGATGATGCGACGGGCCCAGAGGTCGATCTGAGCCCGCCAGCGCGGGGAGGTCTTCATGATCGAGAGCATGCGCTTGTAGTAGGGGGCGCGGCTCTCGAAGGACGGGGCGGCGGGCACAAGCGGCTCCTGGACCCCCGTCCTTGGCGCTTAGGCGATGTCTTCTAGCAAGGGCATTATACCCGAAAGCACCGTGATGGGGATCGGGTTACGCTCAAGCTGAAGCTCGGCCTCGGTGAAGGTCTCCAGGGCCAGCTCGTGCTCGGTCTCGGAGAGGGCCAGGAGGTCCTTCTGGGTCTCCTTTTCCTGCTCCGGGGAGGCCTTGGCGGGCATCTCGGTCTGGAAGCGGCGCCGCTGGGCCTCGTAGACGTGGAGGACATCGCGGACCTTGGTCAGGTTGCGGGCATTGCGCATGCGCATGGTGCCCGAGAACTTGTAGGGGTCCTTGCCCTCGCCGGGGTTGTCGAGTCCGGCGATGCCGACAAAGAGGTCGTTCAAACGCGGTGCAGGTAGCTTGAGGGTAACAGTCGCAGCCATGGGGCCCGTCTCCTTGGTTGGATGAGACGGCTCATATAGCTTGATCCAAGGGGCTATTCAAGCTCCTCTTGGACCTTAGCCAAGAGGGCCAGGGCCAGGGCATGGTCCTGGGGCTTGACCACCCCCCAGTACTTCTTGGCGGCGAAGAGGTCATTGTCGAACCAGGCATCCTCGCGGAAGCACAATTCGATACGCTCTACTTCCCCGTCAGCGTCGAAAGTGGCCCTGAGCATGTAGGGGAAGTACTTTCGAACGATGGCCATGGGAGGTTCCTAGTTGGCGATACGGAGGAGCTTGAAGCCAGCACCGCCGCTGTCGGCGACACCAACCGAGACCTGTTCAAGGGCGGCGTTGTCCACGTCGTAGACCACCATACGCACGTTGCGGGCGGTGGCCGTGGCGTAGACCTGGAAGGAGGTCGTGCCGCCGATGACCTGGGTGAGGGTGTCCCCCGCCCGGTCGTAGATCAGGTAGTCGTTGGCGGCCCAGCCGATGAGCGGGCTGGCGGTGTTCAGGGTCAGGTAGAAGCTGCCGTCACCGATCTCGAAGTTGGAGGTGGTCGTGCCGAAGCGGGCGTTGTTGCCCTGGCTGTTGATGTCGAGGCGGTTGCCGGCCCAGGTCTGTATGACAGAGACGCCGGTGTAGTTGCCGATAGTGAAGAGCTGGTTGGTGGTGCCGCCCTGGTTGATGGAGAAAGCGTAGGTGGAGGCGGTCGCGGCCGTGCACGTGGCGCCCTGCTCGATGTAGAGCCAGTTCTGCGCGGTCGCGGTCTGCGACGGGTTGAGGATGCTCTGGCCCGCAAAGTTGATGCGAAGGCGCTCGACGACCGCCGCCGTACCGTCCGGCGACGTGTTGAAGTGCAGGTTGCCCGGCATGTCACCCGCGCCGGGGGTGGTCCCCACTGAGCCGTAGATCGAGGCAGCAAGCTCAAAGTCGGTCCCATCCGAGCCCTGGAAAGAGATGGTCCCAAGCGTGTCGCCGCTCTGGACGACAGTGTGCGAGTTGATCGTGGCGTGCCGCGACTTCGCTAAGACGAGGTGCGACCCGGTCGTGCTGGCGACGTAGCGGGCAAGGGCAGCCGTCGCCCCGGAGGCGGTCGTCCCGTGCACCTGGAGGGCTGGGGTGAAGGTAGTGGTGAAGAACGCCGCCGATGAGCTGGCGGAGCCGACCGTAACGACGCCACCGGCCGGGTTCAGGGCAAAGACCTCGGCCGCGAAGGCGGAGGACACGCTCTGGATAGCCGGCACGCCGTACTCGGCGCTATCGGTCAGGAACAGGCCGCCGAGCGACGATGCGACGTAGCCGATGAGGGCGTTCTCCTGCACATGCAGGGTGCCGCCAGCGATGTTGAGTCCGCCGCCCGTGATGGACAGCAGGTTGGAGCTGTGGGTGACCACCACGTCGCCGTTCTCGAAGTTGAACGTGCCGCCCGTGTTGATGTGGATGTTCTGCCACCCCAGAGCGGTCGTGCCCAGGGAGTTGCCGCCATCAGAGCCGGGCGAGAGGGCGGAGGCGGTCAGGCGCAGCTCTTCGGCCGCACCGATGTACCAGACGAAGGCGTTCGCGCTCCGGTCGTAGGCCCAGTAGTCGTTCGAGTCCATGTTGACGATGGGATTGGTGCCATCGAACTGGAGGTAGAAGGCCGTATCCACGACGGAGAAGACGCCCCCCGTGAGGGTCAGCGTGTTGCCGCCACCAGTGAGCACAATCTCGCCGCTGGCCCAGTTGATGGTAGCGCCGGTCGCGAAGTGGAGGTCCGCGAAGCCCTGGCCAGCGATGCCGATGGAGTGCGAGTCGTTGGTGAAGGGGTAGAAGGCCGTCGCGCTGAGCCGGACGCAGTTGGTCATGACGCCGGCAGAGACGACGGAGAGATCAATCGCGCCATCGAGGCCAGTGCCGACATTCGCATCGAGGGCTACCCAGCGAAGGCGGGCGAACTCGTAGAAGTCCGCGTCATCCGCCTTCAGATTGAACCCTAGAAACCCAAGATCGTTGTCGGCTGCCGTGCCTGAGCGGAACCCCGTGAACGACGCGACATGCGCCTCGGCAGTGTCCTGGACGTTGATGGCGTGGAAGGCTACATCCTCCGCCTCGATGTAGGTGTGGACGAAAATCCCGACCTCGTCGGACACGAACTCGATGACGTTGACGCCGGTATCGTTCGTCTCGCTGTAGGTAGGGGCCACATAGATGCCGACCCATGTAGCATCGGGGACACCCCAGCCGCCGCCGCCGATGTAAATATGCCGATCCACGCCGGTGTCCCAGCCCGAGAGGCCCGTGTACGGCTCAAGCGCCTTGTCACGCCGCCCGATGGCATACAGGCCGCCGTTGTCGGCGGTCGCACCCGTGACGGCGCCGAGGACGAAGGCGGTGTAGATGCTGGAAGTGCCAAAGGCGTTCGTGACGGGCTGGCACTGGAGGGCGCCCTGGACCCCGACGTTGCCGGTGACGGTCAGCTGGTCGCTAGCGGCGACGTGGGTGATCGAGAGGGTGCCGTTGTTGAAGTCGATGACCGCCCCGGAGGCCAGGTAGACATCCGAGAAGGCGAGGGTCGCCGCACCCAGGGACGCGGTGTCGTTGGCGTTGGTGTAGAGGGCGGACCCGGAGAAGACGAAGCGGTTGGTCAGGGTACCGGCCACCATGACGCCAAGGTGGGCGATGCCGTCCTCAGAGGTGCCGGCGTTGACATCGGAGGCCTGCCAGCTGAAGCGGGCGAACTCCGTCTGGGTACCCGCGTCGTTCGACAGCATGTAGGACAGGTAGGCCAGGTCGTTATCGGCCATCGTGGCCCTGTCGCCCTCGAAGCGGGCAACCTGGACCGAGGCGCTGTCGGTGGTGTTGACGAAGCGGGCCGTATTACCGGCCAGGCTGAAGGTCTGGAGGGCCGTCCAGGTGTTGGCCGTCCCGTAGATGGCGGCCAGGGCGGTGGCGGCGTCGGTGGCGACCTCGGCCACGGCGGTCTGCACGTCGGTCGCGGCAATGGTGCCTACGGCAGCGAAGCTGATCGCGGAGGCGTCATGCGCATCGCCGGTATCCGCCAAATGGGCCGCGAAGTCGGCCTCGATGGCGTCCATGTCGGTCTGACGGGCAAACAGGTATTCGGTCATGGGACGACGTATCCTATGGTGTCACCATCCATGGCCCATTGGCCATCGACGATCTCATAGCGAGTTGTAGCACGCCCGGCGCCGGCATACACGCGGGGGCCATCCAGGTCATAGGGGTCCGGGACCATCTCATAACCAAGGTAGCCGCCCCTTATAAGGAGCCGCAGGCCGTTGCGGTGGGTCTGGATGAAGGGCCCCTCGAAGGCCGCGAAGGTCACCAGGTCCTCTGTATTCAGGCCGCTGGGCGCATCGGTGTCGATGGCGATCAGCTCGGTGGCGTCGTCGAAGGTCAGGTACCAGAGGGTGCCATCGTCGCGGTCGGTCATGCGGTAGGTGACCGGCTGCGGGGGCATCCGCATCGGTCCGCCAAGGCCGCGCCTGTAACCTAGGTACCTAGACATTGTTGTTCTCGACGAAGATCGTGCCGCCCGTAGCGAGGTTGGTGCCGGCCGTGACGTTGCCGCCCAGGTCGTTGCCCTCGATGATTATACGCCCGACGCCAGCCCCGCCAAAGACCCCGTACCGGGCCTGCCCGCTGGAGGCGCCGGTGCCGATGAAGTTGTTCGAGATGATGACCCGGGCCGCGCTGGCCGCCAGGTTGATGTTGTCGTAGGTGTTCGCGGTGGCCTGGCCGTTGAGGCCGATCACGCTGTCGGAGATGTTGATGGCAGCGGGTCCGGCCGCGACGGTGATGCCATGGGTGTAGTTGGCCCAGATGCGGGAGCCGGCCCCTATGGAGGCCTCGCCCCGGAAGGAGGCGCCGAAGACGGTGCCGGGACCCGCCAGAACGGAGCCCTGCCAGAAGCCCTCCACGAAGAAGCCCTCGCCAGCGGCCAGCTCGGCGCCCATGTTCAGGTTGTGGTCCAGCTCCAGGTTAGTGGAGTTGAACCACATCGGGTAGGACGAGCCCGTGTTGGCGCTGTCGATCATGCGATAGCCGTAGCCGCCGTTAAGGAGGGCGCTATCGTTGCATGCGCAAGAATATGCGTAGTTGTCCTGCAGGAACCAGACCAGGGAGCCGCTAGCGACGTACTTCCAGCGGGCAGTGTTATCGGTGATGGCAGTGGTGAACGCGGCATCGGACGTCCCAGAGCCGGGGATGCCAGAGGGGCCGGTCCCTGATCCCGCCGAGGTTCTCGCCGTGGAGCACTGGTAGATGTTGCCGTTGTTCTGGATGATGTCGTTCAGGCTGAAGGCGGTGGTGGTCGTCCAGGTCTTGAAGGTGCCATAGGTCTGCGGGTAGGGGTTGTCCGCGTTGAAGTAGTCGGCCGTGCAGCCAAAGACGCCAAGGGCCGCCGAGGTGCCTGCAACGTAGATGCCCTGGGTTCCGTGCATGTAGCGCATGCGGATGCGCCGCAGGTAGGTCTCGGCAGAGTAGCCCACCCAGATGCCGTTGTGGTGCAGGTCGATGCGGATGTTCTCGATCCGGGGCGTGTAGGCGCCACCAGCGATCTTGATGGCGTAGCCCGAGGTCTTGTAGACCGACGAGGTGATGAACACGTCCCTGAGCGCGTTGTGCTGGCCCCCCGAGAAGACGATGCTGTCCCCGGTGGCGTGAGCGAAGCGCAGCTCGGTGCCCCCGGTGAAGTCCCCCATGCCGTAGAACTCCATGGCGTTATCGGTCACGGAGTCCCAGGCGTTGAAGTTGAGCTGCCCTGCCGGCAGGTAGATGCGGCGCTTGCCCAGGACGACGGCGTCATCCATGGCGGCGTTGATCGCGGCGGTGTTCACGGCAGCGGTCGCGCTGGCGCTGACCCCATAGTCCACCGCGAAGAGATGCGGCTCATCGTCCCGCGTGACGGCCCGATTAACCCGGTAGAAGAGGCGGGTCATCATGTCGTAGAGGGACCGCACGAGCTGGTCGTGCGTGGCCTCCCAGGTGTTGCCCCGGGTCCCGAACGCTGGTGTTTCGGGCAGCTTATCAACCACAGCGGTGCTCCCTCACCTCAGCAAGGGTCCCCTTCAGGGTCTGCTTGCAGTGTCGGCAGGTGGCCCGCCAGTCGGCAGCCTCGGCGTTGGCCTGCTCCATACGGGCACGAGCCTCCGGGGAAGCCCCGTGACGGCGACCGAAGGCGATACGGGCGGCTTTGAGGCGCTGCTCGGGGCTCATCGGCGGCCTCCGGGGCGCATATCCACGTCATAGCCGCTGATCTCCCAGGCGGTCCCCTCGGTGGAGAACTCCACCTCGAAGAAGCGCCCCGCTCGGAAGGGCGAGACGAAGTGCGCCCCCTGGTCCAGGTCCAGGTCGAAGGTCTGCGTGTCCGTCACGGTCGAGGGGCCGCTGGCATGGTCAGACAGGTAGGTCTTCACGGTCAGCCCCAGGCCGGCGAACTTGCTGGCGAAGGGGTAGATGCGCGTCAGGAGGCCCCGCATGCGGCTGTCGCCCAGCGCGCGACGCCCGAAGCGCACGTAGGAGGGCAGGGCGGTCCCCGCGCCGCTCTGCACGGTGTTGATGACCATGATGGTGCCGCCGAAGGTACCCATCAGGGAGAGGGGGAAGGCGGCCGACAGGAAGGACTCGTTCCACCGCATGAGGGTGTCCTCCCAGGCGTCGGTCAGCTCGTCCCAGGTGGTGAGGTCGGTGGTGGCGCCGAAGCCCTCGCAGGTGAACGGGAAGTCACGCCGGCTGAAGGGCGTAGGCGTGCGGTCGCCCACCTCCTCCAGGTAGTGCTCGGTCCAGGCGATCTCGACGGGCGCCGAGAGGTCGGTGCCGGCTCCGGTGTCGCTGGTCAGCGGGATGCCCCAGTACAGCTCGCCCTGCTCCTCGTTGAAGTGGCAGAAGGACATCTCGTGGCGGGTCGGATCGCGGAGGCGCAGCACTTCGCGCCAGACCTGCTTGCCCACCTCGGTCACCGCGACCCCGTCAAACAGGTACATCGAGTCGGTGCCGATGAACTCATGGTAGTCGCCGAAGTCCGCAATGAGGCGGGAGGCGATGGGCCCGATGCCGGTCGAGGCGTCGCGGAAGACGAAGACGGTCGGGTCGCCCACGAACTGGCAGAGGGTGATGTGGCGCTCGCTGTAGAGGACCAGGTTGTCGCCCAGGTCCTCGATCTCCTTGATGTGATCGACGCCGTCGTGGACGCGGAACTGCTCGGAGAGGCCGGTCGTCACATCGACGGGGTTGCCCACGTCGCTGTTGATGATCGACGAGGGGAAGGACTCGCCGCCAACGACGATGTTGGCGTAGATCATCATGTTCTTGTAGACGGAGAGCCGCTTGGCGGTGAACCCGAAGCCAGTCTGGCGGGTGACCTGGGTAGCGGAGCCGTCCCAGCTGACGATGTCGTCCACGCCGTTGGTGGCGAACCAGAGGTCGTCGCCGGTCCCGTCGTCGGGGGCCACGAAGACCTCGGAGTCCCACACGTCGTAGAGGTTGCCGGTGAAGCGGCGCCGGATGGTGTAGACGCCCGCACCGATGGTGCCCGCGCTGGAGGTCAGGGTGATGCTGGTCTCGCCGCCGACCGACTGGACCGTGTACCAGGTCGCGGAGAGGGAGCGCTGGGAGGCGCTGCCGAAGTGGATTTTGTCGCCAGCCGCGATCTCGGCCGTGACCCAGGCCGCGCCGCCGCCTCCGGTGACGGCAGTACCGCTCGTGGAGGCCGTCCCGGTGGTGTAGCGGGCATTCAGGTAGAGCGCCGTGTCCAGCGTCTCGTCCCACTCGTAAAGGTCCTTGGTGGTAGCGACGATGGACTTCTCGGCCACGCCACGGATGAAGAAGGTATCGATCAGCGTGATCGGGTCCGTGAAGGCGATAGCGCTGTAGGCGACCCACCCCAGGTTGGTATTGGAGAGCTTGCCGTTCTTGATGCGGAACTGGTGACCCTCCGCGATGGCGCCGGGCGGCACCTGCAGGGCGTCGAGCCCCAGATAGAGGCCCAGGTTGGGGCTGGTGATCGCGCTACTCGCCGGCATTGGACTTGTCCTCCAATGCGGGCACCGCTTGGGCGTCTACGGTAAGGGTCTTGGGGGGCTTGGCGTTGTCCAGCCTGTCACGCACCCCGGCAACGGTGCCGGTCAGCTCGGCAGTCTTCTTGGCGAAAGACCCAAACTGGTTGCGGACACCCTCGGTAGCCTTCTGAGTACCTTCGAGGCGGTGCAGGCTGGACACGCCGAACTGCACGCTCCAGGCGAGCGAGCAGTCAAACACCCAGGTGCCGGGGGCACGCTGGTCGCTGAATTGGACCTGCTCGACGCCGCGCCAGAACATGCAGGTCTGGCAGTGCACGTTGCAGGGCCCCATCAGGGGGCAGTTCACCCCGTCGGGCCCGGGGGGCTTAGGGATTACGCTTACGGTCATCGAGGTTCCTCCGGTGCACGCCGAAGACGCGGGTGCGAACGCGCTTCCGCTTGCCGCCCCGATCCTCCAGCTGGATGTCCAGCGCGATCCCCACCGAGTCCGCGTAGTCCTCCAGCAGAGGCGCCAGGCGGTGCTCCGGGGCCACCCCGTCATCGTGTGAGCGGGCCAGCTCGCGCAGCTCCCGCAGGAGGCGCCGCACGACGGGTTGCTCCTTAGTGGACCAGCGCATCAGTAGGTGTCCTTCTGGATGATCTTGGTGTCCACGTACTTCACCGCGAAGTCCATGGCGGTCCCCGAGCCGAGGGCGGCGGTGACGCCCGAGCTGAAGGAGGCCGAGATGTTGCCCGAGACAGTGACGCTGTGGGTATGGGCGCCGCCGCTGTCGATGGTCGCGGACGAGTTGGCCGTGGCGAGGGTCACATCGTTCGGGTTCTGCTCGGCCACGTTGGTACCGTTCACAGTGCCGGCGTTGCTGGTGTGGCTGTGGGCGCCATCCGAAGCGGCGGTGCCGGTACCGCTGAAGGTACCTGTCACGGACCCCGTGACACTCTTCGTGACGGCCGGGAGGTTCGCCTCGGCGATGGTGCGCGCCGTGAACACGCTGGTGAACGCGGTAGAGCCACCGGTGGAGACGGTGCCGCTCGTCACGTTGCGGAAGGTGGCGCCGTTGTAGGCCGCGCCCGACTCGACGGTCCAGCCGAGGGGCGCCGTGGTCTGGGCACACACAAGGCGGTCCCCGGCGCTGAAGCCGATGGTGGACCACACGTCGGGGTCGGCCGACTTGCAGACCTGGAAGCAGTTCAGGGTCTCGTTGAAGACCATGTTGCCCTCGGTCCACTGGGTGATGGCGTCCCGGGCGGCGGTGCTGATCGAGGGTATCTCCACGTAGCCGTAGGTGTTGGAGATGGCGTTCAGCCACGACTCGACCACGTCCCGGAACGTGCGCTCGGCAGCCGGGAAGTTGGCAACAACGTCGTCGTCCTCAGGGAGGGCTTCGTTGGGCAGAAAGGGGGCAGACGCCATGGGTCATGGCTCCTTGGCTCAAGGTAGAAGAGCCAAGGATAGCACGCCTTAGCGGATGGGGCGAGGAAGGGCCGCGTTGGGGTTCGCTATGAGGGTCTGGACGCCGCTAAGCCGGAACTGCTTGTCTCGGCGCAAAACCTCCTGGAACTCAGTCGAAGCTTTCTGCGTCCAGAGGGTGCCGCGCTCCTCGTCCCAGTTGTTGAAGAAGCCCTCGGCCGCAGCGCGCCAAACGATGAAGGTGTCGGCGTTGGTCGTGAACCAGTTGTAGTCCGCGTCGGCCGACAGCTCGGTCAGGTACTTCCAGTAGGGGATGCGGATGCGGTACTCCCCGGCGCTGGAGTCCTCCCAGTCCGAGTTGGAGTCGCTGCGGGGGTATATCTCGTAGGAAGCCGCAGCGTGCTCGTCAGAGGGCTCCGCCAGGAGGATGAGGCGAGGGGCCCCAGCCAGCTCGGCGTCCTCTGCCTCGGCGCTGGAGGAGCCCCAGAGACCCTCTGCGACGGAGCGGTCGGTAGCGATGTCCAGCGGGCGGTGGCGGCCCTTGCCGGTCAGCTCATAGGGCTTGCCCCGGAACTCCTTGAAGTTCGAGGGCATGGACCCCAGGACGCGGGTGTCGGCGGCGGTGGTGAAGGAGGAGAGGGCCTCCATCACCTTGAAGTTGTGCTTCACCTGCAGGGAGCGGACGGCCTCCTTCACCAGGGTGGGGACCTGGGCAGTCACGGACGAGGGCAGATCGATGATGATCTGCTGGACCCGGGTCTGTATCGCGCCGTAGGTGGCCATCAGGCTGCATCCTTACTTTTTGGCGGCCCGACCAGGTCCGGGCCTTCCAGCTCCTCCTCCCACATCAGCGGAAGGAACCCCCTCGGCCTCGCTAGGCGCAGGAGCGGCTGGCGGGCAGATTTGGTCGAAGATGGCCCGTGCAGCGGTCTCATTGAGCTGGGCCGTCCCGGTGAGCGCTGTACCATCTGGGGCCTCCACCACGCAGCGACCCGAGGCCGTCTGCACGATCTTGAACCCGTCACGCTCCAGTATAACAGTCCGCGCCCCCGGCTGGGAGGCCTCCAGGTCAAGCTGCTTCTCGATGGCGGCCTGGGCCTGCGACATCATGTCGCGGCGCTGCTTCAGCTTGAGGTAGCGGTCCACATCGAAGCCCGCCTTGCGGGCCAGGTCCGGCGCTACGGGGGTGCCGTAGGCGTTCAGCCACACGCCCGGGGTGTCCCGGTACATGTAAATCTCCATGCCCAGCTCGGGCACATGGCGGATCAGGACGCCACGGTCTTCGTCGATGTTGCTCTTTGCCACAGGGGGCCTCCGTCAGAGTGGATGCGTCCACTCTCCTTAGCTCAAGGGCCAAGGGGCCCGCAAGCGAAAAGGGCCCCCGGAGGGGCCCTTCTGCTTAGCTGGTGGAGGCGGCGGCGGTGACGTTGCCAGTGTGGTGCAGCACACCCTCGATGACCCACTGGGTCGCGCTGATGCAGGTCAGGCGCAGCCAGGAGCCGAGGATGCCACCATCAGTGGCCGCGTTGATCAGCACCGCGATATGCGTGGAGCCGTTGAAGGACTCGACCGCGAGCGGGTCCGTCAGGGTGTCGCTGTCGAACTTCAGGACGGTCCCGAGGATGAAGTCGGCGGCGTTGCCGGTGATGATCTTCTGGTCGCCCGAAGCCCAAGAGGCTGGCCACACGAAGTCGTAGTAGACGCCGACAGTGGCGGCGGTCGCCTCCGGGAGCGTGAAGAGGAAGCCGTCCGTCTTGTCGCAGACGCAGAGGGCGCCCGACTGGTCGGTGGTCAGGACGACCGCAGCGCCGTCAGCGACGACGAAGCGCTTCAGGGGGAAGGCGCCGGTGGTCGCATCCGCGATCACGGCCTTGCCCAGGACGTTCGTGCCAGCGACGGAGCCATCCAGGAGGGACAGCTCGGCACCGGAGGAGGTGTTGGTGGCGAGGACCGCAAGCTGGGCAGCCGTCAGCGCGGTGCGGGCGAGGTTGCCCAAGCAGGCCGCTGCGCGCTGCGCGGGGGTGAGGACACCGGCTGCGGTGACGAGAGGATCATCCAGCTCATCAAGGTGGCGGTGACGAGAGAAGGCGCCGAAGAGTGCCATGGTCGTGCTCCTAGAGTGCTCATTATGGTTATGGGAGGGGGCCCGAAGGCCCCCTCAGTAGGCGTTAGCTTACGTCGTTGCTCGTGTCGCGCATCAGCGGATCGACATCGGCCAGGTGGCTCAGCAGGGGCAGGTAGTAGCCCTCGATGAAGCTGATGACCGCACCGCTGTCCGCCTCGGCGTTCGTGGCCAGGGTGATCGCGAAGCTCTGTCCGGCCGGGATGAGGCAAGCCTCGTACCCGGAGAGGAACGGCGTGAGGTTCGAGTTCGGCGCCTCGTTGCGCGTAGAGCGCGACGTGTTGGCATCGTAGTCCTCGGCCGTCTCGCCGTCAGCGTCATCGATGTGCATGTCCTTGTAGACGATCTGGCCAACCGCGAGGTTGGTGGCGTTGGCCGCCATGATCGTGAAGGTGCCCAGCGAGACCTCGGACGAGGCCGAACCGACCGTGATGCGCCGCGAGAGAGCGGCGGTCATCGCGACCGAGTTGTCCGGGTTCACCGCCGTGGTGGCCAGGATACCGACGCGGGTGACGACGAAGGGCAGAACCGGGATGAACTCGGCCACTGCGCCTGCGGAGTCGATGTTCGGCGTATCAGCCGCCGAGACGAGGACTACCTTCTGGAGATCGGGGTGCATGGTGTGCTCCTATGTTCCTATTCCTGTTCCGCCAGCGCTTAGGTGCTCGCCAGGTGGACAACGCGGGCCTGCGTCGGGCGCTCCCAGGTGAGGAAGGCCTCGACAGTGCCGACCCAGCCGATCTCGCGACGGGTGCCCAGCTCCTCGGGCATACCAGCCCGCAGCTCCGGGTCCATGATCTTGACCAGGCCACCAGCATCGGCGCCGAAGAAGATCGCCTCGCCCGTTGTGGTCGAGCTGCCGATCAGGTCCGACATCGCATCGGTGTGGTTGGTCTCGTAGAGGGTGAAGCCCTCCACATCATAGAGCTTGCCGCTGACCAGCGGGTCCTTGGTCGAAGGAGCCATCCAGTCCTTGAACTCCGGGTCGTTCTTGATCCCGCGAGCAGCGCGGGTCGAGAGGATACCGACGTAGCGGCCGTTCTTGAACTTCGGGCACTTGAGGGTGCCGTGGAGCCGGTCATGGATGCGGCGCAGGTCCTGGATTTCCAGGTTGCGGTCGCTGAGCGAGTCAGCGCTGCCGTCCGTGACGAACTCGCCACCCGTGGACAAAGGGGTGTACTTGTACGGGGTCAGCTGGAGGGCGTCCGCGCACATCTTGTCCATCGTCAGGCTGATCTGATCGCGCAGGGCCTGCTGGAACGGGTCCATGATGTTGAAGTGCGTGAGATGCTGCTCGAACTCCGTGATCGGTATCTTGTAGCCCCACTGGCTCACGGAGACCGACTTGGTCTCGATTGCCGGGCGACCGCTCGGGAGCGACGCATCGACCTCGTTGACACGAGTGGCGAGCGGCAGCTTCATGATGCGGGTGATGGTGACCGTGTCACCCTTCTTCTTGCCGAAGCCGGGCTCAGTCCGCATGAACTTCATGAACTGAGTGTCGGCAATCGCCTCACGGCGGATGTCGCTCGACAGGGCGTGGTTCCGGTAGGTGCCGGTCGGAGCGTGGAAGGTCCAGGACATGGGGGTGCCCCCTGTTGTATCGGGCCCCGTCCGATGGGGTCCGTGTACACTCTCAAGGGGGTTCCGTCAAGCTCCTTGAGTCAAGGGCCAAGGGGTGAGGGGGGCCGGGATTAAACCGACATCTCCCACAAGTCTGCCGTGGGTGCTCTAAGTTGGTTGAGCTATCCCCCTCAAAGAGGAGCCGGGGCGGGCTTCGAGACCCGCATTGCCGCCTTATCGCTGCGGCTGCTTACTTAGCAGACCCGGCAAAGAAGTCGGGGGCCCCCGGACGGGGATCGAGGGCCCCCCTGAGGCCGGCCAACTTAGTGCCGACCCCAGAAACCGTCAGTAGATGCCCATCTTGCGCTGGATGGCCTGTAGGTCGCCCAGCATATCGGCGCCGCCCTCGGGCTTGTTGCCCGCAGAGGCCTTGCCGCCCGACTCTTGGCCCCCAAAGATGCCCGCAGTCCGCCCATCATCATCGTTCTCGGAGGGTTTGGCGCGCGAGGCAGGGGTCAGAGGGCCTTCATCGTCAGGCTCGACGAGCTTCCCGAACTTGGTGTGCATCTCCTTGGCCACATCCGCGAAGAAGAGGTCGCGCGAGGCGCCAAAGTAGCGGTTCATGTCCATCCCGGCCTCTTTGGCCTTGGCGGCCACCTTGCTGGAGACGGTCTCAACGAGGTCCTCGAAGGGCGCCCAGTCCGGGTAGGCCTTGGAGAAGCCCTCCCAGAGGCTGTTCACCTGCTCGGCCTGCTTGCGCTGAGCCTCCGCCTGCTGGCGCTCGTAGGCGCGGGTCGCGTCGAGGGCCGCATTGATGCGCTCCTGCATGACGCGGGCGTGCTCTTCGGGGTTGTCGAGCTGGTTGGGGATGCCGGTGAGGTCCACCCGGGTCAGTTTGGGGTCGATCTGCTGTCCCTGGTTCCCTGGTTCCCTGGTTCCCTGCCCAGGAACGGACAGCGCGGAGCGCCGAACCTGCTCCTGGAGGTCCTGATTGGTGCGCTCCAGTGCGTTCAAACGCTCCAGGAGGGCCGCTTCGGAGGCCTGCTGGGTCCGCTGAGGGGCTTCCTGGGGGTTCAGGGAGCGCCCATGGCGCTCAAAGTGGGCGAAAATGTCGTCTGCAGCCGGTTCGGCCTCAGCTTTGGGCTTCTTGCGTGCCATCTAGGGGCTCCCGTCAAGGTTCAAGGGTCAAGGAGCGCATCTAGGCGCTCCAAGGGGGCCCTGTCAACCCGGGAACTTGTGGGCGTCAGCGATGGCGATCTTCTTGCGGGCCCGGAGGGAGCGCGCCAGGCGCTCGATGGCCAGGTACTCGGCCCACAGCTGGAGCGCCATCTCCTGGGTGAGGGTCCCCGAATTCGATGACTGCATGGCCTGGGCGGTCACGCGATCCTTTGACCGGCTCAGCTCAGCCTCGATGTAGGGCATCGCCGCCTCCAGGACGGGCAGCGACATCACGGCAGACTCGGCTTGGACGAGGACGCTCACTTGGCAACTCCCATGGACTTGGCGATATCGGCCATCTCGCGGACGGCACCAGCCCCGGCGTTGGTCGGAGGGGGCGCGCCACCCCCGGGCATGCCCATCTGCTGGGCCTGTTGCTGGGCCTGCTGGAACTGGCCCATCACGTCCTTCATCATCTTCTCGCGCTCGGACAGGGCGATCTTCGACATGTCCACGTCCGACAGCTCGAACAGGAGCTTCACCATCTTCGACATGTCCGCAACCTGCAAGAAGGCGGCAAGCAGCTCCTTGGACTGGGCCAGGTACTGGGTCAGCTGCAGGAGGGCCTTGAGCATCCGGTTCTTCTGGATCAGCGTGGAGATGCCCTGGGCCTGGAAGGTGATGGGGCGGGAGATCAGCTCGCGGCGACGCTGGTAGAGGGCGTCGAACATCTGCTCGCCGGCAGCGGCCCGGATCATGGTGTCTTCTTTGGTCACATGCTGCAGGCCGGTCTTCCACACGAGGTCGAGCGTCGGGTTGAGCCAGCGCGCCTCGATGGTCTGGGCGATGGAGCGGATGAGGGCGCTGGAGGACTCCTGGGTCTGGCTGATCTCCGTGGCGCTGGTCCGGCTCTTCGGGGCGAACTGGCCGAGGCCGACCTCGTTGATGTCGGCTGCTTCGCGCAGCTCGTTCTTCATGGAGTTCCAGACCGTGAAGGACTCGGGCGGCAGGGTGCCCAGGTCGATGGCCTTGAGCACGTCCTCGGCACGGACACCGTCCTCGGCCTGGAGGAGCATGTTGGGGGTGATGCCGCCAGCGATGGCCTCGGGGTTCAGCAAGTAGCCGGGGACCGTCACAAAGGCCTTCATGCTCGACATCTGGACGGCATCGAGCAGGAGGTTCGTGAGGTTGTTGAAGACCTTCGCGACCGAGCCGAAGTCCTCCATGTAGGTCCGGCCGTAGACCGAGAAGGGCGCAGAGACCAGGGGGGCGTAGACCATCCAGTCGCGGCCGTGCCAGTAGGGGTTCTTCTCGGGGCCCCGAATGAGGAATTGCCCATTGCCCACGACCATGAGGGCGTCCTCGGCGAGGACCTCGCCGTTGTTGCCGACGACGGTGCCGATGTACTCGTCCATCTGGATGGGCTGGCGGGTCGAGGAGAGGTCGTGGCCGTGGCCCGAGGCTTCCTCCATGCGGCGGCGGGTCTCGCCGTCGATGTAGGTGACCATCTGCTCGATGGCCTGGAGGTTGTAGATCGGGCTGCCCTGCTTGTCCTTCATGCGGGCCATGGAGCGCAGCTCGTGCTTGTCCAGCTCGATACGGCGAACGCGGTACAGATTGCGGTAGGTCGGGTCGAGCCAGACCATGCGGGGGTCGGTGGTCTCGATGGCGACGCGGCCGTTCTTGTAGTCATCGCGCCAGCAGACCGAGGAGCACATCGCCATGATGGCGCCCTGCTTGCACTGCTCCTCGAACACGGCGGGGAACCCCAGGCAGGTACCCGTTTGGTTGCGCCCGGAGACCGAGAGCCACACGTCGGTCATGTTCTTGATGGCGCCGGTCATGTCGCCTTCGCGGTCGGCCGGGTCCGTGACCGTGTAGAAGCCCTTCGGGCCGGTGACCAGCGCTTCCTTGAGGGCGGCGGCGAAGCGGTCCACGAAGGTGGGCACCTCGGGGAGGGTCTCCTGGGCCTGCCAGGAGGCCTTCCCGGCCATGTCGAACCGGTTCCAGTAGAGGTGGAGGTTCTCCTCCCACTTGTCGTCGCGGTTGTTGAGGCCGCCCTTGCGCGCGTTCTGGGCCTCGTGGAGGTAGCCCTGGAGGATGGGCACGATCTCCCGCGAGTTCTCGTCGCTGGGCCCCGTGAGGGTACGCTGGTCCCCTTCGGCGGGGGCGCCGTATGCGGCCACTGGGACCTCCTAAGTTAGTGGCGCTGGGCGCACATGATGGCGGTGAGGTCGGAGTTGGTGCCGCCCGTAGTGATAATGCGGTAGTAGCGCCAGCCAGTCTGCATCTCGCCTTCCCCACCATCAGTGGTAAGGGACTCGATAGTGACCCAGTTGGTTCCGTCGTTGGAGCCCTGGAAGCTGAGAGTGGCGCTGCCCCAGGTTCCGAAGGCCTGCCAGGACAGGCTGAAAGCTATGATCCTACCAAAGGACACCTTGGTGCCGGTAGCCGTGCCGCCGGTCGCGGAGGTGTCCCAGGTCGCGATCTTGAAGCCGTCGTCGGTCGAGACGAGGGATGCGACTGGTGCCGATGCTGCGTCTGCCATGCTAGCCTCCGAGCTTCGATCCGTCCCGGACTGTGCCTGGGGGGACCGGCTTGCCTATGCGGAACAGCGCGTCAGCCGCGCCGCTCCCTCGGTTGCCAAAGTACCCCCCTTGGGTCGGCTTGTCGAGGGAAGCTCCTTGACCGATGGAGACCTTCTTCTGGGAAGCCCCAAGGGGGTAGAGGATGGCGGCCCCATAGGCGAGGGCGTCGCCGGGGTGCGAGTGCATGTTCTTCTTGGGGACGGTCGAGACCAGGCCGGTGCGGGCGATGTTGTAGTGCCAGCCGCCTCGGAGGGCCTGCCACACGGCGCCAGCGCGCTCGCGGTCTACCTGGACGAGGCCCCGACCCTGGATGGTCTTGGCGAGCACCGCGCAGAGGGGGTTGATGCGCTCAAGGGGCTTGACGGGGCCAGAGCGCCACATGCCGCCGATCTCCTTGCGGAGGTGGCGCACGGCGCTGCGGTTCACGCTGGTCTGCTCGCCGGTGAGGCCGGCCGGGTCACCGATGTGGCGGAACTGTATCTTCAGTGGAGCGTACCGCTCCGCGATGAGGGGCTTGACCAGATCGTCGATAAGCTCGGCGACACCGATGCCATCTCCAACCATAGCATCGAGAACAAGCCATTGGCCCATGGGAGTCCTCTGGGTGATGATGCAAGTTGGGTTATGTCCGAAATCCCAACACATGACAGCCTCAAGGCGTGGGATTGGAGTAAGGCCGATGGCGAGGTGGATGCGATCATTCCATTGCGGGGTGACAGCCTTACCCTCCAACTGGAACCCAAAGTCACCCTCAACGAACCTTCGGATGAGGTCTGGCCGGTGGGACCATGTGCTGCGGAGCTGGGCATAGTAGTCCTTCGGTAGGTGAAGCACGTTCTCGGGGATGTTCGGCTGCCAGAGCCGGAAGTCCTTGTCGGCCTGGGTGACGAAGCGCCGGTAGGTCCAGTGGCCCTCGTCCGGGTTGTTCTCTGCGAGCTTCGCGCAGTACCACTTCATGCCAGGTTGCCTGAGGCGCGACAAGCCAATATCGAAGACCATCTCGTCCACGCCAGCGGACCCCACGGCGGGGGCGGGCTCATCGATCCCGAAGCCGGCAAGCTCGCGGGACATCAGCTTGGTGGCGTCGTTCTGGTCGTCCATGCCCATGAAGATGACCTCGCCCTTGGCCACACCCTCGGCCCAGGTGAAGGTCTTCTTGGTCGCGTTGTACTCCCCGTACACACCAGGGGGGAACCACTGGAAGAAGGTCTTCTGGGTGGTGCCAACGATGTTCTCGAAGGTGTCGCGGATGAGGGCCCAGGACGCCCCGGGGTTGTGGCGCGTATGGTAGAGGGCGCCCCAAGCGAGCGCCGTGCTCTTGCCTTCGCCCATGCGGCTTGAGAAGAGGTCGGCCTTGGCGCGCGACTCGATGAAGTTACGCTGGACCGGGTTCGGGTTGAACTCCGTCTTGTGTAGAGTCGCCACTCTTCTGCTCCTTGGCTCTTGCACGCCGCTCGCGCATATAGGCGTTCACGCGCTCTGACTTGGCACGCTTCTTCTCTTGGAGCAACCGTATTTGGGCTTCCTTGTAGGCCTGGTCGGCCTCCGTAAGGGCGATACGGGGGATCAGAACGCGCTTCTGGGGGCCCACCTTGGGCGGTGGCGGCTTGCGGATGCGCTTGTGGCGCGAGAGGTTGCCCCGGGGGAGGTTCTTGGGTGCCAGCTCCGCGTCCTCCATGGCTTGGACCTCGGCCATGGGCATCTGCACGGAAGCAGCGAGCTGGTAGATGTTCGGATGGTCCTTGGTGCCGGCGCCTGCGGCGCCACCCATGTCGAGCGAGGTGTTGATCTGGATTGGCACGGTGACATCCAGGGCTGCCTTCTCAGAGAAGACCTTGGGGTTGCGCTTGGCGATCATCCAGCGGACCCAGTTCGAGAACATGTCGAGCGCCTTCATCTCGGCGGGGGTCCCGGCCTTCTTCAGGGCGAAGCGCAGCTTGTCCGTGACCTCGTCTTCGAGCACGAACGCCGACACTTCGCGCGCAGCGGCGAAGGCCGTGGCGACCTCGACGTGGCGCATCACCCAGACCAGGAAGAGGGCCTTGGGCGGCATGCCGGGGTCGCGCTCGATCTCCGCCAGGGTCCGGCCGAAGGCGATACCCTCGCAGACGGCGAGGGCGGCCTTCTGGTCGAGCGGGTCGTCAAGCGTCCAGAGGCGATCCGTTAAGGCTGGCAGGGTCATGGTCGGGCCACTTGCAGGTGAGGGTCACGGGTTCGTCGTCGCCGGTCAGCGGGGCGCTTTCAGAGGGGGTCGTGTTCTCCAGCTCCCAGACCCACTGCTTGGGGCCAATCTGGCGGGAGCGGGCGACGCCCTCCTTGGCGCGCTTCATGGTACGGTCGCTTATACCGGCGCGGGAGCCAGCGGCCAACACGTCGAGGGAGGGCTTGGGTCCGTCGCGCAGGTAGTCGTGGATGAACTGCTGGGCCTTCTTGAGGCCCTTCGGGACGCGGCTGGAACGGGCCTTGGCGGCCTCCAGGTCCTCGTCATAGGGGCCGCGCCACTTCAAGATGCCGTGATCGTTCAGAGGGTCAGAGTGCCCGACGATCTCGTAGGCCATGCCGACGCGGGTCTCCTTGACGTTGCCCTTCATGCGGGTGATGAAGCGGGTCTTGTCCTTGGCTTCGATGACGCCGACCTCCGAGCGGCAGGCGCCAGTGAAGTCGATGGAGCCCATGCCGCTGTAGAGACGGGCGTCGCCTGCGGCAGACTTGCGGCGGTGGCGCACTATGACCATAGCGCAGCCGGTCTTGAGGCAGATGGCGCGCAGAAGCTCGGTCCAGGGGCGGGTCTCGTTGGCTCGGTGCATGTCCACGGAGGCGCCGATCCAGGCTTGCAGGGGGTCCACGATGACCATGCCGATCTGGCGGTCCTGGATGAACTCGAACATGTCTTCTGCAGAGGGGCGGTCGATGGTTCGGACCGCGTCGGTGATCCAGACGCGGGTCATGTCGGCTCCCTGGTTCTCCAGGCGCCAGACGATGGTGTCCTCGGCGTTGTCTTCGCCGTTCATGATCCAGCAGGAGGTGGGCGGTTGCGACTCGCTGGTCCCCGGGAAGGGCAATCCGCGCGACAGGCGGGCTACCAGCTCGCAGACCAGCGTGGATTTACCGATACCGGGGTCGCCGGTGAGCAGGTTGAGGGCTCCTTTGACCAGGTAGGGCTTCCAGAGCCACTGGATGGGGCGCTTCTTGATGCCGTCGGAGCGGCGGATCACGAATTTGGAGGCGTCAGGCGGTGCGATATGCTCGGTAGACCCCGTCATGGTGTATCCTTTTGGTGCAAGGAGGGGTGTCATAAGGCCAAATCCCTAATAAAGCAAGGATGCTGGCATCCTGAGGCGCTATGACGCACCTAGAGTGCTGCTCACCCACCTTGGGGTTCGCACTCGGGGGTGGGGTGACAGGTGCACAAGGACACTTAGGGGGTTTGGCACGGTGTCATAGGACGAGAAGCAGGCCTGGAGATGATCGCTCGCTACGCTCGCTCTGCTCTGGCCCCCTACTGCAGGCCCACCGCAGGTGGCCAAGGGGCTCTTATAGGTAAGTTGGCACCCTGCCACCCCTCCGAACGTCGCTTACGCTCGCGTATTTGTACTAGCAGGAGGAGGACCCCTGCTCGCTAGAACCGAGCCAGGGGGGACTCCGCACATTGCCTTGGCACTCTGAGGCCTATTACCGGCTACTACCCAGCGCGCTCCCCCTACTGACCAGCGTTCAGCAGGATAGTTGCGCGGTTGTGTGAATTCTTGCGCGACACCTTGCGCGATTGGCTGGACCGCGCGACCCGCCAGCGGCGAGCGAGCAAAGCGAGCGAGCCCGTCCTGCGATGATCCGTACTCTTCGTATGCTTGAAAACGCTCGCAAGGGCAGCCCAGAGGGGCCCCGAATTCTGCCGCCCCCGGCCGGCCCGGGTCGGGGGGGAAGGTGGCCGGCCTCGACCCCCCCCCCCCTCCCGCCTTCTGGCTTGGCTCGCGGCCTGCATCGCTGCAC
>Ga0137340_1000017_pt1 | contig 47122 bp, 57 predicted proteins | sample EasRivERMLT400_2_FD_102295 | JGI IMG/M metagenome (GOLD analysis project Ga0137340, IMG submission 102295) | Soil microbial communities from meander-bound floodplain in the East River, Colorado, USA - East River MetaG ERMLT400_2 | ecosystem: Environmental > Terrestrial > Soil > Floodplain ...
AACTGGCAACAGCACTTTACGAATCGTTCATGGATTAGCCCGAAGAATCAGGTTGATGCTGGCTATCCAATTTATATCCAGCCGGGAGCACTGACGGGTAGCTATGAGGAGATTGTCAACTACGGGGCAATCTTCCCGAACGTAATCGCGACAATCTCATGGAGCACTCAGCCTATCGTTGGTAGTGTAGCCGTTAGAGTTTTAATGGCCGCATCGACAGATGGTGTGACATACGGACCAATGCTCGCGGGAGCTTCACAGTTCTTCGCAAGCATCAGGTTCTTGAAGTTTAAGTTGGAGTTCACTGGTGAGGATGACCATGCCCTCGCAGAGTTCTTTAATGTAACTATTTCGCTGAACGTGAAGAAAGAGTTGGACTCAGGTCTTGTCACCGCAAACGCTGGTGACATTACTGGCACGACAGTCCCGTTCAACAAGAAATTCAAGGACGTAGAATCGATTACCCTGACAGTCGAAGCGAAAGAGCCGATAACGGCCATTTACGACTTCAATGACATAGCTAATCCTGTGTCGTTCAAAGTCTTCGCACTCGATTCTACAGGAAATAGAGTTACGTATCCGGTGAGCTGGAAAGCTCGGGGGATAGTCTAATGTGGCAACGGTGGAACGGAACCTCTCACGTCTTTGAAAAGTCTGATGACAACGGGTCATCATGGGCACCATTGCCGCTAAATGCTAATACTATCACCGAGGGACTTCTCCCAGATGGCAGGCTCTCAGGTAATGTTGCTATGCGTAATGCAAGCAACATCTTTACTGCTGGTCCACAACTTATTAATCCCACCGCAGTAGGCGCAGCCTATATTGGTTTGCAAGTTGCTGGTTCAACTTGTGGCTTGTTAGGTGTATCAGGTGCTTTGCTAGGTAATGCTAATACAGATATAATGATGCTAGCGGAGACTGGCAAGCACATATCTTTTGTTGTTAATGGTAATCCTACATTTGTAGCTCTTGCTATTGGTCTTGATAGTGTAGTCACAATGCGAGCTGGTATAGCAACAAAAAGGGGGTCAGTTTCCGCTGGACATACAACTATTACCACCCTTTTTGCTTGTGAAGCCACAGACCAAGTTGCATTATATTTTGTGCGTGCTGGTATTGGAACATCTAGTCAAGATGCAAATAACTATGCTGCTTTCGCGACTATCGCAGTAGAGGGAGCCTCAGCTAGGATAGTCGCAAACAACACTTCGACAGTCAGTATCTCACTTTCAGGACTAACTGTTCAAGCACAGCAATCTTCAGGCTCAACCTCAAATATCAAGTGGGTTGCTCTTAAAATAGTCTAGGGGCATTATGGCAAATAACTCTGCATCACAACAGGCACTCGCGGACGATTCCACATTTCGCCTTCGGGTGAAGGATGCCTTCAGTCAGGTAGCATGGGAAGTCATCAATGAAGCTGATGATGTTCCACATCATATGCAGAGGGAGGAGTATGCACGTCGAACTGTGCTGCTTAATCTCGATGCAGTAACTACACAGACAGCACCATGGCTCGTGAACCGAACCAACATTATTGCCTTCGAGACTTCATATAGCTTCGAGGGTCGAGCAGTCATCACGGCAGCGGGGGATGCTGATATTCGCGCCCAGCTCCTCGCCGATTGGGACATTATGGCAGGCGTCGAAGAGATTCCAACGATCAACCCATGAACAACAACCAACTCGAAACAAGCTCAGCTGAACTCTTTGCTCTTATTGGAGAGCGTGAGTTCATAAAGTATAGGCAGGGACTTGAAATCCAAAAACTCTATACTCAAGTTGAAGAGATGAGTCATGAAATTAGCCGACTTAAAGCAGAACTACAGGAAACTAAGGGTGCTGAGATTCTAGATATAAAGCGAGGCTAAGTTGGCTAACTGGTCAAATCCCACGATTACGACGCAGTATGACGTCTTCGTCAACGAGGCGAAGGAACGTGACGTTGATGCTGCAACGATGTTCTTAAATATCCCTTCAAATCCTCCGATTGGGGGAATTAGATTGGGACGTTTAGGTAGTCGCATGTTCAGATTACAGGAGTGGGATGTTCCAGGACAGTTCTGGGATTTATACCTTCACGTATCAGGTGGGGGAACGGGCGCAAGTGAACCAGTCGGGGCGCGAGCTAATCTTGGTATTGGCACGATGGGTGTGCAGAACTCGAATGCTGTCGCGATCACAGGGGGAACTGTTAATAATATTACAAGTTTTTCATTAAGCACCTCTATCGTATTCAATGCAGGAGCAGCCTATGACCTCGGGAGCAATGGTGCGAGAGCACGGCGTGGTTATTTCGCAGATGCACTCGTGCTCCCCGCTGGTGTCGACAAGTTTGCCACGAGCTAATGGCTAAGATTGCTGGCTCAACGTGGATTGAGGGTAGTGAGCTACACTACGTCGATAGCTCCGGTGTAGAGTGGTATTATCCTGCGACTCCGTGGGGTGGTGCGAATGTTGGTGTCGTGGGTTCAGTATGGGTTGAGGGTAATGATCTTCACTTCATCGCTGAGAACACATCGGAATACTATATCCCCGGAACTGACCGAGGATTCAAGGTTGGCTCAATCTCAGGCTCAGCGTGGATTGAGGCTAATCTCTTTAGTTGGATTGCCGTCAATCAAAACAAGTTTCAGGCCCATACTGACGTAGCTCACGTGGATGGCATCGGGACTCCGCATACCGATACACACACGGACACGCACGCTGACGGGCCTCATAGCGACACGCCGCATCAGGACGTAGCTCATAACGATTGGTATGATAACATCGCTCATCAGGACACTCACAGTGACGTGCCGCATGGGGATAATCCTCATACCGATTGGCATGATGATGTGGGCCATAACGATACTCATAGTGATACGGGTCACAGTGATAGTCATGACGATGTTCCACACAGTGACTGGCATAATGATGGTGCCTACAGCATAAACGATGTTGGACAGCATTTTGATGGTCACTTTGACCAGACAAATACGAATCCATCAAGTCCACAGCATAATGATGCTCATTACGATCACAATGATGGTAATAATAGCCCAACGGGTCATTATGACATTCATTATGATGAGCATTCTGATACGCACAGTGATACGCACAGCGATACAGCTCACGCAGATACGCATACGGACCAGGCTCACAATGACAATCATGGGGATGGCAGCCCACATAGCGACTCAGCGCATGGTGATGCTCACACTGACCGACCGCATGAGGATGCTCACTTCGACTCAGGGCATGGGGATGCTGGCCATACCGATTCGGCCCACGTGGATACACATGACGACACGCACGTAGATGTCCCGGCGACGCACTCGGACGTAACTCACAACGACTTTCCCGTATACGTAGGTCCTTAATGTCGATAGAATACTTGCCCGTTGGTATCGCCTGCAATCTGCAATGTGGTTACTGTTATCAGGACCCCATGCGGAATGCTGGCAATATCAGTGTGCCACGTGACTGGCCTAAAGCCAAGGCGCAGCTTCTCAAAGAGGGAAGCGATTTCGCTCTATTCGGCGGTGAGCCATTGCTCGCACCCATCGAGCACATCGAGGAGGTTCTGAAGTTTGGGCTCGAATCTTTCGGACGCAATGGTATTCAAACCAACGGTAGTCTCATCACTGACGAGCACGTTGCGCTCTTTAAGCGATACCGTGTTGGTGTTGGTATTAGTGTGGATGGCCCTGGAGAGCTTAATGATGTTCGTCAGATGGGCAGCGAAACGGGAGTTGCAACAGCGAGAACAGAGCGGGCAATCAAAAAGCTCTGTGACGCAGGAATCCCGCCAAGTCTAATCGTTACTCTACACGATTGGAACGCCGGGACAACCCGTGCGCTCCGTCAGATGACTAATTGGTTGACCGACCTAAGCAAGCATGGCATTCGACATGTAAACCTGCACGCCTTGGAAGTGGAGAAATGTCATACTGGTCTGGGAATGTCGCAAGCCAAGACCATTGATGCGTTCACTCACTTCTACGATTACTGGCGGACGAGCAGCCTCGAAATCATGCCGTTCAGCGACATCGTGAAGCTCTTGACTGAGCAGCAACCGCGTGTTTCGTGCGTCTGGAATAACTGTGACCCGCTCACTACCGCAGCAGTTCGAGGAGTTGGCCCCGACGGAGTTCAGAGCAACTGCGGTCGAACCAATAAGGACGGCATCAACTGGGTCAAAGCTGACTCACCTGGTCAGGAAAGGTATCTAATACTCCAGCAGATACCACAAGATCTTGGGGGTTGTAAGGACTGCCGCTACCTTACCTTGTGTAAGGGTCAGTGCCCTGGAACTGCGATCGATGGTGATTGGAGAAACCGAACAGCTGACTGCCAGCTATGGTATCATCTTTTCACCATCATCGAGAAGGACTTAGGCTCGAAGGTTCGCCCGTTCGCTCATGAGAAAGTCTTTCAAGATTCGGCTACTCATGGCGACAGCGCGCACGGAGATGTAAATCACGGAGATAGTCACGGCGATGTCCCTCATGGTGATGGGCATGGCGATTCCGATGCGAGAGGAGTTCCCGTCACATGGAAAGACTTACGATAGACCTTCCAGAGTTCATGCGAACTATCTGGGTTAGCGAGCAAGCGAGAACTACCTGGGAACATAGGTTTCAGCAGATTAGCAGAAGTTGGGAGTCAATCGAAAGGCTCTCAGTTCCTAGCCTTAGGGCTGCGGCTTTACAGGTGGTAACGCCTGAGAATCTACCTGAACTCTCAGAGGAAGTTGCGAAGAGAGGTCTGGTAGCTTTTCCTCTTGCGCGTCAGGGCACTTCAAACGCTGGTTATCAGAACGCGACGACCGAGATGAGACCGGGTGGACCGTGGAACTATCGGGTGGTCATCACTAGACCTGAATATATTCCAGGGTTCGTCGAAGCGTGGCGCGCGCAAGACAACGACGCTATCGGGGCGTTTCTCGGCTTTCCCGAATGCTGCCGTAACTTCTACGAGTGGTCATGGGTGAAACAGGGCTGGCGTGACGTAGCAATAACCGGCACCGTAGGCGAGGATGGTATAGACTTGACTGCTATGCTACCTGAGCTTCACACGGTGGGCTACTACCAGAACAACGTGTTCTTGAGACAGCTCGGTGTTCGACTCGTCTCGCATCTTCCATGTTCACTTGCGTGTTCCGTATCGCAAGACGTGGGCAAGGCTAACGAGAAACTGGCTATCAAGCTCGGTTATCTCAAGGAAATGGAATGGTCGCGCGAGATTCTTGACTGGCCGTTGAAATGGTCATCACTACATGGTGTTGCGATTGTCACTACTCCGGTGGTAAAGGTTGTATACAACACCGACGCACTCTCGGAGAAGGTTGAGATACTGAAAGACGGAGATAGGTATCCAGCCGAGGGCGGAAGGGGCGACTTTCCTTTCCGGAAAAGTGTTCATGTGGTGAACAGTTCAAGGGATAACGGATTTTCAAGTCAAGATGCTATGCTAAACGCACACGCGATGATCGTTCAGGGTGTCATGTCATTGAACATCCCTGAGGGGGCTAAAATCGTTGACTTGGGGTGTGGTGATGGCCAGTTACTCGAGACCATCTCTGACGTGGTCAAGGTGGTCCCAATCGGTGTGGAATCGGACAAGAAGAGATTCGAAAAGGCATCGGCGCGTCTCGTCGGAAGAGCACATCAGCTGTGTCACGCTGATCTGTTTGCTTTCTGGGATGGTGATAGCCAATATTTTCTTGGCCTTGTATCAATCAATCGACTGGCTGAAGCAAGCGCCGACAAGGCAAAGGACCTTCTTAGAAGATTGAAGCTACACTGTGAGCACGTGATCTTCTATAGCTACGTGTCAGACAAATGGCCCGGTTTTCCTGGAATGACGAACGGCTTCGTCGTCGAGAAATTCCTGACTGGTCCAAACTCGTGTGCTGCGCTCATGCGTCCCGTAAACGTCGAGATCGTAAAGGAAACCGAATATGAAGCCAATTAACAAGTGGGCAATCGTTGGGCTGCTGTTGTTCGTCAGCGCGTGCGAGTATAACCTCGGACCAACGACGAACATCAACAGCACCAACACCAACACGAACACAAACACGAACAACACCGACATTCACGACCTGGTCAACTTTGCACCAGTCGCGAATCCATCGGCACCGTTACCAGTTCCAGGTGGTGGCACGGAAGTCCCACTTCCGATTCCGACGGGTGCTCAGAACACCGCGACGACCTACGCAACGAACAATGCTGCGTTGCTGGCTCGCTCATGTCAGGACCTATATGGCGAGAGTGCATGGGCATTTCTCGATGGAATGGTCAAGACACTCTCTGCGACGGACCCACGATGGGGTTACGTCGTCAAGTCGAACACTGGAACAATCAGCCGAGACGTGATTGCCTATCGCGCGACTTCCAGCAACCGGGGTGCATGGGGAGTCGATGTCATAGTTGACCATTGCGGCACATCATCATCGTTTGCCTGGAATGTGTTGGGACTCGACGCAAACCTACAGTGGTCGGCGACGCGGTTCTAGATGATTCTCAGGGGGTTCCGAAATGAGGACATACCTGCCATTGACAAAATTTGGCGGGATCACCACAGTTCTGATTTTTCCGTCCCTGACAGAGAAAACAGGATTGTGGACGCGGTGGTGGTCGAGGGTGAGCAGGTTATTGGCTATGGACAGGTCAAGCTGTTTGCAGAGGCCATGCTCATCCTCGACCTGAGCGCCACGAGACGACAGAAAGTCGAAGCCATCAAGCTACTCATGTTAGAAGCGTTCAGGGGTTGCGACCAGGCTGGCATTCATCAAGTATACGCTTTCATTAAAGATCCCGACTTCGCTACTCTCATCTCTCGCCACTTCGGATTTGAAGTGGTTGACAAGGGTGAGTTACTCTTGAGAGAGGAAGTATAACATGGGTGGTGGTGGCGAGAAGAAAAAGACCAACTCTATGCTTGACACTCAAAACCGTCAGGCACAGAGTGAGCACAACGAGTACATGAGTGCCGTGAGTCCCCAACTCAAGGGCTCTCAGGACCGTGCCTCCGACATGTATAACAGCATGTATGGTGGCCTTGACCGCTTCACGTCAGGTGGCGCTGATTACGACCCCACCAAATACGGAAGCCTCAACGACTTCGTTGACAAAGGTGGTGGCGGAGCTGGTGGAGACCCCGGTGGCGTCGGTGCTGCGGGTGCTGACCCACGTTTCGGTGACGTCGAGGGTTCCTATCGCAACTTCATGGGTGGCGGTGGTGTTGACACCGGCATGTTCAATCGCATGCAGGGAAACCTGGCTGAGATTGGCGAGACGGGTGGTTGGGATGCTGGCCGTCGCGCGTCAATTGACGAGAACGTGAGAGGCTTCAAGGACATCGCGCGCACCGGAGGGGTTGACACTGAGGGTCAGGCTCGTATGCGTGGGTCCGGAGTATTCGATGAGTTTGCCAAAACGGGTGGACTCAGCGACATGGACCGGACTCGCATGCGCGCGAGGGGAACCTCAACGGTCCCCGCCTTCTACGACGCAGCGAAACAGGAAGCGGGTCGCACAGCGGCGGTTCAGGGCGGTTACGGTCCTGGCCAGTCGGCACTCCTCGGACGCATGGCTCGTGAGGGCTCAGCAGAAGCTGCCAAGGCTGCCCGTGAGACTGAGCTGGGCATCTCCGACCAGGTGATGAAGGGCCGTCAGTGGGGTGGCACGAACATCGCTTCTTCTGAGGGAACTCTCCAGGATCTGCTCTCGAAGAATCGACTGGCTGGTCTCACAGGAGCCTCGACAGCTGAGACCAACATGGTCAACTCGATTGCTCAGAATCGGACCAGCGCGGCTGGGACTGGTGCTGGCAACGAGGTCGGGATGCAGGGTGTCATTCAGAAGGGTAAGATGTTCGGAACGCAGGGTCTGGAGGGTATGGCTGAGAGTGCCGCCGACAGAGCTGCCCGAGCCTCTGCTGCTTCGGGTGCCGCTGGTGCTGCGAGTGCCGCTCAACAGATGGCCAACGCGAAGTGGCAGGCACAGTTCGACCGTGAGGGTCGGCAGTATGGTATCGAGGGCATGAACTCACTATACGGGACGGCTCCCGCAGAAGTGGACATGTATCTCGGTGCTCACGACCAGGGCCAGGCTCGCATCAACAGCAATCAGGGTCGCATCGTGGACCAGCGCATGGCGAACAATCCCCAGCGTGACTGGATGAGCATGATTGGCGGGTTGGCTGGTGCTGCTGGTGGCGCGATGACCGGCATCGGAGCCCTCGGTTACAAGCCCGGCGCACGAGTCTAGAGGTCAACATGAGAATCACAGACCGAAACGAAAACCCGTTTGACAGCTACCGTCGAACCAGCATGTTGGCTCCTCAGCGTGAGACGTCAACCATGCCGACCTTCGGAGACCCAGGTTCTGGCATAGGGCAGGGATTCGGTGAGACCCTGCCCGCTGCGAAGCCGGACCCCATGCGAGGCTATGATGACGAAATCATGGGCCTCATGAAGCCGTCTCCGGGGCTGCTCGCATACAAGGAATACCTGAGCACCACGCCGAAGCGTGAGGACTATGCCCCCTCGGGCTGGACTCGCGCAGCGGCTGGCCTCTCAGGACTCTCGGCTGGCATGAAGAACGCCGGTGAGGGAATCAGGGTCGCCCAGGGTGTCAACGAGTCGGGCTATCGCAACGCGATGGAAGATTATGGAATCAGAGGCTCCGGTCTGAAGGAAACTGCTGGCATCGAGCAGGATGACCGAGCAAATCAGGTCAAGGTGCTCCAGCAGGCTCGAGCGATGGGTCTCGACTACGACAAGCTTCTGGAGCAGAAGCGTCAGTTCGATACGACCTCCAAACAGGGACAGGAGAAGATCGATATCGACCGTCAACGTGCTGAAGCCTATGTCGCTGACAAACAGCGAAAGGGCTACGATACCATCAAGCTCGCCAACGGCTCGGTGATGTTCACCAACAAGAACGACCCCAATGACAGCTACACCAAGACTCCGAGGGAGATGGGTGGGGCGACCATCGAGGCTGGTCAGCTTGGTGCGACTCAGTATTCCAATCAGACTGGTCGCATCAATGCCGGAACCGCAGCTGCTGGACAGCAGGAGACGGCGTATCAGAACTACTGGACACGCAATCGTCCAGCAGAATCACCACGAGTGGAAGATTCCAGCAAGGCGTCGGCTCTCGCTCTCGAGAGGCTTTCACAGGACCCGACGTTCGCTGAGTTCTTCAAGGACGATGGGAAGGGTGCCCTCACCATCGACCGTTCCAAGATGACCAGCCCACGGTATCGGACGTTCCAGAAGGCTCTGGACGATACTGCGAAGGCCATCAACGATGGCATCATCTTCGACCCACCAGCGGGTCCAGCATGGGGAACGCCACCCCCACGGTCGTTGTTCGGCGGAGGAGGTAGGTAATGCCTCAGGGCCGATATAGCTACAGAAAGTCGGAGCCGTCCGAGTATCAGACTCGGATGGACTCCTATCGTAAAGAACTCGCACAAACCCCGGAACCTGCTGAAGAAACCTGGGGTCATTGGGCCGCTGATAACGTCGTTCCTACAGTCATCAGAACGGTTCCAGCAATCGGAGGTGGTATACTGGGCGCTGCTGGTGGTCCCATCGGTGTCGCTGCTGGTGGAGCTGCTGGTGCCGGTCTTGGCTCAGCGGCTGCTCAGGCATACGAGCGGTGGCGTGGGACGCGCACGGAGTATAGCCCCGGTGAGATAGCCCTCGATACGGGTCTGGGGGCGATTCCGTTTGCCAATGCTTCCAAAGGCGCCAGCACACTTGCTCGGATGGGTATTCATGCTGCTCAGGGCGCTGGGATGGCCGGTGCCTCGACGGTGGGTGAATCGCTCATCAATCGTGGCGAGTTGCCGGAGTTGTCCGATGTCGGCAGAAACATGCTGACAGGTGGTGCCGTAGGCGGTGTCATTGGAGGGGTAACGGGTCGCGCAAGGGGTTCAGTTGTCGAACCTCCCGGCACGGAAATCGGACCGCCTCGGAATCCCTACTTCAGGGCACCGTGGGACCGACCTGCTCGCGCGACTGTCGAACCAGTTGGGCCGATCAACATGGGAAGGGCTCAGCCTATTCCTGAACCGACACCTCCGCCTACTGCGATGGGTAGAGGAGGGGGTGGAGGCTCTTCAGCTCCTCGCGGATTGCCACCTGGAAGACAGCCTGCTCTCGAAGCGACTCCGGGACGTAGCGAGTTCCCACAGCGTGGGTTACCTGCTGCGAAGAGCCCCTATGCTGCCCTTCCTGACAAGGAACTAGAAGGTCTCGTTACGTTTGGTGACGAGGAAGCTTGGCAGGAGCTGTCGAAGCGTGGCCGCGTTACTCCCGCAGGGCCATCTTCTCTGGAGCGGAAGCCGATTCCGATGGGGCCATCATCGTTGCCCTCGGAACCCGAGTTTCCACCGTCGATCAGGCCACTTGTTGACAAGCTGAAAAAGTCTGTCGACAAGGATGCAGCAAGACCTCCTCGTCAGCTTGGTGCGCGCCAGGAAATCGCCCCGATAGCTCCTGAACAGCCGATGGGAATCGGTCCTGTTGAGGAGCCGCGTCCAGTTGGTGCGGGTCGCTCAATGGGAGCTGCACCACCAGCGCCAGCACCCCCTGGAGCGGGGATTCTCACGAGAGCTGCTGGTATGCAGGTGCCTCCGAGAATCGGTCAGCCTGTGCCCGATATGCCAGCCGTTCCGGGTCGTCCCATGTCAGGGCCACGTGGGCCGATGCCTGGACTGGAACCCGTGGGTGAAGTTGGTCAGCCACACTCACCGATGGCTGCTCCACCCCCTGAACCTGCTCCGATGGCAAGAACAGCTCCAGCGAGAACGCCTCAGACGGTGCCGGAATACGATGCGGCTATCACAGCGCTCGAGGATCGTCTCTACAACACGGACGTTGGCGATGATATGGAAGGGCCGCTCTTCACCAAACTCCAGAGGCTCAAGGCGGAGCGTGGGGAGCTTATCGATAGCTCGCCACTTCCAGATGAAGGGCCTCCGATGGCCGACGTGTATCCTCCGAGAGCTGCTATCCCTGGATTCGACAGCCCGAACTTCCCGGCACCGACAGGTCCTCGTGCTGAGAGGATGCCAAGCATCAAGGACGTTGCTCCCATACCAAATCCGGCCAACATACCGGGTCTGGAACAAGCTCAGGAGCCACCACCACTTGGTGCTCGTGCCAGAAGGCGCGCACAACGGGATAGTGGTGCCGCTGGCAGGCTCCCTTTCGCCGATAGGCTCCGTGATGAACGGGGCATGGTCGATCTGACGGGTAAGAAGGGTATCCCGAAACAACAGGGATACATCGACGACACGCCAGAAAGGTATAAGCGTTACGAAGTCTATGATGAGAACGACAAACTCATCCACAAGACTTACGACAGTGATGAAGCGCAGCGTATAGCCGACGTGGAGAATGGCTACGTCAACGATACGGGTGAGGTAGGACCAGTTCGTAGTGCTACGGAGCCAGTCGGAGACGTTCCTCCAGTAGAAGGAGAACCGACAGGAAAGCCGGGTCTTGGCTCCAAGATCAGCGATAAGCTCAAACAGGCTCAGGAAGCCTATAAGAACTCGCGTCTTGGAAGCGAGCGTGGCTCAGTGAGTCTCGAAGGAGAGGGACCTACCCCTGGTCAGGTGGCCAAGAAGTATGGACGGAAGGCTCAGTGGGCAGTTCAAGATACGGGAGCTTGGATTGGTGAAAGACTAGGAGAGGCGCGCACCTACAAGTCAGGGCTTGATGTGTCTGGCACGCTACGTCAGGGCGGGCATTTCAAGGGTAGGGGCTTCTTCTGGAAAACACTTCCAAACGCATGGAAGTCACTGAGAAGCGAAGAGGGGGCTCAGGAGACGAGGGACTGGATCAAGTCGCACCCTCTATTTGAGAGGGCCAAACAGGAAGGAATCTTCTTCAGCGACGAGACCAAACTCGAAGACAAGGTCATCTCGAAAGCTGCTGAAAAGGGCTTCTTCCCCGAGGGTAGCAAGGCTTCTGAGATGTATCAGGGGACCGTGGGAGCGGCTTACAAGCGAACCAACGCATACCACGAGAACTTCTTGAACGAGCTACGTCTGCGCGCGTTTGAGGACATGTCGAAGAACGCCAAACCCGAGGAGATGGAGGGACTCGTCAAGTATATCAACAGCGCAACGGGTCGTGGCTCGCTGAAGATGAAGAACATGATAACAGGTAAGGAGCATGATTTTGAGGGCGCAGCAGAGACGCTCAACAAGACATTCTTCTCAGCTCGTTTCGCCAAGTCCAGGCTGGACCTACTACCCATTACCAATCCCAGCCTCTACTTCACGATGAAGAATCCCACGGTGACTCTGAATGCGTGGAGAGACTTGGCTACGAACGTCGGTTACGTCGCAACGGCCAACGCACTGGCAAAAGCAGCTGGTGCAGAGGTCACGATGGACCCGAGAAATCCCGACTTCGGCAAGATAAAGATCGGGAAGTCGCGGCTTGACCTCTCCAACGGTATGCAGCCCTATATCCGTGTGCTGTCACAGTTGGCTACGGGTGAGAAGGTGAGCTCGGTGACGGGGGAAACTACGAAGCTGAATACTGACAAGTTCGGCGCACCGGATATGCTCGAAACTATCGAGCGATTTGGTGAGGGCAAGCTTGCACCAGTTCCGGCATTCGTGACGAACCTGTTGCGAGGTAAGCAGATAACTGGAGAGGAGTTGGACTACACGACGCCGAACCCGCTCAAGAACGAGTTTGCGCGTCTGTTCAGCCCGATGATCGTGGACGACATGTATGACCTGGCGACCACTGATCCGAAGGCATTTGCGTTGATGGCTCCGCTGGCTCTGGCAGGGGATTCCCTGCAGACTTACGGAGAAGATAGGAAGTCGAAAACGAAAAGCTCGGGGAGCACTGTGGCCCCCCGAACCATCAAGCGACGTTAGCCTTCGGTAGTCCCTGACGTATCTTCTTCGACGGTGGAGTGCTGAGTGTGGCACGTGTAGTCCACAATCTTCCCTTCATCGTCGAAGTCGGTTTCCATATCGACCCCGCCTGCGTGCCGGTCCTCGACTTCAAGGCCCTTCTTCAGACCCTCGAGGTCCTCGTCCTTGATCTCCGCGAAAATGACTCGTGTGATTTTGATCTTCATAGTTTCCCCATCTTATTGTAACGCTCTAGAACCTTGGGGTCAAGGACTAAATGTGTCTCTGTATACCCCACTCCCCTACCCGTCGGCACCTGCTCAGTTTCCACCCGTATAGCCTTCGCTTGTAACAGAGATTCTACAATCACTACCATCTCGTCAGAGTTGAAGTGACCCCAGAACTTACGGAGTAGGTTACTGACGGTATCCCTATGCCCTTCGACGGACAACAGATGCCGCAAGACTACCGCGATTCCCTCCTTTGATAAAGACTTGCCCTGAGCACCGAGAGTAACCTTGCGCGCTCCAGGGACAAAAGCTGAACATACTTCGATGGCCTTTGTGATGTCCTCGATTGTGAGTAGAAGACTCGTGTCACGACTGAGTGACAAAAGAGTAGCAACCTTGAGTACTGAGTCGGTGAATCGCTCAAGTGTTCCTGTGTCATCATCATGCTCACTTTTGTCGAACTCTAGATACCAGTCATTATACAACGCTTTGGCTGGTGGTGTCCACTCAAATGCACCCTTGACTGTCGAGAGCTTCTTCAGATACGCTGCCAAGTCAGGGATGCTTACGATGGTGTCAGGTTTCTCCGTAAGGGAGTTGCTTCCAGACTTCTTATCCGCATGGATAATGAACGTCCGTGCTACGAACCCACCACCGAGCGCATTCTGTGGCACCGCCTCCTTAAAGTGTGTTTCGTTCGATGCTCCTATCATCGTCAGGTAAGGTTCTTTGAGCGCCTTCTTGCCCCCACCCTTAGTAAGATAGTCCCATGTTTTATCATGATAGTTCCGGTCGTATAGGTCGGTCAGAATCGTTAGAGCGGACTCATTCTGGATGATGAACGAGGCGAACTCAGACGATACTAGATACCCACGACTGTCCATGATAGGTGGTCTACCATTCTTACTCGTCGAGGCAGTTGCAAGCTCGCTAATGATGGCCTCGATAGAACTTCTACCTGCAAACACACGGGTGTTGTCGACCTCCTCAACCAATGACTTAGCGAGTTGGACAGGAGGCCCTTTTCTCAACCCTGAACGCCCCACCAGAATGACATATATGTTGGGCCACAGCTTGTAATAATGTCGGTCGAGGTATACGTTATTCGCAACCACGGCAGAAATAGCTGACAAGCCTGCCCAATAATAGTATTCTTTTGGAGATTCAGAATCCTTGGTCGATTCAAGAACCTGATCAATCCACGTCACATTATGCAACCTCTTTCAGATTGAAATCCTTGAGCTCCTTATAGTTCTCTCCAATCTTCGCCTCACACGGAATAGTTAGCATACCCCGCTGAAGCGTGCACCTACTGAAATCGATAGGAGTCTCGAACTCCTCCTTGATGATGCGAGCGTGATACTCGATTTGTGAGATTGGGGTCATGAACACGAGCGCGTCATGGGCCTCAACCACCATACGCACGTCCGGGATTCTCTCCTTGATACGAAGGGCGCACTTCTTGGTATGGTCGGCTACGGTTGACTGAGGTATCTGAGCGTAGGCTTCACGCCATAGGTCGTCACCCCACCATCCGTTGAAAACACGCGCACGACCGAACGGGTTGACGAGCATCATGTTGTTGTTCTGTAGCGCGTCAACTACCTCTGCGTGGAAAACCTCTCGAATCCACGGAGAGAACCGATGGAAAGCATCGAGCATCTGACCCGCTTTCCACTCCGAGAGAGCTGCGATGTTCACGTCGTATTTCTTGGCGTTAGTGTTGACCAGCTCCATCAGCCGTCGCTTGCCCATGTCGTAGTTACCGGCGTGGCGCACAGTCTTGCCGATGAATCGCATCTCCTTGGTGATGAGGTGCATGGCTAGACTGAACACCCACGTCGAGGTCAGCTTATGGATGTCGGTCATGTTGAACAGCTCCAGAGTTTCCTGAGAGCGGCCCAACAATGCAACGACGCGAGCCTCAGCCTGAGATTGGTCGAACTCCATGATGACATGGCCCTTATCAGCCACGAACATCTTGCGAAGCTCAGCCCCCATCTCACCATGCTTGCTCATGGTCTGGAAGGCCAACCCCATTTCAAATGGCCTGACTGGGGGCTTGAGGGTCGTGTTCGACGTTCTTCCTGTCTCAGTTCCGCAGATGCGAATAGATGTTCTCATTCGCCCGTCGAAGTCGCACGGAGCTTCGATATAGGTGCCCTTCGCCTTGCGCCACCCGCGTATGGAGAGGATGAGGTCAATGGCCCGCTTATGCTCAGCCTTCTTACACGTGTTGGCTTGGAGCGCGATGAGCACGTCCTCACCAGTGCTGGCCTTCAGCTCGCCCTGAGCGTTCCGACTCCCTTTCCCCTTACCAGTCCTGATTGGGAGTCCGAAGTCCTTGTAGATGAGTAGACCGATTTGCTTAGGTGAGTTGCAGTTGACGGACCAACCTGCTATCTCATTCAACTCAGCCTGAGCAACCTTAATCTTAGCGTCGTAGTCCTTGAGCATGGACTGACGCTTATTCTCATCAACCGCGAATCCCTCATCTTCCATGTCGCGATAGAGCGGGTGGAGACGCATGACGAAATCATGGAAGAACTCCTCACGCCAGTTCGGGAATCCTGGAACCTCGAACTCTCCCATCGCCGCATTCATGGCCGTCTTAATCTCGAATGCTACTGCTGCGTCCTTCGCGTTGTAGAGGAGTAGCTGCTCTACGGGAGACCGTTTGAGGTCGAACTCCTTTCCCTCGTCCTTGTAGTATGGTTCCTCTGTGTAGATGGAGCCGAGAAATGCCTGGGACTTTTCCAGCTCACAATGAAGTGAATGAGCCGCGAGCATGTTGTCCCAAAACACGTTCTGCACAACCATCCCGCATGGTCGACGGAGTTTCGCGTCATCGAACTTGAAGTTCTGTCCGATTACCTTGAGGTCCGGCAAACTAAGGAAGTCACCCAGCACACGCCAGATGTTGATGAACTCCCCCTCGGAGATACCAGAGGGCTTCCTCTGAAACTTCCAGATGTCGATGAGGGGGACGGACATGGCATGCCACTCATTGAAGGCCAGCGCTATGCAAACAGGCATTGCATGTAGGACTTCAATGTCAACCGATACCTCACGAAGTTTCTGCTCCGTGTAGTATTTCGTGAGGAAGCGCCAGAGGTCTACGGAACTACGCCCAACCTCCAGCGTCCTTCTCGGTAGCTTGAACTCAGGGAATCGTGACTGCTCGACAGCCCTGTTCAGATCATGCTGGATATAGAGGCGCGAGGCATAGCTAATAGCCTTCTCCTGCACCACTCCTTCCGACTGTGACCTGAGTAGGGCTGCCGGGTGAATCGTGGGCAGCACCTTGTAGTTACCCTGCAACGCCGTCAGGATGGAACCTCTCCAGGTCGTGATGCCCGAGAACTTCTCAGTCTTACGGACCCGCGTTCCCTTACCCGTCAGCGCCCACAGAGAAAGGTTCCCGAGAGCGATGATGCAGTTGGGCTTGATTGCGTGAATCTCATCCCACAGCTCGGGAATCTGCTCATCGATGGAGATACCAATGCCACCCAGGTTGTCAAGCCTGTTGAACGGTGGCTTATACTTGACGACGTTGGTGACGTAGACCTCTCCCCTACGGATGCCTGCTGTCTCCAGCATCTCGTTGAGGAGTTGACCTGATGGACCGCTGAACGGGATACCGGATTCGTCCTCGACGGCACCGGGAGCCTCGCCGACTACCATCAGAGGCGCACTAAACGGTCCCTGACCCTTCACGTAGTTCGGCATACTGCTCCCTCAGAACCAACATCAGTGCCTCAGCCAACAAGTCCATGCGCTTGTGGTTAGCCCACTCCAGGAAGGTGACCTCGTTGAGGCTCTGAAACACGTTCTCCCGCTTCTCCCCGATAACGATGACCGGAACCTGGCGCGCGAGAGCGTAGCCCATCTCCACATGCCGTCCGCCCGTGCCCCCGCGCTGATGACTCATGGGATTGTAGAGCACGAACACGTCCGCCGCGTCAATCGCCATCAGATCCTTGCGTGCTTCCTCATCGAGCTGCGCCGGACTGTAGTGAAGTGAGAAGTCGAGGTCAATCCAGTCCGCGTTGACCTTAAGTCCATTCTGGCGGAAGTGGCTCCTCAACTCTTTCACTTTGCTCTGAAGTTCCGACGCTGTTGCTAGGTAGATTGTCATTCTTTGGCTCCTTGTTCAGCCTCTTGAGGATTTTTTCGTAGCGTTCTTTGTCCCTCTCGATGAGGATGTAACTGCGACGGTTCTCTTTGCAGGCTTGTCCGACAACGCCACTTCCTGCAAACGGATCGAGAACAAGTGCCCCGTCGAACGTCGAGTCCTGGAGGAGGTCTGCGACCAGATCCAGTGGCTTTTCATGAGGGTGGATAAGGTTTCTCGGAGGAACCGCGTTGAAGCTCTTGACCCCTGAGATGCGGGTCGGTTTAGTAAGCGCAGGAGCTCCCTTAGCTGCGACGAGGATAAGCTCGAAGTCGCGGTCATATTCCCAAGACTTAACTCCGCGACGAGACATGGCCGCTTTTTTGTGCCAGATGACGGGGGTCTTGGCGACGTCGAATCCGCATCGCATGAGTTCGCCTCTGACGTTTTCGAGTTTGCCATCGGGGAGCATCCTGTCGTATCCTGCGTAGTGTGGCCAATCGTCGAGTCCGATGAAGACGTAGCACATCGCGGGATACTTGAGGACTCGGTAGACTTCTTGGAAGACCGGGAACGTGCGCGCGTCGCGGGTGAGCTTCTCATCGAAGAATCGGAGCCAGGGTGGGTCGGTGATGCAGGCGTCAACCGAACAGTCAGGGATGAGTTTGAGGATGGAGGTAGAATCTCCCAGGTAAACCTGGTCGACTTCCGTGGTTTTTGGGGCGGTCGCCTCAATCTCAGCGTCGATGCGTCGAACTTCGTGGCGGACCAGCTTGATAGCTGTTCTTTTGTCTGCGACGTTCCTAAGCGCAGGATTGAGTCTGACTGCACGGGCGAGGTTGATGTCTTCTGAAACTGCTCCCAGGGCAGCCCCCAGTTCTTCGGCTGTGTCACGGAGCGACCAACCTTTCTCTTCTTCTGATACTTTCGGTCTCCCAGTCTTCGCTACTCCGTGTTCCTCCTGCCTCATGGTGTGGAGCTTCTCGACGAGGAGCGCCTGATCCCACCACGGCAGATTGAACCGACGGAGATTCTCGTGGACTCGCTTGAAGGTTGCTTCCCTTTCGGTGCAATCCTCAACGATAGCCTCAATCTCCGTCCAACCCAGCTTGAGGGCCGCACGGAGGCGTTTCTCCCCGAAGTTGAGGAGATATGGCTTTTCGGAATTGTTCGTGTTGCGAACACTTATTGCTTGCAGTTGGCCTTGCTCCCTCATCGAATCAGCCATGTCGTCAAGCTGAGTGAGAAGATTCTGGCGCTGCTGACCCTCGTAGACCTCGAAGTCTTGTTCGAGATTCGTGGGGACGAACTCTATCTGATCGACAGGTATCTTCATAGAAGTTCTTCCTCCTCCGCTTCTACGTTCTCCCATGAAGCTGCCATCTTCTCGATGATGGGAACGATATAGTTGTCATCTAAGGCGATGGCCCGACGAATGCACTCCTCTTTAGGGGTTCCGATGAACACGAACTCGCGCACCCAGCTTTTCGATCGCCACTCCTCACGCCTCGCCTTTGTGCCGTTTGTCGCATCGAGAATCACCGTGTCATGGCCTGCGAGGAACAAAGCCTTAACCATGCAATGTGCGATTGCCCAAACGAACATCTCAGCTTCGGGGATGAATCGCTGACCGTGCAACGCGTAGCGAATCTGGTCTGGACAGACGATTGGGGCGCGGCCTGCTTGCGCCCACGTTGTCTTACCACTACGGGGAAGCCCCACTGTCATCATTAGCTTTTTCATCTATTGCACCTTCTGACAAAATGTGCGGTTTTCAATTTTCAAATTGCGTGGTTAATAGAAAACCGTCTTCCGGTTAAACAAACCACTCGGGCTAGCACCGAGAAGTCACCCTTTCGAGCCTTTCCGGGTCTACTCAGGAAGTCTAAGTGGTCGCCCTACTCGACGACGTCTTCGTCAGCTTCCTCGTCGTCCTCATCTTCGTCGTCTTCATCCTCGTCCTCGTCGGTCTCTTCACCGAGGGCAGCCTCGTGCTCCTCGATTTCGTTGTCGAGTTCGATGCGCTCCTGATCCTGCTGCTGTTCGAGGTCGGCGGGGTCCGGAACGTCTGCGTGCATGTTATACATGACTCTGATTCTCCCTGTCTATTGCTGTTTGCTGTGCGCGTTTCTACGAATGATGACGAAAGAGGACTCCCCGATTCCCCACGAACCGAGGAGTCCAGTGGTTACTAGCCGCCGAAGCCGGTCACGGGAACCGCCGGAGCCGTCGAGCCACCCGACAGGGCAGTCGGCGCCCAGTCGTTGATTTTGTTGGTGGGACGACCCTGATACTTGTCCGTGATGATCTCGATGCGGACGGTCTTGCCGAGGCAGCTCTCGAAGTCGAAGTCCGAGCCCTCTTCTTCGGTGACCTTGCCGCCGAAGGCCTTGATGACGGGCACCGCGAGGCCGGGGGCCTTCTCGGAAATCCACGTCTTGAACGGCACGCCGAGGACCTCACCTTCCTGTCCCTCCAGGTCGATGACGATGTTCTTCGACTGACCGTCCTTGGCGTCCCCCAGGGCGACCTTCGTCACCTTGGCGAGATACCAGCCGGGGCGCACGATCTTGCTGCGCTTGACGTCCTGCGGAGTAACCTGAAAACGCATTCCCATTCTGAACCTACCTATCACTAGTGGCACTATGTGCCGGTTTACGACCCCCAACCTTTGATATCAGTAGGGGTTCTTGCTACACAATCTTCCGAATCTCCTCCTTCTCTGCGTGCGCAGCTTCCTGTGCTGCCTTCGAGGTCACGGCTTCCTGCAACTTGACGTTGTGCTCAGCCAAGAACTTCTTGACCTCAGCGAAGCCGGGTTTGTTGGTGATGTCAAACGACGGAGGCAGAGGCAAAGCTGTCTTTGCGAACTGCTCACCAATCGTCTGAACATGGATGATGCGCTGGCGACCACCCGCCACTGACGAATCAGCGCGAGTCTCCAGGTGCCATATTTCGTTGAAGTAGCTCGGTGCCATCGCAGCCGTCTTCGCACCGTAGGCTGCAATCGATGAAGTCTTGGTGACCTTCATCCCGGCTCCCGATCCCGACGTATCGAGCTTGGGGAGAGGGTGTGCAGTCCAGATGACATGACACGGAAGCACCTTGGAGACATCCAGAGTCTGGGTCACCAAAGTTGTTTCGCCTTTGTATTCATCGAAGTCCGGTATCACAAGACCACCCTTTGACTTGAGTGGGTTCTTGTTTGACTGTTCCGATGCGCTGCGAACGTCCAACTGGAACGTCACACAGGTGACGGAGAATGAGGTGAAGCTGTCGAGGACAACGGTTGCCCACGGGCAGTAATCCTGAAGTTTGTTGAACTCCTCAGCGAACTGCACCAGACTCTTGATGTGGACGGTCATGCCGTCAGCATCCTTGAAGCGAGTTTCTCTCGCTCCATAAATATCATACTCAATATCCGTGCGATTCGGAAAAAAGAGTTTGACCACATCGAGTTTCGAGCCATCAAACATAAAGAACTTGATGGGTCCGGGGAAGCTCGCCGCTAGAACGGTCTTACCAGAGCCATTGTCTCCCTTGAGCATGGCCATGATACGACCGCCTAGCACGATGTCGCTGGTTCGTGGCATCAGTCTCGTCCCTCGTTACGTATCCGGCTTGTCTTCCGCTCCGATGGCGACATGCGAGTGTCCTGATCACCGACCGTGCCCATTCGTGGGGTCTTGTCCATGTAGAGCTTGTCGACAATCTCCATCTGCTTGTCGCTCAGGTAGCCCTTCGCTTCGAGCTGACGTGAGCAGGACTCGACGAAGGTCTCTTCCCAGGTTGTGAGCTTCGTCGATTGCATGAGTTCTGTGAGGATGACCTTGTAGTTAGGCATCATCAGGCTCCACAACTACCTGAGCCTTGAGCATGTCGACGGTGTTCTGGAACGCTGTTTCGAGCAGCCCCGGTGGCAGCTCCAGCTTATAGACGGAGCCGCTCCGACCCATTCCCGCCATCACGCAATCGACGATGAAGTCGAGCACGTCGATGAGATTCACGTCGTCTCGCACACCATCGCTCATCGTGAGGTGATGACGATTGAGCTGCCGGTGCGCGGTCCACCACGTTGTCTGAGTGAAGCCCGTGATGAAGTCCCGATGGAACCCGTCGATGTCCGAGAGCTTGTCGAAATCGTGCCGCCCCGCGCACTCAACGATTTGAGCCGCGAAGAACGCCAGTCCCTTGTGCACGTCGCCGAGATGCTGGAGCGAGCTTGCGAGGAGCTGCTCTCTTGACACCTTTGTGAAGTCGCACGTCCTTGTGTCCGCTGTCTTGCTTTTCTTGATCTGAATCATGGCACTCCTTGCATACGAAAACGTATCGGCCACCCTGTTTATCACGTTGAGTCTTGCAGTCATGGCACACACCCTGCTGTGCCCGATACCATACTGCGTTGATAATCCGTTTGATGTCATCGTCGTGCCAGTGTCCCCTGAGTAGCTGGTCTACGATGCCGTCCACTGGACGGAGTCGCTTGACGGGAGGCAGCTTGAGCTTCATGTCATCGACTTCACCAAACGACTTATCCCCGAACTTGAGTTTCACCCTCCACCCAACAGGTCATCGAGAGATCCTCCCAACAGTGCGTCGAGATTCTCCTCGACCTTCTTGATGTCGACGTGCTCCTTGCCCTTCGGCGCGGCGTTGCTCTTACCCGTGCAAATGAGACAATGCGGCTTCTTGAGTTGGAGCGTCCGCTTGTTGAGCTGAAACGCCCGTCCGCACTTCCAGCACTCACATGCCTCACCCACCAACAGGGCTGCGGGTTTGTGGCTGGAGCAACCTGCGATCTGACACTTGAAGATGACGTAGTCAGTCCCGTCCCTTCTCTTATACTTGATCCTCAGAAACTTGTGAGGACCAAGGTGGCTTCGTTTTGCCCTCGGCATATCATGCTTCCTTCGTGTGTGGACTCCACGGCTCCCCGACGTAGAAACGCGACTGGAGTTTGAACTCGCGCACCTCGGGGATAGCTTCGCAGACCTCCTGGAAGATACAGCCCGCATACTTATCACATGATGTGAAGTTGGGCGGGAAGTAGTTTGAGTCGATGTAGCTCACGAGCATCTCAGTCCAGTATGTTGCGGACTGAATCCACTCGATAAGCAGCGGATCGTTATATGACAGAAACAGACGTTGGAATCGCTCGTTCTCTTTCAGCGTCTTCTGGAAACCGATACGGTTGACGATGACGTTATGGGAACCAGTCGCCCATGCGTAGCCCATGAACTGGTTGGAGAGCCGAGTCGGGGATGAACGACGCGACGCCGTCTTGTGGTCGATGACGAAGATACCATGAGGCGTCTTGGCGATGAGGTCGATGACCCCCTCATAGAGAATCGACAAGCCTTCGAGTTCTGGGGTATCTTCCCGACGATAGAGTTCACGGGAGAACGACTGCTCTACCTCAAGCGGCTCCCAGCCGTCCTGATTATAGTAGTGGCAGTAAGCCGTGAACTGCTTGATGTTCTCGTCGATGGTCGATTCGTTCAGGTCCATCTCGATCGTGGCCGCACGCCCGATGGCAACCGCTTCCTCGATGACGTTGTGCAGGTCCGTGCGCCCATTCTTCCGTGCGACGTAGTAGTGCTTGAGCATCCGGTGCATGAGGTCGCCCTTGTCGGGCGCCTCTCCTTTCTCGGTGGGCCGCCAGTTCTTGATGAACCCGAGGTCCACCTTGCGCGCACACATGGACACTGTGTTCAGTATCTGCGAGTCGAGAGCAATCGTTCTCAACCTATCCCCCCTTCCTTACTTCATCCCCGTATCGGGGAGAATGCATCTTGAAAAAGTCCATGAGAATCTCATCGACGACGTATGAAATGCTGGCTGGCGAACCCGTGCGCCCCGCTCCCCTCGCTATCATAGCCAGCTCATGATAGTGAAGGGGATCAATCCCCACAGACTTCGGGACGCGCCTGTCTCCGATGATTCTCGGAGCGTAGGTCTTTTTAATCTTGCGCGATTGTCTCTGACGACGATGATGTCGCATCTCTACTCCTTCTTGTCGATTAAACTACTGGGGCGCTCCGCAGTTGTCACAAACGTCTGCATTACGGCGAAGCTCCGATCCGCATCCTGAGCATGAACCCGCTTTAGGAGATACTCGAACACCTCTTGACTGATTGTGCTGAACTCGTCGACTACTGTTAGAAACTCCCGCCGCTGTTGAACTGCCATTCTTCTCGACGTAGTAAAGGGAAGCAATCTCCCCCTGGAACCGAAAGTAATTCTCGGGGGACGCACCGATGAGCTTCTGAATATGCTCCTCACGGTAGCCGTGCTTCTCTCCGTAGCGTCGAATCCACCAGTCGCGGGGGACTTGTTTGACTGCTTCGTATCTTCCACAACAGACCTCTGCACTGAGTCCGAGTGAAAAGTCGGGCATCTTGTTCTTATACGGAACCGAGAAGATCGATTCCGGATATACCGTGATCATGCGCTTTCGCATGACATCGAAGTCGGCCTCGGCATGACACCACCCATGACAGCATGAACCGACAGTGAAGTCTTCGCACCAGAAGGTGGTCGGTAGATCCTTCTTCGTGATGAGGCTACTTGACACTGAACTTTCTCCACACCTTCTGAGCGAATGTTACAGCGTCACCAGCCCTCTCGAACTTCTCGATGTCCTTCGAGAGTATAACCCCGTCCTCCCCCGGCTCGTAGACCTCGACGCGCACAACGTATGGCTTGTCATTCACGCCGATGAAGCGTGGGGATGAGTGTGACTTGGCATTAGCCATCGTCATCCTCCACATCCTCAACGACAAGCCCCGGAAAGACAGTGACGTAGAACTCTCGAAAGAGAATCTTCTCACTGTCCGTCCGTGACTTGACGTAGACCTTACCGTAGAGGATGGCATGAAACACCCACTCGTCTCCGCGGAAGTCCTTGATCATGTTCCCCTCAATCAAGGGCTTCCCGTAGTATGTTACCGTGACTTCCTTGGGGAACATGCTATCCGTTGAACCCGATGAGGTCGGAGTCCTTGAATCCCGAGAACGAATACATCGTCTCGTCCTCGACCCAGATGCCCATGATGCATCCCTCGTCAACCACCCACCGAGCGAAGACCTTGGGGTCTTCCTTGGGGCCGTAGTGCTTGCCGCTGAACACGGAGTTGTCCGCCGTGCGCTTCCCGACGATGTGATAGGGGCGCGCACCGGGGCCAGCACTGACCTCAATCGTCTGCTCAGTGTCAGACACGTCGGTGATGATGGCTTCCGACGTTTCCTGGACACCCTCGATCCCGAGAAACGTGAGCGTGTAGACCTTCTTTTCCTTCAACATCATATCTCCTCTGTATGCCTGTCGAAACAGGTCGAGGTCGCAGACAGTGATGTGATTACCACGGGCTTCGACCAAGACCCATTCCGCCATTATGATTCCCTCTTCTCCTCAGTCGGAGACTTCAGCTCAGCATAGGCCCGCTTGCCACAGCACTTCGAGCAGTAGCGATGTTCGTCGTTCATCTTGACACGACAGAACTTGCACATCCAATACATTACTGGTGCTTCGCCGCTTCCCGCTCCATCATTCCCCGGAATCCCCTGCCCTCTTTCCACGCGTCCACCACCTTCTCGCTACCGAAGCATCCGATGGGAGCGTGGTTGTGGAGGAACTTCACGTAGTCCACGATCGCGCTCTGGTTGTAGTCGTCGCCCCTCGCCACTGCTTTCAACAGGTCATTGCTCAGAATAGCCTGCAGAAAACTCCCGGTGGCGCGTCCGTCGAGGATGTAAGCCACGAGGCCTTCGTGCATGTAGTCGGGGATGCTGTAGTTGCACAACCGAGCCTCGAGATTCTCCTGATACTTCTGAAACTCCTCGGCACTCCACACTTTGCTCATGTCTGCTCCTTGATAAGCTGCTGGTTTATCTCTCGCGAAACCAGCAAAGACGGTGTGTTCCTCCACGTCCCAGTCCCGTATCTCACACACAACGGTAGGGTAAAGGGGCACTCATGAAAGTCCTTACTCTCCTGTCCTTATCATGAGGTAGAGACTCGAGAGAATCTCCATGCCGTATCCCCGAGAGTTGACAACCCTCGGACGCTCTGAGCTTAGCTACCTATTTATAGTGGCTCAGTCCACTCCCTGAATCGACAGGACATCCGTCTCGACGAACACGTCGAACGTGTCGGCTGCCCAAATCTCCAGGTCATCCGTCGATTCGCGAGGCATGGTGGCATGGGCCTCGACGAAGATGAAGCCGTTCTCCGCCCTGAGTATCACGTTGCCCCAATACTCATGCGTCCAGTATGGGGTCTTAATTTTAATCATCGGCCATGTCCTCAAACGCCTTCGCCGTGACCTCGAACTCCTGAGGAGTCATCCCGGTCTGCAAGAACTCCCTCTCGTCAGGGCTGAGAAAGTGGAATGCGTCCTGCACGAACATCCCCTTATGCTCCCAGTTATACCAGCCCTGATTCATCTCCTGAATGGGAGATGCAACGATGATCTTCTTCGTGCCGCTCTTCAGTCTTAGCTCGATGCAGGTTCCCCCACTGGGGCTTGGCTCCAGCACGAACGTCAGCCCATGTCGATTGCTTCTGACCATGTCTACTCCTTAGATGTCCCAACCCTGTTCACGCTTCGTGGCGCACGAGTCGCAGTAGCCATACTGTGGCTGAATGCTCACCATGCGCCCGCATCCCTGGCACTTCTTCCGCACGTTGGTAGCCTGCGTGCGACGGTAGTGTTCGAGATCGTCCTCGTCGTTGATCTCCCAGTGCCCGAAGTTGTCGTCGTAGTATTCCATGTCTGCTCCTTTTTGTCAGTGGATGAGCGGGCGCGCACCACTTCACATGATGCGCACCCTTGTTGAACTACCGAACGATGTTGTCCCGACCCTTCGACCGGATGATGTTATACAGCTCCTTCGCGAGTGACTGCTCCATCCAGGGAACCGTCTTGCCGTCGAGCGTCTGGTTCATAATGGAACGCTTCTGTTCGACGAGCTGCGTCAGCCACTCATCCATAGTGCCGATTGCGATGATGTAGGCTGCGCTGATCGAACCACCCTCGCTCCTCTTCAGAGTCGTGCCGGGACGCGGGAATCGAGCCTCGGCTTGTTCCTCGTTAGCGGGGTTCCACTGGCGCTCCCCGATAACGCAGTCGCTACAGAACTGAAGGTTGAGACCCTCACCGGCTGCGAGCGTTGATGCAATCAGGATGCGGCAGCCCGGATCGTTCCGGAACCGCTCGACGTTATTCGCTCGGGTCGTAACGTCCATGCTGCTGAGAATCTGAGCAGGCTCGCCATACCCACCGTTCTTCATGGTCTCGGACAGCTTCGCCATGAGCATCTGCTGCACCTTCTCGTGATGAAAGAAGATGGTCAGCTTGCGGTCCGTGCTGAGAAGGAACTCCTCAGCGTAGTCCACAATGGCTTGCGCCTTCGCGATGCCAATCACGTGCCTCATCTGGGAGAAGTATCCGAGGATGTTCGCGCTCCCCCAGTTCGGCTCCTCGTCAAGCCCGTCCATGTAGTTGAGGAACTCCGCGACGATGGCCTCGTATGACTTCTTCAGTCCCTCTTCCATCTCCACCTTGTGGAAGGTTCTGAAGATGGGCGGCAGGTCTGGCAGAACATCCTCACGTTTATACCTGATAATCCAGCCCTTGGTCTTGGCCTCGAACATCTCAGGGTATCGGAGGCCGTGCGCCTTGTAGCCGTCCCACACCACATCTTCTCTCAGGAACTTGGCCTGTGAGGGGAACTGCTCAGGGTTGATGAAGTTCAAGATGGGGAAGTATTCACCGGCGTTGTTCTTGATGGGCGTTCCGCTCAGTCCGAGCCGATGCGGCACCTTGGAGAACATCTTCCTGATGGCCTTCGTCCGCTGTGAGGTGTCGTTCTTCATGAGCTGGCACTCGTCGATGGTGACACTCTTGAATCGCGAGCAGATTTCCTCGCCCCAATTCAGGGCGCGCACCATGTCGATGGACACGATGAACACCTTGAAGTAATCGAAGTATGGCTTCTCTTTCGAGGAGTAGATGACCTGCGCTGGGAGTCCAGTCCACCTATAGGTCTCAGCCATCCACTGCAAGCGAAGGCCGCTCTTGACAATCTTCAGAGCCGGGAGCATCTCCTCTTTGTTCCGAAGCATGAGCGCCTGGTCGATGACCGTCTTGCCCAACCCCATCTCATGGGCGATGATGCCCTGGCCGCCAGCCTTCTCGACGAACTCAACCGTCTTGATCTGGAAGTCGAACAGCGCGCGTCCGTCCTCTGAGACAATCTCCGCAGCGTCAACCGGGGCCATGATGTCGCGGGTGATGGTGTGCCCGCATTCGAGCTCGATGCAGAGCACAGTCCCGAACTCACTCGTGGACTTCTGCACCGCCATTTTACCGCAGCTCGGACACTTTCTTCTAACAATCGTGAATGCCATTGGCGTCAGCCTCTCTCAATTCCGTTATTCATGAGCAGGTCCGCGTATTCAAACGCAGCCCGAACCTTGTCTACCTTGAGACCCCCTGAGTCAATCATCTTGCTCAGGAGGTAAGTCGCGATGATGAGCCGTTGTTCCTCGCGCGTGAGGGCTTTGAGCGGCTCGCTAATTGTTCGTGTGCTGAACACTTTGCGCGCTCACTTTCCCGTCAGTTGGAACTGACTGATGATGGCCGTGAGGTTTTCGGGGACGGGTGAGCCGGAATCGGTCAACGTCTTGCGAATCGTCGCCTCATCCATCTTCAGTCTGACGAGCTGTTTGATACCAGCTTCCATCTTCGTGAGTGCCTGCTTCTCAGCTCTGGCCGGTGATGCCGCAGACTTGGCCGCGCCCTTTTCTCGACGTGGGACGTAGAACGCTGAGTCAGCTTCCTTGAGCTTCTTCCGAACCTTCTCATCTTCGAGCTGAACCTTACCCTCATACGTTATGCGGGCAGCCCACTTCTGGACTTTAATCATCTCGATCTTCTCATCCATTCCGTGGATGATCTTCTGGAGGTCTTCAGCCGTTAGGTCTTTCACCTGAGTGATGGTCCCGTTGAAGAGATCCTTGTATTTCTCGGTGAGCTGGTCGAGCGCCCGATGCTCTGGCATGATGGGCGAGATTCTGATCGGGGCTTCAACTTCCTGATACGGAATCTCGGGACGCTGCGGGCTGAGAGGTTCCGGTCGATCCGGGGTCTTGTAAGTCGCGGGTGGCTTCTCGTCAGCTCGCGGCTTCGGGATGATGTTCAGTTCTGAGGCTGGTGTGTCTGTGAAGCTAGGCTTCTTCGTCGGCTCTGACTCCCAGTTAAGGAAGTCGCTGAGCATGTCTTTCTCTGTCATTCAAGTCTCCAATCAAGGTCTGTTACTACTGGGAGTCGGCCAGGCGCGCACGCTCTTCGTGAAGCTCGATGCTCGTGAGGAGCACCGTCTTAACAGCGTGGGCCGTGGTGTCGAGGATGGATTTGTTCGAGATATCCGACTGGCACGTGGAGTCGCCAGTTGCGATAATCCTATCGCTGTAGTCTCTGAGCTCAACTCGGATGTAATACTTCTTCATTCTTCTCTCCTGTCAAGGATTGTCATTAGGCGGTCGGTGAACCACTCTCAGCAAGAGTAGCTCACCCACCGCCTGTGTGCATGGGGAGTCTTAGTTAGGATGAAATCTTGATACTAAAGACCCCGGCGCGCACACCGTTCCGTTGGGTGCTGAGCAGATTGAATCTCTCAGCCGTTTCTCATTACCATGTCTCGATTACCAACTTCATACCGGGGACTATTCTATTCGGGCCTGCTTTTGGGCAGGGCGCCCGACGTTGCATCGGGCGGCGCGCACGAGTTAGCTTGAGTCCTTTTGGGAGTCAGTAGCAGAACATGAGAGACCTTTTGAGTCTCGTGAGTTATTCAGTTTGGTAAGAACTTTCGAGTGGCGCCAAGTCCTGAGGAGAGGCGCCGACCCGTCGGCCCGGCACGAAGCCCGCCATACGTAGTATACCACACTTGTCAAGTGGTCCCGTAACCCCTTTAGAATCAACAGGTTAGCCCGCTTTGGGTTGCAAAGTAGCCCTTTTCGGGGGAACGCCCTATGTTCGTCGATAGGCTCAAACTATATGATTATTCATTATAAATGTATAAGATTCTATAGAAATGCCTCTTATATTCCCCGCGAAGCGGGCGACCTGCGAATGGCATGCCATGTATAAAAAAGTGTTCACCATACATGGGAGTGCATAAAACACTTATGACCGGGAGTGCTCGGCAATATCTGTGCCTGGAAAAACTGCTAGAAATCTCATAGAAACTTCTTTCATACTACATAGAAAACATATTGAAACTGCGTTCATTTGCAGCGTTTTTATGGGCTAAACCCTTATGGATCAATGAGTTACGGGAAATGGGGGTGGGGGGGTAGTATCGAAAAGCCGGTCCTATGGTGCCCGTTTTATGCAGGAAAATATGCATTTTTATGCTTTGCGTTTTTGTTTCGCTTTTTCTTTTTTTTTATATTTTTTTATATAATATAATGAATAAGAACATTATAAATTACCATAATGTAATCCTGATGATCCAAAAAACCGTATGTGTCACCAAAAGTGGTCAAACCGACCTCGAATTATAAGTGGGGGAGTCCCCCATACGCAAGCAAATTATGCCGTAAGTCCTTTAGGATCAATCACTTGCAGCGATCCCAATATGGTAAACCTATAGGGTTTTAAGGTGTATCCTACGTTGTTTCTATGCGATTCCTACGTAATAATGCAGCGTAAAATAATGGGCATAAGCCATGCCAGGCAGGAATTAATTGTTCGTTGGTGATAGAACAATTCGGGCGCGCGTGCGCCCCTGAGTTCCATAGTAGGGGGTCCAAATTGTTCAGAGGGCATTATAAACTGTTCTAAGGGCAGTCAGGGCAAACGCGCACCGCGCAGGCTCCGCGCCAAAAACCGGCTTGTCAGTGGAAGATCCTGACGAAAACGGAGGATTATAGTGGGGGAGCGCAGCGAAAACAAGTGTTCGCGGCACGAACACTTTAAGCGTCAGTCGAATCGGTGTGTGTTATGGGGAGCTCGAACGCTCAGACGGAGGGATTTGACGGTTGAACGCGCCAGCGTTCAAACATCTCTCAAGTATTTGGTTTGTCAGGGGTGACGACGGAGGGCGACGGAGGGAATGACGGAGGGAGCGCGCCCCAGGTCCAGGCGCAGAGACAAAAAAAGGGCCACCCTCAGAGAGGGCAGCCCAGTCGGTTAGCGTTTGTCGTCGGTTCGGCAGTTGTCGGCCAGAACCCAAACGATCATGATGAGAGTGATCAGGGTGAACACTAGAGATCCTCGCCGTGCCGTTCGACCGTGTGAACGTCGGCCAGAATCTCGCGCTGGCACATCTTCTCGGTCCAGAAAACCATAGGCCGAGCGTGCCAGCCCTTCAGGTTGTGGAGCCGAGCGTAGGTATTGGCGTCGGGCCGAGTCTCGAAAACGCCGTGTAGGCGCGTTCCAGTTTCGGCAGTAATTGTCAGGAGAACGTGAACGATCTTCACAGTGTAAACCTCAGTCAAGAGAAGTGGATACCGGCTCCCCGTTCATAGGGGAGCCGGTATGGTAGGACCGGAACGTGGGTTCCGGCTCCGTGGTTATTCGGTCGGTGGGTTGTCCGCGATGATCTTCCGGGCCTTTGCCTCGGTCATCCCCGGGATCCCCATCAGGCCCTTGATGGCCCGCTCGATTGCCTTTTCCGGGCCTTCGAGCTTCTGGAGCAGCGGGTTGCGAACTTCACCGCGAGCGGTCAAGTCGAACCCGTAATTGAAGCGGGTCAGCACTCCGGCGCCGTCGTCGGTCGCCTTCATGCGGTTGTCCATCAGGAAAAGCGCAGCCTGTGGAGTTTCCGCTTCCAGTCGGACGTAAGACGTGATCGCCGTCTTTTCCGACTTTTTGCCGTTTCCGTCTTCCACTTTCGCGGAAGCAGTCACCGATCCGACCGACGCCGTGAGACCGCCTTCGGTCACCAGAGGACGGAACTTCTCGGGGACGTTCTCCCAAAGCGGAGAATCCGGGGTGATGGCCGTCTTATCGGCGACCAGTTCTCCCGCTGCGTCTTTCCAGCGGAAATCGAAGTCGAATTTCTTCTCGCTCATACTACCTCTTCAGTTGTCAAAGAACGCCGGGAGTCGGTCCCGACCGCCGGTCGCGCGTTTCATTCGCCCGACTTGATTAGTATGGGGCCAGTGGGCGGGGGAGTCAAGCACTATTTGCAGGTTCCGCGAAAAAACTTCCGACGGCATACCGGCTCCGTCCGATAGGACCGGCTCCCCTACTGATGACCGGCTCCCGCCCTATAGGATGCCAAACGCCGACCAGGGCGGACTGTATACAAGCTGTATACACCGAGGCGAAGCCAGAGCGAAAATTGACCGCCCTGCGACTGTAGGTCGCTGGCCTATGCCTAGGCATACCCGGAAGCCGGAAGCCTCTTATAAGGCATCCTGACGCGTTCTAGACGGTGTGCGATACTGGGATTTATCTACAGTTAGCCTGTGGAAATATACTCTAAGTGGAGTATGGTATGAACTCATACTGTGGAGGAGTATCCTGTCGGGGGAGTATATACAGAGGGGGAGTATATACCCCCTCCCAGTATAGGGCACCCCATACTCATACCCCCTACCAGTATCAGCGGGTCCCATACTATACTCCAGGGGGGTGGCAGCCAATACCGACCCGCCTGTCCAAAAACGAAAATGGGTCCCCTATCAAGAGGCATCCATATACCAGGACGTAAAGACAGAACCAAACTCGATACGGCAGAGAACTGTTCACAGCATGAACATTAATTTCCTTAGCAAAACCGGGCTTGACTTCCCGTCGGGGATTTGCTACACTCACGCGTGGGACTTCACGTCCCCATGATTTCCATCGCTCATCGGAACACCGACAACTATAGTAGAGGTCCAAGAGATCGCCATGTTCATTGATCGGAAAGAGGCAACGCGTCGAGTGAACAACTCCACGGGAGTTCTCTCTCGAATCAATCCCTCTACCATCAAACCGTCGAATGGTAACGGGTCCCATCCTCCGGTTAAAGACGCGCACAAGGACACGGAAGAATCCTCGGTCCCATCCATCACGGAAACACCAGAGGAGTTCAGCGAGGGCGCGCTCAAGAGCCTCCTGAACGTGAAGCGCGCACGCGGGCAACATGGGCCTCTGATGTCCACGAAGGACCGCGCAACGCTTGGACTCGCGGGAGTTCTCCTCGGTGGTAGGCGGGCTGGAAACCTCCTCGGTCGTGGACCAGATACCTCACACGAGCTGCGTCATGGTTATCTCTCTCAAGTCAAGAAACAGGCGGGCGAGCAGGATGAGGCTCTCGTCGACGAGCTTGGACTCCAGAAGAAAACAGTCCGTGACCTGGCCTTTGATCGACTCATCTCATCCGTTGGCCTCATTACCCACGAGAAGCTCGAAAAGATTGCTGACGTTACCAAGCTCGCCAAAGTCAGCCGTGATCTTGCTACCGTCGTAGACAAGACCACCCCCAAGGAACAAGCAATCAACAACGGCGTTCACTTCCACATCTGGAAGCCTGAGATGAAGGAAGAGTCTCAATACGAGACCATCAACGTAAATGCACCGCGCTAAATATACTCCACCCGTCGAACCACTCCCGTTTAACAGGAACGTGGAAATCACAATGTCGGACGAGACGCTCTCGGGCACAATCAAGAAGCTGCGTGAAGGTTACGGTTTTATCACGGGAGCTGACGGCAAGGACTACTTCCTCCACTGGACCTCGCTCGCGAAAGAGTCACCGAAGGACTTTCGCCAGCTTGAGGTCGGAGATCGTGTCGAGTTCAAATGGAAGCTCGCGGAAAAGGGACCACGCGCGCTCGACGTGATGGTGCTGGCATAACGTAAGGAGCCTCATATGGTATTGCTGCTAGTTTGGGTGTTAGTCGCTATCCTGGCGCTCTACTGTGTGAGACTCATGCTCCCGATGACGGGGCTTCCTGCAAACGCGCAGACGGTCATCATCATCATTCTCGCAATCATCCTCCTTCTGTGGTTGGTCGCGGGATACGCCCCACAGTCGTGGGTAAGTAGACCAAGATAGGAGAGAACATGGAATTCGTGGACGGAACACTCGCAGGGGCCTGTAGGGTTAAGAAGCTCACGGGGCCGGGCTTCGCCATCGTGGACATGGGGCGCAACGGTGAAGGCAAGGCCTATCACGGCGACCACGTCCTCGAAGTTGAGACGACACGGGAAGCCATCTACGGTGAGAAGGAGTTCGACCTCGAGAAGGCGAAGGCCGACCCACCGGAAGCTCAGAAGATGGTCACTCGTATCTGCCGCTTCGTTCTGTCGGAGGATGCGGCGCGCGCGACGGGCGTGTTCCAGGAAGATGTCGTCGAGCCGCCGAGTGAAGCCATCGATGCAACTGGAGCGACAGCGGGAAACCCCGGCTCGTTCACCCCGAGTGGTGCGACGCCTCCGGTGGACCTCGCCTCGATGGTTGGAATCGTCGCGACCCCGGCCAGCGGATGGCTCGTGGGAGAACACGTGGTGCTCGGCGACGCGTCGCACGCGAGCTGGGACGGAGGCGCGTGGGTCGCTGGTGACGGGGTTGGCATCGCGGCCTTCTCCACTGCATCAAAGGCCAAGAAATCGGGCGTCGTTCAGGACACGTTCTAGGCCATCGAACCGGTCCAAAGACGCGCACGACGAGACGGGATGGAGTTTCCTCCAGGGTTCGCCATCCCGTCTCACTACCAGTAACCGTATAACGTAAGTGAGGTCAGCGTGCGAAACTATCATGTGCTTCTCTCGAACGGCAACGAACGGAACATCAAGGCGAAGTCGATTGAAATTCTCGATGGCTCGCTTCTGTTCTGGAGTGAACTGAGCATCGAAGCGACGGAATCCGAGTCGAGCATCGTTGTCGCATACGCGCCGGGCACCTGGGTCGGCGTGGAGGTCGAGCGACTCGACGACAAGGGCTACCCCGGAGACGACCCGAATCGTCCAACGCCCATCAACTGACATGGAGAACAAGTTCATCGTCGAGGAGTGGCCGGTTGTCACCTTCACGATTCAGAATGGCCCCATCAAGGAAGTCGGCGTCAACGGCTGCCAGATTGATGAAGTCATCGAGTGGGCGAGGAACACAATCGACGGGTTCAACAAGAGCTTCCCCTGTCGTGAGAACTCCCTGGCGATCACGAAGCTCGACGAGGCGCTCCTCTGGCTCCTCAAGCGCAAGATGGACCGAGATGCGCGGGGGGTCGAGGGTTATAACAAGGCATGATTCAGGTCACCTCGAGGGCTGAGAAACTATGGAGTCCTCACCAGGTCCAAGCGGACTTTGTGCAGACTCCGTGGACAGTCTTCGAGGCGATGTTTGGCGGCGCAGCCGGAGGGGGAAAGTCCGAACTTCTATTGATGCTTCCAGTCGTTTACGGGTTTCACGAGATTCCCGGATTTAATGGCATCCTGTTTAGAAGGACTTTCCCTCAACTTGAAGAATCGCTGATACCTCGCTCTCAGGAGTTCTACAAATACCTCGGGGCGACTTATAACGACACGAAGCACTACTGGACGTTTCCATCGGGCGCAGTCGTAAGGTTCTCATATCTCGATAAAGACAAAGACGCGCGCGACCACGACACGGCTGAGTATCACTACGCAGGGTTCGATGAGCTGACGGCCTTTACGGAGTTTATGTATCGTTACATAACCTCCAGAGTCCGGTCAACTCTCACCGGCGTGCCGCCCTTAATAAGGTCGGCCACAAATCCAGGTAACATTGGGCACGCCTGGGTCAGAGATAGGTTTGTAGCCCCGGCCAGACAAGGCCGAACGATTCTATACGACGAGATAGCCAAGAGCAAGCGAATATTTATCCCAGCTAAGCTGACGGATAATCCGCATCTGATGGAGAAGGACCCCGGTTACATCAACCGGTTGCGTTTACTTCCCCTCGCTGAGCAGAAGGCTAAGCTCGATGGTGACTGGTGGTCATTCTCGGGTCAGGTGTTTGACCAGTATCGTGAGGAACCGTATCCCGATGAACCAAGTAATGCCTGTCACGTCGTGGCAGACTTCGAGCCGCCATACTGGTGGCCGCGTGTGCTTGCTGTTGACTGGGGTTATTCGGCTCACACATGGGCGGGATGGGCTGCGATTGCACCAGACTCACGGGCTTTTCTTTACCGGGAATACTGCCGTAATCGACAGGATGTTTCAGTTTGGGCTGCCGACATCGCACGCGCTTCTCAGTTTGAACTAGATAACATCGTAGCAAAGGTAATCGACCCCTCGGCTCAACAGAAGCGTGGGACTAAGACGATTCTTGAGCAGGTTATAGAGAGCACGGGCTGGTCAGATTGGGAACTCGCTGATAACGACCGCATCGGTGGAAAGATGCTGGTCCAGGAGTTCCTGAGATGGCAGCCGCGACCACCCCGATACGTTCCGCTCGAAGGTTACAAGCAAGAGACCTTCGACTACATCATGCGGAATCAGGGGTTGGAGCAGGCAGCTGAGTACTACAGGATGTTCGAGCCGGAAGCTCCGGAGACGAACCTCCCTCGGTTGCAGATTACGAGAAGTTGTGCAGAGTTAAGGCGTGCAATTCCCCTGTGCGTTTACGAGGAAAAAGATGGACGACCGACCGAGGATGTCGCCGAGTGGAGGGGAACCGAGGAACATCCGGGGGACGACCCCTATGACGGGGTTAGGTATCTCCTCAAGGCGGTTGACCGATTCGTCCGCATCTCAAAGAGAGAGTTCACCAAACGCGCACAACTCTCGGCAGTTTCAGAGCGCCTCGAAAAGACCGGCGACTGGAACACCTATTATCGACAGATGGGAAAGATTGAAGCAGAACAGCGAAAAGTCGTCGGTATCCACCGTGGAAGGAACAGGGGGCGTCATTTCGTCGCTTCTGGGCTTCCTCGGGCTCATGTCATTCCGACACCATCAAAAGCTTACGGTGGACCTACACGAAAAGAACCAGATACTGGTGGCCTATAACGACCAGCTCAAGTCGGAAGTGGCTGCATCGCGCGCGCGTTTGATCGAGGCTGAGTCGGCGGGTCAGTTATCAGACGCCAGGAGCGCACACGAGCAGGGAAAGTGCCTGCTCCTTGAGAACGAGATGGAGTATCTTAAGGCTCAAATCGAGCTTTACCAGGTTCGGATGGGTCTTGTAGTGCCCGCTCCCATAGCTGGGGCCGTGGCCACAGAGCACAAACCCATCCGGAAGTCTCGTGAGCCGTTTGAAGCTCTCCAGAGTCGAGTCGCTAAGGCTCAAGCGGACCAAACGGAAGAATACTGGCGCAAGAGAGCGGAAGGCGTCAATATTGCGGGTGCTACAAGCAGTGAAAGTCTGACGAAGGACGAGCCTGATGCAGCAAGTTCTTGATCCGCCCGCCGCTACCGACTTCCAGGAGATGATTCCTCCTGAAGCTGGCATGGTCCCGGCTGCTTCGTCGACTCCAGAAGAGCCGATGAAGTTTCACGAGACCCGCGAGGGCCGATTACTGTCCCAACTCATCGAAGACCTTGAAGAACCGGAGAAAAATGTCCGTGAACAGATGGTCAAGGTCTGGAGAAAGATGGAAAACTACTGGCGTGACCGCCAGTATATCATCTGGGACGAAATCTCGTCGGATTGGCGCACTCCGGGGGAGATGGCGCTCACAAATAAAGAGCTCAACATCGACCCGGCGGCTTACGCCAAGATTGTTAACGTCTACAAGGCTCACGGACAGGCAATTATCTCTGCTCTGTCAGCGGGTTTGCCTTATGTCCAGTTTTTCCCTGATGATGCGGACTCACAGGATGACGTTTTCACTGCCAAAGCTTACTCAAAGTTGGCTACACTGATCCAAAAGCGAAATAAGGGTCAGTTAATCTTCATCAAGGCCCTTTTCTACATCTACAACTTCGGCACAGCGTTCGCCTACAACGAAAACAAGGATACGACCCAGTTTGGGACGGTGAAACGTGAAATTCACGTTGATGTCCCCATCGTAACGCGTCAAGAGTTCTGTCCAGCCTGCGGCTATATGCTGGCGAACGACGAATACGATGCACCACCACCTCCTGCTCCTGTTGAACCGGCTGGCTTCGAGGAAATGGGTGAGATGCCTGCTCCTCCCATGACGGAGCCGGGTATACCACCAGGACCGGCAAGTGTTCAGAGCATGAACACTTTACCGCCGCCCCCTTCTGCTCAAGAGCAGTGCCCTCAGTGCGGGAATACGATCGTTGCTGACCACGAGGACTTCGAGGATGTCGTCCCGAGGCTCGTGGGCCACACGGATGACCCCAAGTCGCATGAGACGATTGAGGTTTTCTCCGGGTTGCACGTCAAGTTCCCGCACTGGTGCACCACTCAGGCTCAGACGCCATATTTGAGCCTGGAAACGGACGAGAGCGTCCCATATCTCCAGAGCATCTACAAAGAGGTGGCCGATAAGATCAGCCCCTCAGGTTCCTCGACGACTTACGAAAGACAGGCCCGTCAGAACGCTGATTATCGCGGGGATGAGCCGGGCGACCTGTGCGCCTTCAAGCGCTCATGGATTCGCCCCTGGGCCTTCAATAAGCTCGGTGTCAACAAGCAAGAGGACATCGATTACCTCATCGGCCTCTACCCGGATGGCGTTTACATCGCCAAAGTAGAGGATCTTATCGTTGAAGCTGTTCCGGACAAGCTCGACGACCATTGGACTTGCACCATTGACGCGACTTCGATGTTCGTCCACGCTGACCCGATGGCTCAGCCGCTCGTTCCCATCCAGGACATCACGAACGAACTCACGAATCTTACTCTCGAGACGGTGGAGTTCGGTATTCCTGAGACTTTCTACGAGTCAGATGCTATCGATTCTGACCAGTATTCGAAATCAGAAGCCCGTCCTGGAATGCTTTATCCGGCTAAGAGCAGAGCGGGAATGGGCCTTGACTCAAGCTTCCATACCATCAAAACATCAGCGCTGAGTCAGGAAGTTGACACATTCGCAGACCGAATGACCCAGGCTGGTCAGTTCGTCTCCGGCGCATTCCCCACGATTTGGGGCGGTGCGATGGAAGGCGGCGGTGGAACAGCGCGTGAGTATGAGCAGTCGCGTTCGATGGCTCTCCAGCGCCTGAATCTGTGCTGGCTCAACGTCAAGATGTGGTGGGCGGACGTGATGAGCAAGTCCGTCCGGTCCTTCGCCACCAACATGAAGGATGATGAGAAATACGTTGAGAAGAAGGGCAATTCCTTCATCAACGTCTGGATCAAGCGCGCTGAGATGCAGGGGAAGGTTGGACAGGTTGAACCGGACGTCAACGAGGCGTTCCCAATCTCCTGGTCTCAGAAGCGTGACATCATCATGAACCTCGTTGGCATGAAGAACGAGATGGTCGATGCGGTCATTGGCCACCCGGAGAACTCCGGTCTCGTTGCTTCCGTTATCGGGTTCCCGGAACTCTATATCCCAGGCGACGACGTCAGAAGCAAGCAGCTCTGGGAAATCTCGGTTCTTATACAAGGTCAGCCCACTCCTACAGGGATACCAGACCCAACCAATCCGGGTCAAGAGGCTTTGCAGCCCACGATACCCGTGCAGAACTGGGAAACCCATGAGATTGAGTCTGAAACCTGTAAGGCGTGGTTGATGTCGGAAGTCGGCATCGATGCGAAGATGAACAACCCTGGTGGCTACATGAACGTGGTCGCCCACATGCAGATGCATGACTTCCAGGTTGCTCAGGCGCAGGCTGCGGAAGCTGCTGCTGATGCTGAAAAGTCCGTCGAGAAGGACGGCAAGAAAATCAAGTCAGCTCCTCCTGAAAAGCAGGAATGAGTCTCTGGGTCGTGTTGTTGATTCTCGGGATTCTGGTAGCTCGGCTACTGATCCGACATAGGAGCTAAGATGCCACTTCAGTCAGTGTTTCTCGGTGCGACGACTCTCCTGCTGAACGGAGTGGTCTATGCCCTCCCAGGTGTTCGTTGTCTGCTGGCGTGTTCAGCAGCCGCGCCCACCATGACGATGTCAGTTGATCCAGCGTTCGCCAACAGCGTTCCAGTTGTCCTGACGAACGGGCAGATGGAAGTCGCTGGCGGATTCATCAAGGCCACGGGCGCTGATACGCCCATTATGGTCAAACGTGCGTAAAACGTAGGGGTGTTACATGTTTCGTTTCAAGTTCCAGAATCTTTTCTCACCGGATGACGCACCGGGAGCAGGTGTGCCTCACGGAGTAGCCGGCGATGTCAGCATCATGGGCGAAGGTGAGGAAACAAGTGGTGATGCTTCGGACGATACTGAAGGCGCTGAAGGGGAAGAAGAAGCTCCTGCAGGAAAGCCTCGCGTCGAAAGCTTCAACGAGGACGAGCCGGCTGAAGAAAAAGCCGAAACCGAAGAAGAACCCGACGACGAAGAAGAAAAGCCTGAAGGCGAGCGCACCGACGAAGAAGTCTTCCAGGGTCGGCCGACGCTCACCGACGTAAAGGCCAAGTATCCGAAGATTTTCAAGGAGTTTCCCGACCTCCGGGAGGTTCTCTTTCGTGAGGGAGAGTTCTCCAAGCGATTCGGCAGCGTCGAAGAAGCCGAAGACGCGATGGTCAAGGCGGGCTCCTTTGGAACGATTGAAGCAGCCCTGTTGGGCGGCGACAGTTCTCCTATTATCGAGCAGCTGGGGGCCAATGCTCCTGAGGCTCTGGCATCCGTCGTCGACAACTTTCTCCCGCAAGTTCTGAAGCACTCGCAGGACCTCTATCTACGGGCCACGATGCCCGTGATTGAGCAATTCCTGCACACGGCCTACACTCACGGGAAGAACACTGGCGACGCTAACCTGATGAGGTCTGCGCAGCATGCGGCGAACTTCATCTTCGGAAAACCTGAGATTCCGGACCCGGCACGGAGAAATCAGCCGCGTGGTCCCCATCCTGCCGAGCAGAAGCTTGAACAGGAGAGGAAAGAGTGGGCTGATACCAGATTTCGCGAGACTTCTGCTGAAATCTCCGCTGGTATCGACCAGGAACTCGAAGCCGATATCGTTAAGGGCCTCGATCCTGACAAGAAGCTATCTCAAAGGCAGAGGGCTAGTTTAATCAAAGAGATCAAAGACGAAATTGACGCGACCCTCGGCAAGGACGAGGCTTTCAAGCGTCAGATGCGCTCCCTGTGGCAGCGAGCAGGGACCGCCGGATATCCGAGAGACCAGCGAGCCAGCATAAAATCCGCGTTCCTGGCGCGCGCAAAAGCGTTGGTCCCATCGGTTCGCACGAAGCTCAAGGGCGAGTGGTTTGGACAGGCCGAAAAAGGGAGGCCTGACGGGGCGAAGGCTCCGGTTCGAGAAGTAGCTCCTCAGGGTAAGCCTGAACTCGGGAAGAAGCGGTTTGTGGCAGAAGCGGGTCGACCGGCAGCTGGAGCGGGACCGAAACGTCCACCAGCTCCGAAGGACGTCGATTACGCTCGAACCTCAGACCTCGACCTCATCGAGGGACGGTTCACCAGAAGGCGATAATCAATGGCTCTTGCTGAGACTCAAGTAGTCGCGAACGAACTTGAGCGTGTCGAACCGACGGTTCCCACGCTGTTCGACCGTGACGCGGTGTTCTACGCGAACATCGAAAAGAAGACCCCGGAGAAGGTTTCCAATAGGGACATGCGAGTCCCGATGGAAATGCGTCCGGGCGGCCTGTTCGGTCACTACGACCCAGCAGGCGGAGACATGGGACGCGGCGAAGGTCCCGTGTTCGACAAGGCGCTCGTCAACACTGTCCACCTCAAGCATGCCATCGAATGGCACAAGAAGGCCGAGTGGGCGACTGACGATGCGCGGAAGTCGGTCGTCAACACGGTCCGTCACCTGCTCGCCAAGAGCATGGCGGAGTTCCGCCGTCACGTTGATTCGCTCATGATGACCTCCGGCAACGGAGTCGTCGGAACGATCAGCGGCGTCACCAACGCGGGTGGGTTCGACACCTACACGCTCGGGACTGACGGATTCGGTGCGCGTCTCGTTCGCGCCGGTCAGAAGGTCAACATCTACACGTCGAACCTCGCTGGCCCCGTCCATGCGACCGGCGTGGAAACTCCCATCACCTACCTCGATCTGGAGAACAAGCAGATCAAGGTCGCGACCGTGACGGGTTCGGCTCCGGGAAACGTGATTCTCCTGTCGGGTCTCTCAGGGGCGAGCCCCACCTCGCTTCTGGGAGTGCCTTACCATCACAACAACGCATCGACGGGAACGTGGCTCGGTCTCGACCGAGGTGCCAACCCCGAGATTCGTTGCTCGCGAGTCAACGCCAACGGTTCGCCGCTGTCGTTGCCGTTCCCGAGGCTGGCCGTCAACAAAATCGGTGACCGTGTCGGCATCGACCACGGCACGAAGTTCCAGGCATGGATGCATCCGTGTCAGGTGCAGGCGTATGAGGACCTCGGCCAGCAGGTCTCCATCATCAACAAGCAGGCGAAGGAAGAGGGACTCGACCTCTACTTCGACGTGCAGCAGCTCGCCGGCGTCCCCATCAAGAAGTCCTACTCGTGGGACAAGAAGCGCATCGACTTCATCGTGAACGAGGCGTGGGGTCGTGCCGAGATGCACCCCGCCGGATTCTACGAGGAAGGCGGACGCAAGGTGTTCGAGCTCAGAGGCGCTTCGGGTGGCGTGGCTGCGGCGAGCATCTTCTACATCGTGGTGTCGTTCAATCTCTACATGAACAACCCCACGAAGGGCGTCTACATCGACAACCTCGCGGTTCCGTCGGGCTACTAATCAGGAGAATGTCCGGGGTGAGGCTGGGCTTGTTATTATCCGACGTCAAGTCGGTCCCCGATAACAAGAAACCCCACCCCGGACACGCTAAATACGATGGCTGAACAGGTTATTATAAACGAGCGGCTCAAACTCTACTACGGGACGGAGTTGGATGGACGTCCGAGATATCGAGTCCTCTGGACGACCAACAAGACCGAGCAGAGAATCGGAGAGTTCAACGAGTTCTACGGAAAGATTTTCCTCAGGACCGTTGTTGGTATGAAAGAGTGTCTCAGATACCCCTACGACCAGGATCGGTGGGTAATTGAGAAACTGTTTTACATCAACAACCCTGAGCTAGTTTCCGAGAAGCCAGGGAGCTACGAACCTGTCCATATCTTGAAAGATAAGAATGGCGAGTATCTTCCGCTCAATTGGAAGGTTGTGCAGACTATCGTGGACTTTGCTGAAGCACGTCCTGTGGGCATCCAGTTGACGGACAAAGACTGGAAAGCAGAAGATCAGCAGCTCACGGACAAAGAGGTCGCATACTTCGAGGATGTGCTGGCCGATCAGGGGCGAAGCAACCTGTTTGCCTTTGAAAACTCAGTGTTCAACGACTCGACAAAGGTGTTCCGATGAAAGAGCGTGTATATCCAGCGGCCACGGTCATCTCGCTTGTCCCGTTCGCTATCGACGAGACGAAGCCTGGGATGACTCCCAGCAAGTTCTACATCGACCCAGCCCCGGTCGATTCTTTCTCCTGTTTGCTGGTGACGAAATGCCAGCATGGGGTCTATCTCGACGAATACAGGCCGGTCCTCATCGTGCCGACCTCACCTGACGAAGTTGCCGAGGCCATCTGCTTCGACTACAAGAAGGGTCAGCTGGAACTCACTCTCGGCGTCGCAGAACCGGGCCTGTTCTGGGTTCCAGGCGACTACGCCAAGAAGGAGAAGCACGACGAACTCAAGGCGTTGTTCGCTACGGAGTTCCGAGAGGCTCACAAGCTCCAGATGGAGTGGTTCAAGTCCCTCGTTGCGAAGGCTGACGACGCATGGGGCAAGTTCCACCAGCGCGCCATGATCGCGCACATCACCAAGATTGCAGCTTCGCGCCTCAAGCTCAATCGCGAGTGGTTGCTCGAAGCTGAGGTTCAGGCAGCTCAGAGTGAGTGCCCCGTATGCTTCGAGAAGGTTCATCCGAAGGCAATCATTTGTCGTGGTTGTCAGAACATCCTCAATCCGGCTGAGTATGCCAAGCACCAGTTCGCCAAGGCTGCTCAGCCTGTGAAGGTATAACATGGCTGTAACTGCGGCTGACGCCCTCACGGAGTGCAAGTTCCTGCTGAACGACCCGTCGGGAAATATCTACCCCGACGACCGTCTGTTGCCCTTGATGCAGAAGGCTTACCGTGAGCTTCAGACGAAGTTACTGCTTAACGGGCTTTCGGTTGTCAAGGAATACACGACGGGAACCCCGATTCCAGTCCCGGCAGGGACCATACTGTTGGGCGATGGGACGGGACTTCCCACTGATCTCGTCTATCCCATAGAACTGTGGGAACGTCCCGCAGGTTCTACTCAGTTGTTCGAGGAGATGACGGAGCGAGCCTGGGAGCCAGAAATCAGACCAGGTTCGACCCTCATCTACTGGGATTGGCGCGAGGAGGAAATCAAGTTCGTAGGTGCGACGACGAACCGTGAAGTCCGCATCAAGTTCATGAAAGGACTCGCGCGCATCACCTCAGCAGCTTCACCCATAACGGTGAACAATGCCACAACCTGGCTCGCCGCACGAACTGCTGCAATCGCTGCATTCGTATTGGGAAGCAATCCGACTCGAGCGGAAGGACTCAACGGGGATGCCGGGCAAGCTCTCGAAGACCTCTTACGGTATCTCGTCAAGCGTCAGCAGGGTCTTCCGGTCAGAAGGAGGGTCAACGCATACCGTCGCTGAGTCGAAAAATCGTTAACTGAATCATTAGGTGGTGGAGGGTAAAAAATGATTCCTGGAAAAACCGGAAGGCTGTCCGAATCGACAGTCGTCGCCGCAGACACGATCAAGGCTGATGCCGATATCGTGGTTGCGACGGGTGCCGTTGGCATCAACACAATCATCCCGTTTGGCATTGGCATCGGACAGTGCCAGCTTCTCATCCTGCTCACTCCCGTTCCAGTCGTTCTGGGAACCACGGGCAACATCGCTGTCGGGTTGACGACGGTAGCCAATCGACCGACGATTCTGGCTTACGTGCGCTCGCTCGGCAAGTGGTATCTGCACTCGGTGGTCTAAATGCTAGACCACGAACCCATCACAATTCGTCAGTTCCTCGGCACGTTTGACCGGGGTGACGATGAGTCTGTCCCGCCGGGATACTTCAGGGACTCCCGTAACGTTCGTTTCATGACGAACGCGGTGGAGACTCGTGAGGGGAGTAGTGTCGACCTCGACAAGTCGAACATTCGTCGCATGGCAATCTACAAGAGGTTGGGGGAGGCCCAGCGCCTGTTGCTGCTAGACACGAGCGGGAACTTGTGGGACTCAGTTAACATGGGTGCCCCCATCCTCTCTATCGTTGCCATGACGGACTTTTCGATGGAGACGATGTTTAATCGCGCTTACATCACTCCACACAACGGTGTAACCGGCTTGCCGGGAGAACGTGTCTATGTTTATGAAGGTTCCGGATTGGCACGACCCGCGGGTGGGAACGCTCCAAGTGGTTTTGTACTCGGACTTGCAGATTCTACGGATTCGGGAAACTGTGAACCCGGTTCGCACGTGTTCGCGGTATGCAACGAGTCCATTACTGGTTACTTGTCTAAACCGGGTGGATTCGCTGCGTTCTCGCCAGTTGGTGAGAAAAAGCTAGACGTCTCAAACATTCAGCCCGGACCAACCGGAACGGTAGCGCGTGTCCTCGTCGCCACTAAGATGATTGAGGACTACGCGGGCGACTACCAGAATCAGGAGTATTTCTTTGTCCCCCTCGGACGACTCGCCGGAAACGTTGCGACAACCCTTACCGTTTCCTTCTTCGACGCAGACCTACAAGCCTCAGCTGATTTCCTCCTTGACCAGCTCGGAGAGATTCCAGCTGGCGTGTGTATCCGTAATTATCGAGGACGCCTTTGCGTCGGTGGAGAGAATCTTAACCCGGCTATCGTTAGAGTCTCCAACCCAGGAAATCCTGAATCACATGATGCAGTTGAAGGCTTTGTTACGGTTAATCCAGGGGATTCCGGAGGAGGAGTAACGAACCTCGCGACGTATAGGACGCAGCTTATCTGTTTCAAGGACGAGCGCACTTACGTCACGATGGATAACACCTTCAACCCAGCTTTCTGGAAGGTTGATGACATTGACCCCTCAATGGGATGCTCTTGTCATGCGTTGGGCAAGATTCGAGACTTTGGGGATGGCACGGAAGATAGACTTTTCGTCGCTAATCGTCAAGGACTTCAGCTTTTCACGGGCACCTTCTCCGATGCCGTGGTCAGCTACGACATCGATACGCTCTGGAACAGAATCAACAAGAAATACTTCCACACCGTCGAAGTAGTGGTTGACCCATATGCCTACCTCGTTTATTGCGCTGTTCCCCTGGGGGCTGCTACTTCTCCTGATTATCTTTTCGTGGGTGATTATCAGGAAGGTATGGACAAAATAAAGTGGACCACTTGGTCATATCCTACTTTCCCGACGACCGTCGTCGTTGATCTCGACGAGGCTAAGAAAGAGGGAGTGTTCAAGTTCGGTTCGCTGAACGGGAAGATTTACAAGTCCGACCTCACGCGCACAGACGACAATAACGTCGCAATCGCCTCCTATGTGCAGTTCGGCCACATGCCGACGGAGGACGATGAGCGAGTTTGGCACTTCACGGGAACTCGCATCAGGTGCAAGGGTGTAGGGGTTCTCGACATCATGGTAACAGGTGAGGACGGGGTGCTGACACAGTTTCCCGCCTCCCTGTTGCTATCTCTCGCACCAGGCCGGGGATTGTTCAGGGGGTTCAATTTCGTCAACGAACGTGCAAGCGTGAAGTTTGGCGTGGATGGGTTCGGGGAGAAGTTCAGGCTGACAAAGTATTGTCTCTATGGCTCCGTCGAATGGGAAACGAGGCCTGAGTAGTGCCTAATCAGGATATCACGACCCTCATAGCAGGGCTTCAGATAGATGACCCGAAACTCTATCAAGCCTTGATGCTACTGAACGAGCGGATGTTGACGGTCGAAAACGACCTCTTTCCACTCGTTCGTCAATCTGAGGAGGCTGAGCTTCCTGAGTTACCCGTTCCAGCACCAGCGACGTTCACGTTCATTTTTGAGCCACTCAGCGTCGAGTTGAGATGGGCACCAGTTGACGGAGCTACCATATATGAGGTTCGCAAGGGGACCGCCTGGGATACAGCATTCTTTCAGTTGCGGACAACTTCGCTACAGGCGGATATTTCGCCGTTGCCAGTTGGTTCGCATACGTTCCTGCTCAAGAGTGTGACTCCCGGTAACAGTTACTCTCTCGACTTTATCTCACTTGTCATCGACGTTCCACAGCTGGGAACACCAGTTCTAAGCGCCCGCACAATTGATAACAATGCACTCCTTAGCTGGAACATTCCGACTTCCGTATTCGCCATTAGTTACTACAACTTCTGGAAGAACGGTGGTCTCGTTGGTATCGTTCGTGGTAACTTCACGACATACTTTGAGATGGTCGGTGGCACTTTTCTCTATGGTATTTCGGCTGTAGACGTAGCTGGAAATGAATCGGCTCGTGGCGAGATCCCGGTAGTTCTGGCGATACCTCCAGACTTCGTGCTGGAGAGTATCTACGTCAGTAACTTGGGTATGCTTGACGCCCAAGCTCACGGTATCTACATCGAGAAGGCTGGAAGCGTAAATCCGACTAATTTCATCTTCGAGAATCAGTCAGGCTTTACCACTGATCCGACGCACATCTATCTCGCGCTGATTCAGACGAGTTCGACGCTTGTCAACTGTGTCCGTGAGCCTGGGCCGCGTTTGTTAGCTTGCTGGCTCATCACTAACTGGCAACAGCACTTTACGAATCGTTCATGGATTAGCCCGAAGAATCAGGTTGATGCTGGCTATCCAATTTATATCCAGCCGGGAGCACTGACGGGTAGCTATGAGGAGATTGTCAACTAC
>Ga0137340_1000025_pt1 | contig 42326 bp, 52 predicted proteins | sample EasRivERMLT400_2_FD_102295 | JGI IMG/M metagenome (GOLD analysis project Ga0137340, IMG submission 102295) | Soil microbial communities from meander-bound floodplain in the East River, Colorado, USA - East River MetaG ERMLT400_2 | ecosystem: Environmental > Terrestrial > Soil > Floodplain ...
GCGCGGGGTGCTCCAGCTTCGCGGAGATTGCCACGCCGGCCGTCACGAACTATTCCGACACCGGGCGGACGGCCAACACGGTCTACCGGTATCAGGTGCGTGCCCGCGACGCGGCGAACAACCGCAGCGGCTACTCAGCCATTGCCACGGCCACGACGCCAGACAACACCGCACCAACCGCGCCCACGTCCCTGGTGGCGACGCCCGACTCCGAGACGCAGATCACGCTGACGTGGACGGCGGCCACCGACAACGTGGCCGTCACCCAGTACAGGATCGAGCGGTGTACCGGCGTCGCCTGCTCCAGCTTCGCGGAGATCGCCACCGACACGGCCAGCCCCTACGTGGACACCGGCAGGACGGTGAACACCACGTACCGCTACCAGATCCGTGCGCAGGACGCGGCCAACAACCTGGGGCCGTACTCCAACATTGCGACCGCACTCACGCCCGACCAGACCGCGCCCACGGCACCCACGTCCCTCGTGGCGACGCCTGATAGCGGCACCCAGATCACGTTGACCTGGACGGCCGCCACCGACAACGTCGGAGTCGCAGGCTACAGGGTCGAGCGGTGTACCGGGGCTGCGTGTGTAAACTTCGCACAGATAGGTACCGACACTGCCTCGCCCTTCGTGGACACCGGGCTCACGGCCGGCATTACCTATCGGTATCAGGTGCGTGCCGAGGATGCCGTGCCCAACCTGGGGCCGTACTCCAACATCGCGGAGGCCGTCACTACGGCACCGCCGTCTGGGGCTATCTCCCCGCCCGACCTGTTCGCAGCCGGCGAGCTTGGCGGCTGGTGGGATCCCAGCGACCTGTCCACCATGTTCCAGGACACGGCCGCTACGACGCCTGTCACGACGGTCGGGCAGTCGGTTGCCAGGATCAATGACAAGAGTGGCCGGGGCAACCACCTCCTCCAGGCCACGGCCGCCAACCGGCCCATCTACCAGATCGACACCAACGGCAAGCCGCATCTGGTCTTCGACGGCACCGACGACTTCATGCTCGTCAACCCCATGTCGTTGACGGCGAGCGATGCCATCACGGTCTGGCTGGGGTTCAACAAGACTGGGGAGAAGGCAGCCCATCAGATGATGATGGAGCACTCCACGATCCTCGACTCCAACGCCGGCACGTTCTACCTGCTGGAGCCGGCGAGCACGGCCCGCTACGACTTCCGCTCCCGTGGGTCCAATGCGACGGGCAGCACGGCACAGTCCACGGTGACGGCGGGATCGTTCACAAGTGTCTTCACCGGGCAGTCCGACATATCGAGCGATACCAACATTGCACGTGTGAATGGAGTGCAGACCGGAACTGCATCAGCCGACCAGGGCACGGGCAACTTCGGCACCTTCGGGTTCTACGTCGGTCGGCGCGGCGGCAGCACGCTGCCCTTCGGCGGCCGGCTGTACGGCCTCATCGTGCGCAACCTCGCGTCCACGGCGCAGCACGTGATCGACATCGAACGGTGGCTGGCAGAGAAGTCCGGGGTTCCCATCTCCCTAACGCCTAGCGACCTGTTCACGGTCGGTGAGCTTGGGGCTTGGTACGACCCGAGCGACATGTCCACCCTGTTCCAGGACACGGCCGGTGCCACCCCCGTCACGGCCTCGGGCCAGACGGTCGGACTGATCAGGGACAAGAGCGGCCGGGGGCTGCACCTGACTCAGGCCACGGCGGGCTCGCGCCCGACCTTCATCGACTCCGGTGGCCTGCGGTCCCTCCAGTTCGACGGGGTGGACGACTGGATGATCAGCGCATCCACCAACTTCGGTGCGGGCGGCGGCATCATCAACCTCTGGGCTGGTCTGTTCACCGACACGAACACGGGCGTCGGCCTCGTGGCCGAGTTGAGTGCAACCTCCTCGGGCAACGTCGGCACCTGGGCGCTCCAGGCACCACCCGGCGACCTGGACGGGTTCTACTGGCGGTCCAAGGGCACGGTGGACACCACGCTCGACGTGGACGGCGTGGCGCATCCCAGCACGCACGTGGTCCAGTGTCAGGCCGGCATCTCCTCGGACTTCTCCGCCATCCGGGTGGATGGTGTCCAGGCACTGCAGACACTGGCCGACCAGGGCACCGGCCCGCACGGCACGTTCCCGGTCTACATGGGCCGGCGCGGCGGGAGCACGCTGCCCTTCAAGGGCAGGCTGTACGGCCTGTTCTTCAGGCATGCCGCCACCACGGCGCAGACCCTTGCCGACATGGAGCAGTGGCTCGCCAAGAAGACGGGCATCACGTTCACGTCAACCTGAGGCACGCCATGGCACTCAACGGATCGATTGCCGCTGCTGCCCCCGGGGGAGCGCTGCGGACGGACACGGGCCCGCCCGTGAGCTTCAACGCCGGCACGCCGCTGCTGGCCGATAGCAAGGTCGCCACCACCGACACCGCCCAGGCGGGCCGCTATGCCGGCCTGTCCTACGACGCCGCCGGCCGGCTCGCCATTGCCGTGGGCGGCACGCCTGCATTCTGGGTGGCCGGCGTGCCGGTGGACGCGAGCGGTCGCGTGGTCGGTGAGGTCGGCAGCGCCGTGGTCTACGCGCCCAACGGAGTCCCCATCACGGCCGCTGGCAGGGTAGCCATGCAGAGCACGGGCGCCCCAGCGTTCACCCCAGCGCAACTGTTCGCGGCCGGCGAGGCCGGCGGCTGGTGGGATCCGAGCGACATCACCACGCTGTTCCAGGACAGCGCTGGCACGGTGCCGGTGACGGCCAGCGGCCAGCCAGTGGGGCGCATCAACGACAAGAGCGGACGCGGCAACCATCTGGTCCAGGTCACCACGTTCTCGCGTCCGCTTTACGTTGTGGCCGGTGCTCTGCGGTACCTGGAGTTCGACGGGGCGAACACCTGGATGGTGACCACGGCCAACATGAACATGTCCACCACCGATGCGCTCACGGCGTGGATCGGCGTGACCAAGATGGCGGACAAGACGTTCCACCAGATGCAGTTTGAGTTGTCTGCCAACCTGGGCAACAACGCCGGCTCCTTCTATCTCAACCACCCCGATGTCAACTCGCCCAACTACGAGTTCCTGTCTCGCGGGAACGTGGTCAACTTCAACGTCACTGTAGCCACGGCGGCGGCCGGCGTGTCCACCAACGTCATCACCGGGCAAGCCGACATCTCGTCCGACATCAACATCGCACGCAGCAACGGCGTGCAAACGGCAAGCAACACGTTCGACCAGGGTGGCGGCAACTACGGCAGCTATCCGTTCTGGGTCGGCTGCCGGGGCGGCACCCAGTTCCTGGCCGAGATGCGCCTGTACGGTCTGATCATTCGTGGCGCCGCGACCAGCGCTGGCGACGTGACGGCGGCGGAACAGTGGATGGCTACGAAGGCCGGTATCACGTTCTGACACCCTGGGGTACACGACCCTGCTAGACTGGTTCTCCGCCAATTACGTTATGCGGCATTAAGGAGAACCCAATGATCCAATGGAATATCACGGAGAAGCAGGCCGACCAGATCCTGCAGACCCTGGCTACGCGGCCGTTCGCGGAGGTCAACGACCTGATCCAGGAACTGCTGCGGCAGGCGCAGAAGCCGCGCCCGCTGGAGGTGGTGCCGCCGGTAGTCGAGCCGGGGGCCGCATGACCGACCACAACTTCCGCGCGCTCGTGTGGCGCTGCTGCGCCGCCGTCCTGGCAGCCTTCTGGACCTGCGTGATCTGGTTGGTGATTGCCAACCTCCCATAAAGAAGACGGCCCCCGAGGGGGCCGTTTAAACTCGCGGCAGCGAGGAGGGAGGAAGGGGTTCAGGGCGCCGCAGAGGGGTCAATATACGACGGGCCAGTCTTGAGGCACACCGGCATCCCGGCCCGCTTCGCGACCCTCTTGTCCGCGTAGCAGACCGGTGTCGTCACCGACGCGCCCGTCCGGGAAGATACAGGCACCTCCGCCTGACTCAACAGTACAGCCCTGCAGGGCATGCCAGCCCGTGCGTAGGCCGCAGCCACCGTAGGGTCCACGCACAGCACCTCCCTGGCTGCCTCGGCATGTCCGAAGGAATGCATCAAGGCCGCTGCGGCGCGCCGTTCGCAGCCGTCGTCCTTGTGACCACTGCCACCAGAGAAGCCCCAGCCCATGCCAGCGATGCCAACTGAAGAACCAATAACGCAAGGGGAAGTGACGCCCACTGGCGGAGCGTAAGCCTGGGCTGCGGACTTGATGCGGTGGGTTCCACCGTACTCGACATATTGATGTGTCTCCCCGGATTGCTCGATGCGCTGGGTGCCATCGGAGCGGTTGACTGTCTCGATGCGCTGCACTTCGGGAGCGCTTGAGTTGAAGGTGATGTTGTTGCCGTAGGCAGCAGTCTCGCTGGACGATGAGCTTGTGGCCGACCTGTCGGGGTTGGCCGTCTGCGCACAGACCGGCAAGGCTGCCACCATGGCAAGCCCGATGATGAGCTTGTGCATGGTGGCTTCCTGCTGCTTACGGAGCGACGGCAGTTGCCAGCGAGCCGCCAGTGAAGCCGGCAAGGCCGGCGCCAGTGGCGTTGCCCAGGTTCACACCGAACGACGCAGCGGCACCAACAGCGTTGGTCGTGGTCGTGGTGCTGGAGCCCGGGGTTGCCGTGGCAGAACCGGTTGTCGCGGCACCAACGACGTTGGTGTGGAACGACAGGCCGGCGCCAGGGCCGCTGGACGACAGGCTGCCCGAGCCCACGTCAACCGTGGACTGCGAGTTGGCTTGGTCACCGAAGCCGGGGTTGCTCGATGCGGTTGCATCGGCCGACCCTTGCTGCGCGCCGATTGCCACGCTGGCACCGTTGCCGACAGACACGCTGAACGTGGTGTCGCTGCCGACGCTTGCTGCGCTCGTGTTGGCAGTGTCCGGGCCCAGGGGGCTCGTCTGGCTCGCCGTGGCGATGCTCGTGTTGGTTGCCGTCGAGGTCGCCAGCGTTGCGCCGGCAGACGGGCCAGCCACCGGCAGCGAGGCCGATGCGCCTGCCACGGTGGAGAGCGAGCCGCTCGATGCGCTGGTGTCGGCTGTCTGGGCGAAGGCGGAACCAACGGCCAGGGCGGAGAGGGCGGCGGCTGCCACGAGATTACGGATCATTTGCATTTGGAACTTCCTTGCAAGGTTTGCTGGCCTGAGAAGCCGGGCCAGCGACGGCTATTCTAATGTGACTTTGAGGCTTTAGGTTCAGCCGGCGTCTGAATAACAACGCCCGCCGGAACCAACCCCAGGAGTTCCATCGCCATTGCGATGCCGATGGTACGCCCCAGGTTGAGGATGGCGTCCCTGACTTCCTCGTTCAGGTACGCCACTTGCCGGTTGATGATCGCCACGACGAACTCGTCAGGGATGCCAGGATTGGGTTCCTGGATCACCATCTCGTTGCGGGCGATCAGTATACGCACGGACGTGTCGTCCTCGCGTAGCGACACCTTGAACGGTGCCGGCTGTCCGATGTCGTCGTCACTCATGCTTCCTCCTTGAAGGCATCGGGCCGCAGCATGCTGGGCGACACGCGGAAGAACTCGCCCAGTTGCTTCGCCCGCATGATGGGCACCGGGAAATTCCTGTCCTTGCGGCAGGCGTGCTCCCACTTGTACAGCGACTGCGGCTTGACGCCCAGCGCTTGGGCCACCGTGCTCTTCGTGGCGTACTCGGGCATGCGCTCCTTCAGGAGCCACAGGAGCGGGTGCGCCGTGGTCTTCTTGCCGTTGGGCATGAGCATGGGCAACTTGATCTTCGGTTGGCGGCTACCCGGTCCCTTGGCAGGGATCGGGACTTCATTGAGAGCGGACTTCATGGCGTACCTTTCAGGCGATTGAGGATTGAGGCTTGTACATCGGCCTTCTCTGCGAGGGCCTTGGCGATGTCTTCGTCCACGGTCCCCTGGGCCGTGAGGTAGTGTACCACCACAGGCTTAGTTTGACCCTGACGGTACACGCGCGCAACAAACTGAATGTGCTCCTCCAGGTTCCATGTAAGACCGAACCAGCAGACGGCGTGGCCGCCGGCCTGGAGGTTCAACCCGTGGGCCACCGACGTAGGGTGGGCCAGCAAGACCGGCAGCTTACCAGCATTCCAGTCTTCAACGATCTTGTCGGCTGCCGCACGGGTGACGCCGCCGCCCAGGTATGGCACCTGGGTGCCGGCCGGCAGCACCTCTTCCAGGGCCTCCTTGATGGCCGGCACCTCGTGCAGGAAGGCCACGGCCACCAGCAGCGGGGTGCCCTGCTGCTCTTCGACAAGCTCGACCAGGGCATTCACCTTGGCGCTGTGGACGCGCACCGACTCGCCGCCCTCGTGGTAGGCCCAGCCGTTGGTGATCTGGCGCAACTTCATCACCGCTGCTGCGGCAGTGGCGGCCGTGAGCGTGACGCCGCAGGCCGTCTTCGCCACCAGTTCGTCGGCCAGCTTGGTGTACACCTGACGGGCCAGCGAGGGAAGCTCGACTGGAATCACGTTATACGAAATGGCCGGCATCGACAGGTAGTCCTCTGCCTGCAGGCGCAGCGCAACGTCGCGTATCCGGTACGCAACCATCTCGTCAGCCCCCGGCTTGGGGTACCACTGGGTGATGGTCTTGCCGCCGCCGATGCGGATCTCTTCGGCCAGCATGAACTGCTTGCGGAAGTGGGTGATGAAGCGGCCCAGACGCTCGCCCTCGTCCACGATCTGCATCTGCGAGAACATGTCCTCGATGCTCTGCGGGGCCGGCGTGCCGGTCAGGATCAGCCTGCGCTTGAAGTGCGGCAGCATGTGCTTGAGGGCCTTGAAGCGTACGCTCTGGGCGTTCTTGAACCGAGTGGATTCGTCCACGATCAGCATGTCGGGCTGGGTGCCGAACGTCAGGCCGCAGTTCAGAAGCCAGTTGACGTTCTCGGGGTTGATCAAGTAGATGTCAGCCTTGGCCTTCAAGGCCTTCTCGCGCTCCTTGGGTGTGCCGTGGACGATGCTCACCTTGAGGTGGTTGAACTGCGTCCACTTCTTGATCTCCGCCGGCCACGTCAGGTACATCGGCCTGATGGGCACGATGACCAGGGTGGCCTCGATGGCCTTGTGATGCTGGAGCACGCAGTGCGCGGCCAGGGCGATGCCAGTCTTGCCCATGCCAGGGTCCAGCAGCATGGCCGTGCCCGGGTTGGAGCACACCATCTGGATGGCCTTGGCCTGGAAGGGGTGAGGGTTGTATTGCATGTCTGTCTCTAGCTACTGAAGACCCAGTCTACCCTTCACCCCAGGATACTGTCAAGCAGGGCCTTGAACTGTTGTGTGCTGTAGACAACGGCTACACGATGACCGATGCCCTCCAGTTCAGTGTGCCGGTACACCTGCCTGGGCGACAGGCGCCCGTCGGGCATCTTGAACTCGACCAGCAGGCAGCGGCCGTTGGGCAGCAGCACCACCCGGTCAGGATCGCCGGCCACGCCGCCGTACAACTTGATCGAGATGAGGCCCAGCTTGCTGACGTAGCGCCGGCACTGCTGCTCCATTGCTGCTTCACTCATGGGACACCTCAGGCTTGGCGATGATCAACTTGTTGTCGCGCACTTCGCGCTCGGTGGCCTGGATGATCCAGCGGGTGCTCTGCTTTGTGGCCGCGCCGCGCCGATACAGGTTGCGCGGCCGCCCCAGGATCCGCTCCATAACGACGCCGGCTGCGGTGGTGTTCTTCTGCAGGGTGGCATCGAGATCGCATAGCCGAAGCATGTGCTGCGGCCCGACGATCACCTGGATTGGATACTTCTCGGTGTCCTTGCGTTGCCCCAGGCTTTCCTCGATGTCGTCGGCCACCGTGTCCACGGTCTGGAAGTTGCCCGACAACTCGTCGCGCATGTCCTCTTCGGTATCGGTCAGCCAGTGCTGCTCGCCGCCCTCCCAGGCCACGTACATCTGCGCCCACACTTGCTGCATGTCGACGCCGTGGTCGACATCGAGCTTGCCCTCTGCCTCGATCACCAGGAAGCGGCCGCTGCCGGTGTGGTCACTGAGGAAGCGCCTGTCGTTGACGCTGCCGCAGAAGGACGCACACCTGGGGCGCTTCAGCCAGCCGGCCGCATAGGGCAGGCGGTACTCGTCGGTGATCTCGGTGATGAATGCCTTGAGCGCAGCTATGTCGGTCTTCTTGAACGTCGCGTCAAGCTCGCCAAGCTCCACGATCACACCCTGCAGTGCCTCGTGCTTGCTGTCGCGGGCGCCGTGGCCGTTGAGGTTCAGGTTCTTGCCCACCTTGCTGAAGTCGGGCGCCAGGGAGGTGAACCACCGGGTCTTGCCGATGCGCTGCTTGCCCGTGAGCACGAGCACCATGCCCTTCTGCGAGCGGCGGCGCACCGTCCACCCGCAGGCTGCCTCGACGCCTTGCAATAACCAGCGACGTAAATAGATGCGCCAGGGGCCGGGGGTTGGTGTGGTCACGGACTTCGCCAGCAGTTCCAGGCGGTCCTTGCCGTCCCACTCCTTCGACAGGATCCAGTCGCGCATCGGGTGCCAGAAGTTGCTGTTGGCAATCCGGTCCAGGCACACCTTGAGCTTGGCCTCGTTCTTCATGCGCGCCCAGCCGAAGATGTCCGTGAGCGCACCCTCGATCAGGGTCGCGATCTCGTGCTCCTCCATGTTGCCGAAGCGCGCCATGTCGATGTGCTCGGGCAGGATGTAGCTGGTCTGCGCCGTCATCAGGTTCAGCCTGGGCCGCACATCCAACTGCGCCAGCCCCGCCTCGACGTTGCTGTAGCTGGTCGGCTGGACGGCCTTCGGCTCCTGCTCCTTCGTGCGCTCGACCTGGGGCAGCTTCAGGATGTCGACGGAACCCAGTGCGATGCGAAGGGTGCCGAAGTTGAACAGGTCAGCAGGATCCACGGGGTCCGGTCCTTCCTTGAAGGTGTCGGCGCCACCCACGATGGCCGCCAGGGCGGCCCGGGTGTTCTCGGAGATGGCGCTGTTGAATGTCTGGTTGGCGGGGCCGCCGCTGGCCTGCACCCAGTCGAAGAACCTCTGGCTGTAGTGCGCCCTGTTCTCGCCGTGGCCGTGGTGGCACCAGACGTTGCCCCTGCCGTTGTCGCTGTCGCCCAGGCACATGTACTTGGCCGTGGTCTGGTCCTCGCCCTTCTCGGTGTGCTCGTCAGCGAACGGGCACGTGATCAGCCACCAGCCGGCGGCGTTCTTGCGCTCCACCACGTGGCCGTTGTCGTGCAGCCACTTGAACACCGGATCTTCCTGGCCGGCGGCCGGCGGCACCTCGGGGCGCTCGCGCTTCGGCTTACGCGCACCCGGCAAAATTTTTAGATCAATCTGGAGACTCTCGAGCGTGTAAACGGCGAGAGGATTGAAGTCATGCAGTACCGCTTCGAAGCTGTCCCTGCCCTCCTTGTCGTTGATCGAGCCCGGGATGCGGAAGAGCCGACAGGCCTTGTTCACTCCCTTGTCCTGGAGGCCGGCGGCCACGAGGCCGGCGAACAGGGCGTCCGCACCCTGGATGTCCTCGGTCCACTCCTCCAGCAGGAAGCCCCATTGGAAGTTGCCGGGGCTGGTCTCCAGGATCCAGGTCGGGACGGCGTGGATCTTGCTGGCGTCCACCTTCGTGCCCACGTCATCGATGACGATGGCTCGCACGGCGTGCGTGTTCTCGTCGCGGCGCAAGTGCTTGCTGTCGCTGGCCCCGGTGTAGAAGTACCAAGCCCCGGGCTTGAGAGGCTCGCCGTTCCAGGCCCACGTCTGGAACCGCTTGCCGGTCTTCAGTGTGACCAGGAAGTGACGGCCGGCGGGGCAGCCTTGGGCGAGGAGTGAGAGGAAGTGGTGCTGCGTGGTACCATTTGCGTCATCTTGGGTTGACATCGTTGCTCCAGGGTGCCGCGTGGTGGCGGCCTGTAAAAGGGAGGCCCCGGGAGAAATCCCGGGGCCTTTGTCATTTCGCGTAGCGCTGTCCGGTCTTGATCTCGCATCCGAGTGGGAACCCGGCCAACCATTCTGGCACGCGCATCATCTCGCGCCGCAATGCCGCTGCTGCCTTCGCGGCATGCTCCTCGCTGCTGTCGAGCAACAGTTCGTCATGGGTGTGACCGATCACAATGGCATCCACGTTGTGCCGTTCCAGCACGGTCGCGGTGCGCTTCGCACAGTCGCGCAGCAGCGTGGCACAGGTGGCCTGGGTCACGTTCTCGGCCAGCAGGCCGTGCCAGATGCGCTCGGTGCGGAAGCCCCCCGGCAGGCTCTTCGTGAACACCACCTCGGTCTCCCACGAGTCGATGACGCGGCCGCCCCAGCCCAGGCCGTCCTCGACCACGTCGACCGGCGCCCGACCCTTCTCGACCACGTGCCCACGGATGTTGTGGTAGTACAGGGTGGTGTAGCCTGGAAGGTCGCAAGCGATGCTCACGGTGCCGGGGAACAGCGGCAGGATCTGCCGGTAGGCCACGTAGCCCACCTTGGTGTCGGTGCCCAGCACGCACTGCATGAAGGCCCCGTACAGCGCCTTGCTGAACACCATGGCCCAGTCGTTGGCACGACGCCATGCATAGACCACGCTGTCGGCCATGTCGTTCTCGATGCTGATGCCGTAGCCCCGGGCCATGGCCTTGAGCGCACCGCGAGCGCCGCCGAACTGCAGCGATAGCTCGGCCACCTTGCCGATCTGCCGCTGGTCGTCGGTCACGTCCTTGTACTGGACCCCGAAGATGTCCATGGCGTTGAACTTGTACACGTCCATGCCGTCGCGGTAGTACTCCAGCTTTTCCTCGGCGCTTGCCAGCCAGGGCATGCCCTTGGCCTCGACGCTGGTCCAGTCGCCCCACACCAGGGTGCGCCCCGGCCCCGCCTTTATGGTGGGCCGCAGCAGGCTCGCCAGCACGTGCATCACCTTGCCCTGGACCCGGTGCTCCAGCACCTCCAGCACGGCCCCTGGCACGTCCTTGGGCGTCTGCCTGGGGAAGTTGTGGACCTGGATGCCGGTGCTGCTGAAGCGCTTCGTCTGGATGGCCCCGTAGCAGATGTACGCACCCTGCGCACGACCACCATCGCTGGCGCGGCCGGCCATCTTGGCGTACTTCGCGACGCTCGCCTTGCCGGCGTCGTCCACGATCTCGATCATCTCGATCACTTCGGGGTCGGCTTCCTTGGCTTCCTCGCTGTTCAGGAAATCGGCGCGAGCGGCCTTGTCGGTCGACTCCTTCAAAACTTCGGTGACCTCGCCTTCGGAAGATTTTTTCCGAGAAGTCTTGACGAAGAACTGTGTAAACACTGAGTCCTCCATCCTGGCCTTCAGCCACGTCTTGATCCTGGCGTGCTGGCTCGGGCTGGTGATCTCGCCGTCGGTCTTGTCGCGCAGCAGCGCACTCAGTTCAGCGCGCTCCTGGGCACCGTACGTCTGGGCCGCCAGGGCGAGGCCCAGGTCGACCGGCAGGCCGGCGTCGTTGATGCGCTCGGTCAGGTAGTAGTCCTCGCGCTCGTGCTTGAACAGCGGCACCAGCTTGCCGCCGACCAGCATCTCGCTGCGCACGTCGTCCATGCAGTACAGGAGCAGTTCCATGTACTCGTTGGGGTCGTCGGCGTAGCCGCCCAGGGGCAGCGGCTTGCACCACTTCAGCATGATGGCGGTGCCGCGCCTCTTGGCCGCCAGCGACGGCGCTTCCTTGAGGTAGTCCAGGGCCTGCTCCAGCTTGCCAGGGAGACCCCTCGCGCGCGCCAGGGCGGCCGTGCAGTGATACCGCTCCAGCGGCAGATCCTTGTCCAGCACGTGGCGCGTGATCAGCCGTTCGAACTGGGCGTTCCAGGCGTGCATCTCGCACTTCGGGTCGCGGTAGGCGTCGCGCAGATCGGCCGGCATCTTGTGGCCGGCGGCCGACGGCCACGCCTGCACGGCGCTGCCGTCGATGCTGTAGGCGCAGCACAGGATCCGGGTGCTGGGGTGTCTAGCGTAAACGTGAGCGCCGACCAGCTTGAGGTCGATGTCGGAGCGGGTTTCGTAGTCGAGGTGGCAGATCATTTGTAGACCTAGTCTGAATTCCTGGTGATGAAATAGGCCCGGTGGATGTCCCGGGCCTGGGCATCAGGCGCCCTTCTTGGCGGCCTTGACGGGCGCTTTCTTGGCGGGCGCCTTCTTGGCGGGAAGCGGCGGGAGCGACGGCTTGGGCATGGCAGTTACCTCAGGTAGTTGGTCGACCCAGTCTACGACAGACAACACCGGGGTGTAAATCTTCCCGTAAGTTTTATTCTTGTGTTTGTACGAGTCGGTACACAAGCTGACCACGGCGATCATCTTCTTGGGGTTCTTGAGGAACTGCTTGGCGTACTCCTCCGCCAGGATAGCCATGGCGTTCAGGCCGCCGACGCTGGTCGTGCTGTACACCAGCTTTTCGCTGCCCAGCAGGCACGACAGGCCCCGCATCTCGGCCCAGTTACGGCCGGTCTCCGGGATCTTCTCGGGTTTGGGCGGCAGCGGTTCGAACATGGGCACCACCACGTCGTCCAGCAGCGCCGACGACACGCCAGGAAGCTCGGTGTCGGCCCAGCACTGCCAGCCATGCACGAAGCCCATGGGGTCCACGTAGACGTGGTCGTCCTCGCCCAGCGGGGTCTCGTCGGTCCCGTAGGACCACTCGCCGGCCTTGCTCATCTTCAGGAACCCGACCCGTACGGTCGCGCCCTTCGCCATGTTCTGGACCACGGCCTGGAATTTGGTCGGGTCGAACAGGACCACTGCGCCGCCTGCGGCGCCATTCGTTTGAGACATGATTACCTCCGGTATTTCAACAGTTCAAAGTTAGCCATCAGCCGCTCCATCGGTGCTGCTTCAGACTTCAGTTCGGGTAAAGCCTGGGCCTGACCCTCGGGCGACTTTACCAGATTCGTGCCGCTGGAAACCGACACGATCATGTCTTTCAGTTCCTGCGGCATGTTGGGGTGGGCCTTCTCGGCCATGGCCGGCGACATCAACTTGTCCTGCCAGATCTTGATGCGCCTGCGGCGCGCGAATATCAGCACCTCGTCCTCACTTTTCCACACCCTTGTCGCCCTCTTCGGTTTTAGCACGTAGCCTGGAACCCCAGGTTTTCCCAGCGCAGCGCACTCTGAGGCAGCCTTGTGGGCCATCTCCCGCAGTGACGTGATCCAGTAGTCCAGGCGGTCGGCCCGGTCCAGCCACTGCGCCAGCACGCCCATGGTCATGGTCGCCGGCATGCCAGCGGCCCCGAGCGCCTCGATCACCTCGCCGCGCAACTTCGGGCAGAACGACTTGGCCTTGCAGAACCGGCACCAGTCGCCGGGTACCAGATCGGCACCGCCGGCCATGGCCTTCTCGATGGCAGTCTCGGCCTTGGCGCCCCACTTGAGGACGTGGTTGGCCGTGGTGTCCCAGATCTTCACCTGATCCTCGGCGTCGGGCGGCTGCACCACCGTGAGGCGCACATGCGGCGGGTACGCGCCAATCTCCTTGTCCATCCTCACCAGGGCCATGTAGGCATAGCACAGCATCTGGTCGTTCTCGATGGGGTCCACCATGATGCCGGCCCCGCACTTCAGGTCCACGATCTCCAGCAGGCCGTCGGCCTTGAAGTAGCACAACAGGTCGGGCGTGCCGAAGAGCAGCGCATCGTGCTCGATGGTCTCCTCGACTGCGAACGCGTCGGCCAGCTTGATGCGCGCCAGGGCGTAGTCCGTGTACGGCTTGACGAAGGCCCGGTCTTCCGGCGTGCCACGGTCGGCCACGCTGGTGTCGTTGAGCATGGCGGCTGCCACCTCGTGTAAACGGCTACCCTCGGCGGCGTACTCGCTGTCGGGATCGTCAGGCCGCTGGAGCCCGAGGGCGAATGACCCCGGGCAGTTGATCCAGCGCTTGGCCGCGCTGGGTGCAAAGGGTGCGTGCATGCTTTACTCCTTGGCCTGCAGCCAGCCGTTGATGAATCCCACGATGCAGGCCCGGTATGCGATAGGCCAGCGGGCCACGTTATCCGGGTTCTTGAGAATGCGCTTGTAGCCCTGGTCCTCACTCTCGCCGTCGCGGTTCAGCATGGCGCGCAGCCACGTGCGCTTCTTGAAAAAATTGACGATGTCGTCTTTGTCGACATCCTTGACTGGAATGTGCATTTCAATTCTCCTCTTCGAATTCGTCCATGGCGTCGAGCACCTCCTGGATGTCGGGCGACGCCCTGACGAAAGACGCGGCCGCGCTTTGCAACCTGGGGGTGCTGTCAGACAAGCCCGAAGAGCCGATGGCCTTCACTTGGGCGTCCACCATGCCCAGGGTCCGTGCGCTCTTGTGCATCACGAAGGTGTAGAGCAAGCGATGCTCCGATCCCTTGGGGAATATCACGATGCCGGCTGTAGGTGCTCCAGCACGCGGCAACGCTTCCTTGACCTCGGCCTTGGTCATGCCCGGTAGCTGCAACAGGGCATCGTCGGCCGGCGCGTACACGTTATCGAAAAACCACGAGCACACCGGCACCACAGGCAGCCCATTGCGCTCCATGTACAACTTGTAGCCACCCTTGAAGATGTTGCGATCCGGCATGAGGTCGGCCAGGAAGTGGGCAAGGCGGGCACGGGCAGCGCCGCCGGGGTGAGGATGGACGACGCCTGTCTCGGGATCCATCTGGTCGATGGTCAGCAAGCCTTGGGCTACCTGCCGCAAGGTGAGTGGCACGGGCAAGCCATGGGGCACGAGCTTGTTTACGAGGTTGCCGATGGCATCGCACACATCGCGCGAGTTGGCGTCGTCGCGCTCGCTTAGGTGCGGCTGTATAGGTTGGCTATTCATGGTGGCTTCCTTTAGTTGAGCCTGAGGGGATCCTGCTGGGCCGGGGCCGGCTTCGCACGGTTGAGGGACTCGGCAGCTTCGCGCAGGCGCTTGGCCGCGCGCATCAGTTCCTTGGTGAGGTCTTCGCGGGCGTCGACACTCAGGTGCTCGGCGTGCTCGATCACGGCATCCAGCCTGCCGCCGAACTGTTGGTCGATGGTCTTGAGCAGTTCGTGCGCGATGTCGTGGGCGAAGCCGTTGATGTCGGGCAGCGTCTTCGGCGGCGCTATCTTGCGGGTGTGCTTGCCCAGCATCTCGTCGGTGACGCGCTTGGCATTGTGGATGGTCACGTCCTGCAGCTTGGCCTTGCCGCCATCCGTGCGCGTGCCGGTGGTGGCCTTCTTCATGCCGCCGGCCAGTTCCTTGGCGATGTTGCCGGCCAGCTTCGTGTCGCCGGTCTCCTTGAGCACCCGCTTCGTCTGCTGCGTGACAACCTGGGCCTGCTTGGTGGTCAGGTCATCGAACACCGACTCGTCAGCCACGCTGCTCTCGATCATCTCCAGGGCATTGAGTGCAGCTTCGATCTTGTACTCCCTCCAGCCGCTGCCCAGGTACTCGCACAGGGTGCTCACGGTGTAGGCTAGACTGCTCGAGGAGTCTACCTCCGCGATACTGAAAGTCGGCGCATGGCGAGCGTGCCTCGTTCCATTCTTCGGAGGTTTCGGCAGATGCAGCTTGCCGGCGGCGAAACCCTCGACCACGGTGCGGATGGTCTCCTGCTCGATCTTGGACGAGTGCGACCACTCCTCCATGTTCTCGTTCGCCATGATGCGCACCATGTCGTCGTCGGACAGGTCGCGCACCGGGATGTCGATCTCCTTGACCTTGAGGCGGCGCAGCGCTTCCAGGCGGTTGTGCCCGTATGCGATCTCGTACTGGCCGTTGGCGGTCGGCCGCGCCATCAGGTTGTCCCAGAACGTGGTCTGGTTGATCGAGCCCATGAGGGCCTCGATCTTGCGCTCGTCCAGCGGGTACCGGGCGAGGTGGCGAAACGGGTTCGCCTTGAGGTCACAGAGTTTCAATTTCACGATGGTCCTTCAGGTTGCAGGGGTGCGGACTATATCACCGGACTTCGCAAACGGCGTTGCCGTTGTAGTCGCGGTAGCAGACGATGCGCTCGGCGTGGGCGTAGTCCACGGTGACGATGAAGCCGATGCCGGCGATGACGAAGGTGATGAGAGTCTTGATCATGATAATTCCTGGTGACGTTAAGCCTGTGGCTTGGTGGTGGTAGGGTGCCCGCCTAAGCACATTTGTAGGGGCGGCGGGCTCATCCCCATAAGGATCTGGCCCCCAGGGCCACGCATGTGCCATGCGCTGACGAGTCAGGCTACCTTGGTGACGCGGGCATTGCTGCGGGCGACCCAGGCGGCAGTGCAGTTCGTGTTCGTGGCGATGATGGCGTCGAGCGCCTTGTCGGTGATGCCGGCCTTCAGGGCGAGCGCCTGGGCGACGGCCTTCCAGTCGGTGGTGCTGCGCAGTTGGTGCGCCAGCGACAGGCGGAACAGTTCGCCCTCGTACTTGCCCTCGCCGGAGCGCTCGATGAGCACCTCCTTGATGGCGTCCAGTTCAGCGGTCACGTCGGCCACGTCGGCCTTGAGGCGCCCGAAGCGGTCGACCAGCATGGGGGTGGCCGTGGAGGCGGCGGACATCGGGCGGGTGATGGTGGTGGTGTTCATGTCAGTTCCTTAGTACGTTGCGAGAAATTCAGTATACCCCAGGTTGCTCACCTGGGGTGTTGTATTTAGCCGACGATCACGTTGTCGCGAGCGTGGCAGGCGGGGCACGACATGTTGCCGTCCACGGTCTCGATCACGGTCTGGCTCATGCGCCAGATGGCGCCGCAGTTGTCGCACGCGCACTTGATCATGCGGGTGGTCTGCTTCTTCACGGGCGACTTGCTCTTGTCGAGCGTCAGGTGCGGGTACACGCCGTGCTTGGCGACCATGCGCTCGGTGAGCTTCGTGAGGATCTCGACGCGCAGGCCCATGATGGTGGGCTTGCCGTCCAGGCCCATCCGCTGGGCGAGGCGCACGAACGGCGCACGGTGGCCGCTCTTGCAGTCGTCCACGGCATGCACTAGCTCGTGCGCCAGGATCGACAACACCTTGGCGCTGTCCTCTATGCGCGGGCTGATGAACACCTCGTTGATGTCGGCCTTGCTGGCGTCCTTGCCCCAGCACTCGCCTATGCGCTTCTGGCTGTCGCCGCCACCGGGCCACGAGCACGACACCTGCACGGGCGGGATCGTGATGTCGCTGTCGCGCTTCATGGTGTCGGCGCGGATCATGCTGACAGCGTGCTGCAGCCACTCTTCACGGTTCATCTGCTTCATCTCAATCTCCAAGTGTGTAAACGACAGACGCAGTATAGCCTGAGTCTTGCGGACGAGTCAAGCGTCTGATGTCGCTTTCCATGTTGCGCACTGCTCGCCAGTCGCTGGGCGATCCGGCACGCGTATATACAGTGCCGCCGCGCAGGATCAGCACGAGGTGCTTGCCGCCCTTGTCCTGGCCGACCACCAGCCCCTCCTTGATCAGGCGCTTGATGGCCTGCTCGGCCTCTTTCTTGGTGCTCATTTGTACATCCATTCCGTGATGATGCGAAAGGCGAAGCACCAACCCAGGGCGAAGCCGATGACAAAGCCGACGATTAGGGTTACCAGCCCGATGGCCCACAATTCCATATCAATCTCCAGTGACGAAAATAGGGGGCCGAAGCCCCCGGGGGTTAGAACCTCTCAGCGCAAATCGGGCCGATACCGCGAGCGATGCTCTCGGGGTTCGTCAGGTCGCGAGAGCAGACAGAGCAGCGGCCGCTAGCCTTGCCATGCAGGACGGCGGCGGCCTCGGGATCGGCCTCGATGGTCAGCAGCGCCAGCAGCACCTCGACATGGTCGACGCCTGGGCGCTGCCACTGGGTGAGCACGCCGCCGTCGAGCTTGCCGACGGCCTTGTCGGCGTCAACGTGGCGGATCCAGCAGCGGCTGCCGCCGTTCTCACGCTGGATCCGAAGCTTGCCGATCTCCAGCTTCGCGAGGCGCTGCATCAGGGCATACAGGCGCGGCAGTTCGGTCGGCTGCACGGCCACGACAGCCGGGGCAGCAGCGGCCGCGCGGGGCAGCGACCACGTGACCAGCTTGGCAGCGTACTCACGCTGTGCGTCGCTGGCGAAGGAGCCGAAGCGCACCAGCTTCGCGGCGATGTCGCGGGCAGCCATGGCGCTCTTGCGGGCGAACTGGTCGCCCAGGCCGCGCGCTTCGAATCTGCACGCGGCGGCGTGCAACTCCTCGGCGCACTGGATCGCTTCGCCTGAGGGATCCGCAGCAGTGGCGGCAGGCAGGGCGGGCATGGTGAAAGGGAAGTTTGCGGGGTTGAAGCTCATGATCGGATCCTTGTGGTGTGGTGTGGTGGGGGAGAAGCCGTATTATGCAGCCCCAGGCTTCTCCATGTCAAGAGTGGGGTTACAGGCCGTCGTCGTCGGTCTTCACGAGCGCGGGCGCGCGGGAAGGCTCCAGGCCGGCAAGCTCGACCAGCATGCGACGGTCGGCCGCGATCTGGCGCTTGAGCGCATCGATCACGTGAACGGCTTTAAACGGCAGCCCCGTGCCGTCGTGCGTCACGCGTGCAAGCTCGTTGGCCTTGTTCTCCGTGAAGCGCATGGCAGCACCCGGGCTGGTCATGTGCGGATTGACTGCCAAGCCGTCGGCGCTGCTGTCGAACGTGATGGTGTCGCCGTGCCCATTCTGGACCACGTAGCCGTGGCCTAGCAGCACGCGCGAGAAGCGCTCTAGTGCGCGCTCGTTTGCCGCGATGCTGGCGCGTAGATCCCTGATCAGGTGCGCGCGGAAGAGGTCGGCCGCAGCCTTGGCGCGGGTTTTGATGATGTCGTCGTTGGTCATTTTGAATTCTCCGTAACGTTAAGCCCCCGGCTTGGGGGCTATAGGGTGGTGGCTTAGATCCTGTCGTCGGCCTCTTCGCGGGCTTCCCATGCGAGGTCGTCGGCCTGTCCGTACTCAACGTAAGCATCGGATCCGTACACAGGCCGCGCGGTGAACCAGTGCGCGCCAGTGACGAAGCCGACAGGCAGCAGGCCGGCAGCAGCACGAGCGGCAAGCGCACGAGCGCACTTGTCGGCAGCCTCTTCGGCCACGTGGCAACTGTGGCGCGCCTTGCCTAGAAAGCATCCTTTCCTGTCGCCGTGCGGGTTTTGCGCGTAAACGACAGGCAGGTATTCGGTGACAGGCTCATCGGGAAACCCGTCGTGGCCTGTGTACGTGGTCATTACGGCTTCCGTGCTGCCGGTAAACGTGATGCTGTCGGCGTTGAATGCTTGCATGGTGCGGGATCCTTTGATGGTTCGGGGGGAAGTGTACCCCAGGGGCTAACCCTGGGGCTAGCGTGAAGCGTTTACACGCTCAGGATGGGAATGAATCGGGCAGCCTTGCCGCCATGGGCAACGATAGCGGGCGAAGCCTTGCCGGCACGGTCGGATCCGTCACAGGCTCGGCACTTGTCGCACGTGGTGCGCTTGCCTGCCTCTTCGCTAGCGGGACAGGCGAATTCACGCGCGCCAAGGGTTTCGCTGGCATGCATCACGCGAAAGTACCGCAGGCCGGCAGCACGAGCGGCCGCAGCCTCTTCGGCGCTGTCGACCGATGCCATCACGAGCTTGGCGAGCGCCGCGCGGTCGGCAGCCGGGAGAGCTTGGTTCGCCCACTGGTGCGAATAGCCTGTGCGGCCTGCGGCCTGTGCGACAAGGGCTTGCCACAGGCCGACGGGTGCGGCCGCAGGGTCGCCGTACGTGCCGATGCGCACCATGCGGCCTGCCAGCAGTGCGCCGACTTGCGCAGCCGTAGCGCGCGGGTAAGCGCCGGCTTGCCATTGCTTGTACACGACGGTCGGTCCCTGTGCGACCACCACGTAGCAGGATCCGCCAAGAAACGGGCGATGCTTGCAGTCGCCGCATATCGATGCATCGGCGCCGCTCTTCACGGCAGCCGTCGGCCGGGTGGCTTGCGTCAGCACGTATGTCTGCACCATGTTTCCGGTTTTGCGATTGGACGACTTCACGAGCGCAATGACGACGATAGGCGCGCCATCAAGCGCCGACGGGCCTTCGTATATGGTGTAGCCGTTAGCTGCCGGCAGGCCGAGTGCTGCGCACTGTGCGACGAAGAGCTTAGAGAATTTGGCCATGTTCAACTTTCAGACTTAGGTTTAAGGGTGGGAGCCTGTCTGCCCCCTCCCTAGTATTATCGGCGCCGCAGCCTCAGGCTTTAGCGCTATCTTGAATTGTTACGTTTAAACGAACGAAAAGCTATCAAGGGAATCGTCGCGAACGGGTGCCGCGCGCTTGCCGCTAGCGTGGCGCTTGTCGGTGATGTCCCATCCACCGATTCCCATGGCGCGCCAGTTGCGATTCGCAAGCGCAAAGCGCAGCAAGTTGTTCACGACGTGCGTCTCATCGCACTCGTACAGCGCCGCAAGCTCGGCCACAGTGCCGGCAGCCTTGCCGTCGATGCGATAGGTTTTGATGGTGTTCGCCGCACGGTATGCGGCCTGACGCTCGGCTGCGCTTGCGTACTTGGCAGGCCGGCCGCGCTTGCGCGCTTGGGGTTCGGCCTGTGGGGTGGCCGTGTCGAGCAGTGCTGTGTTCATGTCTTCATTATCGGCACCTGTAGCCCCAGGCTGAGGACTGTTACACATTTTCTTTGCCGGCAGGCCGTCGGCACAGGCCGGCACAGGCACGACACAGCCGCACCCCAGGGTGAAAACCTATAGGGGTGACACTGCCGACACTGCCGACACAGGCACTTCTATATAAGAGAGAGTTAGGATGATAAGTGTACATTTACTTACGGCTTTTTAGGGGGGGTATATAGAAAACGGGGTGGATGGGTCTGGGTCGCTGTGTCGGCCGGCCGGCTGCCCTATGGGAAACCATCCTGGGGCTGCGGCTGAGCGCCTGTGTCGGCGCCTGTACTTGCAGGTGCCGGCCGGCCTGCCCAGGAGTGAAAATTCACTGCCTAGGCAGGGATTGCAAGGCCGGCAGCATGCGCCTATGCTCGCGACCATGGGCATGCAACCTACAGTAGGCGAACCTAAGAAGCGCGGACCCGCTAAGGGCACACGGCCTGCCGGCCGTGCCAAGGGCACGCCTAACAAGGTCACGACCGAATTCCGGGAGACGGTACAGCGCCTGCTCGACGACAACAGGGATAACGTGCGCAAGTGGGTCGAGCAGATAGCCGAAGGCGCGCCAGCTACCTACGATGCGCACGGCAAGCTCATGTATCCCGCACGCCCCCCGGATCCTGTAGGCGCCGCTCGTGCGCTCGGCCACTTCGCGGAGTTCGCGGCGCCCAAGCTCACACGATCAGAGGTCACAGGTGCGGCCGGCGGCGCTCTTACCGTGGTCGTGCATAAGGTCGCATGATGCGCATTAACGTTACGCGTAATCGCAAGCCTGGGGCTGACATGGACGTACGTAGTGACATGGACGTACGTAGTGACATGGACGTACGTAGTACTACGCACGTCCATGTTGACATGGACGTACGTAGTACGCGCATGGACGTACGTAGTACATGCGCGTACGCCTATATGCGCATGCGCTTATATGCGCGTCGGCTGATGCATTCGATCCCCGCTCGCGCATGTTGGATTGGGTACCATACGTTCCCATCCAAATTTTACCCATTCCACCGGACCATGTAACCTGAGGCTTGCACCATGCGCGACCACATGATGGGTTATCCCCCTGCAACATCCCCAGACTTCAACGGTCTCGCCTGCGAGTACAACCGCTGGTGGGGCGAGCCGATGCCGGCCGACGCCTGCGGCCAGCGCGCCCCCAGGCGCAGGTACATCGGCCTCACCCACATGACCAAGAGCGACCACGCTGGTCGCGAGCGCGACCTGCAGGCGGGACGCCTGGAGGCCGTGGTCTCGTACTCCGGGTACATGGAGCGTGCGAAGGTGATGCCCGTCCTGTGCGGTACCGCAGGGGTGGTCGGCCTGGACGATGCCGAGATCGAGGCCGAGTTGGCGGCGGCATTGAAGCGCCTGCGCGAAGCGGAGCAGCACGCCATGTTCGCGGCCGAGGTCGAGGCCAAGCAGGCCCAGGCGTCTGCGCATGCCCGCAGCATGGGCGAGCGGCATCAGCAGCGCATGCTCAAGCTGCAAGCCGAGGTGCGTGCGTGCGTGGGCATGCAACCGGGCGATAGCGGTTGGCGCGACTGGAACGACGGATGACCCATCCGCTCTACGACGACGAGGTCGAGGTCGAGCAGGCGACACGCGAGCATCTCGACCAGGGCCGCACGGTCTTCCAGCTATGGCAGTTGGACACCGACGAGCGCCTGCACTCGCATGCGGTGCTCGATCTGCTGGCGCCGCCCCACAAGGCCAGGATCCTCTCCCTGGGCTGCGGCGTCGCCGGCATGGAGGCGTACTGGCAGGATGAGCGCCCGGATCTGCGCTTCACCCTGGTCAACCGCAGCCCGAGTCAGCTTGAGCTTGTCCAGGCCGGCGGCCTGCGCGTCCTGTGCGACGCCCACGACTACGTGCTGCCCGACGCGGCCAAGCCGTTCGACATCACCGTGCTGGCCTACGTGCTCGGCCACTGCAACGTGCCGAAGGTGCTCGACCGCGCCATGGCGGCCACCAACGGCACCATCCTGGTCCTGGACGTGTTCGATGCGTCCACGGCCTTCGTGCGTACGCTGCAGTACGACGCGCCCGACAGCGCCGTGCTTGAGAACCTGGGGTTTAAACGCATCTATGTGCCATCATGGCACATGGCCCCGTTCATCCGCGACGATGCTCGGGCTCTTGGCGTCATCGAGCAGGCCGCGCCTGCGATATGGGTCCATCATGCTTGAGCGTTTACACGTATTCATTACCTGGAGGGCATCCATGCTCACCACCGCGCTTCTAATCGCAGCACTCGTGCTGTTCATCCTGGCCGCCCTGGGCGTGCCGGCCGGCAACTTCAGTCTCGTGGCCGCCGGCCTCGCGTGCTGGGTCGCATCATTGGTAATCGGGAAGGTATGGGCATGATCAAGCAACTACTTCTGGCCCTCGCGGCCTGCGCGGCGATGACTGCCGCAAGCGCTCAACCCGGCCCAGGCGGCTGGCGCGAACGTGATCGGAACCTGGATCCGGAGATACGCGAGGCCGTGCGCGACTACTGCCGGATCATGAACCGCCGCAGTGATCGCAACCGCGACGTGCGGCTGCCGCGCGTGTGCTACCGCCTGTTCCCTGGTGTGTACCAGCCCGCATTCCCGCCCCGGAGGCCGCAATGAAGACCTTCCTCGCCATTGCCGCTATCGGCATCATCGCCGGCTGCGCCGTCACCACCCCGGATGGGGATGTCACCGTCACCATCCCGGCCATCGACATCGACGTGCGGCCAGAGCACCGCAGCCGCGTCCACCTGACCCGCGAGTGGGTCGAGCGCGGCGTGCGGTACTGCAGGTACAGCAACGGCTACGTGGACCGGCACCACTGGCGTCAGGAGTGCGCGAGGGCGTACTGATGAAGGAGCCGCCCGTCTGGTTCCAGGTGATCATGTACGTGATCACCGGTTTGGCGGCCGTCTGGCTGGGTGTCCACTTGGCATGGTGGCTGGGCGGCCTGTTCATATGACCGACCTGATCCTGCCCAACGGGTTCACGCCCAGGCCGCCGCAGAAGGAGTTGATGCGCTACTTCGACCACGGCGGCCTGAGGGCGGCCGCCTGCTGGCCGAGGCGCTACGGCAAGGATCTGACGATGGTCCACCAGACCGTCAAGATGATGTTTGAACGCCCAGGCATGTACTTCCACATGCTGCCCAACCACAAGCAGGCCAGGAAGGTCATCTGGGACGGCTTCGATAACAACGGCCAGAAGATCATCGATACCGCGATGCCCCAGAGCATCCGGCAGGACACGAACAGGACAGAGATGAAGATCACGCTGAAGAACGGCGCGATCTGGCAGCTTGTGGGCTCGGACTACTACGACAGCATCGTCGGCGCCAACCCCTTCGGCCTCGTGATGAGTGAGTCCGCCCTCTCGGATCCCCGGGCGTGGTCCATATTCCGCCCGATCCTTGCCGGCAACGGAGGCTGGGCAGCCTTCATCAGCACACCCCGGGGTTACAACCACTTCCACGACATCATGCAGTTGGCGAAGAAGAACCCGGCGTGGTTCCACTCCCACCTGACCGTCAAGGACACCCAGCACATACCTGAATCCGTGCTCAACGACGAGCGCGCGGAGATGCCCGATGAACTCTATCGCCAGGAGTACGACTGCGACTTCTCCGCCGCCAATGTGGGCGCCATCTTCGGGCGCTACATCGAGCAGATGGAGAAGGAAGGGCGGATCTGTCCCATCGACAACTCCCAGGAAGGCGAGGTCTGGGTCACAAGCGACATCGGCTACCGCGACAAGGCAGCCTTCGTGTGGTGGCGCCGGCTGAAGGGCGGCTACGAGATCTTCCACTACGACGATGGGTCAGGCATGGACGCCGAGGAGTGGGCCGCCCGCCTCAGCAAGCAACCCCGCGCCGACGTGCTCGTGCTGCCCCACGACGCACGCGTCAAGACGTTCCAGTCCAAGCGCTCCAGCGTCGAGACCTTCCTCCGCCAGCCTCCCTGGGACAAGTGCGAAGTTCGTGTAAACGAGCAAAGGCGCAAGTCTGACTCTGTGAACGCGGGGCGCTTGATGCTGCGGCGGGTGCGCATCAGCAACGCGCCGGTCTGCGAGCCGTTCCTGATGGCGATGCGGGCCTATGCCTACAAGTACGACGAGGAGACCAAGACGTTCTCGTCGGAGCCAGAGCACAACTGGGCCAGCCACCCGGCTGACGCGTACATGGAGGGGGCGGCGAGGCTCAACGTGCTCGATCCGCCGGCACCGGCACGGCAGGAGCCCATAATCCCGCCGTTGAGCCACACGTTCACGCTCGACATGCTCCACGCCACGGTCAATCCGCATAACCAGCGCAACGGGAGGATCTGATGCCCATGCAACCTCCGGTTCCAGGCCAACCTCCAGTTCCTGGTGACGAATCCCAAGGCTACGCCAAGCAAGGGGGCAGCCCCAAGTCCAAGGTCGAGGCCGGCAAGCAGCTTCCTGACAAGCAGGCCAAGGAGGCCAAGAAGGATCCCACCAAGCTGGCCGAGGTGTGGGAGAAGGAACTCCAGGCCGCCAAGAAGGAACTCAGCAAGTTCCATACGCAAGGCAGGCGCCTCGTGCATCGCTACCTGGACGAGCGCGACAGCGCTGCGCTCGACAACGCGGACAGCAAGATCAACCTGTTCTGGTCCAACACCGAGGTGCTGAAGTCGAGCCTGTATGCGAAGCCGCCGAAGGTCGATGTCAGCAACGCGTACAAGGACAGCAACGACGACGTGGCACGCGTGGCGGGCAACATCCTCCAGAGGATGCTCAACAACGACGTGGAAGAAGACGACGAGAGCACCTACCCGGAGATCACGCGGCAGGCGGTAGGCGACTACCTGATCGTCGGCCTGGGACAGGTCTGGTACCGCTACGAGGTCGAGACCGAGAAGACCAGCACCGAGCCCGTGATCGATCCCGAGTCCCAGGTGGTCCTGGCCGAGCCCGTGGAGTACGAGGCCGTCACGCACGAGGACGCGCCGGCCGACTACGTCTACTGGGAAGACTTCTGGTGGTCGCCGGCCAGGGTCTGGCAGGACGTGCGCTGGGTGGCGCGGCGCGTGTACATGAACCGCGAGGAGTTGATAGCGCGCTTCGGGGACAAGATCGGCAAGGACGTGCCGATCAGCAAGCAGAAGGCCCGTGGCGACAACATCTCGCCGCAGAACGACCCGTGGGAGAAGGCGGGCGTCTTTGAGATCTGGGACAAGACGACCAAGTGCGCCTACTGGCACGTCATGGGCTACAACCTGATCTGCGACCACAAGGAAGACCCGATGAAGCTCCGGGGCTTCTTCCCGTGCCCGCAGCCGCTGATCGCCAACACCACCACGTCCAAATTGATGCCCCGGGCCGACTACCTGATGGCCCAGGACCAGTACAGCCAGATCGATGAGCTATCCACGCGCCTGAAGTACCTCATCCGCGCCTGCAAGGTGGTCGGCGCCTACGACAAGACCAGCACGCCGCTCGGGCGCATCTTCAGCGAGGGCCTGGAGAACCAGATGATCCCGGTGGACAACTGGGCCGCCTTCGCGGAGAAGGGCGGCATCAAGGGGTCCATCGACTTCGTGCCCATCGACGTGGTGGCCGGCGTGATCGAGCGCTTGACGGCGGAGCGCGAGTCCCACAAGGGCACGCTCTACGAGGTGCTCGGGATCGGGGACATCATGCGTGGCATGACGAACCCCGACGAGACCCTCGGGGCGCAGCAGCTTAAAGCGCAGTTCGGTGGCAACCGCCTGCAGTTCAAGCAGCAGCAGATCGGGTGCTGGGTGGCCGCCGGCCAGCGCATCAGGAGCCAGATCTTCTGCTACCACTTCCAGGCCGAGACCATCATCGAGCGTTCAAACATCATGCTGTCCGAGGACGCACCCATGGCCCAGCAGGCCGTGGAGTACCTCAAGAGCGGCGCCGAGAGCAAGAAGTACCGCATCACGGTCGAGAGCGAGACCATGGCGATGGTGGACTGGGCGCAGGAGCGCGACAGCCGCACCCAGTTCATGGAAGCCGTCGGCGGCTTCCTGTCCGACACCGGCACCATGATGCAGACCATGCCGACGGCCGTGCCGGTGCTGCTGCAGATGATGAAGTGGGGCCTGGGCGGCTTCAGGGTCTCCAAGGAGATCGAGACCGTGCTCGATCAGGCCATCCTGGCCGCAAGCCAGCCGCCGCCGGCCAAGCCCGACCCCGAGCAGGAGGCGAAGGTCGAGAAGGACAAGGCAAGCGCCGACCAGTCGCGCGCCACAGCGCTGGAGAAGAGGGTCAGCGCTGGCCTGGATCTGGCGGCGGCGCAGCAGATGGGTGTCCAGCCGGCCATCCCGCCCGAGCCTCCGCCCGAGATGCCCCCGCCAGGGGGCCCAGGCGGCCCGCCAGGAGCCGCAGGGCCCCCGGGCGGCCCTCCGGGGCCTGGAGGGCCTCCCGGGGGCCTTCCGCCGCCTCCTGGCAATCCGCCGATGCAGCCGCCGCCCGAGATGCCGCCACAGGGTTAACCATGCCTACCTACGACTTCAGGTGCCAGGAGTGCGAGCGCGAGTACAGCGTGTACCGCACGATCCGCGAGCACTGCTTCAATCCCCGGCCATTCGTGTGCTGCGGCCAGACGGTCGAGCGATGGTTCACACCCGGCAATACGGGCGCTGCACTGAACAACGCATTGGCCGGGGACCGGCACTACGAGGGCCTGCGGGCCACCGACGGCACGGACATCTCCACGCGCACCAAGCACCGCGAGTACATGAAGCGCCACAACCTGACGACCATCGACGACTTCAAGGACACCTGGGCGCAGGCCCAGAAGAAGCGCGACGAGTACCGCCGGGGCGAGGGCCACGGTGCAATTACGCGTAACGATATTGCCCAGGTCATTGCCGACCTGGGTGACCGCTGACGCTCGGTTTAAGCGCCTCACAAGGAGAATCCATGGGCCCCGAAGACGACGATCTGCGAGCCGATCTTGAGTCAGCTATAGGCGAGGACACCGGCACCGAGGTGCCGCCCGCGCCGCCGCCGCCGGTTGACAAACCGGTTGACACTCCGGTCCCGCCGGCCCCCGAGCCGACCGAGGCCAAGGCCAAAGGCGAGCGCGACAGCCTGGGCCGGTTCCTCAAGAAGCCAGATGCCGCCGCTGCACCAACGCCGGGGGCGCCAACGTCTCCCGCCCCCGGCGGGCCGGGGCTGGTCACCCCGACTACTCCAGCGGCGGCACCCGCTGTCCAGGCCCCGGCCGGCTGGGGGCCGTCGGTGCGCGAGCACTGGGGCAAGCTGCCACAACCGGTGCAGGAGTTCATCCACCAGCGCGAGCAGCAGATGCAGCGCTGGGCCAACGACACCGCTCCCATGCGCAACGCTGGCGAGCAGTTCATGCGGGCCATCGAGCCGTACCGGATGACCATCCAGGCCGAGGGCGTGGATCCGATCACGGCCATCGGCAACCTGATGCAGGTAGGGACAACCCTACGCTTCGGCACGCCCCTGGAGAAGGCCCAGGTGATCGCCCAGTGCGTCAAAGCCTATGCCGTGGACATCGAGGCGCTCGATGCCGCCCTGGTGGGTGCCATCCCTCAGGGACAACCCCAGGTCAACGTCCAGGCCGAGGTGCAGCGTGCCCTGGCGCCCCTGATGCAGCAGGCGCAGCAGCGGCAGTACTACGAGGCGCAGCGTACCCAGGAGGAAGCGCGCACCGAGCTTGTCTCCTTCGCCCAGGATCCGAAGCACGAGTTCATGGAGGACGTGCGGGTCTTGATGGCCGACATCATCGAAGTGGCCGACAAGCAAGGCATGAATCTCCCATTGCAGGATGTCTACGACCGTGCTTGCGCTTTGCACCCGGAGGTGTCGAAGGTCATAATGGCGCGGCAGCAGGGTGCAAACGCCCAGCAACTGACGCAGAAGGCCCAGCGGGCACGTGCCGCAGCCGTAAGCGTCAGGGGGGTTGCACCGGTTGGCAACCCGACTGCGTCAGAACCGTCATCGATACGAGACTCTATCGAGGCGGCCATCGAAGCGCATTCGCGGGTCTGAGGCGCAGTAGAACCGCCTTGGGGGAAGTAGAACCGCTGCAGCGGCCATCGACGCCCCCCGGGATCGGCCATCGAAGGCCCGGATGGAATGGTAGCGTGTAAACGCAGGCTTAACTCATCTGGAGGCTGTAATGGCATTCCCCAACGTAAGTGACATCGTCGCCACGACGATCCAGTCGCGCACCCGCAAGATCGCGGACAACGTGACCAAGAACAACGCCCTGTACATGCGGCTGGACCAGCGCGGCAACCGCAAGACGTTCAGCGGCGGCAACGTCATCTACCAGGAACTGAGCTTCGCTCAGAACTCCAACGGTGGCTGGTACAGCGGGTACGACCTGTTGCCGGTCGCTGCGTCGGACGTGATCAGCGCTGCCGAGTTCACCATCAAGCAGTTGGCCTGCCCGGTGACCATGAGTGGCCTGGAGACCATCCAGAACGCCGGCAAGGAGCAGATGATCGATCTGCTGGAGGCCCGCATCACGGTGGCGGAATCCACCATGGCGAACCTCATGGCCGAGGGCGTCTACGGCAATGGAACGACCTTCGCCGGCAAGTCGCTGACGGGCCTGGGCGCCGCCGTGCCGGTGGACCCGACCACGGGCACCTATGGCGGGATCGATCGTTCGAACGTGGCCTGGGCCTTCTGGCGCTCCCAGATCGTGCCTGCCGGCGTGGCACTGACGGCGTCTACCATCCAGGCGGCCTGGAACGGCTTGTGGGCGTCCCTGGTGCGCGGCACCGACCGTCCCGACCTGATCGCCGTGGACAACTTCATGTGGCAGACGTACATGGCGAGCCTGCAGGCGCAACAGCGCTTTGCATCGCCCGAGGTCGGCAATCTGGGGTTCCCGTCGCTGAAGTTCATGGACGCCGACGTGGTCCTGGACGGCGGCATCGGCGGCTTCTGCCCTGCGAAGACGGCGTTCTTCCTGAACACCAAGTTCATCTTCCTGCGCCCGCACAGTCAGCGTGACATGGTGTCGCTCGACCCCAACAAGCGCTACGCCGTGAACCAGGACGCCGAGGTGTCAATCTTGGCCTGGGGTGGCAACCTCACCTGTTCCGGTGCTCAGTTCCAAGGTCGCCTGATCAGCGCTTGAGCACGAGGCCCAGCGGGGAAGCCTCCCCGACTGGGCCACCCTCTACAAGGAGCACCACATGCCCGCATCCCTCCCAGGCAGCACCCTCGCCCAGAGTCTCGCCAACCCGAGCGCGGGCCAAGCCGTCCTCTTCGATCTCCTGTCCGGTCCCAAGGGTTCGCCCTTCGACCGCGACGTGCAGGTGCCCAACAGCGGCAGCCCAGGCACCCCTGGCTACCCGGCCAGCGGCAATGCCTCGACTGGCGGCCTGTCCACCGGCATCGGGTTCGGCGCCAACCTCACCATCGGCCTGACGGCACCGGCCAGCATCGTGGCTGCCGGCTTCACCGATGACTACACCCTGGGCGTCACGAAGCCCGATGGCACGGCGTCGGCCAACAGCACCCTCATGTACATCGGAGGCGGGCGCAGCAACCCGGATGGCACGCCGCTGGTCTACACCGCAGGCTTCGGCATCGGCGGCGCTGGCAATGGTGGCAGCCGCGACGCTGGCGCAGGACCGGCCTTCACTGGCTTCCTGGGCAAGATCGTCACGGCCGCTGCCGGTGTGGCGAACGGTGCCGTGGTCGAGACTGGCTGGGTCAACCGCTCGGGCGTGTCCCTGGTCACCGGCCAGTCCACTCTCGGACTGGCATCGGCGGCCAGCGCGACGCCGGCCATGGGGCCGCAGCCGCCGCCGCCCGAGCCCGAGCCGCCGGCCATCCTGCGGGTTGGTCCGGAGACCGAGGGCGAGATCGAGCCGCCTGCGCGGCTGCGGGCCCGGTAGCCATGCCAAGCAAGTCGCCGGCACAACGGCGGCTGATGGCAGCCGCCGCCCACAACCCGGCCTTCGCCAAGAAGGCTGGGGTTCCAACTTCCGTGGCTAAAGAGTTCAATGCGGCCGACAAGAGCAAGGCCACGGTGAAGCTGCTGCGGGGGAAGAAGTAGTGTTCAACCTAGGAGTTAAACGTGGCTGATTCAAAGCTTGTAGTCATCACCCCCATCGAGGGCGCGTCGGTGGACAACAGTCTGCCGGGGAGCGACAGCGGTCGCCGCTGGCCCCGCCCAGATGGCAACCCTCCGTACCCGGAGAACGGTCTACCCGATGGAGGCAACGTTGGAACGCCCGAGCATCCCGTCCAGCTTCCCGCCGCGCCGCCGCCGTATCCATCTGTCGGTCTGCCACCTTCTGTCTGGCCTGGGGTTCCGATCCATAAGCCCGCTCCGGGTGAACCTCCAATCACGCTCCCGCCGGGATCGGTGTATCCGCCGCTGCCCCCTGCGATAGGCAACAACGAGAACGTGCTGGCGCTGGTGTGGATCCCGAAGGTCGGCTATCGCTGGGTGGTGCTCGGGCCGCTGCTGTTCCAGCAACCCGCTCCGCCTGTGGCAACGCCGAGGACGCGGAACTAGCGATCCTGGGCATGGCCGTGCGGCGCCCACGGCCATGCTCTACTCCCGGCGTCGCTTGTTTACACGCATAAGGACAACCCAAATGGCACTCGACGCAGCGCAGGTTGAAGCCCTGCAAGCCAGTTCTGGTCCGACCGACTGGACCAAGTTCGACAACGGCCTGACGGCCCGCAGCCCGGGGCAGATGGCGTGGCCCGGTCCCGGGGACGACAGGCTGCACGTGAAGTTCTTCATGAAGCCGCGCATCGATCAGGCGGAGTCCGACAGGCAGCAACGCCCAGTCTACAAGGACGTGCCGTACGTTGAGATGATGATGCCCGGGGAGAAGAACGTGATCATCCGCGAGCCCGTGTGGGATCAGCACATCAAGCGCTTCCCGCAGCACTGGCAGCAGTTCCTGGCCGGCGAGAAGGAGCAGATCATCGGCACGCCGCTGAAGGTGGCGCCGTTCCTGACCGAGTCCCAGGTCGAGGAGTTACTGCACTTCAAGATCCGCACTGTCGAGCAGCTTGCCGACCTTGCCGACAGCGGCATGAACTTCATGGGTGCGCACGAGTTGAAGGCGGCGGCCAAGCGCTTCATCGAGAAGACCAAGGGCAACGACGCCCTGCTTGCCAGGATCGAGGCCTTGGAAGCCGAGAACCGCAAGCTGCAGGCTGCACAGGCCCTGGAGCAGGCGGCCAAGGTCACCCCGCCCTCGCAACTGCCGCAAGGCCGCAAGTAAAGGGAGAAGCGCATGCCCTACCAGATGACGAACGAGCAATCGCTGGCGTCGGTCATCCAGACATGCGCTTCACTTCTGTCGTTGCCGATCCCCGCAGCCCCAGCGTCCAGCCCCGACCCCAACATCCAGTTGATGAAGACGGTGGCGAATCTCGCCGCCCTGGAACTGCTCAATGCCTACGAGTGGGGCATGCTCACGAAGATGGGCGAGATAGACGTGTTCTCGACGGTGCCAACCACCGACGAAGCCGTCGAGACTGCCTTCCCGCTGCCTGAGGACTTCTACCGGTTCATCGACCAGACCCAGTGGAACGGTGCGATGCGCTTCCCTGCCGTGGGGCCTGTCTCGCCTCAGGGTTGGATGACCTACATGACCTTCCCGATCAGCGCGAACTTCACGCTGACGTGGCAGGTACGCCAGAACCAACTGTGGTTCCTGAACGCGCCGCCGGCCCCGGGGCAGAAGTTCAAGTTCATGTACCTGTCGCGCGCCCTGGTCAGGGACGCCGATGACCCGACCCTGTTCAAGAACGTGGCTGACAAGGACGGCGACACGTTCCAGCTTGACGGCGTGCTGATGACGCTGATCACCCGGGTCAAGTGGCTTGAAGCCAAGGGCTTCGACTCCAGCGCTGCGGTGCGCGACTTCCTGCTGGCCTTCGACTCCAGGGTCGGCGCGCAGAAGGGCGCCAACATCCTGAACATGGCTGGGCCTTGCCACGACTACCCGTACATCGGCATCGGCAACCTCCCTGACGCAAGCCTGTACGGCATGCGCCAGCACTGATCACTGGTGACGCAATGGCCGTGAACCTCCCCCCTGGCTGGGCCATCACCGAGCTTCTGGAAGACGTTCCAGACCCCAACAATCGGTTGCCTGCATTCCGGCGCAGGACGTTCATCTGCACCGACCAGCGCGGGGACTATGTCTGCTCCAGCGGCGCGCTGGAGGACTGCGAGGCCCAGGCGCATTCCATGGCCGAGGCGTGGTCCCAGCAACGGCCCTACGACACGGTGCGGTAATGGCACTCACCCCCCTGCCCCATCCGCGCAAGTACATCCCCAGGCGCTCCTTTGCGACTCAGTCGCATCAGGCTTACGCGTTCCCTTCGCCTATCGCTGGCCTCGATTCCTCGTCGCCCCTGCCGGGGGGCAACCCGCAGACGGCCATCGTGCTGAACAACCTGATCCCCCGCGACCTGGGGTGCATGCTGCGCAAAGGCTATCGTCGCTGGGTCAGCAACATGGGCAGCGAGATCCGGTCGCTGATGACGTACCGGTCGCCATCCGAGTCTCCCAAGCACTTCGCGGCCAACTCGGTCGGCAACATCTACGACGTGACGATGGAGCGCGCTTCCAGCGTTGTGCCGACGACGCTGATCAACGTGCCCAGCACCATCCGGCCTGGGGAGTGGACATCGCTGAACTACACCACCAACGCGGGCCAGCACTTCCTGGTGGCCGTGAATCCTGGGGGTGGCTACTGGACATATGACGGTGTGGCTTGGCTTCAGCACACCATGGGGTCGGGCACCGGCCAGATATCCAACGTGGACCCGACGACGTTCAACTTCGTCACGGTCTTCAAGACGCAGTTGGTGTTTACACAGACAGGCACCAACGTCATGTGGGCGCTGCCGACGGGAGTCATCGCCGGGAACATGGAGGAGTTCGACGTAGGGTCGCTGTTCCCCAATGGCGGGTCCATTGCTGCCGTCATCAACTGGACCTTCGACGGCAGCGCTGCCGGCGGCCTCGGGGCAACCGGCGGCGGCATGGACAACAAGCTGGTGATCATCAGCACCGAGGGTGACGTGCTGGTGTACGGCACCGGGATGGAGGGTTTGGAGAATGCGGGCTTCGCCCTGCAGGGCCGCTGGTACATCGGGCGCGTGCCGGTCGGGCACCGGTTCTTCACCCAGTACAACGCCGACATTGCGATCATCAGCGAGCGTGGCCTGTCGTTCATGACCGAGTTGATGCGGGGCGAAGGCTTCTACACGCATGCCCAGGCTGCAGCGCGGATCAATTCCGAAGTGGCGGCCCAGGTAGCCGAGACCATCAGCGACTTCTACTGGGAGGTGAAGTTCCTCCCGCACGAGCAGTTGCTGGTCATCAAGGTGCCCGAGCTTCGCGGCGTTATCGACATCCAGTGGGCGTTCGAAGTCAATAACAAGGCCTTCTGCATGCTGCGTGGCTACCCGATGAACACCGTCGATACGTTCAACGGCCGCAGTTATGGGGGCGACTACGCGGGCAACGTCTGGCTCCTGTTCGAAGGGGAGTCGGACGGCGAGGTGGACGATGTCCCTGGCAAGGATCTGCAGGGATCGGTGGTCACCTCCTTCCAGACTCTTGGCGAGGGCACGTTCGTCAAGCGCTTCCTGATGGTCAAGCCGAGCTTCATCGCCAACACCGCACCGGGCGTGATCGCTCGTTTGAACGCGGAGTGGAATCTCCAGCCGCCCAACGTCTCGCCGCCCTTCCTGCCCCAGGCTGACTCCTTCTGGGACATCGGCCTGTGGGACGTGGCGAAGTGGGCTGGGACCACTTCGTCCTACGAAGCCTGGGTCGGGGCCGTGGGCACTGGCCGGTACGGGTCGCTGTCGATGCGTGTGCGTGGGGCAGCCGATACTATCTTCGTTGGCTGGCAGGCCGTAGTCGAAGGTGGAGGCATCCTGTGATACGTGCAACGTTGCTCGATCTGACCGCTGGTGACAAGGGGGCGGCGGACTTCATCGAAGCCTTCTGGGGCTTCATGGAGGCCTGGGACGACATCATCGACCGGGACAAGCCACCGGACGACGAGGCCATCAACAAGGCCATGCTGTGGGCGCTGTTCGGCGCCGCCGACGATCCCTTCTTCCAGCGGCATGCCGTGGCGCTGCGGCCGGCGGTTCAGCAGGCCGTGGCTTCCTGGTTGACGGCCAACAAGTTCGAGAAGTCCGGCAAGCGCGATCTGGTGGAGCAGGCGTACTTCCTGCGCTGCTCTGCCTACGACGTGTTCACCACCGTGGTGTTGCTGGTCGCGCCTCACAAGCACATGACGGCAGTCGAGTACTTCCGTTCGCTGGCGCCCGAGGACACACTGGCGAAGTACATGCGTGAGCATCTAGGAGACAAGCATGGGATGGCTCAGTAAATCCGCACCGGCACCGCCGCCGCCTGACTTCAAGGCGCAGGCCGAGGCCACGCAGGCGAGCAACCAGTACGCGCAGACCCAGGCGGACTGGGCCAACCGGCCTGACGTGGTCACGCCGTGGGGCACGGAGTCTTGGGCGTCCACGTCCCAGATCGATCCGGCTACCGGCAAGCCGATGACCAAGTGGACGCAGACCCAGCAACTGGATCCTGCGGCCCAGGCGACGCTCGACGCCCAGCAGTCGGGCGACCTCGCCAAGGCCAACATCGCGCAGGAGCAACTCGGGCGTATCGGCACATCCTTCGGCCAGCAGTTCGACACCAGCGGCATGCAAGCGCTGGGTGCCTCGCCCGAAGCCGGCGCAGGGATGATGGCTGGCCTGGACATGGCGAGCCTCGGGGCGATGCCCCAGGCCGATGCCGCCGAGCGCCAGCGCATCGAGAGCATGCTGATGGAGCGCATGCGCCCCGAGCACGAGCAGATGCAGCAGGGCCTGGAGACCAAGCTGCAGAACATGGGCCTGACCCGGGGCACGCCGCAGTTCAACCGTGAGCTTCAGCGCTTGCAGGACCAGCAGTCCCGTGCGCGCTTCGATGCCATGCAGACCGGCGGCCAGGAGATGGAGCGCCAGTTCAACATGGGCATGCAGGGTCGCCAGCAAGGCTGGCAGGAACTGCTGGGCAGCGGCCAGTTCCAGAATCAGGCCCAGGCTCAGAAGTACGGCCAGCAGGCGCAGACCTCCGGGTACCAGAATCAGGTGCGCCAGCAGCAGATGGCGGAAGCCGAGCGTGAGCGCAGCCGGGGTCTGAACGAGTACAACGCCCTCATGACCGGCACCCAGGTCGGGCAGCTTGAGACCCCCGACTTCGCCAAGAGCGCCTCGGTCGGCGGGGTGGACTACACGGGCGCCGCCAAGGATGTCTATCAGGCGCAGCAGGACGCTGCTGCCGCCAAGGCGGCCAGCAAGCAGGGCCTGATGTCTGGGCTGGGCGGGATCGCTTCCGCCGGGATCATGGCGTTCTGATCATGAAGATCCTCCAGTTCTCTGGCGGCATAGACTCCCTGGCGTGCCTGCTCCTGCTGCGCGACATGGACGACCTGACCGTCCTGACGGTTGTGACAGATGGGGTCTACAGCAGCACGCTGGACTATCTGGAGAAGATCCATGCGGCGTTCCCTTCTCTGCATTACGTCACCCGGCATTCGTACCGACGCATCAGCGAGTACGGTCATCCGGTGGACGTGGTGCCGCTTCGCTGGACGGCCGTGGGCCAACTGGCGCGGGGCAAGAAGGACGTGCGCTACCAGGATGCCTACTCCTGCTGCAACCGGGGCTTCTGGGAACCGCTCGATCAGGCCAGCCGCGAGCTAGGCGCGACCGTCATCTACCGTGGGCAGCGCCACGAGGATCGGCTGCGTGCCCCGGTGCTGGACGGCCATGTCGATAGGGGTGTCGAGCTTCGCTTCCCCCTGGCTGACTGGACCCGGCAGCGGGTCTTCCAGTACGTCGAGGAGCAGGCCCCGGAGTTGATGCCCCCGGGCTATGACCAGAACGAAGCCACCTCCCGTGACTGCTGGGACTGCACGGCGTATCTTCAGGACAACCACCAGCGCATCACCAATCTGCCGTTCGCACAGCACAAGCGTGTAAACGGTCTCTTAGCCCGGTGGCGGGATGATGTTGAGACAGAGATGGAGGCTTAAATGCCCGCAGTTGACTACATGAAGGCGCTTCGCCAAGGCGGTCAGTTCGGTGGCCCGCAGCCGGATCCGATGGCCGCTCCAGGCGGCATGCCCGGGGCCGGCATCAACCCGGACATGGGGCTGCCTCCGGTGGGGCCGCAGCAACCTCCGCCCGGGACCATGGGAGCGCCGACGGCACCGCCTGGGGGCATGCCGCCTCCTCCGGGGGCCATGCCCCCTGGCATCGACCCGAATGCGCCCGGGATAGCCGGCGCGCCGACGACGCCGCAGACGCCGGCACCTGGGGGCCAGGACCAGATGCTCATGGACCTGTACAGCCGCCTGGGTGCGCTACAGCCGCAGCAGCAGGCGGCCACCAAGCAGCGCGCCCTGGCCGAGCAGTTGCGTGGCGGTGCTCGCATGCCTGGGATGCGCGGGAACCAAGCCGCTCACCCGATGGAGTTCCTGTCGTCGCTGGCGCATGCTGGTGGCGCTGCGTACCAGGGCGCCGGGGCCGACAAGGCCGAGGCCGACTTGGCCGGCGAGCGTGCTAAAGCCTTTGGTGGCTTCCGCGAGGCCCAGGGGTTCAAGGGTCTGCCCAACGCACCGACGACGGTCAACGAGCCGGGTCCGGGCATTCTCGACAGGCTTCGCTCGGGTCTCGGCTTCGGGGGGTAACGCACCATGGCCCTGTTCGACTACGTGTTCGGCCAGCCTACGCAGGAGGAGCGCCAGCGTAAGCAACGCGAGGCGTACCAGGATCTCCTGCGTGGTGCGCCGCAGCAAGCGGGGCCACCACAACCGACCCTGGGTGACATCGCTGGACCGCAGCAGTTCGGCCCGCCTGAACCACCGGAGCAGCGCCCTGGCATCACCGGACCTGGGGGCGCCGCCTTCGGCATCTACCCATCGTCTGGTCGCCAGGAGCGGACCATGCCGCCGGTACCCGACATCCCGATCCCCGTGATCGAGCAGGACACGCGGCCGTTCGGGGACATCCCGGCACCCGAGACAGCGGCGGCCCCCACGGCGGCCGCTGGCAAGGGCAAGGCGCTTCCGAGGGCCACGGGCGCGGGTGGAGGGGCCGGCAGGGCCGCTACGGCCGCTGGCGGGGCCGCTACGGCCGCTGGCGGGGCTGCCCCCGCTGGGGCTGCCGCTGCAGCACCCGTGGACGATCTGGAAGCCAAGCACAAGGCTGCCCTGGCCGAGCAGGAGGCGCTGCTGACTCCGCCCGACCGGACGGCTGCCGAGGAGGGGTACAAGAAGCAGGCCCTGGGCGGCCAACGGCAGCTTGCCCTGGCGTTGATGGCCGGCGAAGCCGGCTTGCAGCCGTTCCAGGCCCAGCACCTGAAGCAGGCCGCTGCGGCGCGCGACCCGCTGAAGATGGCCGGCGGCACCATGACCGAGACAGGCTTCATCGAGGATCCCGCCTACCAGCAGGAACTGAAGCTCAAGCGCGCCGACATGCGCGTGAAGTCCATCGAGCGGGCGCAGGAACTGGCCGCGTCGGCGGCGGAGCGCGCTCGCCTGCAGAAGGAGAAGCTCGACGCCGATGCAGCGCTGCGCAGGGAGGCCCTGGCTTCTCAGCGGTTCATCGCGGAGATGATGGAGGGCGGGCGTGCCGAGCGCGCTGGCGGCGGCGGCAAGGGCAAGGGTGGCAAGGGTGTCTCGGAGGCTTCGCCCACGGACATGCTCAACATAATTGGGGAAGCGGAGTTGCACCTGAAGAACGCCACCGGCAGCGGCCTTGGCGCGGACATCGACAGGGCTGCCCGCTATGTCGGCTACGCCACGGGCGGTGCCAAGGCCATCGGCGCGCTGGAGCCTATCGCCGCGAAGCTGACGATGATGCAGCCGCGCATGGAAGGCCCGCAGTCCGACAAGGACCGGGAGTTGTACCAGCAGGCTGCGGCCGATGTCGCGAACCCCAGGAAGACCGTGGGAGAACGGCAGTCTGCGCTGCAATCGCTGAAGCACATGACGCAGAAGTACCAGTCGGGCTACTGGGCACCGCCAGGTTACAAGGAGCCTGCGGGTGGCAAGGGTGGCGGTCGGCGTGCCACTGACGGTGGTGGTGGTGAGGTTGACTTCAACAGCTTGTAGCCATGAACGTCCGCATGCCCGATGGCACTCTCGTCCGCAACGTCCCAGAGGGGACGAGCAAGGAAGAAGTCCTGCGCAGGCTGTCCGCCTCCCGGGGCGAAGCGCCTGCCGCGCCTGCTGCCCCAGTCGAGCCCGAGGAGGGTGGCTGGTCGCAGTTCGGTGGTGGTATCGCCCATGCCGGCAAGGAAGCCTATCGGGGTGTCAAGGAACTGGTCGGCGGCGACACCACCGAGTTGAAGCGTGAGGCCGAGGAGTACGCGGCGAAGCCCAAGGGCTGGCAGGCTGGTGCCGGCGAGCTTGTCGGCAACGTCGGCATGCTGGCGCCCCTGGCGTTCGTGCCTGGGGGCATCGGCGTCCAGGCTGCCCTGGCCGCCGGCAGCAGCGCCGCCATCACTCCGGGCGGTGCCCAGGAGCGGCTGACGGCGGGTGCGCTCGGGGCAGGCGGGGCTGCCCTGGGCGGGGCGATCCCGAAGGCGCTGCAACTGGCCGGCAGGGGTGCGCGTGCGGTGGGCGAGACAGGCGAGCGCGCCGCTGCAGCGCTGCCCGGTGCCCTGGGCGAGCGCGCTGCCGAGCGTGTCGGCACCCGCAAAGCCGCTGGCGTGCTGCGCAAGGAACTGGGCGATCAGCCCATCCCTGCCGACGTTTACACGCCTCATACTGCGGTCACTGCAGCGGGTGGCAGGCCGAGCGCGGCCGTCGCCACCCAGGATCCCAGGCTGGCTGGGCTGGAGCGCGGCTCGCGCACGCTGGCCGGCGAGGAGTGGATGCCGCACGATCTGGCCCAGCAGCGTGCTCAGTGGCGTGCCATGGACGAGGGTCTGCAGGGAGAAGCCGACCTGGAGAATCTGCTGCGGCAGGCCAACGATATCGGGAAGAAGGTGGAAGGGGTCTACGAGAAGACCGGGCCGGCGCACTTCGACAACGAGATGACCAAGTTCCACGACTTGCTGCAGACGACGAAGACCACGGCCGAGTACCACGGCAAGCCTACCGTGAAGGCCGCCGTGGACTACATCGAGAAGACGATGAAGGGCGCTGGGGTTGTCACCCCGAAGCTGCTGCACATGATGAAGCAGACGGTGGCCGGCGGCTTGAAGGGCGTACCCGGCATTGGCGACGAGGGTGTGCGGGCCACGGCCAGCGAGCCGTTTGTGCGCTCGCTGACCGAGGCTATGGACCGGGTGCTGGACAGGGCCACCAAAGGCAGGTATGCCACCGAAGGCAAGTACAGCCAGTGGAAGCGTGAATACGCCGAGCAGATGGGCAAGGCCGAGGGCGCCAAAGCCGACATCAACATCCGCTCCAAGTTCCTGGATCCAGCCACAGGCCTGCCGCGCAGGCCCGTGGCTGGCCTGGACGACGTGCCCGTCATAACGCCCCAGGCATTGAAGCAGGCAATAGCTGCAGCCGGCTCACTGAAGCGCGGGCCGCGCAAGGGCAAGAAGGTTCTGTCCACAAGCAGCGAGGACGTGCTCAAGGGAGTGCTGCGGGACGTGGAAGCCGGCGAGGTGCTGCGGCGCTCCCAGCGCACGAGCACGGCCGGCGGCGGCAGCACCACGGCGTCGAACCTTGCCCAGATGGCGGCCATGGAGTCGCTGATGCCCAGCGGCCTGGGGCTGGCCCGGTTCGCCTTGCAGGAGGGTGGCCGCAAGGGTGAGAAGGCTGCGCAGCGTCAGCTTGCCAAGCTGCTCCAGGATCCAGATGCGCTGCGGCAGTTCCTCACTGCGCAGGAGCGGCAGCGGCTCCTGCGTGGCGGCCCGGTGGGTCAGTTGCCCGGTGCGAGCGCGGCCGGCGGGGCGCTGCCGCTCATGCTGGAGAATAACCAGTGACGATATTGCAACCGGAGTCCCCCTATGCCTCGTAACGTATCCGGTGCCTACACGCTGCCGCTGCCTCCTGTAGAACCCAACACCGTCATCGAGTCGGAGTGGGCGAACGATACGTTGGCCGACATCGCGGCGACCCTGGACGACTCGCTGTCGCGCTCGGGCATGGGCGGCATGACGGCCCCCTTCAGGCTGACCGACGGATCGGCGGCGGCGCCGAGCCTGTCCTTCATTGCCGAGCCGAGCAGCGGGTTGTTCCGCCAGTCTTCGGGCGTGATCGGCATGTCCATCCAGGGGGTGGCCCAGCAGACGTGGAACGCCAACGGCACGACGCTTGGCAATGTGACCCTTCTCGGCACGATCACCGGCCCGGTTGCCGCGCCGGCCTTCGGCGGCAGCATCGGCGTCGGCATGGCCGTGACCACGCCTCCCGTGGCCGGGGAGACAACTATCGACATTGGCGGCACTGCCAAGGCGTGGATCAACCTCTACGTGGGAGGTGTCCGCAAGGCCCTGTTCTCGGCAACGAGTGGCAGCACGGCCCTGGGGACGCATGACGCGCAGCCCCTGTACCTCCTCGTGGGCAACGCAGGAAGGCTGATCATTCAGCCGACTGGCTTTGTTGGTATCGGTCCTACAGCGCCGATAGCGCTCGCGCCGTTGCACGTCCGGTCTTCAACCGAGTTGATGCGCCTGGAGTCCACGCAAGCCCGTGGTGGCGGCAATGCGTACATGTCGTTCTTCGACCCGAGTGGTCGCAAGGGCTACATCGGGTACGGCAGCGGCGGCACTGACGATAACTTCTTTATCGTCAATGAGCTTGTCAGCCCCATGCTGTTCTTCAACAACCAGTCGGAGCGCATGCGGATCGAGTCCACTGGCAAGGTTGCTGTCAACGGAGCAGCTTCAGCCGCGCAGTTCACCGTCAACTGGGTTGGACCTGGAGGGAACGGCCTTGCTGTCGTCGGCACGCTTGCTGGTGATGTCTCATCGAACTACTTGGCGCAGCGAGTGGATAACTCTGGCGCGAGCATGACCTTCCGCCTCAACGTCACCGTGGCCGGCTACATCAACCATCCGACCCTTACCAGCACGTTCTACAGCACTTCATCTGACGCTCGGATGAAGAAGAACGTCAGGCCAGTCAAGGACGTGGGCAAGATCATCGACAACATCCCCGTGGTCTCGTTCGATTGGAAGCTCGATGGCGCCCACGTGCCGGTCGGCCTGATCGCCCAGGACGTGTACGGTGTCTTCCCTGGGGCTGTGTCGCCCGGTTGGGACAGTCCTGATGGGCCGATGCCTTGGGGCATGGACAACGCCAAGCTGGTGCCGCTGATGATCCGCGAGCTTCAGTGCCTGCGGGAGCGTGTAAACGCACTGGAGCATTGATGCCGCTCAACGGGTCACTCGCCACCGTAGACGCCACCGGCAAGATCATCGCGGCGGTCGAGGACGTGACCGTGCCCGATGGGTTCAACGGCGGCACGCCGCTGACTGCTGCTCGCCAGTTGACGGTCACCACGGCCACGGCCAACCTGTCCAAGCTGGCTGGCCTGTCCTACGACACGCCTGGGCGGCTGGCCGAGTCGTCCGCCGGCCCGATCACGGCCTACGTGGCCGGCATCCCCATCGACCAGCAGGGGCGCATGGTGGTCGCCAACGCGGCGGCCGTGCGCTATGCCCCCAATGCCATCCCCATCACGGCCACGGGGGCCGTGGCCTTGGCGGGTGGTGTCCCGCCCGACAGCACGGCCCCGACAGATCCGACCGGGCTCCTGGCAACGCCCAACTCCGAGACCCAGGCCACCCTCACCTGGACGGCCTCGACCGACGCCGTGGGCGTTACCCTGTACCGGATCGAGCGCTGCACGGGCGCTGCTTGCGTCA
>Ga0137340_1000030_pt1 | contig 38867 bp, 57 predicted proteins | sample EasRivERMLT400_2_FD_102295 | JGI IMG/M metagenome (GOLD analysis project Ga0137340, IMG submission 102295) | Soil microbial communities from meander-bound floodplain in the East River, Colorado, USA - East River MetaG ERMLT400_2 | ecosystem: Environmental > Terrestrial > Soil > Floodplain ...
CAGCAACGCCCGCGCCTTCTCGGTCAGCGTGGCGAGGCGGGATTCTGCTTGCTTTACCGTCTCGCGCAACATCCTCTGTGCATCATCAATTTGTTCAAGCGCGGCCTCCTTCCCAAAGTTATTCGACCACTCTGGACTCTCACCTGTGATGAGATAGTAGGCTTGGCTCAATGCTTCTTCGGCTGCATCGCGTTCATCGATAGTCTGCAAATGTGCGCGCTCTACCCGCTCCGCGTTCTGCGCGAGGCCGAGTCGAAACGCTGCGTGTAACGCTTCTCGCAAATCGCCCGTGACAGGACACGTTGCGCTGTAGACCAACTCGTCAGCTTGCTCCTGCGTCAGCCTATCCATCTCGCGGCTCCCGTTTGCGCCTGCGTGTTGCAGCGGTTGCGCGGTTGTCGCGATAGACTTGCAACACAACTCGAAACGCTCTGAGATTTAGAGCGCGACCAGTCCATGACCCGTCTTTATGGCGTGTTGTCACCTTCAACGCAGTGAAATCGATTCGATGAACTAGTCCACAGTCGCAACAGCGCAACTTGTATCCGCGCATAACTGGGTAAATGTCCTCTCCAGCCTCAGGACTTTCGTATTTCATCCTCGCGGCTCCTTGAGGGCGGCATCGGTCTGGAATAGAAACTCCATCGCATCCGAATCCTCGGTGAAGAACGAACTGTCGCCAAAGTCGAATCGCCACTGCCTGAGTAATCGCTTGAGCGTCGCGTTCTCGGCCGCGAGGCGGTCGCGGGCGGCTTTCATGTCCGCGAAACTGGTGACCAAGGTATCGCATGCTTTTCGCAATTCGCTGTAGTGGCAGCCATCAATCTGACATGGAGCCATCAACGCGGCTAACTCCGACCGCGCAGCCGCGAGGTCGCGCTCAAGCTGGCGGGCAAATGCGTAGCAATCCGACAACATCTGCGACCGATCCCGTAATGCGTTCGCAGGATGCTGCGACCGGATTAGTTCATCACATCGCGGCGTATCGCTTGGCTCGGTCATGCTGTTTGCTCTTCACGCACGAAGCTCGGATCGTACTTGTTCTTTGCCTTCCACAGCGCCAGGCAGGCATCGAACATGGCTAGACCGCGCTCGAGATCGGCTTGCTTATGCATGGCAAGGTACGACTCGCCCGGGTTCTTGACGTTGACGAACAGGTTGCCGCAGGCTGCGCGCGGTTGCCCGATGCCGCGACGGTAGGCTGCGAGTTGCATCGAGTGCTCATCGTAGATGCCGGGCAGCTTGTCAGTCCATTCCTTGGTCTTGATGTCGATCACCACGCCATCGTGCGCAACAAAGTTGAGGTCGAGCTTGCCACCATAGCCCAGTGGATGGGCGAACGATTGCTCTGGGATCCAGCGTGCGTTCGGGAAGTACTCATCGAGCGTCTCGACCGCGCCTTGGACATGGCGCAGGAACTCAGGCGCCGGCGGCACGCCTTCGTAGTGCCCCTGCACGGCCGCATGCACGGCCGTGCCGTATTCGGCAGCCTTGCGCGCATGCTCGCGACTGTCCTGCCATACGCGCGCCATCCATGACTTCTCAGGCTCGTGCGGCAGCCGCGGCAGAGTAAGTGTTGCCATCATCAGCGACTCTTGCTTGTAGTGCTCGAGCCCCGGCGCTGCCATCAGTTTGATGAGGCCGGATACGCTCGGGCAGAACAGGTTCTCGGGCTTCCTGGCATCGCGCAACGTGGTGTCACGCACGATGCCGTTCGCCCCCATGATAGTGTAGACGGGTGAACCGTCACGCCGATACCAGTGCCCGGATTCCGCCGATCGCAAGGTATCGGTTGTTTCAGACCAGATCGCCATTTCTTTTTTTCGCCTGATTTAGAAATATGACATCAGAATGGGATGTCCGATTCCATGTCCTGAATGCCCGTCATCGGATCATCCTTGCCTTTCATCACACCGCTCTTCAGATCCTTGTATTCATCGCTCTTGGCAATGATGTTGCGAATACCTTCAGGAATCGCCTGGAAGGTTTCCTCGTCGTATTCGTCCAACCAGAACGCAAACTGCGGGTTGGACATGGCCGGCGCCTTCACGCCTTTGGGCATGGGTGCGATCGATGCAACGCGCGCTTTCTTGTTCTCATTGTGGATCACGTTCAGCATGCACGGTGCGCCGATGATCTTGGCAAGATCCCAGCCCTTCAGGTCGGCCTCTGTGAACGGTACGCCACGCCATGCCTCGAGCGCGGGGCGCAGCTTGCTCTTCTCCGACAGGGAATTGGTATAGAACTCGGAGACGATGAACGGCTCGCCGTTATCCATCTTTTCGTTGCAGAGCTCCCAGCTGATGAGAATCTGACTGCGTGTTACGGGCTGCCCCTGGTACTCGCTGTGCTGCGTGCCGAGGTCGATGATGCGGTAGCACCTCGCAACATGATTACCGACCGGCGCCTGCGCGAAGTCACCGCCACCACTATCTTTTGCCATGCGTCCCATGTCTTGCTCCTGTTGATATTGTCCACCTTGTTGCCAGTATTGGATGCCGCCGTCGTTCATGGCATCCCTGCTCTAAGCCGTGCCGCATTGTCCCGCGTCGACTGAATCGTATCGTAGGCGAGGCTCACCAGATGATCCACCTGACGCGTCCATGTCGGCGCGGTGTAGATCAGGATGGCGATGATCAGGTAGCGAATCATATGGACCGCTCTGCGATCATGGCATCGGCCGCAGCGTATGCTTCAGTTGCCAAATGGGCCCATGACATGTCAGCCGTGTCATCGTTTGCGATCAATCCTTGCATCGCAGCCGCGGCGAAGTAATCGCGTAGCGTCACGCTATTCAGTGCTGCGCGCAGACCTTCGATCTTGATCTCCTCGTCGTCCATCACATCCCCAGCACGAACCAGAACCACGCGCCAACAACGATCGCGCCAACGATTGCACCAAGCACGGTGCCGCAGATCGTACCCAAGGTCGGATGCGGTTCGCTGAACTGCAGCGGGCCGATCAGTCCCGCATCCTTGGCGGAACGATTGAATCGAAGCGTACGATTGCTGTTGTCCATGATCACCCCCTTGTTGAGATATCGCGAGTTTAGCCTTCTATACTGACTTGTCAAGCGATAGTTTAGTAGGGTATAACGTATCCAATGAATGTTATCTCATCAAGCTACGGAAACGACTCGGTTGCACTCATTCGCTGGGCGATTGAGGCGTCTTTGTCTAACGTGCATGTCGTCTATTGCGACACCGGGTGGGCATCGCCAGGGTGGCCGCAACGCGTCGAGAAGATGTCTGCGCTCGCGCGCTCCTATGGGTTTCAGACGCACACCGCGAAGTCCATGGGGATGGAGGAGTTGGTTCGTTTCAAGAAAGGGTTCCCTGGCAACGGTCTTCAGTTCTGCACGCAGCATCTCAAAGGGGTTCCGTTCCTTCAGTGGATCGATGAGGCCGACCCGTCGTTTGAGGCGGTCGTTCTCATCGGCAAGCGAAGAGCGGAAAGCCATGCCCGTGCTCAGACACCGGAATTCATCGACGCTTCGGAGTACCACGGCGGTCGCAAGGTGTGGCATCCGCTGTACCTGCACACCGATGAGGAGCGCAACGGGCTACTTGAGCGCGCTGGCGTCGAGGTGCTGCCGCATCGAAGTCTGGAGTGCAACCCGTGTGTCAACGGTAATCGCGCTGACTTCCTGCGTCTCACGCCTGGTGAGATCGAGCGCGTCAATGACCTTGAGGTCGAAATCGGCAAACCCATGTTCAGGCCGAAGCGATTCAATGCGCTCGGGATTCATGGGGTGATTATGTGGGCGCGAGACGGGCGCAGTCGTGCCTCGATCGACAACGAGGAACAGACATGCGCCGGTTTGTTCGGATGCGGATTATGATGAACATCGATCTTATCTCCAAGCACTTTGGCGGCGACATTGCGATGGCACGAGCCATTGGCGTGACTGTCGGCGCGATCAGTCAGTGGCGAACGGCGGGATCGATACCGCGGTTGCGCCAGTATCAGATCGAGGTGATCACCGCGGGACTGTTCCAGGCCTCGAGCAATGGCAAGAAGCGCAAGCGCGCCTAGGCTGCGCCTTACTGCGCCGCTCCCGTCCGAGCTCCAGGAGCAGATTGCGGTGGTGGATTGGTTCAGGTGGTGGGCACCGACCATGAGCATCGACAGTCGTCTGCTATTCAGCATAGCCAATGGGGCGTACCTGAATGGCGATGCGATTGCCAGAGCACGCCAGATGGCGAAGCTGAAGGCGTCCGGGCTGGTGCCGGCGGTGCCGGATCTGGAGCTCGCCCTGCCGACCAGGCTATGGCCCGGCATGTTCATCGAGATGAAGCGACAGGATGGGCGTGCGACACCAGAGCAGATCGACATGCTGAGTCTGCTGCGCGGCAGGGGCTACAACTGCATCCTTGCCTTGGGTGCGGATGAAGCGATTCGGGCAATCAAGGGATATGTGGCGGGGCGATAATCATGTTGATCGAGACGCATCGAGCAGATATTGCCACGTTCTCCGTGACGATCCAGGCGCTACACGTCAACAGCAAGCAAATGACCTTGGCTGTATTCCGTCAATTGCCGGTGGACAATTGGCAACCTGGTGATGAACCGTGGGGGATTGTTAAATACGACATTAAAGACCAAGGCGACGAATGGGTTGTGTTTTCTCGTGAGAATCAATTGTTTCGTCGAACGTTGATCCGCAGTCAAGCTAATGCGTTTTCGTCTGACCTGTATTACGCCGAGAGAAACTTATTATTGGCAAGAACCTATAAAGACAGTTCCAAAGAACAGGCGGCGTATGACGCAACAAAGCGCGACTATGATCTCTCGGCCCTAGAGAACAAGGCTGCAATTGAGCGCGATACGGCCATTGAACGAGCGCGGCCGCAGCTCTTTATTGCGGTTTAAGCGATGACCAACTATGCAGGGAGTCGATGAAGATAGCGGTGATGAACGGCTGGAAGGCTGCCCCGCATTGCTGGTGGCGATATCTGGTATCTCCAATCAGGTGGGACCACAGTCGACTTTGGATCATGGTGCAAATTTTTGGGTTTGCCATCTTCATTTTTAGAAGCCGTCGATGACCAACTACAGCGACAGCCTGCTATCCACCCAGCGCTGCCTGAAGCGCTCGAGCGAGATGGCTGCGCTACGCGATTACACCGGTGCGCTGGAGCAGTTGGAGATGGCGAAGATCTGGCTGGGTGATCTGCGGCGGGCGCTGGAGTGTGCCCAGCACGATCGGCAGTTGACAGAGGGTGATATAGAGAAATAACATTGCGGTATCGGTCGGCGCTTACCCGACATGACAAAAGCCTTGTCTCATGCTGTTACCGCCAGTGGCGCAGCCATACACGCGCCCCTGGGTAAGCCGGTTACAGCAGCAGACAGGGCTTTTTTGTTTTACGTACTCCGCACGATAGCAGTGGGCTTGCATGGGCCGCTCGGAGCGATTACACCGGTCCCTTACCCCCGGGTTAGACCGACGCGTCGTAGTAGCAGCGAACGCAGCAAGCTATGGGACAAGGAGCCAACCCATAGCGAGTTACTGCTACCCACTAGGCACTTGGGCAGGGCTGGGACAGATGATGCCTACCTGCTGGAGCGGAGGGTTCACAGGGAACCCCCCTTGGTTAGCTTTACCCTGAATTTACCGATGTCACCAGATGAGAAAAACAGCCATCGCGTGACGCTCGATTCCGTATCAAAATGATCGGCTAGCAGCACACACATAACGAGAATTCCGCACGTCGCGTTGGGGGCTTTACGCTGGGGGCAATAGCGCATGGATGATGGCAGGGTTGGGCTGCTGCGCTGGGGTGTCCGATGCTGACACCGGAAGATCTGATGATGCTGCGCGAGCTATTCACCGAGGTGGTCAGGACCGAGCTCGAGCGCTTCAAAGCTGCCCGCGGCACGGGTGCAGAACGCACCAAACGCTGGCGCGAGAAGCGATCAGGTGTCACCGTGACGTCACGCAAAACGTCACGTCCTACTGGGGAAAAGCGTCACGGTGACGTCACACAGGTGTCACGTCCTACAAATGGACGCGCATCCAGCACGCCGGTCTGGCTCGCCTATGCCGAAGCGTACCGGCAGCGCTACGGTGTCGAGCCCACCCGTAATGCCAAGGTGAACGGGCAGCTATCTCAACTGGTCAAGCGGCTGGGTGAGGACGCCGCGCCGGTCGCGGCCTGGTTCATTGGCCACGGGGCGAGCCGGTATGTGGCGGCAGGGCACACGGTGGGGCTGATGCTGATGGATGCCGAAAAGTTGCACACCGAATGGCGTACGGGGCGACGGGTGACGGCAACGGCCGCGGTGCAGAGTGATCGCACGCAGGCCAACGGCGATATCTGGGGCAAGTTGATCGAGGAGGCGCGGGGATGAACTATCTCAGCGTCTGTTCCGGCATCGAGGCAGCAACCGTTGCCTGGCATCCGCTCGGGTGGAAAGCCGTCGGCTACTCCGAGATCGACAAGTTCCCGTCTGCCGTGCTCGCGCATCACTATCCGAATACGCCGAATTTTGGGGATATGAATGGATTCAGGCAATGGCCCGATGCTCGACCAGATGTCCTTGTGGGAGGAACTCCCTGTCAGTCCTTCTCAGTCGCAGGACTCAGAGCAGGATTGGCAGACCCGCGTGGCAACCTCATGCTCACGTATCTTGCCATTGCTGCAAGATTTAGCCCCCGCTGGCTGGTTTGGGAGAACGTCCCCGGTGTCCTGTCCTCGAACGGCGGACGCGATTTTGGAACCTTCCTCTGGGGCTTGGGCGAGCTCGGGTATGGGTTCGCCTACCGAGTTCTTGACGCTCAGTATTTCAACCTGGCCCAGCGACGGGCACGCGTGTTCGTTGTCGGATGTCTTGGAGGATGGCAGCGTGCCGCAGCGGTACTTTTTGAGCGCGCGAGCCTGTCAGGGCATCCTGCGCCGAGCAGAGAAAAGGGGCAAAGAGTTGCCGCCTACGCTCCGAGCGGCATTGGAGAGTATCGCGAAGGGTTCGGAACCCTTCGCGAAAGCGGTGGAGACTGTGGGAACGGATCTGAGACGCTCATCGCCCCCACCCTCCCGTCGCGCTCCAGTGCCGACGGCGGACTCGGCACAGATTTTGATTGCGATGGGGGATTGATCTCGACGCATCGCATGACCGCGGGCACGGGGCGGGGCACGCCGATTGTGCCGGTAGTCGCGCCATGCCTGACGCAGAACTACGGCAAGCAGCCGGACAACAGCGACACCAGCGCGGGGCCGATGCTGGTCGCCTTCGCCCAGAACCAGCGCGGCGAGATTGCAACGAGCGACACGATGGGATCGCTGAAGGTCGGCGGCGGCAAGCCGGGGCAGGGCTATCCGGCGATTGCCTTCCACAACCGCCAAGACCCGGACCTCTCGGGTGCGGTAACGCACCCGAGAGGCGCCAAGGACAACGGGATGGCGGTGGCGTTTCAGGACGTTGCTCAACCCATACGCGGGAATATTCATAACAACAGCGATCCTGGTATGGAAGCGCGGATGCACATTCAGCAAGGCATGGGCGTGCGCCGCCTTACCCCACGCGAGTGCGAGCGCCTGCAAGGCTTTCCAGACGACTACACGCTGATCCCGTACCGCGGCAAGCCTGCCGCTGACGGGCCGCGCTACAAGGCTCTGGGCAACTCGATGGCCGTGCCGTGCATGCACTGGATCGGTGAGCGGATTGCGCAGGTAGATGCGATCTGCAAAGCAGATGAGGAGGTGGCGGCATGAAATGCGCGCACTGCGTCCACTCGGAAGGCAGACTGACGGGGCTGTGGTGCCGGTTGCGCGGCGCGATGGCGATTCAAGTGTGCAGGCACTGGCAACGGGCTACTGGGAGCGACGATGAATGATGACAAGGCTGAAATAGATTACCTGCTGGAAGCATTGGCGATTGCACGGGCACGGATCACGGCGCTCGAGGCCGAATTGGCGGCATTGAAGGCAAAACAGGCTAATTCCGATGAATGAGAGCCTGTTACAGGCATTAGCCGTCACCTGTGAATTGACCGGCACGCAACTGTCCGAGCCTGCAGCCAAGGTATTGGCGGCTGATCTGGCGGTCTATCCGGTCGCGCAGGTACTCGGCGCGCTGACCAAGTGCAGGAAAGAGCTCCGCGGCCGCTTGACCCTTGCCGATATCATCGGGCGCCTCGAGGATGGGCGCCCAGGGGCCGAAGAGGCATGGGCTATGGTGCCGCGGGATGAGGCGTCGACCGTGGTCTGGACCGAGGAAATGGTCGCGGCTTGGGGCGTGGCATTGCCACTGCTCGAGGCCGGCGAACCGGTGCCGGCGAGGATGGCGTTTCTGGAACGCTATAAAACCCTCGTTCAAACCGCACGAGAGCGCGCTGTAGCCGTTCGCTGGATCCCAAGCTTAGGAACGGACGTCTTGGGGCGGGAACGCGCTCTAATCGAGGCGGAACGGCTGGGGCGGCTGCCGGCGGCGTACGTGCAGGGATTGCTACCGCATCGGGACATGGGGATCCCGTTGCTGACACAGATCGAGCAGCGTAAGGCGCTCAGATAAGAAACGCCCCGAATCCAGGGAGGGGAATTCGGGGCGCAATGGTGCGGACTACAAGGAGGGACAACGGGCGGGATTGTAGTCCGATTATGCTCCCATGCCTTGCAATTGGTAAAACTTTCGCACGCACGTTTTCAGGTACTGATCGCCGCGGGTATCGATCATCATGGGCTCGAATCCGCCGTTGGCGCGCCAACTGCTATACGCTTGCAGGTACTCGCGGGCCAGGTCGAGGTTACGATCGGCAAGGGCGATCGAGCATTGGGTCAGGCAGGCTTTCGGATCCATCGTCATCCTCCTAAAGAATATCTATTGCCACGTTAATAAGGGTTGCCGTGTCATCGGCAAACCATGCCGGATCCTTACCCTTGAGATGGCGCGCCTTGTAGGCAAGGCCTGTCTCGGTTGCCATGTTGCTATGGTGCAGCGAATGCACTTCACGCCACGCATTGCCGTCCCAGCGCTCGATGCGAGCTGAGCATTGGAACGCGTAGGAGTCGGATTCGATGCGGATCCGCAGCTTGTGACCCTTGCATGCGATCACTTTGGTGAATACCGCGGATTGAGCGCTGATGCCGATATCTTGTGAGATGGTTTTCATGTTTGATTCTCCCTATGCTGCGTTGAATTTGATCGAGTCGAAATAGCGCGCTACTGCTTGTTCCAGCCTGAACATGCCTTCTTTGCGTAGCCTGCGAATGCCGGCGATGCGCGCATGTTCCGGGCTCTTGGATCCGCGGCCCGGAATGCGCAGTCCCGTGCTCATTTCCGACATAACCCATGACTGCGCAAAGTCGAATCGCTCGTTAGCGCGATCCCAGGTCAGCATTTGATGAACACACCAAATGTACTTATTGAATGGTGCCGGCACCTCGACTTGAATGCCTTCGACCGGCATCGCCTTATGCTGTGTTCCGTTGTTGTTGACGGTAATGCGCTGCATTGTCATTCCCCTTTACGCGTTGACTTGATTGAGTCTGAACTGACGATACCTGTTGGCGAGCGCACCATGCGCCTGGATCGCGATACTGCCTTTGCGGCCGTTCGCGCCATTGCATGCGCCGCATGTGCTGCACGTTAGTTTCTTGCCCGCCTCATGCGATGCCGGGCAGACCGACTCACGCGGCGCCAGTGGATCGGTCTTGAGGCGCACCGTGAACGTTCGCCATCCTTGCGCTTGCGCCCAGTTACGCTCTTCTGGCGTATCGCAGCTTGCCATCACAAGCGACTTGAGCTCGCTCGCATGCTGCCATTGGTGCGAGTATCCGGTATGACCGTATGCATAGCGCACGAGATCGAACCATGTTTGCGCCGGTGCGGCCGCAGGGTCGCCATAAGAGCCTAAGCGCACCATGCGATCACGCCCGATGTTTTCAATCGTTGCCGTATCCGCCATCGGATAGCGCCCGCGCAGGTATGCGGTATAGACCGCATAGGGTGCCTGATAGGTGCGCACGTAGCATGAGCCACCAAGGCTTGGTCGATGTTTGCAATCGCCGCATACCGACACGTCATCGCCATGTTTGACGCTGATATGCGGCGCGATGCCGTTGTCGACCAGGATCCATGTTTGCACCATGGCGCCGGTCTTATCGTTCTCACTTTCGCCTACCGTCGCGATGACGACGATCGGCTGACCGTCCAACAGAGACGCCCCCTTGTACAGCACGTATCCGGATGGTTTAGAATTGCGTGACATCGTGTTAACTCCTGACAAGTTGTGCGATGAGAACGGCAGGTATCGTTAGCGCGATGGCCTGCCGTTTGCTTTTGCTAGTTAGCGTTCCATGCTGCTTGAATGTATGGTGCGGCAGGATTCTTGCCGTGGAATCGTTTGCAGGCTTGATCGATGTCGGTTTGCACTGCATCGCGCAATACGGTGTATGCGCCGTCCTGCACGATCATTGAGCCGCCCGTTACAGGGTAGGCGCGAAACCATTTACCCTTGGGTAATGGACGCACGCTTTGCAGTGCAAGCCATGCCTTGGCGGGCTTAACTTCCTCGTTTGTGAGCAATGCGACTTGCCCGTAGACATTCTTTATCAGCTTCATGGTCTATCCTTTCGTTTGCATCAGAACAAAGATCTGTTCGACGTCGGTTTGCAGCGTGAGCGCAATGTGGTGCATGTAGGAACGATGCATGGCATCAGTGACGCGCATGTCGGCCTTTTGATCGGCAAGCCGATACATCAGGTCCGAATCGTTGTAGTCTTGAATCAGACTAATATGCTTGAGGCGTTTTTGGAACTTGGTCATCTCTGTCTCTCCGTTGTGTCCACCTAACTATATGCATCCACCGTGCCACCTATAGCGCGCTAAATAATGGTCAATGGAATCAAGGCATGCGTCGTTTGGCAAGGTGAGCCAGGTGACGCACAGCGTCAGAATGTGACGCTGGCAACGTCACAAAGTGACGCTCTTGGTCACCTGGATGGAATTGGAGTAGGATGGCGGCCGCGGTGACAGCATCGGATTACGACCGTCCAAGGAAGCTCTACCGGTAGCGCATGGAATAAACGACTACGCCCGTAAGCTCGAGCTCGGAGACGGGATGCACTCGAGGCCTAGACTTGTGAAGCTAGGGGCAGCGTCGATATACAACCAAACCGGATTGCGCTAAAAGTAGGATGGAAGCGCAACATGTAACAAATATGCTACGCTATAGCGTAATTGGGTCTTTTACGCTTTCAAATCAGCGAGCTCTCAAACAATGCCAGACGATACCAAGCGTACCGTCGATCTAGATCGAACCGTGGCGCAAGTGACTAAGTTACCTCGAGTTCCTGCTCCAGAGAATGCAAGGATCCGAGGCAGACGTCTGCACTATCATCATCAGGAAGACGTCAGAGACAAAATTGACTCCGTCCTCATCGTTAAAAAGCTTACGGATCATATCAATGGCAAGAATGATCTGACACCGACTCAGGTCGCATCGGCAAAAATACTGTTGGATAGGACAGTGGCAACACTCACAGCCACTGAAATAACGAAAGTTGATGCACTACCGGCAGAGGCAGATCTACTCTCAGCTATTCAGCGCATCATCCTATCCAACCCGATGCTGCTATCGACATTACAACAGCATATGCCACAGTTGATAGGATCCGGTACGACAGATAAGTAGTTCGTACACTGCTCGAGGAGTCATACTAAGCTACTAATGTACTGATTCCCATGGGATTCAGTATGAACCATGGTAGAAATACCCCCAGATCTACCCCCATGGCTATGGCGTGGCGACAGCTGCTCGAGGTCGGCACCCCCCCCACGGGGTGGCAGTGGAATTTCTCCTACCCCCTCCTAATTTTTCGCCCTGATTTGCGATCTGGAATCGCGCTATAGCGTGCTATAGTTGGTGGATGGGTAGAGGAATTGGGGATGTCTACGCTGTCGAGGTTGAAGAACTGGCCGTACCTGAGCCTGTTATCCATGACGCTATCATATGGGCGATAGAGACGTGTGTGGATGGTGTTTGGTTGCCGCACGAGGGTAGTTTGTACGTGAGTTTGTATCGAGCGGTGAAGAACATGGGGTGGTGGCAGGCGCAGCGGGATGATTTGCGCTTGAGGGTGAAAAGATATGAGCCGAGGTGACCGATCCTGGCCGCGGTATGTGCTTGGGGTGGGTGCTGATTGCAGGATTTGGGACGATTGCGTGGCTTTAAGGGTGTACTCCAATCAGTTGGGTGAGCGGGTGTATGTGTTGAGTTATCGCGATCGCAGTCTGGATGTCGGGATGCGTGCTCCGGTGCGGGAGGCGTATGGCAAGACCACCTGATCCGCGTTTGCGCCCGTTTTCAGACATCGACATGCGTGCGATGGTGCTGATCATCGAGAAAAGCGAGGGCGGCTCTGCCTTCGACAAGGCCCGCCTGATTGCCAAGATAAAAAAACGCTACCGGCAGGGGCGGATGTTTCATGGGGCCAAGAACGATCCGCAGACGGCCTGGCAGCTCTGCGAGGCGCGGTTTTACCTTGGCGACAGAACGAATTGGAACGGTTGGCAGTATCGCAGCAGTTGGGCGGCCGGCTGGGCGCAGAATCTGGTGAAGGATGGGGTGCCGCGCTGGAAAGGGCAGCGCTGCAAACGGCTGTATATTTATGGCGAGCAGGGTATTGGCGACGAGGTGTTCTTTGCGAGCTCCGTCCGATGGATCAAGACTCAGGTTGATTCGGTCTGCGTTGAAACCGATCAACGCCTATGTCCTGCATTCCAGCGCCTTGGGTGCGAGACGGTTGCTGCAGTCTTCGAGCAGAGAGAAGACCAGAGCCCGCTCAGAAAGATGGCAGCAGTTGATGGCGATGCATGGACACTGCTGGGCGACACCATTGTCAGAGCCGGACCCAGACCCGAGCCTTATCTCACCGCAGACCCCCTGCAGATCGAGCGATTCAGACAGTATCGCGGCCGCGTTGGCGTCTCTTGGCGTGGCAATCAGGGGCATTACCCTGCCAGCGCCTTTCAAGTCGACCATCCACTGAGCCTGCAGTACGACCAGGGCTGGGACGAGGACATCGAGCAGCCTGAAGGGCTGGATCTGCGCAATGACATCGAGGGATTGCTCGGGCTGCTCGCCAATCTGCGGCAGGTAGTGACCGTCTCGACTTCAGTCGCGCACCTCGCAGCGGCACTGGGTGTCGCGACGCACGTCGTTATAGCCCCAAGAAATGGACCCAATTCAGGCATGATCTGGCCTTGGAAGTGGAGCAATGCAAGCACAAGCACTGGTGGTGTCTGGTATCGAAGCGCAACCTCTTACCCAAGCCTTGCCGAGTACGGTCGTCATCATTGGCCACGGCACCAGCCCCGTGGGCAAGAACTGGGGCACCAGGATCGAGAAATCCGAGTGCGTGATCCGCATGAAAGACCCCAGTTGGCAGAAAGTGGCTGACTACGGCTGGAAAACCGACTATATTTGCGCGTCGACCGAGACACTCTACAAGATGCTCGACGACATGCGCCGCCCAAGAGAATATTGGGCGCAGCCAAAAAAAGGGAAATGGGACCGGGGGCAAGCAAAACGGTTCGCGGCACAAGCCGCGGCGCCGTTGTTGATCCTGGATGAGGCGTTCGAGAAGTGGAACGAGGTCTTTCACCTGGCGCAAGCCGAGCTCGGTCACCCGCGAGTGAGGAACCACTCGCTCGGCATGTTCGCCATTACGATGGCCACAGAGCGCCTGAAACCCCAGACGATCAGGTTGGTCGGCTTCGACAACATGCTCAATCCCGGCTTGAAAGAATACTGGAAAGCCGATCGCGGCAAATGGCAGACCCAGCACGATTGGCCCGCCGAACGCCTCATGCTGCCGGTCATCGAGCAGACCATGAACGTCAAAATCGAGGCCTGGGCTTAACGTGGGAATGGACGCTGCTTAGAGGCATGGTCTACGGGCTGCTTTTTGGCTGTTTTGTCGTGTTTTTGATGGCGGTGTGATGGGTATCGGTGACGCCATCATGACGTCCGCCACGATCAGGAAGGCGCACGCCAAATACCCCAACCGCCCCATCTGCGTCGGCCCGGGCAGCCACGCCATCTGGGACGACGTGTGGCAAAACCTGCCGGTAAGCAAAGAAATCGTGCCCGATGCGGTCTGGATCCACGACTACGGCAAGCACCGCCCCTACATCGATTACGAGCAAGGCGATGACGATCACTTCGTCTACAGGCAAGACTTCAAGGCCGAACCCGGGTGGATCATCCTCTCTGAAGCCGAGCAGAAGTTTCGCACCAAGGCCGAGGGCTACATCTACCTCGAGCCGACCGTCAAAGGCAGCTTCTCCGGCAACAAGGATTGGGGGTTCCTCAACTGGCAGCAGGTGGTCGACGAGTTTCGCCCCAATACGTTTCTGCAAGGCCGCGGGCACCGGTTGGATCGCTGCATGCAGGTCGAAACCCCCACCTTCAGACACGCGCTTTCGCTATTGGCGAAGGCGAAACTCTTCGTTGGCACCGATGGGGCACTACACCATGCCGCGGCTGCCTTGGGGATACCCGCAGTGGTCGTGTGGGGCGGTGTCGCGAGCCCGAAAAACCTAGGCTACGACACCCACATCAACCTCTGGACCGGAAGTAAGCCCTGCGGCAGCCACAATCCCTGCCCGCATTGCAGGATTGCGCTCGCCGGCATAACGCCTCGAATGGTCTGCGCCGCCATCATGCAGGTGCTCGAGCCGGCATGAAACCGCTCCCGATCCTCGCCAACGTGCCCGGATCGGTCGAATTGCCCCCAGCCGCCACCTGCTGGATCAATCTGCACCGCACCCACCTCTCGGGTGACATCACCAAAAGCTATAACGAGAGCCTGAAAGAGGACTTCTTCGACATCGTCTACGAGCTCGAAGACATCCTCAAGCCAGGCGCCACGCTGCTCGACATCGGCTGTGGCATGGCCGGGATCGACGTGCTCCTCTACCGCCACTTCGGCTGCAACCTGCTGCTCTTGGATGGCGACGGGCCGATCGACGATTGGCGCGGTGGCTACGAGCAGACCATGAAGCCGTTCTCATCGCGCACCGCAACCAACGAGTTGCTGGAGATGAACGGCGTCAGCAACATCCACTGGTTGAACGTCGGCACCCGCATCATTCCGCCGGTCGCCGCCGCCATCAGCCTGTTGAGCATGGGGCACCACTACCCCATCGATACCTACAAGGTCGACTGCGACGTGCTGATCGCGGACTGCCGGCTCGGCATGGATGGCATCAAGACGATGAACCGCCCGCACAAGATCCTGCGGACGACAACGAAGTCTCAGCGCGTTGCGTTCTATCGATGAACATCCTTGAAAACTTGGATTTTCGTATCGAACCGGCTCCATCGGTCTTCGGTGAAGGCGAGGTTTTCAATGTTGTCGTGACCGCGCATCAATATTTGATTACGTTCCCGGCAATATCTGAAGAGCATGCCACGCTCTTGCTTGAGCAGTTGCGGCAATGTCAGTTTGTGGTCGTTGAGAAATGCTGACCGCGCTCTATGCCTTCTTCGCCATCGATCGACTGATCGAGTGGATCTGGCTCGGCGCATGGACCGTTACCTTGAGCGCCGTCATCGCTATCCTGTTCCTGCTGGTGAAACGCTATGAAGACCGCAGTGAGTGAACTCGACCTGATCGAGCAGTACGCCAAGATGCATCGGCTGCCTGAGACGTTCCGCGGCTACTCGCTCGGGCCGCATGTGGCAACGATCAGGCGCCTGATCGACGAGACGGGTGCCAAGACGCTCCTCGACTACGGCTGTGGCAAGGCCTGGCAGTACCATAGAAAGCGCGCGGATCACGAGCTCGGCATGATGCCCACGCTCTACGATCCGGCGGTGAAGCAGTACTCTCACAAACCGGAGGGCAAGTTCGATGGTGTCATTTGTACCGATGTGCTGGAACACATCGTCGACCCCATACCCTTTGCAGAGCGGGTCGTCGGCTTCGCCAGCCTCTTCTGCTTTTTCTCCATATCCACCCAGGATCGAGGCAAAACCCTGCCCAATGGGCTGCCTTTGCACATATCGGTGCATCCGGCTCAATGGTGGCGCGCAAGCCTGCTGCATCTGAACGAGAAGGTGCGCGTGGTGCTCGCGTTCGATGTCGAATGAGAGCCGTCATCTACCATTCCAGCACCAAGGCATTGTGGCCCTCATTGCCGGATGACGCCTACGAGCGCCTATTCAAGGGCTTCATCAGGAATTCACGCCCCTATTGCGACTGCGTCTTTCACCTCACCATCGAGGGCAACCCGGGCTGGGGCGATGCCACGATCTGGCCGTTCGAGGGCACGACGTTGAAGTCGAAGGACATCATGTACAACCGCGAGGTGATGTTCACTCAATTCCTCAAGTACGCCGCGTCGATCGACACGGTCTATTGGTTCACCGAGCCCGATGCGCGCATCGTGAAGGAGTTTCCGCCGCTCGCGGACGACGTCGATCTCGCACTCCTCTATCGCGACGATGACGTCCACATCACCCCATCCTTTCGCCTCGCGCGAAAGGCAGCGCTCCCCGTGTTCGAATGGGTGCTCGAGCATTTCGATGGGCCGAGGGATTGGCACGGCGACTCGATGGCGTTCAACGCACTCTACGAGGCAATGGGTTTCCCGCAGCTGAACGACCGTTTCACGTGGAACGGCGTAAGAATCGAGTTGCGCGACTACAATGACTACACGCGCAAGCATTCGAAGTACGTGCGCCACTGGAAAGCGTTCAGCAAGTCGCAACTGCTCGCGCAGGAGGGCTGATGAGTGAGACTGAAACCGAGTTGCTGCAGGCGCTCATGCTGCTCGAGAAGCGATACAAAACCTATCGCCTGGACTACTACAAGCCCTACGAATTCCAGATCGACTTCCACAACGCCATCGGTCATCTCACCGATAACCCAGCGTCCCAACGCGTGCTCATGGCAGCCAATGGCGTGGGCAAGACATTCTGCGGCGCGGCCGAGACGGCGATTCACCTGACCGGACGCTACCCGGAGTGGTGGAAGGGGCGCAAATTCAACCGTCCCGTCGAGGTGATGGTCGGTGCCAAGACCAACGATTCAGCTAAGGCGATCGTGCAGAAGGAACTCTTTGGTGATCCGCTCGACGAGGCTCAGTGGGGTAGCGGTACGATTCCTGCTGAATGCCTCATTGCATCCAAGATTACGCGTAAGGCCGGGGTGCCCAATGCAATTCAGGACGCATTGGTACGTCATGCCTCAGGTGGCTTATCTAAAGTCACTATCATGGCTTACGAGCAAAAGGCGAAAGCCTTCATGGGCACACGCTTCGACGTGGGCTGGCTTGACGAAGAACCGCCGTCCGACATCTGGGGCCAATTCATCCGCGGCACGATCTCCCGCGCGCAAGCCATCCTTTACATCACGTTCACGCCCGAAGAGGGCATGACCGAGGTCGTCCAGCAGTTCATGAACGACATCCGCCCGGGCCAAGCCATGATCCGGGCAACCTGGGACGATGCTCCGCACCTGACGCCCGCTGAACGCGAGCAGCGCCTGGGCGCCCTGCCGCTGCACGAGCGTGAAATGCGCTCCCGCGGCATCCCGACCATGGGCTCCGGCTTGGTCTTCCCCGTGCTGGATGAGGACATCATCTACGACGGCATCAAGATCGAGGAGTGGTGGCCGCGCATCTGCGGCATCGATTTCGGCATCGACCACCCGTTCGCTGCAGTCTGGGTGGCTCACGACCGCGATACCGACACCGTCTACGTCTACGACTGCTACAAGATGCGCGGGGCGAGCTCCGCCGATCACGTCGCCGCCATCAAGGCCCGCGGCGAGTGGATCCCCGTGGTCTGGCCCCATGACGGCATCCAGCGCGACAAGGGCACCGGCATGCAGCTTGCCAAGCAATACCGCGATCTGGGCGGGAATTTGATGCTGAATCACTTCACCAACCCGCCGGCACCCGGGCAGGAGGAGGGGCAAGGGGGGCTAGGCGTCGAGGCAGGGCTCAAAAACATGCTGGACCGTATGCAGCAGGGGCGGTTCAAGGTCCATAAGCGCTGCAAGGAGTGGTTCGACGAGAAGCAGATCTACCATCGCAAGGACAATATGCTCGTAAAAGTGCGAGATGACGTAATCTCCGCTTCGCGGTATGCTACTCAATCCTTACGGCATTCTGTAACAAAACCCGTGCTCAGAAAACGTAGGGACGTGGCGATGGGGGCTGCGAATTGGTAACAAAAAGGCGCATTCGTCCGAAAACGGACTTCGCTAAGATCGAGGCGTACGTCAAGAAAGAATACGACGCCCGCAAAGATTCACACTTCCGAAAAGAACACGAACGCATCTGGAAGGAAGTCGACCGCCAGGTCGAGATGTCGCCCATGAAGCGCGTCTCGATGGACGGCAAGCCCATCAATCCCGGCTGGCACTCGGTGTTCGAACTGGGGGAGCTCTCCAAAGCTTCCGAAATCATCGCCGCGGACGTCATGCGGATCATCTTTCCCGATGACCGCTCCTGGTTCGAGCCCCACGTCAAACTCGAGCGCCGGCTCGACGAGCAAGGCAATCCTGCGCCGGTCGACGGCAAGGAACAAGGCGTGCGCGATGGGGTGCTGCGCTCCCTCATGTGCCAGCAGCACCTCGATTTTGGCCTGAAAGCGCGCTTCAAGCTCTCGGTCAAGGAAGCGCTGCATCATGGCAGCTTTGTGGCCGAAGTGCGCTTCGAAAAGGAAATGACCGTTCAATCGGGCGACAAGGTGCAGCTGCTGGGCGCACCGGTGTGGGTGCCGCACTCGATGTGGAACGCCTATCCTGACCCGTCGCCATCGGTTCACGGCACCAACCTCTTCTACAACGGCTCGATGATCATCGTCGAGTACATGCCGGCGTGGCGGTTGAAGCAGATCAGCGGCCCCGGCTGGATGACGGCTCAGTTCGACAAGATCCCGTCTGAAGAGCACACCAACAAGGACAACAAGACCCAGGACATCAAGCTCACCCGCTTCCTGGGTGACATCAACATCGAGCGCGGGGATGGCGACATTTTCCTCCCCAACTCCAAGGCCATTCTCGCCAACGGCATTCTGGTGTTCTGGGAGAGCAACGAACTGCCATTCCCGCCGGTAATCTTCAATGGCTACGAGCGCCAGGACATCCGCGATCCGTACTACACCAGCCCGCTCATCAAGCAATCGCCCATGCAGAAGTTCACTTCCATCATGGCGAACAAGTTCGTCGACGCGGTCGAGCGCATGGTCGATCCGCCGATCGAGTACGACGGCAATGACCCGAATTACGTGATGAACGACGGTCCCGACCTCTCGCCTGGCGCCAAGAGCGCAACGCGCAGCATGGGGAAAGGGATGAAGGCGCTCGAAATCGGTGATCCGGCCGCGGCATTGGAAGCGATGACGCTCGGCATGCGTCAGCTGCAGGAAGGCACGGGCGTATCGAGCATCAGGACCGGCATCGCGTCGAGCGACCGGCAAACGGCTACCGAGGTGCGTAAAGTGGCGCAAGGGGCAGAGGTTCGCACGGTGGATTTTGTTTCCGTGCTCGAACCCGGGGGCTTGCGTCCGTTTCTTTACATGCAGCACATGCTGAACCGCGCCAACATGGAGCCGTACGAATTCTTCAATAACGAGATGCACACCCCCGATTGGGTGCGCTATGAGCGTAAAGACATCGACCACGAGGCGCATTTCGATATCGTGGGCAGCAAGGGATTGCTGGGTGAGGAACAACGCACCGAGCGTGTCGCCCAGGTGACGGCGTTCGCGTCCGGCAATCCCCTCTTTGCGCCGTTGCTGAAGCCATCCGAATTGCTGATGGAGATGTACCGCAACGCAGGCCAGAAGAGCCCGGAGCAGTTCGTCGTGGTCGACAAGCCGCAGATCCCGCCTGAAGTGCAGATGCAGATGCAGCAGATGCAGCAGATGGTGCAGGCGCTGCAGCAGGAATTGCAGAAGGCGCAGACGCAATTGAAGGACAAGAGCCAGGAACTGGCGCTGAAGGCACGCGGCATGAGCGAAGACATGCAACTCGAGCAGCAAAAGGCCGTTCTGGATCATCAGGCGGAACTGAAGAAGCTGATGAGCGACTTCGTGCTCGGCATGCAGAAGATCCAGACCGAGGCGCGGCTCGAGATCGAGCAGATGCGCCAGGAAGCGGCGCTCGAGCGCCGGCGCATGCTGGTGGAGGTGGAGCCCGAACTCATCCAATCGTTCGGCAAGATGGTCGAGCCGCACATTGCCAAGGTCGAAGAGCGCACCACGAGCGAGACGTTGCGCCTCGTGCAGGAGATGATGCGCGCGGTCGAGCAGGTGCGCGATGACGTGAAGCGCGGCCGCACCAAGCGCATGATGCCCAAGCTCGACGCCAATGGTGACGTGATCGGATCCGAGATCGAGACGGTTGGCGGCGAACGCTACGGAATAACTTTACAGTGAGGATGAAGGCATGAGCGCATCAAACGCATTCGAGACGAGCCTGCTGGGTCTGATCATCACCAATGTGGATGCAGCCAATGTGGGCGATGCGGCTGGATTGCAGAACTCGGCAACCGCGGGTGTGTTCTGGATCAGTTTGACCGTCTCGCCAGGCCATACCGAGGCTGGCGACCAGACCACCAACGAGACGGCTTACACCAATTACGCGCGGCAGGATGAGGCCAGGAACACCACGCAGTGGACGGTCGCGAACGACACGGCGGATAACGACAATGCGATCGGTTATCCGGCGTGCGGCGCATCGGGCGCAACCCTGTTTGGATTCGGCTTGGGTTCCGACACATCCGGCGCCGGCAACCTGTTTCTGATTGGCGATCTGACCAGCACGTTGGCGGTATCGAGTGGCATCACGCCCAGCTTCGCGGCCGGCGCGCTCGACATCGTCTGTGCATAGGAGCAAGCAATGGCAAAAGTGAGACTGACGTGCGATGTGGCCGAGGGCGGAACGGATCTGACGAAGACCAAGAACGCCACGCTCAAGGTCACGCGCTCGAAGCGCGGCTTCATCGAGTTTCGCAAGGGACTCGTGGTCGAGATGACCAAGGAAGGTGCCGACAAGTGGGTGAAGCGCGGCATCGCAGAGCACGTCAAGTAAATGTTCCTGCCCCTTGCCGTGCATGCCGAGTCGGTCGGCGAGGATGTGCGTCTATTCATCGGCACATGGCAATGCAGGCTCTTTTTCGAGACAGCGATTCTGCTCGCAAGCTGGCTCGACGAGTGCGCTCGCGATGCGAAGGAATGGGCGAATACCTCCACACGGTTCCTGAAAGGCGTAGGCACGCTGCACGATGCATCCAACCCGCATTGGATGAATGTCGGGCAGCCCAATGACCCGCGGCACGTCTTTCGGGTCAATCGCGATCTGCTGAAAAAGCATGAGATCGAAGTGCGCCAGGAGGGCGCCACGGTCGTGCTGGATGCCAAGGGCGCGGCAGCGACGATGCCATATGCCGCGGCGCTCGAGATCGCGCAGTTCATCCGCGTGCGCGCCAAGGAAAGCCAGCAACGCGCGGGTGACAAGACGCGGCACTGGAGCAAGGTCACGAAAGAGCACGAAAAGCAGGTTGGGCCAGGGATAACCAGGGGATAGGGCTTGAAAACAATAAGTGCAGTGCTACTCGCAGCGCTATCAGGCGCTGTTTTCGCGCAGGACGTCCACGTTCACCCGCCGGTCAGGCTTGGCACGCCGAGTGACGCGCACGCGCATCACGGCGCGCAGAGTGCGCTAAAGCAGAGTGCGCTCGCGCCGACGCAAACACCGAAGGATGTGATTCCTGACCGCGGCTTGAACCCAACGATCACGAGCGTCAAGTCGGGCGTGTGGTTCGATCCATCGGTGTGGGATCAGGCGCGTGCGCCGGCAGCGACCGACACGGTGCTGGTTAAAGAGGAGCACGCGGTTACCTACACGACTGCGACCGTGTTCACGCTCGCGGTGGCCGGCACCGTTACCTGCGATGCAACGGCAGCCAACAAACTGCAAGCCGGGAACATTTTGATCTATCGCACCGGCAAATATATCTGCGGCACCGAGCAAGCCCCGATCGGACTCACATCCGAGATCGTCATCAGCAATACGCCATTGGCGGCTGACGATCCGGGGCAGTTCTGGACCGGCTTGATCAGCTTCGGTGAGTGGCGGATGCATGGCCGCCCCAAGAGCACATGGCACCGTCTCGTGGCGAATGCAAAGGCCGGCGATGTCATGTTGAGCTTGGACGCGCCGCCTGTGGGATGGAAGTCAGGCGACAAGTTGGTGCTGCCTGACAGTAGGCAGATCGCCGTGCAGCGCAAGTGGGGCACGATTCCTGACACGCCGGTCGATCTCCAGATCGAGGAGATCACGGTACTCGACGTGAATGGCACGTTGGTCACGCTGAGCGCGCCGCTCAAGTTCGATCACCTTGGGGCTGGCGTCGGTCTTATGCCGCACGTCCAGAACATGACCCGCAACATCATCGTTCGCAGCGAGTCGCCAACCGGCACGCGCGGTCACACGATGTGTACCGACCGCGCGCTGTGCGACATCCGCTTCGTCGAGTTCATCAGCACGGGCAGAACGAAGGCGCAGCGGCTCAACACGACCAGCAATGTCAAGGGCCGCTATCCGGTCCACGCGCATCACTACATGGGGCCGCGCAACGCATCGAACACCGGATTCCAAGGCGCGTTTATCGGCAACTCGTTCTACGACAGCCTGAAGTGGGCGATTGCGATCCATAACAGTCATTGGATGCAAGTCAACGACAACGTCATCTACAAGGCAGACGGGTCAGGAATCCAGACCGAGCAAGGAAACGAGAGGGAAAATGAGATCGACCGCAACGCGATGATCCTCATCGGCACGCCATCGATCCACTCGCAATGGCCGTCCTACGGCGGTGTCGTGACCGGAGTATGGGGCGACTTTGGGTGGGATGGATCTTGCCTCTGGTTCACGGGCAACGATAACTACGTGCGGAACAATATCTGCGCGAATGCACAGTATGCAGGCGTGAACATTAACCACCGTCCCGCGAGCGGCTTCGACTATCACTATCCCGTCGTACCGAAATTCAGGGGCGCGGACATCGCAATCGATGCCGAATGGGATACCTACGGCTGGCCCACGCAGCCGGCGAAGATTGCTCCTGCAAGCAGGGATCACTCGGGCAACGAAACCTACGCCAGCAATCACGGCTACTGGGTCGGCGCATCCGGTGTCGTGGGCGTCATTCGCAACGCGAAGAACTGGAACATCTACCAGAACTGCGTCTACTCGGCGCGCAACATCGAGGCGACTTACGACGGCTTAACCTGTGTGAACGATCCTGCGATCGCAGCGAAGGCGAGCGATGAAAATCACGGGATCGAGATGGCGAGCACGACCTACGAGAGTGGGAAGCTCACGTTTCGCAATCTCCGAGTCGAAGGCTTTGTCGTAGGGATGGTGCTTCCGGGCACGCGCGGGCAGTTCCCAGCCACGTCACCGGGATACACGTCAGGCGTGATGGAGATCATCGATGGCACCTTGAAGAATTGGGTCAACGTGCTCGACACCTCGCCCAATCAAGCCAAGAGCACGACCTTCCGCAACATCACATTCGAGCGCACGACGCAGCGCCCCGAGATTCGCTGGATCGTGAACGAGTGGTTGGAGAATCCCCAGGCGGCGAAAGACTTCATGGGGCACCTCGCCTACTATGACATCAACGCGCACCGCATCGTGAGTTCCAAGGTGCAGTCGATCAATCACAATAAGTCGGGCCAAGACTTCGCCTATTTTTTCGAGGAGCAGGCACCTGGCTATTTGATGTACCACTCGACCAACATGGGCGCGGGCAACATTGCGCTCGCGAACTGCCCATCAGCCAGCACAACGAACAGAAAAACCAATCAGCAATGCTGGGATGCCCACAAGATCGCGACGCTTGCCGAGATTGCCCCCTGCACGACCGCCGGCGAGACGCAGGGATTCTGGTGCCCGCTGTCAGGTACACCGCCGATTCCGCCCGATCCGCCGAAGCCCGTGGATGACCTATCGTTCACCGTTGGCGGCCGCAAGTACAACGTACAGGATGCTGGCCCGAGCCCAACGCCAGACACGGCACTGCGACTTCTTGGTGTGCCGTACACCGTTGCGCCGGCTCCATAGGAGAGAACATGGCGATATTAACCAAAAGGCAATTGGACGACGTGCGGCAGGCGCTCGTTGGCGAGCTCAAGGAAGCGAATTTCACCAAGCCTCAAGTCAACGCAGCGATCCAGGCGGTCGAGGATGTGCTGACCGGGGGCGCATTGCAAACCGCGCTTTCTAATGCAATGAACACGGCAACTTCGCCGCTCGTGCTCACCGCCACGCAGAAAAAGCTGCTTGTGCGCTGGGTGCTACGCTCGCGCTTCGATAGGGGCAACGACTAATGGCGACCACACTACTTCAATTTGACGCATCGAGCTTTGAGGGTGACGTTGTCCCTGTCACCGCAGGCGATCTGGCCGCGTATTTCGATGTCATCAATGGCCGCACAGTCGTTGTTTTCCCAGATGGCGCGGATGAGTACGCAGCGGTTACCAAGGCAGTCGAGATGCCGCAGGCGTATGCCGCAGGGGCGCTCACTGCGAAAATTGGCATCTTCACTGCAGCAACTACGGGCAGCGTCGATTGGGAGGTTTACGTCGAGGCGGTGACTGATGCGGATGCGATCGATCTAGATTCTGCAACATCGTTCGACTCGGCTAATGCCTCAACCGTGGCTGTACCGGCAACGGCGGGGTACATCGATGTGGTTTCGATCACGCTGACGAACAAGGATTCGGTGGACGCTGGCGACATGGTGCGTTTCCTCGTGCGTCGAGATTCGGATGACGGCGCGGATGATGCGGCGGCTAATGCCTACGTGGTCTGGATGGCGATCCAGGAATAGTCGATGGCTCGTAATTTCAACGGATCGACTGATCGCATCGACTACGCTTCTGCGTTTGACACGACAGGGCAGGCGATCACGATCTCGTTGTGGGCGCAGTTCGACCAGCCGACTCCAGGCTCCAGTTCGTACATGTTCAACTCAGCCTCGTCTGGGGGCGGGCCTGGGTTGTTGCTTTATGTGCCGGCAGCCACGAACGCGATCCAGTTTTTCCGCAACGGTAGTGGCTCGCAACTCGACAAGACCACAACAACCGGGCTGTTCACTAACACCGGTTGGTATCACATTCTAGCCACACATGATGGCGTGATGACGACGCATTCAAGCGTCCACATCTATATCAACGGCACGGAACCAAGTTACGGCGGCGGAACGAACGGCAGCAGCGAGGTCACTTCTAACTCAGGCTTCGAGCTCGGTGGTAGATCATCAGACGACGCCCGGAATTTCGATGGGCGTCTTGCTGAGATCGGCGTCTGGAATCGCGTCCTTGCTGCGGGTGAGATCGCGGCGCTTGCTGCTCGGTGTGCGCCGAGCTTCTTCCCGCGAACTCTCAAGTTCTACCCTAACCTCATTCAGTCGCCCAATGGCGCGTGGGGTATCGCACGCACCGGCACGCTGGATGGTACGACTGTTGTCGCGCACCCGCCAATGCGATATCCGGGGCTGGTGCAGATTGCCAGTGCTGCTGGCGGGACTCCACCGCCGCCTGTTGCTGGACCGACACTTCATGTGATGACAACCGGGATGCGATTTTGAGCCACGTCATCACACGCAACTCGGGCACCAAGGTCGAGAAGCGCGAGATCAAGATGCGCTGCGATATCTGCGTCAAGAGCACCGAGCGCGGTTGGCTGTGGTTGCCTGGTGGTGATTGGGTGCTGTGCCCGCAGTGCCAGGGCAGCGGGTTGATCACTGGCGAAGAAACGAAACTGACGCAAACACGCAAGATTATTTTGCCCGCACGGGTGGGAGTTCAACATGCCTAGGTATGCTTTCGGAATGCGCTCAACGGTCGTTGGCACTGCAGCGCGCGCTCAAATGTCCTTGTTCGGGATTGCTAACATCGGTGGACGGCTTCGCGAGTGTGGTGTCTCGAACACCACAACGACTGCGTTCGCCATCGGTCTTGGACGCTTTACAGCCGCAACCAACGTTGGCGCAGGTCAGAGCGAGGCCGAGTACGACGAAAACGCCCCAGCCCCGAGCATGACCGTATTCGCTGGGCATTCTGGTGACGGCACTCTCGGCCAAGTTCTGCGCCAATGGTCGATTGGCGCCGCGATTGGCTCGGGGGTGATTTGGACGTTCGGAGAAACCGGGGTAATCATTCAGCCTGGCACTGCAAACGGCATCGGCCCGCATGTGCCTACGGGAACGGGTCAGATCGGAGACGACTACATCGATTGGGACGAGTGATCTGTGGCTGTAGCGATCACACAGACCGCGAATCCTGCCGGCGTTGCGACGTCGAGCAGTGTCGCGACGTATAGCGGCGTATCGACCGGCACTGCAAGCGCTGATCGTGTGATCGTTGTTGCTATGGGAAAAGAGGTTGCCGGCGTTGTAATTCAATCGGCAACCATCGATGGTAATGCCATGACGTTTCATACCGGATCAAGTACGTTCGGGAGCGTATCGGCAGCCGTTTGTTGGCGCGCCTGGCCGACCGGAACGACCGCAGATATTGCGGTCACGTTCAATGGGGCGGCGGCCGACACGGAAAACCATATTGCGGTCTACGCAATCACTGGCGCCAAGTTTCCGCCGAAATCATCCGGTGGCAATACCTCCACGGACATGGACGCGTCTACGCCACTCACGACCGGCAGCATCACGATCCCAACGAATGGTGGATTTATAGCCTGTGCTGTTGGCGCTACGGACACGGTTGCGAAAACGTGGGCGAATGCGACCGTGGATATCGAAGCCGATGCCGGCGTGTTCCGTTTTACCACGGCGAAATCGACTACGGGCGGCACCGTAACCGTGACCTGCACAGGCGGCACGAACAACGAAGATGGCGGGATGGCGTGGTTCATCCTCGAGCCGGAAGAAATACCGCCGCTCGTCATGGCGCCATCTAGAGCGTGAGCACGAATAGATATCCAGTTCCACGTCCGCTCCGCTCGGAGCAGCGCCGTCTCGTCCCGCGTGTAGTTGGTGGACTGACGCCTTCTGCCGGTGATGCGCTCGCCGGCACCGCAACGCTCACGTTCACGCCAACCGCGACATTGGTTGGCGATGGGGCGTTAGCAGGATCTGCGACCCTATCGTTCACCCCTGCCGGTGTGATGACCGGCGATGCGCCGATCGCTGCCACGACGACGCTCTCTTTCGCCCCAGCCGCTACGATGCTCGCGACGGCGGCATTGGCGGGCAGTTCGACGGTCACATTCACGCCAACCGGCACGATGGTTGGCGATGGGGCGTTGCTTGGCTCCAGCACGCTCAGTTTCTCGCCCATCGCTACGATGGTTGGCGACGGTGTTCTGGCGGGCTCAGGCACCCTCAGCTTTGTCCTTTCCGGCACGTTGCCTGGTGAAGACGCCCTTCTCGGAACCAGTACGCTCAGTTTTACGCCTGCGGCAACCCTGGTAGGCGACGGCGCGCTGCTCGGCAGCAGCACGCTCACCTTTACCGGCACGGCTACGCTCGTTGGCGATGGGGCGCTCGCCGGATCGAGCACGGTGACCTTCACGCCCACGGCGACGTTGGTTGCCGATGGTGCTTTGGCCGGCTCGAGCACTGTCAGTTTCACGCCTGAAGGCACGCTGACGGGTGAGTCTGCGGGGGCAATACTCGGCACGAGTACGTTGACATTTACGCCGTCAGCGACGATGCTTGGCGCCGGGGCGCTGGCAGGATCTGTAACAATAGCGTTTTCAGTGGTTGGCGACATGAACCCGCCAACCCCACCGGTTACGGCACCGCCGGGGGGCGGTCGATGGATCCGGCACTGGGCGCCAGGTTACGAAGAGCCGAAGCGCAAGAAAAAGCGGGAGCTTCCTGAAGATGTCATCCTCGTCAAAAAGGACGTGGTCATCGAGAAAGTCTGGTATGACTTCGCCGGCATGGTTGGCACCGTGGAAGAGGTCAAGCGGCAGATGGAAGTCGAGGAGCGCCGCCTCAAAGCAAGACAAAAGCGCGCTCGCAACAAGGCACTCATTCTGATGATGCTGGGATGAACAAAGACATTCTCATCAAGCTGCGCGAGAGCGTGGAATTTCTCGACATCATGAAGAATGTCAGGGAATTCCGGCCGGTGATTCCGCAGTGGCACCCGTGCACGAGCGTGGATGCGGCGCAAGAGCTCGCGGATTCGATCAAACTGGCAACCGGAGAGCAGCGCGGGTTCGACCTCGTCGTTGCAATCCTCACAGGCAAGAAGGAGTTTAGCGATGGCTGAAGAGCAGACGAACGCAGGATCGGAAGACACAGCAGCATCGAACGACGCGCCCCAAAGCCTTGACGATGTCTACAAGGAATACGGGATCGAAGATCAGGCGGCGCAGTTTCAGCAGGCACGGCAACAACCCCAGCAGCAGGTTCAGCAGTCGCAACCGGCACCACAGCAAGCGCCGATCGCGATCCCTGATCCGACACTGGATCCAGAAGGCTACAGGCGCTATGAATCGCAGCGCTTGTCGGATGCACAGGCACTCAGGCAGTCCCTTACTCATGTCTCGCAACAGCTCTCCCAGATGCAGGTTTCGGCGTTGCGCGAACGAGAAGAGGCGGATATCAAGGCGGCTCGTAGTGTTCTTGCGGAAAAGGTTCCGGGCGTTGATCCCGAGGTGCTCGAAGCCCATTTGGGCCTGAAGGCGCAAAAAGATCAGCGGCTCATGCAAATCTGGCAGCAGCGTGCTCAAAAGCCGGAAGCATGGCAGAAGGCATTGAATGCCGTTGGTAATGAACTTGCCAGCAAGTATTCAGTCAAGACTGACCCGCAACTGACCGAGAACACGAGAGCCATGCGTGCAGCCACTCAGGCTGCGTCCACCTCTCGCGCAAACGACACCGGGGAAAAGAAATTCTCGGACGATCCACGGCAGTTTGAAAAGGAATGGAGCCAGTACTTGAGCTCCAATACCTACTGACATGGGTTAGCGCGCGGAGGACTCTCTCGTGAGGTTCTACCGTGGCTATTCTTGCATCAAGCACTGCATCCAACGTCGCGTTGGGTGTGAACTACCAGTTGATGAAGGGGCTGTTAACAGCTGCACGTAAGAAGCTGCCCTTCTTCAACGGCACACTGCCTGGGCAACTGTCCAAGCAGGGGAGCACCGCCAGCGTCAAGTGGGAAAGGTTGAACAACCTCGACCCGACCACGACCGCGTTGTCGGAAATCACCGGCACCACCACTGCGTTCTTTGGCCGCTCGACGGTTCTACCGACCATCAGCACGGTCACGGCCGCTATGGCTAAGTACGGCCAGGCGGTCCTGTTGACCGAGGAAATCGACGTGTATCAAATGAACCTCAGAGCAGCGCGGTTCATGGATATGCTCGGCGCCAACGCAGGGGAATCGCTCAACAAATTGATGGAAGCGATCTTTGCGACCGCAACCCAGATCCGCTACTCGATCGGCGCAGCCGGTGGTGGTGCCGCGGAAACGGATGTGCTCGCAGCGATCTCGCTGAACGACATCAAGTGGTCGGTGAACCTGTTGAACCGGCAATCGGCAATGATGTACACGCCTGTGGGCTACGGCTCGCAGAACGTGGGATCGTCGCCCATTCGTCCGGCGTACTACGGCATCGCGCACCCGGACGTGGAAGAGGATATCCGCAGCCTGAGTGGCTTTGTCGACGTCATGCAGTACGGGGGCTACACCGAAACCATGCCGTTCGAGTTTGGCACGGTGGCTGGTGTGCGCTTCTGCTCCTCAGAAGTCGTGCCGATCAGCACGAGTGCCGGTACGGACTCGAGCAACGGTCTGCGCGGTGCGTCTGCGGTGCTGCACGATGTGTACTCGACGTACATCTACGGCAAGGAAGCGGTTGGTAGCGTGGGCCTTGGCAACATGCACGCGACCGACTCTTACTCCATGTACAACCCGGTAACGCCGCCGGCCGTGGAGATCATCAACAAGCCGCTCGGTACGGTGGGAACGGACCTGTTCAACGAAGTGCAGTCGCTCGCCTGGAAGGCATGGTTTGCGGGTGCGGTTCTGAACAGCGCCTGGATCACCAAGATCCGAAGTGGTGCCACTGCGTTCTAGTAACGCATAAAGGACAGGGAATGGCTGCTGTAAAGAGAGAAACACGCGTTGTGCGAGTCGACTCGGCGAAAAACACGGTAAACATCATCGTCCACGCCGGAGGTGAACATCCGATCTCGTTCTCGTTCAACGCGCCCACTTTGAGCGGCACCATTCCCGTGTCCCGACTGAATGCAACGTACCTGCGCGAGAAGCTCGCGCCACTGCTGCAGCAAGTATTGGGACGTGTCACATGACATTCCTCGAATGCGTCAATCGCATCCTGCGGGAGAACAATCACATCCGCGGTGATACCGATCCGATCGCCTCGTTCGATGAGACGCAGCACAACGCGGTAACGAACTTAGCGATCCTTGCCGTGCAGGGCGAGCTCACCGATCTGGTGAGTGATCGTCTCATTCCGTATGAGCGCACGAGCGGCACGATCACGCTGACGACGAACCTGCGCTACTACGATCTGGCGAGCAACTTCATCCGCTTTTACAGCAAGCCGCTCTTCTACAACTCGACGGTCAACCGGCAGATCTACGAGTACCCGGGCGGGCTCGAGCGGCTGCGTGTCGAGATCTACAACTACGACAGTCAGTACGGGCAGCCCAACTGGTGGTACTGGGAGCCTACGACGACCAAGCGTGTCGGGTTCTTTCAGGTGCCCGATGGCAGTTCTAACGGACAGTTGTGGACATACGAGTATGAGAAGTCCGTTGCGGTGAGCAATGTCGCGGACACCATCCCGTTTCACAACTTCGAGGAAGCGATCACGTTCACCTCGATGTGCTCGCGCCGGCACAAGTTCATGGTGTCAGACACCGACAACAAGGCCGACATCCAGGCCATTCTGGATGGCGACGTGAGTTACACCCGTGCCAAGGCTCGCTTGATGAATCTCATCAAGGGGCAGAATCCTAAACGCAAGTACACCCACGTTTACGTATGAAGCTCACATTCGGCGCAGGGCTCAATGAAAACCAGTACGCCTCGCATCACGAGGCGTTCGTTGGCTCTCAGAATTTCGAGTTGCGTAAGGATGCCTCGCATCTGAGTCCACGCAAGGCGTTCGACCTGAAGGCGACCGCGCCTAATGGCGGCGCGATTCGCGGCATCATGCAGCTTGTTGCTCGGGATGGCAGCCAATTCACCGTGATCCAAGCCGCTAACACGCTCTATTACTGGGATGGGGCGTCGACGTTCACCGATTTCAGCCTTACGGTCGACGCAGGATCAAGGCTGCGCGGTACGTTCTGGGAACTCGACGACATGATGGTCATATCCGATCTTGACCGGCTCACTCCGATGCTCAAGATCACCTATGACGGCACCAATTTCCATCTCGCGGAGTTGCAGACCGGTTTGGTGTATTCACTCTACGCGAAGTATGCCATCGTCCACGACGGGCGCTTGTGGCTCTTCAACATCCGCACCGCAGAGCCGACCGATTTGCCGCATATGATTCTCGTCAGCGAATTCGAGGATGCGGAGAGTTACGACACGACCAAGCGGGTGCTCGATCAGAGTTTCACCAGCGGTGAAGAGGCGTTCTACATGCTCTCGCCGGATTTGCGATCGATCAACGGGGCGAAGCTTATTCGTGGCGATCTCATCATTTCCACCACGGAAGGCAATATCTACAAGTTGACCGGATCTGACTCTACGACGTATGCCTTCGAAGCGTTCTATGCCGGCTCCGCCGCGATAGGCGACGAGTCGATGGTCGATACCGGCAACGACATCATGTACATGAAAAAGGGCGGCTCTATCGAGTCGCTCCGAGCAACCGCAGAATACGGCGACACGGCGGTAGACGATCTGTCGCGATGGATACCGGATACGGTTCAGAACCTGACGAGTGCGCTTGGCGTTTATGACCAGCAGAATCAGAAGGTGCTGTTTTTCTGTTTGGGCAAGGTGCTCGTGCTCTTCAAGGACATCCTGATCGGTGGAGCCGTGGTTACCGAGCAAGGCGAGAAGGCGAAACTCTCGCCGTGGTCGGTGTACGTCACGGCCGATCCTGGAGACTTCAATACACAGGCTGCGCTTTACATGCGCGAGCCAGGAACGGACATATTCAACGTGTTTTGGGGCGGGTCTGACGGGCGCATCTTCGTCATCAATGGGACGGGCGAAGGGGATGCCGGATCGGCATCTATTCGCATGGTGCGAACGACGCGCTTCATCAGCAAGCAGGACGCAAAGATCAACTTTACGAGCCATGTGACGCAAGGGTTGATCCAGTATCGGCGGATGTCAGCGCTCGACTTCAGTATCACGCTCGATTGGGGTGACGAGTTCAACCAGAGCACGGCTACGATTCCACTTAAAGGCGCCCCAGCCGATAGCCCGGGTGTGTTCTATGGCGGAAGCGTCTACTACGGTGCTGACAATTACTACAACCAGGGCTTTTCGTACGCGAACAAGATCACGCATCAAAACTGCAGCTGGGTTGGGAAGGGATCGGGATGCTCGGTAATAATGACGACGCTAGACACACAGCAGTATCAGGTCGACAACATCGAACTGTTGTAGCGCCTCGAGTACTGCGTGAGCGGCTCTTCAAGCGCTCGCGTCCTGTCGTGCGGCCGATTACGGAGGATGACTTTGGTGTCCTCTGGGCGGCCTACCTGCGCGGCTCGTTCAAGCTCCCAAAGCTGACCGAGGCGCAGTTCACCGAGTGGATCTACACCGCATCCCAGCGCATGCGCTTGGTCGGCATCGAGGATGCACACCGCGGGTTCAAGGCTGGTCGCGGTCTTGTCGCACTCGTGTCAGTGACGAGCAATGACGGCTGGCTCGCGCAGCCGGTGGTTGACTTCTTCAAGTGGGCAACGCCCAAGCATGTGCTGCGCGCCTACGTTGCGTTTTTTCAGTACTTCCGCAACATCCGCGCTCCGGGCGTGTGCATGGTGCTCGCCCACGTACAGCACAAGCGCCTGCTCGATCGCATGACCGAGTATGGCGTGCTCTACTTTCGCGGCAAGATCCCGTTCGGCTCGCCTGAAGGGCACATGGCGATCTATTCCATAGACGCGAAGGGCACCAAGCACGCCAATGGCTGAAGAGTCATTCCACCCACGAACGCTGTGGGATCTGTTCGATGTAGCAGGCGCTGATGACATCACCGCCTCTACCGATCACGATCACAAGGCGTACCGGGATCGTCAGCAGGTCAGGTGGAAGCGCTCGTCATTCAGGGACTACCAGCTTGGCATGGTGGTGACGTGGGATGCGGTCGATGACAATACCGGCGCATGCACACTCAACATCAACGGTCGTGGTGTCAAGGATCTGGTCGATAACACGGGTGCGGCGTTAACAGCCGGTGCATTGGTTAGCGGCGCTACGTACATGGCGACCTACAACGGCACCGAGTTTAGATTGATTGGTGGTGCGGCCGGTGGTGGGGGCGGTGGCGGCGTGAGTTGCACGCCATACTGGTCACGCTCTACAGGCGATGGCACTGATCGCGCCGGATCAGGCAACCTGACGACATCGCGCGAGGAAGAAGGCGTCTACCTCGTCACGTCAGATGACGCCTTCGATGAAGTGGGGGGGTATTACCAGTATGGCGTGCTGGTCACGATCTCCACCAAGGCCGGCGATGGCGCAGATGGCATGTCGCCATTCCTTGGCAAAGATACCGATGATGTTGTCTTAACCGGGAACTCGAACACAGAGGACTTCTACTACGCCAATGGGAAACTGTGGGTGCTCTGTCCTGCAGACCACAAGGTGTACGTGCATGATCTCTCATCGTTCACGAGCGCTGCCAGCACGATCACGCCAGGTTCAAACATCAGAACCGCCGGTCAATCCGGTTGCATGTCGACCGATGGCTCGTATATCTGGTTATCTGGTGACAGCGCGTATCCGGTCAGGGCAATCAATACCTCGACCAATGCGGTCACTACGTTTTCAACGCCAGGAAACCTGGACGCGATCTGTCTTGCCTCTGACGGTACGCACCTTTACACCTACGAAGGTTCGGTCAAGAAGTACACGCCGAATCACGGCACCAACAATCTCGGTAGTGTTGTTGCGTCATGGGCGCCGCCTGCACTGAACGATGTCATCAACAACGGCGCGTTCGATCACGACGGCAATTTATGGGTGTGGGATAACTCGACCGCATATCTGATCGAGACGGGTGTCACGAGCGTTTACTCGGTACATGCATGGCCGCCTATATCTGCGGCCTCAGATCCAACCGCGCGCATCATGCCGGATCTGCAGAATCGATGCCTGTATGTGTCGATCAAGGACAGCATCAACGCGGATGGATATCTGTACAAATACTCGGGCTGGAACAAGAGCATTGATGATTCTGGCACATGGATACAGCTGCAACGTAACGCCGATGACGGTGAGTTTACCGGGGCATGGTTCGACCCAGAGTCAGGCGTGCTCTTTACGAAAGACGAGATTGCAACGCAGACCGCGCAGCGTATGTTGCCGCGAGTCAATCAATCGCTCGATTCGGTTTACATCGATGACACGGCAAGTCCGGTGTCCGAGCAAATTGACTACGACCTCACCGGCAGCAGGCACTCGTTCTACCTCGACAACTACGGCTATGTGCTCGGCGCCAAGGGTGGCAATACCTACATTATTCGCATCTCTTATAACGGCACACCGATCGGGTCGACGGGCGGTGGTGCGTTCATCACCCAGGCGCTCTCATGGGGCTACGAGATCATCTCGGCAACGGAAGCGTACGTCTACATCTTCACGAGTGAGTCGCCCATTCGCTTCGTGGATGCTGAGTTTACTGTTGAGTTTGTCCACTGCACGTCAAGCGAGGGCGGTGGTGGCGGTGGCATCACAATGGCGACCAATAGACTGCTCGGGCGCACAACGGCAGGTGACGGTGATCCTGAAGAGATCACGGTTACCGCTAACAATGGGCTGCTGCTTGCGAGTCTCGCGCTGTCGGTAGACCGCGCATTGCAGTCTGACATGGAAACGCCCACGAGCGGCAACAAGATCGTGGCGAGTACGGCCATGCTCTATCACCCGGGTGTGGCCAAGGCGTGGTGTGCCTTCGATGCCACGGGTAGTTTGCTCGGTCCGTTCTACAACATCGGCTCGATCACCGATAACGGCACGGGCGATTGGTCGGTGAATATCTCCGGGTCATTCCCGTTGAGCTCGGCTAATGGCACGGTACTGGTTACGGCAGTCAACGCAACGCCGGTCGTGTGCCACTGTGTCGCTCGAACATCTGCGAGCGCTTATCAGATCAAGTGCTGGGACTTGGCCGGTAATCCGGCAGACCCGACAAGCATCAATTTTGCAATCCTTGGCGATTGCAGTTAGGAGTATCGACATGGCAGAGTTTCGTAACCCATTTGGCAGCAGGCGCCCATCCAGTGATTCAGCCGAGGCCTCGATGTGGGATGCCGCGCAGGCAATCATGGCGAAAGGGCTGGACCCGAGTCAGGCGCATCCTGAGTGGGGATACGTGCCGGGACAACCCGATGCGATTTATCAGCAAGCGGTCGGCACGACCATGCCGTGGGATCAGTATGCTGCACAGCAGGCCGCAGCCGGATTCAACCCGAATCTGACGTATGAGACATCGGGCATGAACCTGCAGCAGTTTGCGAACTCACCCTACTCTGGATATCAGGCAGGCCCGGGTGGTGTCACGTTCACCGGCTACGGCGAGGGTAGCGGGTGGCAAAGCCCGACATGGATCGAGGATCCCAATGACGCAGGCAGTTCGGGATGGAAGGGATTCCTCACGAAGGGTGTGCTTCCGGTGGCTGGGATGGCGCTTGGTGCTGGCGCGCTCTCGGGTCTGCTTGGGTCTGGGGCTGGAGCCGCTACTGCAGGAACTGGCGCGATGGACATGGGCGTTGGTCTGGATGCCATGCGTAATTCGTTCCTTGGTTTGGATGCTGGGTTGGGAAGTTTTGGGGCAAGCGCCAACGCTGTCTACGATGCCGCGGGCAATTTGGTTTCTGATTGGAGTGCTCTGCCTTATGAAGAAACAATCGATGGGACGAATTGGCTGTCGCAAGACGGCAGCGGCTTTACCGATTTCACGCAAAATAATTTCGGCAATCCACTTGGGCAGCCCTACAACGTAAACACGGCAAGCTTGGATCAGATGATCAACGGTGTCGCCGGCGGCGGGCAGGGCATCTATGGCAACCCGTTAGGCTTTGCTATTCCAGGAGCGGCTGAAGGCTCGGGCTTGCTTGGCATGATGTCACCGACCACGCTAGCCGGCATCCTTGGCGGTGGCGCCACGCTCGGCGGCGGGCTGGATCTTGGCACGATCTTCAAGGGCGCGCTACCGTCGATCATGAATGGTGTCACTGGCGCAGCACTTGGGGCGGCTGGTGGTGCTGCGCCATCATTGCTTGATCGAATCATCAATGGTGCCGGTAGTTTGCTTGGTGGCGGCGCCAACTCGCTCCTGGGCGGGTTAGGTGGTGTAGGCGACCTGGCAGCACGCCTTGCCCCCGGCGCGGCCGCGCTCGCCTACGCGAAGAACACAGACCCGTTCGATCTGTCGCGCATGGAATCGCTCTACAACCAATCAGGACAGGCGTCGAACCCGTTCGACTATTCCAAACTGAACAGCCTATACGACCAGCTTGGCAGCGATCCGAATCTGAATCCGAATCTGATGAGTTATGACCTGCAAAGCGGTGCCGGCAGGGACAAGTTGAATTCGTCCCTCGCTCGGCGTGGGGTGCTGGGCTCGAGCTTTGGCACCTACGACCAGAACTCGTATGACACGCTGCGCGGCCTTGGTCGATCGGCGCTCTTGGGGCAAGGGCTGCAGCAGCAGGCTGGCATTGCAAACAACCTGCTCACCGCACAGATGAACGAGCGCAGGCTGCAGGGCACCGATCTCGACCGGCAGGCAGGGCTTGCGAAGGATCTGCTCAACGCGCAGGTTCAGGAACGGGCGCTGAAGGATGCCCGCTACGGGCGAGCGTTCGACGTGTTCGGGCGAGCGCTCTCGCCAGGACCGACACTTTACACGGCGGGGAGATAGCGATGGCATGGCTCGAATCCTTGGCTCAAGGCATGCGCGGGGCTGGTGGCATCCTCGATCAGAACGTGTACCAGGAAGGCTTGCGCGATGAGCGGTTGAAAGAGGTCGAGATCAGCCGGCGCCGTGACTTGATCGCGCAGCAGGTGATCAGGGGCGCAGAGGCTGGCGCCATACCGCCAGAGGCGGCGCAGGCGACATTGGCGAAGCTGGGATATGGCAACCTGCCGATCGGTCCCTCGCTACAGGCCCAAGCGCAGCAGGAAGCAATCAAAGCAAAGCAACGCGAGATGATGGAGCAGGAGCAGGCCAATCAGTATCTTGGTGCCTTGCGTCAGCGCATGCAGGCAGCAATGCAACCGCGCGTTACAACGGATGCAGCCGATAACGTGATGCAGGAACCCGGCATGTCGCGCGACGAGGCGTTGCGTTCAGTTTTGCCAGACATGATCTTGCATCAGAACCGTTTCATCGCAGATCGTGGCGCAGGGTTGGAGAAGTCGCTCGAGGCGACTGAGGCACGCAGGGAAACCGTAGCTGCGGCGCTTCAACAGCGCGCGTTAGAAGCAGAGCGGAACCACCTTGCGCGCATGCAAATGCTGCAAACCGCAGAGGCTAGAGTGGCCGAAACGCAGCGGCATAACCAAGTCATGGAAGGACTGCGTGCTGCGATCGCCGCTAATGGCAGATCTGGCGGCGGCGCAGGTGGTCGACGCGAGCCATTCAAGTTCAGCGTCGAGGGTGAGAATGTTCAGGGCTGGCGAGATCGATCGGGTCAGGTAACAGATGCAAGCGGTCGCGTGATTACCAATTATCAACCTGAAGTGACGGCATCTGACCAGGCCGCATCGCAAAAGCGTGTCCAAGAGCAGGAGACGCTTGCCTCAATCGACGACAAGCTCAATCGGATTAACAGAATCAATGCGAGCAATCCGGCATTAACCTCTGGTGTGGCTGGCAGCGCGACCAATGCATTGGCATGGATGTACAACCAGACCTTGGGTCATGCGATGGGCTATACACGCTCGCCTAACGAGCAGGCCAAGCAATTGCGTGACTTCGTCATCTCCGAGATGGGTGGTCTTGGACGGCTCTCGAATCAAGATCGGCAGCGTATTGAAGAGGCATGGAGCCTCAATGCGTTCGGTAGCGCTCAAGGCGTCGAAGAGGCTGTCAAGCTAACGCGTCAACTTATCAACTCCAAATACGCAGGTAGCGGGGCGCCTGTTGCTCGCCAAGTTCCTGGTGGACAACCGCCGCGGCCTAGTGCTGCTCCAGCGACTCCACCGCCGCCGCCCGGGTTCAAGGTGGACTAATGGCAACCGCTACCAATCCGCAGACAGGTGAGCAAGTCATACTCAGTGGTGACCAATGGTTGCCGGTCGAGAAAACTGCGACAGGACCGAATGGGAGCAAGGCATATCTTGCCGGCGGTAAGTGGATCACCGAGGAAGGCGTCAATCGACCGGCTACCGTGGCTGCTGCACGCGCGGTTCAGCAAGACCTTGCGCCATCAGTCAACGATCGATTCTCGCAGCGTTACAACCCGGAGCAAGGCACGGGCGGTTATGTCCTCAATGAAACTGCGAAGACCTTCATGGGCCTGATCGGTATCCCAGAAGCTGCAATCAACGCACAGTCACCGCTGACCCCAATGGGGGCGATGGGGGCAGTCGCACGTCAATTGCGCCCGGATTGGTTATCGACCGACCGCATCAGCCAAGCGCTAGGTATCAATCCGGTCATGAAGGCGCCAGGCCCAGGCACTGAATTCCTGAC
>Ga0137340_1000038_pt1 | contig 32366 bp, 56 predicted proteins | sample EasRivERMLT400_2_FD_102295 | JGI IMG/M metagenome (GOLD analysis project Ga0137340, IMG submission 102295) | Soil microbial communities from meander-bound floodplain in the East River, Colorado, USA - East River MetaG ERMLT400_2 | ecosystem: Environmental > Terrestrial > Soil > Floodplain ...
CCCAACCACGAAAATCTCGCCGGGAGGACCCGCGGCGAGCAACATTTACGCCGCAACGTCTTAGCGCTTCGTTCAGACGTTGCCGGCCGAACGCCGATCAGTTCCGCGGCTTCGTCCTCGGTGAGCCGCAACGTCTTAGCGCTTCGTTCAGACGTTGCCGGCAGGCGTCGCAATCTGTTTCGTGCGAGAGCCCGCAGCCGCAACGTCTTAGCGCTTCGTTCAGACGTTGCCGGGGCGGCGGGCGCAAGCCCTTTGCCCGGCACCATTTCTGCCGCGTTTTGCGAGAGCCCCCATCGGCGCGCGATCGGGGGCCGAGTCGCTGTTGGCCTTGCGGTGGCCATGTTCAGTCGCCATAACGACTTACTCCTCGCGAGCGGTCCCATGGATTTCGTCCACCACCTCGCCGCTCGCGGCCAAGGTGTAGGTGATTCCAAGATCATCACACGCCAGGGCAATCGACTGGCGAAGCTTGTCCCACGCGAAAGACGGCAGGTAGTCGCGCACGGAATCGTCGTAGCGGATCTCGCTAGCGCGGCTCTGCTGAGCCCACCGACGCAACTGTGCCGCCGTCATTTTCACGAACGAGTCGATCCGGTTGCGGTACTTGTCGCACCGGACGCGGTACTCACGCCGCTTGTGTTCGCGGCCCTGCGGCCGTTCCTTGATCCTGCCCAACATCGCCGTATGGCCCACGATCCACGTGCGCACGTGATCTGCCTGGATATTACGCGGGTCACTCCAACCTGCGTGCAGGACGCGCATGAACACGTCGCTTGCCGTGCAGACATCCAGCGGGCCACACGTCGCGTTCTGCTTTTCGCCGCGCGGCAGCCACGAAACGACCTTCGCCATCACTTCCCACTTGCGGGCGCGGTGGTCGCCAACGTGAGCGACCTTGCAAAGTAGCGATGCCTCGACGCCCTTCGCTTCTCCGGCCATGATTTGCCGCAGCGCCGCCAGCCCGCGCTGTGAACCGGCCGAGCGGTCGAGACGGAAGTCTCGCCACTCGCCGCCGAGCCGCACAGACAACACGTGCCAGCCGTCATCGTCGTGGCGAATATCGAAGCTGTCTGGCGGTATCGGCACTGGGTAGCGGCGATAGAGCGGCGGCGAGGCGGCGCCACGCCAAAGCACATCCCAGCGTTGCCGGTTGTATCGCCCCTGGACTGCATGGGTCACAGAGACTACCGAACGGGGGGACAGCTCGGGCGCGGCGGCGCGACCGACAGGGTAGAGGTATGTCTTGGGCGGCGCCGGCATCTTCGCCTGGCCGTTGCGCACCACGTCATCCTTGAGCAGCGCCAGCACTGAGGCATTGGCGACGGCCCGGCATGCGTTCCACGCTTCACGCAGCACGGCCCATAATTCCGGTGTCATCATCCGCACCGGGATGGACACGGCGCGGAGCTTGAACGCGGCGTGCCAGCAGGTGTCGCACCAGATTTCATCCTTGAACCGCTGCCAGTTACGGGGGAGACGCGGCGTACCGTCTTTGGTCGGCTTGGACTGGCGTAGTGCCCGGCACTGCGAGCAGTAGCAATCGACCATGTTCTTGCTCCTTTAACCTGGCAGTCCCGCAAATGTCTGCCTCGCTCACGAGAGCGGCCGTCGTTGTGGAAGGTGATGCTCAAGCCGGCACCATCCTTCCGTTGACCATGCGCAGGCGCCGGGCCGCCGAGATGCCGAACTTGCGCCGCCAGTGCAGGCATCCGCTTGAGCCGACGTCCAGCCCGTTGCGGCACACGTCGGGGCGGTGTTCGTACCAGCGGCACTGCTTCGTTTCAGCGTCGAACCAAGAGCACGGCGACTGGTTCGGCCGATCGCTGAACAGGCCCTCAAGGTAAACGCGGCGGGCCTCCTCGGGGGCGGACATGATGCGCGACACGTCGCCGAAATGATCCGTGGCCCCTGATGGGACAATGCGGGCCTCGGCAGCGTTATTAGCCGACGACCCTTTACCAGGGCCGCGGACATAGATGCCGACGAATGGCGGCGACCGCATCTCCATGCAGCACGCGCCGCAGTCGGTGCAATCGGTGACCGTGTCGAGGGAGATACGTTTCATTCAATCCCTAGCCTTCCAGCTCTTTCATCGGTTGACCAGTCGGGTAGGTCGCACTCCCAGCACGTCGTTTGGTCAGGACGCCACCAGCACGGAGCGTCGAAGCCAAGTAGCGTGTTGCCGGTGTCGTGCGTCCACCCCAGCGCCCGCGCAATCGCCGCGTCACGCTCTCGGCCTGGTATCATCATGGGGTCGTGCATCCCGTTTCTCATTTCGCGTCGGCTTTGTCCGGCTCCAGCCATCGCACCACCTTGCCGAGCTTGATGGCGTGGGCCAGTTCGCTGCGCGTCGAATCGCCTATGTATCCACCGACGTTCAAGATCAAAACTTCGTCGGCCAGGTCGATTTTGTCCTTGTGAAGCGCGTCGAGCATCCGCTTCTGCTCCTTGCCTTCGGCGCTTGAGGGGTTGGCCAGCACCACCGAATCCGGGGCACAGATGCCGATAGAGAGCACGATCTTGCCTTCGAGGGTCAGCCGCAAGCCCTCATCCCGGAAGGATTCCCAGAATCGAGTTGAGCCGCACAGGCAGACAACCGTCCTCTTGGCCCCAAGCGGAAGCGACTCCACTTCCGCACGTAGGGCGTCACGTTCGGCAGCGAGGCGGTCGCGGCACTCGGTGAGGTTCTCGTGCCGGTAGCGGGTGATGGGGTGCTCAGGGCCGTGGCAAACGTTGCAGGTTTCAGACATCAAATAGCCTCCACGGAGATTTCGCACCTGGGCTGCTCATCGCCCGCCGCAATCCACTTCTCGACCACGACACGCACGAGTTGGGCGTCATCGACGTAGAGCAGGCCGTTCAAGGCATCCTCGACCGCCTTGAGAATGTTCGACACATCGGGCTTGCCTTGCTTCGGAATCCGCGGCATCGGCTTATTCTTCCAAGTGATCGACTTGGACCTCGGGAAGAAACAGTACAACGTCATCGCCAGCGGGCCCGTCAGCGGGGCGCCGTGGTAGACGGCACTGGCGGCGAGGCGAATAGCCGCCTTGAACGACTGCACCGGGGCGTCCTTTGGGGTGTAGTTCGTGGCGAACACACGGCCGCCCGTGGCGACGACGCGCGTGCGCTGGCGGGGTTGGGCAACAGGCAGACCTGGGACCGAAAAAGCGATCGGGGCCTGACCGTTCGCGTGGGCGGGGAAGACGGTTGGGAGGTTCATCGTTTGACTTCCTTGGCCTCTGGCTCATTCTCACGCTCCAGAACCTCCAGACGATTCTTCTGCCAGCGTGGGTCTTTCAGCAGTTCCCAGTAGGACGCCATCGTTCACCAATTCCTCGGCCCATTCACCAGGGCATAGTGTTCCGCCTCGTGCATCACGATCACGTCGGACAGGGGGCCGTTCCGTTGCTTGCGGATGAGCAGCTTGACCTGGCTGACCGATTCGTCGCCGCCCATCGCACGGTGCATCAGGATGACCGTGTCGGCGTCTTGCTCAATTCCACCGGCTTCCCGCAGGTCGGACAGGCGAGGCTCGCCGCCACGGTTCTCGACATCTCTGTTTAGCTGGGCCATGGCGACCACGGGAATCTTCAGGTCGCGGGCCAAGAGCTTCAGGCCGCGCGACATCTCCCCTACCGCCTCGTGGCGTTTCTGCCGCTTGTTCGGCGCGTCGATAAGCTGCATGTAATCGACCACCAGGAGGGCGAGCCCGTGCTTTGCCTTGACCCGCCTTGCTTGCGCTGAGATCCGGCTAACGCTCTGGCAGGGGGCGTCATCCCACCAGAGAGGGACGTGCCGCGTCTTCTCGGCCGCGTCCCCGATCAGCAGCCGCTCGGCATTCGTGATTGACCCGCCGCGTAGCTTGAAAGCGTTGACCCGCGCGTGTTTCGACAGGAGCCGCAAGGCGAGTTCGTGACGGGCTTGCTCGAGCGAGATGAACAGGGCAGGCAGCCCCTCGCCGCTGGCCACGTCCGCCAGATGACACCCGAAGATGGTTTTGCCGACGCCAGGCCGCGCCCCAATGATGATCAGCTCGCCGGCGTGCATCCCAGCCGTGGCCGTGTCCAGGTCGATCAGTCCGTAGGGGACGGCGCCGGTCATCTCGCCGCGGCGGAACAGGTTGACACGTTTGTCCGTGACCTCCATGGCCTCGTCGATGACCTTTGAATGGGAAACCACGTCGCCGCGAACGTCCCGCTGGGCGATGGCGAAGATGCGGCGTTCGGCGTTTTCCAGCAAGCCTGCCGAGTCGCCTGGTTCGTAGGCTTCCCGGATAATCTCATTGCAGGCTGTGATGAGGGCTCGAGCGCAAGCGTGGTTGCGGATGATGGCGGCGTACTCGAGCGCGTCGCCGCTCGCTGGCGCCGAGTCCCACAAATCCAGCAGGTAAGCTGGGGTCACGTCGTCCAGCTCCCCTTGCTCTTTGAGCCGAACCGCCAACAGGTGAACGTCCAGCGGCTTGCCTGCCTGTCGGAGTTCCAGCATCGCCGCGAACGCGAGGCGGTTGGCGTAGACGTAGAAATCATCATCCCGGAGCACCAAGGCCGACTCGTCGAACTGGGCGTTATCACGGAGAATGCAGCCGAGCAGGGAACTTTCGGCGTTCCGGTCGTGCGGCGGCATTCTGTCGGCTTGCTGCGTCATGGGCTCTCGATTCCTGCCTTGATTCGTTGCGCCCGGTTGAACTCGGCTACCTCGCCGTTGGTTATTGTCTTGGCAGGCGGTGCCGCCAAGCCGTCGCGCTTGAGCCGAAACTTAAACTCCCCAAGTGTTTCCGTCCGGTCTCGGCTTTCCCTGGCAATCTCTGCCTGCATCGCCTCCCGCGAACACTTTAGCACCTTGACCAGTTCCGCTAGGAACTCGTCTGCGTCGTCGGCATCGTCCGCCTTGACTCTGCCACGACGACGCTTGGAGTGAAAAACCCAAGCGGCGCCGAGCGACGGCAAAACGCTATCGTTTCCGTTCTTTCTGCAGTCCAGTTCATTAGGAGATGCTTGAAGCATCGAAATGCTTGAAGCATCAACCCTCTCTCCAGGTGGAGGACGGGCTTTTTCCCATCTGGCTTCTGCAGCAGCACGCGCACGACGCTTGTAGGTCACCAGGTGACCAGCGTGCTCGTGCCAATCGTGGATCTGCAGACAGCCGTCCTGGAGGCGGTCCAGAAGACCCGCCTCAAGCATCGCGTCGATCGCTTTCCCCTTTTGGCCCCACCAATGGACCTCCGACTCGATCTCCTGTGCAGCCTGGACGGTAAATTTGCCGCTCTCCGGACAGGCAAGTGCAGCGTGGCACCACAGCCGGATAGGCAATAAGTCCGCACCCCGGCCCAACAGGTGGACCAGTCTTTTGATCTTGGGATGGTCAAAGTATCTGGGGTCTACGTTAATCGACGGCATCCCTGTCTCATCCTCACGGTCATTCCACCGCGGAACTAAATTGCCGACCGCCGGACTGCGCCGCGCCGGCACTCGGTTTCCCGAGCCTCAAACGGTTTACTACTGCCCTCCGTGCCACCACCACCCGCCGTCCCTGGTGAGCGGACTGCCATGACTTCACCGCTCCCTGATGCAGACAAATCGCAGCGTTGCCGTTTCCTGGTCGTCGTACTTGCCGGGCTTGGCGTACAGGTATTCCAGGTACGTTCCTTGCTCATCGTCATCCTCCCGGGCGTGTAAGTTCACGGGATAAACCTCTTGGTAACGCAGCACGGCTTCCCAATAGGCCGGGTCGTCGGTGTCGTCGTTGTCCCAGTCGGAAGGGTTGATAATCATGGCACTTCATCCACGATTCGTTTGGTAAATATACGCTTGACTCATCAAGCACCTTTGCTATAATGGTGTTGTCGGGCGATTGACCCGGCAACGTGGCCCGCGAGTGGGCAATGAGGATTACAGCTATGTTCATCGTGCCAAACAAAACCGAGACGCCGCGACAGTACGCGCGACGCGCCTTGTACGACCTGGCGCACATTCTGGAGCATCTCGAAACGGAGAATTGGGACAGCGCGGAAGAGCGAAAAGCGTTGCTCGCCGGGCTTGAATCGCACGCGAAGGTTCTTCGCAACCTTGCCAATCACATCGAGGATGGCGGTAATTTCGAGGCTGATTCCGCCGACGCCTCTGACGCCTTTCTTGCTACGCCTCAGAGGCAATGCCCGAAGTGCAACACTCCGATAAGTGAGCGCGGCCTTGATGCGGAGCGTGGCTTTCATCCTGGCAAAAAATGTCGGGAAGTCATTGCGGCAAGCAAGGCTGAGCGCTCCGGTGCCGTCGCCTATGGCAATTGGCAAGGCGGCCGTCCGTTCTCTGGCAAGCCGAAAGGCGGTGCATAGATGAAGTCCTTCGCAGACCTCAAGCGATCTATCCGCGTCGGGACTCGCATCATCTGCCTGTCTCACTGGCAAGACGCCAAGCAGTACCGGGAACCGCGACCGCCGATGACTGGCGTCATTCGGACGGTGCAGAAGGCCCAAGGCAACGGCTACTTCTACCACGTCCCCGACTCTCCCAAGCGAATGTGGGCCGATTATCCCAGGCGGCGGACTGACTTGGCCTTTGGGCCGGACGAGACGTTCACAATTACCTTCGGCGAGTTGGGCACGGCGACGTTTCGGATTCTCGAAGAGAATAAACCGGAAATCAGCGGCAACGACATCGCCGACCAAATCGAAGCAGAGCGGAAGGCGAACGGTCGCCGGTTCGTGGAGGCGCGCTATGTCGATTAACATCATCCATCGAACCGGCCTTATGCCGCCCTCGTTCGGCCCAGTGCGAACGTGGTGCGGTCGCAAGGTTCCGATTGAATCGACCGGCCATGTCGAAATCCGTGGCCGCAAGAAATGCAAGGCGTGCGAGCGCGTGGTTGCTCGCAAGAAGCGATTGGGAATCTGGCCTTGGAGCAAGCGAATCTCCGACTCCGCGCCGCTCTCTTGCCGTTCGCCGCTGCCGCTGGCAGACCAGGACGACTTACAGATTGCATGACTGATAATCCGCTGGCTGATGACGCTGTTCTCGCGCTTGGCGTCAAGGTGTCGGCGTGGAAAAAGGCAATCGAACTGACGGGAGCTGATTAGATGAACGAAACCGGCCCGCAAACCCTGATCGAAGCTGTCCGCCATTTCAGCGACCTTGGCGTCTGCTTCCGCTACATGGTCCAATTGAAATGGCCGGACGGCAAAATCGTCTGTCCGAAGTGCAGCAAGGACCAAATTGGCCTGATAGCTTCGCGCTCGCTGCTCCAATGCAAGAACAAGGAATGCCGCTACCAGTTCAGCGCCAAGGTCGGCACGATCTTTGAGGACTCGCCGCTGCCATTGTCCTCTTGGTTTCCCGCTGTCTGGTCGATTGCCAACGCCAAGGTTGGAATCAGTTCTTGCGAGCTGGCCCGCGCTCTTGGCGTGCGGCAAGGCACGGCTTGGTTCATGCTCCATCGCATCCGCGAGGCGATGAAGACGCAGACGTTTTCGAGCAAGATGGCTGGGATCGTGGAGAGCGACGAAACCTACATCGGCGGCGCAGCGGCGAACATGCACAAGGCCAAACGCGAGCGAAAGATTCTCGGGCGCGGCAGCGTCGGCAAGACCATCGTTCACGGACTCTTGCAACGCGGCGAAGGCAAAGCGCCGTCCCAAGTGCGCGCCGAAGTCATCGACGCCGCGACCCAAGAAGTCCTTGGCGAGCGCTTCGCCGTGAACGTCGCCAAGGGTTCCACGGTCTGCACGGACGCCGCGCAGTCCTACTCGAATCTCTACCTGCGATACGTCCACCAGTGGGTTGACCACGCGCGGACCTACGTCTCTGGCCTCATCCACGTCAACGGCATGGAGAACTTCTGGTCGCTTACGAAACGCATGATCCGGGGAACCTACGTTGCCGTCGCGCCATTCCATCTCCAGCGCTACTTGGACGAAGAGGCTTGGCGGTTCAACCTGCGGAAGCTCACGGACGGCGAGCGGTTCGCCTCTGTCATGAAACGGGTACTCGGCAAGCGCCTCACGTTCCGCGAGTTGTGCGGCATCGGGGACGCTGGCTTCATGGGGATCAAATGAAAAAGCCACGGAAGGAAACTGGCGGCAAGGCCATGGATGACCTGGCGCGCAGGCTGCTCCAGGTGCCGAAAGCGGAGTTAGACGAACAACTCCGCAAGCACAAAGCACGGAAGCGCAAACCGAAAAAATGAACTGGTGTTTCATGAACCTAAGTGTCCAACTTCCCTTGATGAGTCAAGCGTATATTTACCATTCGTTTCATCTGCTCCACCATCGCCTTGTACTCTTCAACCGTCTGCGGCTTGGACAACTCGAACTCAGGAACCGAATGCACGTCGCACTGGATTTCCTTGGAGCAATGCGGGCAGTCGAACTTGAAGTCGCTGGCGTAGTCCGCGCCTATCATCACGTCATTCAGGGTTTTGATCTTCTTGTTGCAGTGCGGGCAACACTCGTCGAATCGACCGCGCTTCATGGTTTCTTCGCTTTCTTGGCATTGTGCTCCAGGTACATCTCCAGCAGCCTCGCGCAATCCTCATTCGACGGCTCGGCCTTGCCGTTCATGATGTCGTTGCCGCCTTCTGGCGCCGGCGCGAAGCCGAGTTGCCGCGCCAGCGTTTCGCGCTTCCAGCCGCGTTCAATCGCCATCGCGTCGAATAGCAGGCTGTAGCGGACGCGGAACGATTCGAGCGCCACGTTGTAGCTGCCCTGAGTCACGGCGAGCCGGATGAAGCGGCGCTCAAGGTTGTGGTGCATCGTCGCCTCACGCAAGACCGGACCTCACGCCCACCCAGAGAACGCCTCCAGGTGGACGTGGCTGACGGTCCGGTTTCATTGTGCCTGACCGTGTACGTACATGTCAAGCAATAAATCAGTTTTCAATTGCGATTCCGTGCCGTATACTGCCAGTGACGGTCCGGCTACCATGTGGAGGATTTCAAACATGAGCCGGATACTTACCATGCCCCGCAAGAAGAACCCCGCCCGCGACCGTCTCGACATGCGCATCGAACCGGAGTTGACCAAGAAGGCGGTCGAACGCGCCCGGCAACTCGGCCTCAGCATCTCGTCATACGTCCGCATGCTCATTTCCCTCGACCTCGAACGAATCGCCAAAGAGCAACGCGAGCAACGCCCCAAGTGACGCATCATCGCGAGCGAGGAATCGAAGCCGAAGCGGAAGGGGAGGGAGTAGCGACCTCCATCCGGCTCTCGCCGATCACCCCAACGTCGAACGCCCACCGCTTCTCGTCGTTGATGACGACGAGTTGATGCCGCATCGCCTTTTGAGGCGGGAACACCAGCGCCGACCGCTTGTCGCTCTCGTGCACGAACGACTTGGCTCCGTCCTTTTCCCAGTTGGCGCCGATCATGATGGCACCGTGACCGATGTAGTTGTGGACCGTCTCGCCTGGAGCGGCGTCGATGACGGCAGCCGCAACTTCCGGCGTTACCATCCAGATTCCAGGGCGACCTTCTGGCGTTCCGACAATCTTGGTCATGGCTTCGATTCCTTCCGTTCGCACCGGCGTCCGCTTGTGGCTCGGCTCAGTTTCGATGAGCGTTCCTCCGCAGGCACGGTGGGCCGCCAAACGGCTGTTGCTCTTGCCAAGGGAAAAGAGCGAGTACAAAATCGTTCAAGTGCGGGGTCTTGCCTTTCTTCGCCATTTTCGAGCTCCGTGGTGAGTCAAGTATGTAGTTACCATCCGTTACTAACCCCCTCGTCGTCTTCCACCGACGGAAGCCTCCGTGCCACCACCACCCGCCGTCCCTGGTGAGCGGACTGCCTATTCATTCCGTGAACAACTGCCTCCATCGGACCCCGGAGGGGTGGTTACGTCTTAGCCGAGTAGAGATAAAAGCTCAGCGAACGGACTCGGCTTGGAAACTTTCGTCTCGTCCCTCGTTGCCGACAGCGACGGGCATTCATCCGGACCCCAAACGGGGTCGTAGTTCAGCGGGAAGCGGAACCATTGCGCCGTGCGTGGCGTAACCTTGCTGCCGTCGAGAAGGGCGACAAGGGCCGCAGCCTCTTGCGCCCAATCGAACGTGCATCGAATGTGGCAGTTGCCGGGAATATCACTGACGTAAGCACAACCTTTGCATGGGAGCATGGTTTACTCCTTGGGTTTGAGGTTCATTTGGTTTTTGAGGTTCAGCCGAGCGGAGACGGCGGCGAGGGCTGTGGTCACCTTGTTGAACCGCTGAATGCCAGCATCGCTCAACACGTCGTAATCACGCCACAAGCGGTCGTGCTCCTCTCGCAGCACCGGCTCGCACTGGGCATCTAAGGCATCCAAGGCTTGCTTCGCCAACTGATCCGACCACACCCCGACGAACCATGCACTCTCTCGCTCGGCCGCTGCGGCGTAAGCCGCCTCCAGCCGCCGCCGCAGGTCGTCACGCTCGGTGACCAAGCAAGAGGCGCAGAGGTAGTCTTTTGTCTCCCCGCCACACGTCGGGCACTTGCCGTAGATGCTCATACCAATACCAGTCCTTCTTTGCCATCCGTCGGCGTCTGAGCCTACTCCTTGCTCTGGCGTCCCCGCATCGTCTCCAGCTTCGCCCGCACGGCGTCAGCCTGGTCGGTGGTCAGCGCCTCAACGGCGCCGCCGAGGATGCTTTCGACTTCCTCCGGCGGTAGGTCCAGTTCCGTCAGCAGCTTGATGATGGCGGAGGTTTGGGCTTTACTGATGGGCTTGGCTGGCATCTCGCGGACCTCTGGCTCAGGCGCCGGCGTGTACCCATTACCTTCGAGCAGGTCAGGCGAAGCCTCCCCGATTGCCCGTGGCATCGGCACGGTCGCTCGCGTCGGCTTGGTGTTGACGCCGATGTCGCGAGCCTCGTCCTCGTCGTAGATGCCGGCCAAACCGAAGGCGTACCGCGCCGCCTGCATGTATGCCTTGTGCCGCAGCATCCGCCAGGGCATCGTTCGCCACGGTTCGGTATCGCGCCGGCACTCGACAAACCGTTCTGTCACGACCACTGGATGCTCACGCCCCTTGACGTGCATCTTGCAGGTGATATAAGACGGTCCGCCGTCAACCGCCTCGACTTCCTCGAACTCGCAGCCGTTGAAAAGAGGCTGGCTATTGACCAACTTGACCCAGCCATCGACGCCGATCATGGGGACGATGCCGGTACGACCTGGGAAGGCGTAGATTTCCTTCGTGAACGGGTTGAGGCCGTACTGGTCCGCCACGATGCAGAAGGCGGCAAGTTCCTCGTCGGTCGCTGCCTTGCCGTTCTTGTCCGGCTTCATCAGCGTGCCGCGCAAGGTGCTCAACAGCTTCCCCGGTTCGATATTGAACCGGCCCGCGAGATTGCGGAGCGGGCTCGGAGCGACTGGAGCCTGGGATAGTTCGGTTTTAGTTTTCGTTGTCGTCATGGATCATCTCCCGCCTGCTGCCATGGAATCTTCTTGGTAGAACACGACGCCTTCAACGGATGCCTGGGAACCCATCGCCCTGGCGTATCGGTCCAGCTTGACCGTATCGACCATCAGGTACGCGCGTGGGATTTTCGCTTCGTCAACTATCCTTGCCTTCCAGATTTTCTTGGTCGAGATGCCGGACACTTTGGGCACGCTCGGAGCAACGGCGACAACCGGCGCCATCACCTGCGCCGCCTGCTCCTGGTACTTCTGCTGCGTCTCCGGCTTCTTGGCCGCCGCCGCCTTTTTCTCCAGCGCCTCGCGCTCGCGGCGTGCCTTCTCGTCAGCCTCGGCCTGGAGCCGCCGGCGCTGTCCCTCTGCCTTGCGTTGTTCGGCTTGCTGGTAGGTCAGCATCAGCGACTTGCAAACCGCCTCGGCCTTGACCAGCGGGGCAAGCTGCCGCTTCTCCTCCGCGACGATGGCCTTGTGCGCCTCGCTCGCCTTCTGCTTGAGGGGACCGTAGGACGCCTCGATTTCCTTTTGCAAGGACTTGATGCCCTTTAGCTGCTCGGCAGCGTCGGTGAAGTCGGCATCCGTGGTGATGGCGAGCGAGTTCGCCCAGGTGACCCATGGGGAGATTTCTGCGGCGAAGTCGATTTCAGCGAGGTCAGTTGCCATTGGTTCTCCATTTGAGGTTGTTGGCTTGCATGAAGTTGAAGACCGTGAGGCAGGATAGGAACGTCTGCTCCGCCAGTCGCAACTCTGGGTAGTCGATCCACTTAGCCTTATATTCGCCGGTGTCGCGCAGCTCAACCGCCACAGCGCGGAGGCACGTCACCTCGGTGCTTTCGCGCAAAAGCAGTTTGTACCCGCCAAGCTGGACAGCCACCTGAGCGGCAAGAGTGCTCTTGAGGTCCAGGACGTACAGGACGTTGCGGAACAAAATCACCCTATCGCACGTCCCAGCAAAGCCGTACTTGGCACTCGCCATCTTGCGTTCGATGTTCTCTGCAAGGACCATACACCCGCTGTCCGCGACGAACCGCTCCCACGCCCGCACGCGCGGTCCAATCTCCGGAGCCACGCTACTTCGGTCCAGCCGTCCTTCGTCCAGGAGGCGGCAAGCATGGTGCAGGGCGCGCCCGCGTTGCAGGTACCACTCCGACGCCTGCCACGCCGGTAGCGTCGCGCGGAGAATCTGCGTCACGCTCGGCAGTACGCGCCCGGCCTGGCGGTACTCGTGTTTCTCAGGGTCAAAGGTCAACTCGCTCACTCCGCCACCCTCCACACATTCCCACCACTAGTCCCATGGCCGCTCAGGTTCCTTGGTCAGACGGATTGCCGCTTGTTTGACGGGGCAAGGCAACCGATGCTTTTTGATGTGACGCTCCGCTAGTTCTTCAATCGACCAGCCACGAGCGTCAAGCTCGTCTGTGATGAACTCGGAAAGCCCCCGCCGCGCCCTGACCCATCGACAAGGCAGAAGCCACGGCGGGGGTGTGCCACCGGCAACACGCCGGCTGCTTGGGTTACAGACTCAATCCCGCCATCCAAGGTCCGTCGCGGCTTCGCCCGTGGCGCTTCACCGCACCGATGAAGGCGACGAAGTGGAGCGACCAGAAACTTCCTTGCGGCATCTCGAATCCTCCATGAGACAACGAATCGAATCGCCAACTCCGCCTCTTGCTCACTCGCGCACGTCCTGACCACCGTTTCCGCCGGCTCGTAATCCTCACGCACGAGCGCCCGCCTCACGACCGCCCAGGAGTCGCCCGAGTGTGCTATTCACCGTGCTATCCTCCGAAACGTCCCGCGCCGCACGTCATCGAAATACAGCCGCGTCGGCTTCCCCTCCCGCACCACCTTCAGCATCCAGCCGACGAATACCGGGGCGCTGCTGCGCTCGCTCACGTACACCGCCTGCATCGCGCTGGCGACAAGGGCGATTTTGCGCGCGGCTTTGGCCCGGCCCGTGAGGGCGGCGGGGGCGTGCTTGAGGATTTGGATGATGGACACGGGAAGCTCCTGCTGAACCGGATTAGGCCAGTTGCTTCAAGGGCCTCACCGGGTCTTCATTCCGGTTGATCCTGAGCCCGGCACGTTTGGCCAAGGTGAGCAATCGTCGCTTGTTCATGATCTTTCCTGGAAAGTTAAAAACCTGTTTAGGTCTAGCAAACGATTACGGACTCGTTACTATCCGTCCGGCCAATCGAATCGGCGCCGCAGCTGGACGCGGCGCCGCACCATCGCACGATGCACGACGCGATCGCCCTGGAGCGTCCGGGGTGCGCGCTGAAATTTCGCTTGCCATTTCGCTGCGTGGCAAGGAAGATAAAACCACGCGGCGCTGCCCACGCTGAGTTGGCAACGCCGCGGAGGCTTCCCTGCCCGGAAAGTTTGGGGAGCCTCGCCCATGCCTCTTCAACTTTTCGCGCCGACCGACGGCGAGCCGCCGGACCCTGGCCCCACGAAACGCAAGCCGGTTAATCTGCCGAAGTTCCTCAGGCCGTCCCAGGCTGACGACCTGCTTGCGTTCGTGCGCGCCCAGCATGACGTGGCCCGAACTCCCTCGAGGCGATGTCCTGACGGCTGCCCATCCAAGATCGCCGCCGCTATCCGCGACGAGGTCATAGTCTGCCTCGGGCTCTTCTGCGGGCTCAGGATTTCCGAGCTGTGCAAGTTGGACGTGGACCACGTCGACCTGGCCGAACGCTCGCTCCTTGTGTCGCAAGGCAAAGGCAGCAAAGACCGTTACGTCCCGATTGCCATGCGAATCGTCGCCTTGCTTCGGTCCTACCTCAACGGACGCACTTCCGGCCCATTCCTGATAAACGACCGTGGCGAAAGGCTTTACGACGGGACGATTTACATACGCATCGTTAGGCTTGGTCGACTGATGAAGCTGCCGTTCCGCCTGCACCCGCATACGCTCCGGCACACCTACGCCTGCCGGTTGCTGTCCACCGGGGCGGACTTGCGGGAGGTTCAGGAGTTGTTGGGGCACACTAATTTGGCCACGACAGCGGTGTACCTTCATTGCGACACCTCAAGACTGAGGGCCGCGGTGGACCGCCTATGAGACACCTTTCGTTCGCGCGGTTCCGTCAACCGGATCATCCTGTCCACGAGACGCTGGGCGGAGCGCTTGAGCTTTTCGACGGTCGGGGCGAGCGCGGCCCACGCCCACGCTGCGTCCTCCGCTGCGGCCCACGCTGCGGCCCTCGCTGCGGCCTTCGCTGCCCACGCTGCGTCCCCCGCTGCTGCCCACGCTGCGGCCCCCGCTGCGTCCCTCGCTGCGTCCCTCGCTGCGGCCCCCGCTGCGTCCCTCGCTGCGTCCCTCGCTGCGGCCCACGCTGCGGCCCTCGCTGCGGCCCCCGCTTCGTCCCACGCTGCGTCCCTCGCTGCGTCCCCCGCTGCGGCCCTCGCTGCGTCCCTCGCTGCGGCCCACGCTGCGGCCCCCGCTGCTGCCCACGCTGCTCGGACAACTTCGCCTGCCGCAACCGACGACTCCATGTCCTTGATTCGCTTCAGCGCCCGCAGCCGATCGGCATGCTCGGCGAGCGATGGCGTCAAGTCCAGGAACGCCGGCGTGTGCGTCCGTACCAGCCAATCGAGTGCCATGAATGACCGCTGCCGCTCAATCTCCGGCGTGGCCTTGGTGCCAACAAGCCGAAACACGAAGCCACCCAGCCACTTCTTGCGCTCAGCATCGCTCGGCAGCCCGTCGTTCCACGAGCGCAAGAACTCCGAGAGGACTGGGCAGGCGCACAGCGGATGGTCTGTGTGTTCCTCGCCGGCAACGAAGGCAACCGCCTCCATCAGACAGAGGCCGTCCTTTGGGCTCCGATGCGAGCCGGACGTGAAGGTGAAGGTTCGCAGTTCGTTCATGGTTGCTCCTTTGGGTTTCGGTCATGCGTAGCCAACGGCGCACCCGCCAGCGCCGCAAAACAGGTCGAGCAGAAGGTGGCGACTCATGCGCGCACCCCCTGCTCACAGGCGAACCGGTATTGTCGGAAACCGGTTATAAAGGACAACAATCGGTCTTGCGAAAGAGTGCCCATGAGATTTCCTAGATTACCCATCCTTGGCAACCTTCACTCACGGCAAACAACAGGTCGCCTGCGTCAAGGTCGTCGTCGTGCATCGTCTTCTCCAAAAATTCCCAGCCTCACGCCCGCGAGTCGTTCGTGTCGGCGTTCTTGCCGCGTGAGGCTGGGGCGCTCAGAGGACAGAATGACCGGCTGGTGAATCGGATTTCCGCCCGGAGCACCGAAGGACACGCAGCCGGCCAAGATCGTTGATTCATGGCGATGCTCGCGGGCGTAACGAATGTAAGGGTATGCTTAAAGACTAATCGAGTCAAGGGGAATTTCGTCAAAAAGCGGAATCTGCGAAAAGACTAGCTTTTTGCCTGTCGAGGGACTTATAATGAGCCGCAGACGAGGACAGACAATGTGGAGCACGGAACAGGTTGTCGCTTTGCGGCGTGCCTTCGGCGAAACGCAAGAACAATTCGCGCGCCGCCTGCGCATGTCCATTGACGGTCTGAGGAATTGGGAGCAAGGCCGCATCGCGGTTCCGCCGTCGATGTCCAAGCTACTCGATTACGTGGAAGAGCATGAATTGCCAGAGCATGTCAACACCAACGGCAAGAACGGCACGCACAAGAATGGGAAGGCTGTCCCTGCGTGAACAAGCAGCAAAAACTAAAAAGCATCGAGGATGCCAGGGCGTGGCTTACGTCCATCCCCGAATCGGACGACGTTGCAGCGGCAGCGTTCCTAGGCTTCCTCAACTCGCGCGAAGCATTTTCCGCAGAAACGTCCGTGCCAAACGAGGAAGCGCATCGCTTCATGGCCCACGTCTCTGGTTTGGTCAAGCAACTGACATATGTTGGCCTTGTGGTAAAAGGCGTGGTACGCATGGAGTTCGACAAGGACGCTGGTGAGTTCACATACGGACTGACCAAGAAAGGCCATGAGGCCGCTGCGAATCTGAAGTGACCAAAACGCCAACGGCCACACGAACGGAAAGCGCAAGGTGACGTTGTAAAATGGGGAGACGTAATTCCGTAGCCGTCCTTGCCGGTGCGCTTGACGGTCACGGTCACATCTTGCCACGGGCGGCCGTGGTAGGCGTTAACGTTGAAGGTAAACTCGCGGATTTTCTTGGTCACGCTCACGCCGACACCGTCTCCAGATTCGCATACTCCCTGACCACTTCCCCATTCGCCAGCGTGAACTCCGCCCGCACCACCTGATCCACCCCCAGCGTCGGCGCCGACAACCGCACCGTGCCCGTGGTGGTCGTGTTCGTCGGCGCCCCCAAGGTAACGTCACCGGAATCCACGGCAACGGCGATACTGCTGATCGTCGTGCCGTGCTCAGCGAGGGAAGCGGACATTAGCCAGGTGAGATCGTCGATCTCGTCAGGGTCGATCTCCCCCGCGTCCTTGTAACTCTTCACGATCACAGCCTGAATCGTCTTATCCAGCGACCGCCCCGAGCTGGTGACCATCCGGCACCGCACCTGAGCAATCGCCCCCAGCGTCGCCCCAGCCGCGACCGCGATAAGCTGCGTGACGACCCCGCCATTGACGGTCTTGCTTCCGCTGAGCGAACAATTCTGCACCGCAGTGACGGTCGTGCTGCCGCTGTTGATCGTCTCGCCCACGGCGAGCGAAAAGGTCCACTTAAACAAGCGGGTTTCGCCGGGGGCAATCGGTGGGCAGGTAGTCACAGGTTCCCTCTCTTTCGAGATGACTGCTGAATAGGACCGCACTAACGGGGTGATGAGGCGGACGGTGGCGAACGCGGGAGAATAGCTGCGAACGAGCGGAGAAATATAGCGGACTTGCACCGGCGTTCCGCTGAGCACAATCACGACCGTCGTGACCGACACCGTCGCCACCAATGGCACCGCTGTTGCCGTGCCGGTCGCACTCGAAGTTGCGTCGATACCGCTCACGGTGACGGTTGCCGTTTGCGGAATGACCGACGCCGAACCAGTCGGCGACGCCGCAGCCACCTGTCCAGTCACGCTCACGCTTGCCGTTCCTGGCGTGGCAATAGCGCCGCCGCTGGTCGCCGCCACCGTGTGAGCGCTTACTGTGACCGTCGCTGCCCCTGGCGTGGCTGTCGCTGTCGCTGTCCCGCTTGCAGTCGCCGCAACTCCTGAGACAGTTACGGTTGCGGTCCCCGGCGTTGCCGGCGCGCTGCTGGTCCCGGCGGCGGTGGCCGCATGGCCGGTGATCGTCACCGTGGCGTTGCCCGGCGTTCCTGTCTGCGTCGTGTCAACACCGCTGAACCCGCCCGCGAGGAAGTCTTCCCATCGCAGCCCGTTTGGATAGCCGGCTTTGGACTCGCGGAACAACTTTTCGACTTCGTCAGGTGCCAGCACGCGGTTGAAAAACCGCACGTCATCAATCACCCCGTCTAACGATGTTACGCCGCCGCCGCGATTGCCAGCGTGGAACCTATTGGGCGAGCCAACCATCGTTCCGATAGTCAACGCTTCAGAAGTGAGGTAGTCAAAACCAAGATAACCAGTCGCAGTACCGCCATTTCCTGTCACCGTCACAGCGACGAACGTCCACTCATTTGCAGAACAGGTCAACGTCGTGAAGACGTAAGTACCTATAGCGCCTAGCACAAATTCGAGTATTCCTGAACCATTAAACTCCATCCGGTACCCAACATTTACGTTGGAATCATGACTGGCCAGCACTCCCCCCGTGACGGCATCCGCGCGCACCCAGCATGACATGGTGATCGGAAAATCTAGTCGCTGAACTGTTCCTGTGATGCAATCATTGTTGTTGCCGTCGAAATCTAACGATCCCCATCCACCTGGTCTCCCTCTTGGTCCGACCCAGTCTGTCGGCGGGTCCATGTTGGTGAGAACGCCATCGTAGCCCCTTAGCCCTCCCGACAGCCCGACGAGGTCGCGCCAGTACAACCCACGCTGTTGATCCGGCAGCGCCAACCACCACAAGACGGAACCGCGGTTGACTGACCAGTCCCAGTTGACCGGGTTGGGCGACGTGATGCCAGGGACGGCGCCGCCGGCGACGAACGAAGTTGCGCCCGCTCCCTGATTCTCGGCGGTCACCACAACGGCGCTGATCGTGACCGTCGCAGTTTCTGGGGTGACCGGGGCCGATCCTGTCGGGCTGGCCGCTGCCGCGATGCTGGTCGTCGCCACGGTCGCAATTGCTGGTGTGGCGGTGCCCGTCCCGCTTCCGCTTGCCGCCGCGTTAATGCTGGTCGTTGTGACCGAGGCCGTTAGCGCCGTGCTCGTCGCCGTCCCGCTTCCGCTTGCCGCCGCGTTAATGCTGGTCGTTGTGACCGAGGCCGTTAGCGCCGTGCTCGTCGCCGTCCCGCTTCCGCTGGCGGCGGCATTGACGCCCGAGGTTGCCACGGTAGCCGCGGCAGGCGTCCCGGTCTGTGTGCCCGCGACGTTTGAAGCGGTCGCATCGATTCCCGCGACGGCTACCGACGCGACTAGCGGCGTCCCGGTCTGTGCGGCGGGTGGCGGGTGGACCGCGATCGTCCATGCGGTCCAGCCAGTCGGGGCGGCCGAGAGCGTTCCGCAAGCGCCCGGGTCTTCGCTGGCCGCATTCAGCTGGCGGCAGCCGAATTTTAGCTGAACATTCGTCGCCGGCAGTCCACCCGTGCTCGTGGATACGTCCACATCGCCCGTCGTATAGTTCGTGGCTGCTGTCTTATTGACTGTCTGCTCGCCGTCCCACGCACCAAACCAAAGCCACAGATAATCCTTGGCGCCGCCCGTAGGCGTGCAGGTTGTGGGGTTGACCGTCGTCGTCGCTGCCACAGCGACTGTGCTTGTTTCCGGGGCGCGTGTCGCCGGGTCGGCCGCCCCGGTAATCGAGAGAGACACGGCGCACATCTTGAAGTTGCCGTGCGTGACCGTGATCGTCGTGCCGTCTTCGGTACCGGCCGCGAGCGTGTCCCGATACATCCAGAAGGTGACGTCATCGGAGGCATCGCTGGAGTCCTGGACGATGGTCCAGCCGCCGCCCGTCACCGCCACAGCGCCGACGCCGGCAACCCGTCCCAACACCACCAGGAGCGCCCCGGCCGTGATCGGCGTCGGCAGGGTGACGGAGTGACTGGTTGCAGCAGTTGAACCGCTTACGGCGGCTCCACCTGACGTGCTGTCCGCTGATGTTTGCTGACTTTCAAGCGTGGGGAAAGCCATGGCTTATCCTCACGTTGGAGGGGAACTCCAGACAACGGCGTTGACCGCGGCGACGGTGGTTGCGGCCAGAACTGCCTGACACTCGACGTTCAGTTCCTCCTGCGCGTCGTTGACGTGAGCCCGACATGCGTGGGCGATGAGCTTCAACGCCTCCAGGTCATACTCGTACATCGCCCAGTCGGTCGCTTGCTGGACGCGGTTGGTCGAGCCTGGCTCGCCGCTCCACAGGGAGTAGACGTTGGTCGGCTCGTTGTCGATGCTCGCAGCCGTGAATGCGGCGAAGATGTTCTCTTGATCCTTGGGCTGCGAGGGGAACACGCGAGCAGGTGAACCGGAGAGGAAACCGAGATTCTTGATGTGATTGGCGGCGGCATCGCGAAGCTCCGCGATCTTCGCTGCCTGCGCGGCAGACAGCGTAGTGTGGTTCAGAGTGAAGGTCGCGCCCTCGTTGGCGGTGTGGTCACCCACGACCGGCCGGGGGTTGAGTGCCGAAACATCCAGCCACGGATCGCCGGACATCGTTAGCGGCGGTAAACCGCTCGATGTGGATGCCTCACGAGTCACGAGGCCATTGGAGACGGTAACGAAGTTAGCCATTGGTCTTCCTCCCTTAATCCTGGATTTGCGGACGCAGCGGCTCAAAGACGATGTGCCACTCGACGTCGTCGCTGTGCATCGCCGCGCCGGACTTGTTATAGATGACCAGCGTGCCGTAGCGGTACTTGGGGATGAGTAGGCCGACGCGCGCGATTTGGATCGTGCCCGTGGCTTGCGCCGTGCAAACGAAATCGCCGATGAACTGGAGCTGCTTGATGCTGGCGTCGAGATTGGAGCTGTAGCCGGCATAGGCTGAGTCGCTGCCGGAAACCCCGCCCGGGTTGGCGTTGGCCGCAGTCGGATCGGGAGACGGTGCCCACCAGAACTCGACCACGTTGCCGGCTGTCGGCGTCGCGGCGAACTCCAGCGCGGCGATCACATCGAAGGCCGGAGGGCGGTTGGCCCCGAGGTCGCACTTGGCCGCTTGCCGGGCGGCGTTGTTCGCCACGCTGGCGAGCGTGAGTTGGACGTTCGTCGGCGAACCCTGGCGCAGATCGTTCGCGGCCGCCGGCGAGAAGTCGCCCGCGTGGTCGGCGAAGACGAGCTCGGTTCCCTCTACGAATAATATTTGGTCTGGTAACGCCATGAGGAATCACCTACAAGGCTCTGACGACGCAGTCCTTACGGGCCAGTCGCAAATAAATCTACCGCCGCGTTTACGTTGGTCTGAATCGTGGCGTCGCTGGCGCCTTGAATGGTCGAGACGCTCGCCGAGCTGTTGGCGGCGAGCACAGCCCAGAGCATGCGTAGCCCTTCATGTCGTGGGTCAACGAACACAGCCGCGGCCCAGATCAGCCGGTTGGCGTGGTTGGGGACCGTGCCCAGCTCGCCGCGGATCGCCTCGGCGGCCACGACGCAAGCCGTGGTCACCTTCTGTTGGAGGACAGCGTCCTCAAGGGCGAGCTTGTAAAGGTCAATGTAGGCGGCCACCGTCACACCCCCTTTGCCGTGGCTTTGAGCGATTTGGTACTCGCCCGCGCGGTCTGGGCCTCGCGTATCGCCTTGAAGTTGGCGGCGCGGGTTTTGTTCAGCGCCTCGTGCAGAGGCATCCCGGCGCCAGCAGCCGCGGTCTTGACCTCGGCGTACTGTTCCGGGGTCACGCCCCAATAATCGCAGTGGTCATTGTGCAGCCGCTCGGCGAGGGCTGCCTTGACGGCGCGGCCGCGACCGCGCAGGGCCAGGCGATCGGCGTCGATCTTTTCCAGTTCCGCCGTGAGCTCGGCGGTACTTGCGTTGGTCACGTCAGACACAGCTTTCTCCTTTGTTTAAGCAGCCCAGCGAAGGTTGCCGTCGGTGCCGTCGAAGTCTACGAGGATGTCCGAACCGTTCGTGGTTAGTCCCGCCGAGAACAGCAGGAACACGATCGGAATCGAGGCGGCGTCATTAGTAATTTCGCGCACGAGCGCCACGCCTTCCAGCGTGTTGTTCGTGCCGCCGCCGATCGCCGTCCAGGTCTTATCCGCGAAGATGGTCACGACGCGGTTATTCGCGGTCTGTTCGGTGATCGTGACGGCGGTCGTCAGGCGGTCCGCGCCAGCAAAGCCGCCGGTGTAGCCCGTGGCGTCGCATTCGGTGGTCGCCAAGTCATCGACGAAATCATGATCTGGGTCTTCGGCGTAAGTGTTTTTGAGCAGCATCGACTTGAGCGCGGACGTATCAAGATCGATCGTCCCGTTGAGGATGTTCTCGATGCCGTTGGTGTAAGCGGTGCTCGCCATGGTCTGCCCTCATGCAAAAAGGAACTCGAATCTGTATCCCGCCTGTTGCAGCTTGAACTCGACATTGTCGGCGAGCATCCGCGCCGCCTTGGGTGGCAACGGTACGCGCTCGGGGTAGCCTATGCCTGGCGGCCGCCAGCGGATGGCCACGTACCCATCGCGGCTGCGCACCTCGCAGGCCCAAGATTCCGTCAGCAGGCTGGGGCCGTTGGCGGCTTCCCACGCCTCGGCCACGTCGGCGAGCTGACGCAGGGCATGTATCAATCGCTCGCCTTCGCGCCAACGCAAGAGCACATCATGACGCCTGCCTTGCAGGTCGATGATGACCCGGTCACGTTCTTGGAAGACTTTCATTCAAAATCCCGCCCCGCCTTCGCCATCCTACCCATCAGAAAATCCCCCAGCCCGACCCCATTTTCATCCCGGCTCAGGCTGGGGGAGGGTTGTAATCCGCGAGGCCGGTGTTGACTCCAGAACATCAGCCAAGCGGACGAGCTACGGACCCTCCGAACTCAGGAACGGTCGTAGTGAACACGTTCAAGAAGCGGGACGGCTTCAATATGCCGGTGCCCAGTAGAAGACAAATTGTCGCCGCCCGCTTGGTTCAAAGGCTCGCCCCCTGCCCGCCCAATCCGTGAGTAACAGGAGGCGAGCGCCGCATCAATCGTCGTATGCGGTCACGGCTCGCGGCCTCCACGCCCACAGGAACACCGCCGCGGTCACGAGGAAGATCACCAGCGGCGGCCACGGGTCCGGGGTCACGGCAGCGGTGCCGCGGGAACGTCCGGCGTTTCCAGGCCCAGGGCGATTGTCTTGGGCACCAAGTGCGGACGCAGCAGCCGCCACAACATCTTGAGCACTGGTCTGCCGGACTCCTCGATGGCTTTATCCACAAAGGACAAGACGAACTCGAGCAAGGCGTCCACGGAGGTGACGGCCTCGATCCGTGGGTCGTCTGCCTCTGCTTCCATCTCCAGGTTCATTGAGCCTCGCAGCGCCGCTCGAATCCACGTCCAGAGCGTGGACAGCCAGGGCTTGGCTTGCCGCGCCACCCATTCATCGATAAGTTCCAGGCCCACTTCAATCAGGCCGGTGGAGTCATTCGCCAGCATCGCTTCTCGTTGATTACTCTTCTTGATCACCATAAATACTCCTCAGGTAATGTTGACAACTTTTGCACTGTGTAAGTCTTTGCACACGACTTCGACCTGGACGAAATGTTTGGCGAAGCCCGAAGGCACTGGCGTCGGATCGGGCGGCGTGGGCTGCGGCGGCGGCGTCGGCCCGGCAACCGGCTTGCCCCAGATCGCCTGAATGCGTGGGATATCATCGACCTGCTGCGGCTTGCTCAGCCCCTGGCGATAGAAGGGTGCCATCAATCCCTTGCTGTGCATCAGCCCGCAGAAGTGCCCCAACTCGTGGGTGCCCACTTCCTCCATGCCTACCTCGGTGTTCCACCCCTCGCTGGAGTCCATGTCGAGCTGAAGTTGCTGCCCGCGGTACGGGCCGACGTGGCACTGAGCGAGAACGCCGCTGGGGCCCCCCAGGTTGCGCGACGTGATGACCAGACTCGCCCCGGCCTGCTGCAGCGTGCGCTTCAGCTTCAGGTCCGCAACTTCCATCCAGTTCCGAAAGCACGTGTCCCAGATGTCGTCTTGCACGCTCTTGGGGACGTTGGGCACGTAGCCGATGACGCAAGCGGTCATCTCCCGAATCAGCGGCTGCGGATCGGACAGCAGCTCCAGGCTAAGCACATCGGGGCAGCCGCACCGAGGTTGCCTCAGCAGCTCGATCGTCAAGGCGTCCAGTTCGCCGGTTGGGGGCAGGTTGGCGAGCGATTGAAGCTGAGCGATGGCAGGCGATAGATGCGTGGAGGCGGACACCGTGCCCAGCGCCAGCAGGTTGCTCGGCAAGTACCCGTAGAAGGACAGGTACTCGATCACCTGCTCCACGTCCGACGGGGCCGCTTGGAACTCACCCGACAGTCCCATCAGGGTGCTGACCCTGGCCTGGTCAACGACCTCTGCCGCTTCCGCCGTTTCTCGCCGTTCACGTCGCGCCATGGGCTGCAACCCTCGAAAAACTATCGGCTCTTTTGATTGGCTGGGATTTCCGTTTGTCACCCAGCACTGAGGCTTTTATCCCGGCGTTTGGGCTGCTGTACATCTCACCCGCGTCTACTACTTCGTGGTCACGTCTTTTCCGCTACAACCAAAAGAGCCGTACACCTCGAAACCCGCGAGACTCGCCGGCGACCGGACCAACGAGCCGCTTGATCTTCCGAATCTCTTTGAAAAAGCACCAGAACATCTGGTTTCCTCAAAACTTTCGTGCGCGTTCCATGCGCCGCAGGCATTGCTCCGGTGTTTCGTCCTGGCGCAGTTCGTAGCCGCAGCCGACCGTACCGCCCTTCCATGAGCCGGTTCGTTCGCCGACTTCATCAGAGAACTCGACCCAGATAGACGTAGCGACCTTGGATGGCCAACGGAGCCAGCGGAACGGACGCGCTCGCCAGCACCATGACCGGCGTTCGGCAGTAACCGTCGCGGTGCGTTCTTGGACCTCGCCGGAGCGGAGAACGTACTTATACGGCAGCGTGACGCGAAACCGATTGGCTGGTTCGGGCGTCTCACGAATTGGCGGTATCGTCTCGCCGTTCGGCCCTTTGGTCCCAGGTTTGCAGGTCTTCCATCGGTCGTAGGGCACAAACGTCCCATCGTTCAGCATGACTTCGGTGCGGCAGTGATCGAACATCCACGGCATCCAGATGATCTTTTTGCGTTCGCCCCAGTTGAGATGCAAGCACCGACTCTCGGTAGCGAACGTGAAACCCCACGCATCCATCATTTCTCTTGGCTCGTTCTTTGGACGACAGAGACGAATCCAAAAGCAAAAGAAGTGGATCGACCAGCTTTCCTCGAACTTGCAGAGCGCAATCGACCACCGCCACGAGGCAATGGCGAACCGATGCCAGAATGACCCCCAGCGGCCGAAGCGATATTCACCGTGTTCACGAATCTCGCGTGCAATAGTTGCGATCATGCGTGCTCCTCGAAAACGCGGCGACCGAACCGCCCAGCTCGGCCGCCGCTCTCACCCATTGCATCAATAGCCGCCGACGACGCGCTGCCGGATCACCTGCCGCTGGATGACGGGCTGCGCGACGCGATGGACGATCCGCTGCACGTGCGCCCGCACGGCCAGCGGGGCGGCGTAATTCTGCACGATCGCCGCGCTGTAGGACTGGATCGCCAGCGGGGCACAATAGCTTTGGATCGCTTGCACCTGCTGAACGTACTGCACCTGCTGCACCACGGGCTGCACGACTACCGGCTGTACGTACTGCTGCACGATCGGCTGTGCGTACACCGCCTGCACGCGGATTTGCTGGACCTGCGGCACAACGATTCGCTGCCGCACGACGGAGACGCCGTAGCCGTTGGCCATCGCTGGGAGCGCCAGAGCAAGGATTGCCAGAAACGCGATGACGGCCTTGACGACCTGCTTGGAGTTCAGCGTCACCGTGCTCTTGTTGTCGCCGGGGTACATCAGTTCGTCGGTTTCGACGCTCAAGTTGCAGTACTCCTTGCCCAACTGCACAACCTTGACGGTGCAGGGCACGTTCACCTTGTCGCCAACCTTCAACAGTTGACCGTTCTTGTCATGAGGCATTGTCATTCTCCTTCAGTAAGTTTCTGATACACAATGCGACGAACGCCACAGTGGCGAACGTCAAGAACAACAGAGCATCCATCGCGTTACTCAGCAGAATCATAATGACGAACGCCACGGTGGCGAACGTCAGGAACAACAGAGCATCCATTCAAACCTCATCATCCTCGGGCTGTCCGGCGCTGCCGATCGACAGCGAACCGTCCGGCCGGTGATGCACCACGAACGGCCCCCGCGTCGTCGTGATCGACAGCCCCCAGCCGTCGTGCTCCACCGTGTACGAGAGGTACTTGGTGATCTCGGCCCTCACCTTTTGCCCCGGCTTCAGGATGATCGTGACAGGGGTCATTTCAGTTCAATCAACCCTTCGATGGTCGCTTTCAGCTTCGCCGCGTCCTCGGCGGTGCAGGTCAGCCGCGCGTTGACGATGAGGTCGCCGCCGTGAGCAGGCTCAGTCCAGACTCCGCCGACGGAGACGGGAATGCGGGGCAAATCAGCCACGATAGGTTTCGGCGGCCGATCAGCCCGCGTCGCCAGGACTCCCTCAGCCATACGCAAGTAGCGTTGCTGCTGGTCAGCGTCCAGACGATCCTTCCAGCGTGCTTCGATGGCCGCCCAGGCTATCTCGCCAAAATCCATATCGAGGCTGAACAGCAGCAGCGCCAGCGGCATCGGGTCAGGCCGCAAGTCAGGCACGGGGCGGGTCGGTGGTGTGGTCATTTCTTCTCCTGCACGGTTGGCGGTGCCGTCAGCCCCGCGATCATCCTCAGCCGCTCGTTGACCGATGGCTGCGGCTTGGCGGTCGGAGGTGGCATCACTTCCTTGGGATCGTCCGACGACACGCGAGCGATGATCAGGCCGAGCTGTTCGGCCGTAGGCTCCTTGGCCGCACCGTTCGCCTCGAACAGTTGGAACTTGCCCTTGGCGTTCGCCCCTGTGTGACACTGGGCACAGTTCGTTTGCATCAGCGCCACATGGACCGGCGGCGCCTTGAGCGCCTGCGGATTGCCGGGTCCGCCGAGGCGTTCCACCGCTTGCCGCAGCAGCCTGATCTCTTGGAGCAGGTCCGGGTCCGTGGCGGTCTGCTGCTGCGCCGCCGTGCCCACGCTGTACGCAGGCACGTACACGGGGATCGGGGCATACACGGCCGCGACCACCGGCTCGTAGTACGGGGCGTAGTACTGCTGCTGGACGCGCACCACGCGGCACGCCGAGCCGTTGGTGGACGCGACGCACAAGGTCATGGTCATCAAGGCGAGGACGGGTTTCATTGCTGGTAAGCCCTCAACATTTGGTGAGCATTCGGAACTTCTTTCTCCCACGCCGCCCGCGGAATCTTCTGTCCCACCTCAAGCGGTGACAGCACCGTGTTTCCTCTGCCCCGCAGCCGCGCTTGCACCAAAGCCGCCTTCCATGCCGCGGCGGTAGTGCCCATATCAGCGGCCGATGTCTCAAGAGACACGGGCGCCTCGTAGGTGTTCAGGGCAGCGGTCAACGCCACGGCGAACTGCTTGGCGTCCAGGCCGTCCGGCTCCTTCGTCCTTGGATCGTCGGTTGCCTCCTTCATCCGCGCGTTGTACTTGGCCCGCTCGTCGTCGATGTCCCGCTTGAGGCCATTGATATACTCGCGCCGCAGCTTGCGGGAGGTTTCGTAGTCGGGCGACTGCAAGTCCAGTGGCGCCGTCAGCAAGTGCTTGGCCCAACTGTCGGTATCCCGGAATCCCTTGTCGTGGCACTCGATGCACGAGCGATAGGTGTGCACCTGCGTCTTGACGATGTTGTCTGGCGCCTTGTCCTGCCGCACCCCCTGCTTGTTGAACAGGCCGAATGCGAGCAAGCCGTTGGGCAGCGCGCCGATCGTTTCCGTGGCGTCGTAATCGTCGTCCGCCTCCGCGCCGAGCACCCGCAGCGCGTCGCCCGCCTTCGCCTTGCCGTGGTCCCGCGTCTTGAACGCTGTGCCCTTGATCTTGCCGAACGCCACTATCCCACGATCGTACTTGGTGATCTCGCTGATGCTCACGGCATCCCGAGCCACCGCGGGGAACTTGATGGCCGCCTTCACGTCCAGGCCCACGGCCTCGTCCCATGTCTTCTCGTCCTTGACGCCCAGGAAGTCGTAGTAGTTCGGGCTGCGGTCCTCCGACGCGCTGGTCGTGTCCAGGAAATATTGAGCGGACACGACCGGCATCTTGCTCTGCGTCCACGAGACCACCTCGCTCAGCATCCGCCGCGCCTCGGGCGTCTCCGTCAGCCACGGGGCCAGCGCCTGCTGCTTGACCGTCCGTTTCCACCTGAACGTGTTCGCCGCGTAATACCGCCCGTCCGGCGGCCACACCCCGCCCTGCCAGACCGTGATGAGTTCCGTCTCGACGATCGCCGTGAAGTACGGATCGACCAGCCGTTCCCAGAGATTGGTGGACCACCCGTAATCGAGGAGAACTACTCGAACCAACGACAGTTGCGTTCCTGGCACAATCGAGACCTGAGTAATATCAGGCTCGCGCGAGAGTCCGTTTGCGTGTCCATTAAGGATTGCAATCTTGGTTCTTCGCTCGGCGAATGGAACGTTGTAAAGGCTGAGGTAACGGCATGACCTCCTGATTTCGGATGGCAGCTTGGCAAGGTCCGCATGCGCGGCGGCGATGGCATCAGCGGGCGCAAGCGGACGATCCACCTGGCCGTTCATCATCATCGACATCACCAACGCGAACGAAGTCACGCGACTGCCTTTCGCAGGGGCCGTGTCACGGCATCTTCTGGTGACCAACCATAACGCAATCTTGTTCTCAGAGAATAGTACGCTACCGTGCATCTCGGATCTCGTGCCCAATCGGCCATGCTTTTTGTTTCGCCGAAAGCCGTCAAAAGCCGGTTGGTGCTCGTGTTGTTGCCGTTCACCACATGAGGCACCCAACGGCAATTCCCAGGCTCGTAGTTGCCGCCGTTGTCGCGCCGGTCGATTTCCAGACCTGGACGATAGCCGTTGGCCAATGCCAAATCTCGGAATACCTCGAATGACTCTGCCCATTCCTTGCACACCGTTATCCCACGTCCACCGTAACGGTGGTAATCGGTCCGTGTGCCTCTGGAGCAACGACTCTTCATGTCCGCCCACCGACCGTAAAGTGGTGTTTTGGACATACCGTGAGTCACAGGCTTGAGAGATTGACATGCAAGGCATTTGTCTGCTCTGCGCCCAACAAGGGCATTGACGTTTACTTCCTGCATTTGGCCGCAGCCACACCGAGCGAGGCAGTGCCAGCGTATTCCTTTTTTGAATGGCTCACTGATGGCCACGCGTGACCCGAACACGTCACCAATCTTGATTTCCCAAGTCCGTCGGTATACCCTTGGCATGTTGGAACCTCCAAACAGGTTTCGACCACGACCCCGGCGATTTACACTCGCGCGGGGTCAACTTACGACGTTCAAAAAGGCCCGCAACTCCGCTGCGACGGCGCCAGCGGCTCCATCCACATGTCAATCTCGCAGTTCAGCCAGTACAGGTGGAACTCCACCGGCGTCGGTTCGACGACGGCGGGAGGCGACCAGAAGAGCGCGACCCAGTTCATTGCCGCCCCTCTTCCAAGTTCGGACCAACTTCCAAGCTCGACCACTGGTCGTTGACCTGGACGATTTCGCATGGCCGCTTGGCCATTGCGCACAGCATTCTTAATCGAGACTCGTTCTCCGCGTGAATCGGACGGCTGAACTCTTCGCCGTGGGCGAGGCTCATGCGCACCATCTGGAACTCCACGCCGCAGCAGAACATCAACCGGTCCCTGTCCGTGTAGCCGTCCGTGTCGATCCAGAACGGCGTGACCAGCGTCATTTCGTCGCTATGCTCATGGTCGTTGTCGTCCATCATGCCCCTGTCTCCTGCCTCTCGACTCGCGGCACCACCTGCCAATCCTCCGCGATCAAGTCTTCCGCCGTAAGCGTGTAGCCGGGACGCTCGTCCCAGCGGATCGACCAGCCGCCCGGCCTGATGATCGCCTGGCCGGTGTCCCGGCTCACGCACATGGCGTCGGCGATGTTCACCAGCGAACCACCTGCACCCCGGTCAAGTGCAACAACACGCCGATCACGAACAGCACGGCGAAGATGGCGAGCACGACGCGGGCCACCTTGTTGAACGGTTCTGGCAGGCCGATGTAGTCCACGAGCCACCACAGCAGCCAGAAGATAAGCCCGCCCACGATCAGATAGACGATTATCTGTACGAGCGATTGAAGCGAAAACATGGCTTACCCTTTCTCCGGCCGCGAGTCCACAACCGCTTGTTTGGCGATATGCTCGGCCAACATCTTTTCCGCCAGCTCCGCCGCCTCCATTCTCTTCGCGTTCGGCAGCGCGTCGGCCAACTCGCGCAAAGCGACGGCGCTGATCTTGAGCTGCGCCCCCATGTTGCTGTTGACCAGGATATGCGTCGCCACGCTGGTCTTTTGCATTTCGTCCAGCTTGGCATCGGTGTTAGCCGTGGCGGCTTGCAACGTCTGCGCGACCTCGTCCACCTTGACTGCGGCGACCTCGGCAGTCCTGGCGACCTTCTTGGCCTCTACCGCCGCGTCTAGCGCTTGCCGCTTGACCTCATCCACGGCGCGGATCGACTGCTGCTTCACTTCCTCGACCTTGAGAGCAACCTTCGCGGCCCGCTCTTCGTCACGCTTCTCTTTGGCGATCTCCCGCTCGATGGCCGCCAGTCGTTCTTCCTTCTCAGTAGCGGCTTTTGCCCTTGCGGCGCGCGCGTCATAGATCATCTTCGCAAGGCCGAGCAGCACCACGCCCACGGCGGACACGACCACAGCGATTCCGTTGCCGTCCACGACCCTACCCCCTACCTCTGCGACATCACACCCAGGAACTTCCCGCCGCCGCTGGCTCGCGCGCTGATCGACACGGCAAGCCGCTGCCCGCCCTTGCCGACCAGTTCATAGCCGACTTGCTTCGTCTGCTGCGGCCACTCCCGCACAGCCTGAGCAAACCGCGTGGCGTTCTCCTCTCGCTGATGGCACGGCGCAAAATCGCCGATGCTCCGACCGAACGTCTCCTTGGCCGTCCACCCGCTCAGTTTCTCGCACCCGCAGGACCACTCCACGATGTCGCCCAGAGCGTTGACTCCGACGAACCCCACGTTCTCGTCGGCGAGCGCGTTGACCTTGGTGCGGTCAGCCTCGATCGACAGAGCCCGCGTCGTCTCGCCCAGCTTCCAGAAGACAGCGGCGGCGCACACGGTCATCACGAAAAGAGTGAACTGCATGCACTCATTCAGGGACCGGCGTCGTTTCGCCAGGGTCGTCCTTGCCGTTCTTTCTGTCATGGTGACCATTGGTGAACACCCTCAGGAATTTCACGAGCAATCTGGCAACCATGGGCTTCAGGTCTTTAGCCTGGAAGCCGCACATGATGATGAAGATTGCGGACCCGACCAGCAACAGCGGGTCGTATTTCCTCTTCTCGACGATTTCCTCCCACGACATCATTACCCCCGCCATCCCCAGGAGGGCGCTGGAGAGCACGGCGACAATGAGCCCCATCAACCTGACCTTGCCGTCCTTCATGCAGGCCCCGAGGTACACCACCAGTCCGGCCATCGCACAGAAGCCGAACGTCAGGGCGGCGTAGTTCCAGGCGGCCATTCATCGGGTTCCCTTTAAACTGTGATGTCGTCGCTCGATCGCGGAGCGGTCTTCTTGTACGTGATCCAGACGCCCACCTTGAGCGCCCCGGTCTGCGGATATGAGAGCGTCGTTGTCGTCCACTTCTGTTGACTGGCGTCGAAAAAGAGAGAGGAGAAGCCGCTGGTCGGGGCCGGGCTATTTTGGCCGGGGAAGTCGGCGGGAGCATACGCCTTGGCCACCACCGCGTTGATCATGCCTTCGAGCGACTCGCCCTCTGCCAGTGCCACCGTGCCTTTGAGCGTCAACGACATTTGCGGTGGTGTGTTGGCGAATAAGTCAGTCTTGGTGAATGTAGCCAAAGGTCACTTCTCCCCGCAGAAAAGCCTCAACGCCTCGCCCTCGGCATACACCCGCCTGCACCCGTGAAAGCCCCACAGCGATTCTTGATCCGTGACCCTGGCCCGCACCTCCAGTCCAGCCGCCCGCAGCCGCTCGTCGTGGGTCAGGTTGCGGTCGCGCGGGTCGGGTGCGACACTGTCCATGGTCCTGGTGCGGCGGTTCATGCGGGGTTCTCCCGCTTTACTTGTTCAGCCCGCGCGTCGTGTAGCTCATCATCGCGCTGTAGTCACGCACCAGGTCTGCCGTGTTCGAGAGCCGCAGCGATTGCCAGTAAGAGCAGCCGCCTGGTTCAACGGGCAGCGGGCGGCGGCAGTCTGAACAGGTGCGAAAACCATCGTGCCGTTTTGCCGTGAACGGCTTGCCGCATCGAGCGCAGGTTTTGGTGGGCATCGTGCCACGTTCCTGCAAAAAGAAAAAGGGCCGCGGACTCGAATCCCGGTAACCCGGAATCGGTCAGCGGCCCCGACAAAGGCTCGCTCGCGTTGTCGCGCTCGACGGCTCATGACTTCCGTGGAGCTATTTCGGCGTCCCGCTGACGGTGAGTCAGCGGCCCTCGCGTCTGCCAATAGATTACCCGCAGAGGGGTGGTTTTACAAGGAAGGAAAGACCGTCCCCTTGACATTCCGGGCCAGTCAACGGACAATCCAAGGTGTAAATGAAAACGGCTGGACCCCCGAGAAGGCCCAGCCGCCACGGTTGATGTTGGCAACCGCGATAGGCACATCGTAAAGCACTTCGCGGCGAAACTCAATCACAGTCCAGGAGTCGGTCATGTC